>Ga0209311_1000033_pt1 | contig 192710 bp, 148 predicted proteins | sample AD_UKC045_MetaG_FD_184417 | JGI IMG/M metagenome (GOLD analysis project Ga0209311, IMG submission 184417) | Active sludge microbial communities of municipal wastewater-treating anaerobic digesters from USA - AD_UKC045_MetaG (SPAdes) (version 2) | ecosystem: Engineered > Bioreactor > Anaerobic...
TGCCGCAGAGCACGGCAATGCTGAATGCCTATCCCAATCCGTTCAACCCGGAAACCACGGTGAAATACACTCTGCACCAAGACGCACAGGTAACGATCACAGTGTATGACCTGCTCGGCCGCAAGGTAAAGACATTGATCGATGAGCAGCAGGTTGCCGGTGCGTACCATGTAGTATGGAGCGGTACGGATGCTGTAGGAGCTAAAGCCGCCAGCGGCGCGTACCTGGTGCGGATGCAAACAGCAGAGGTAACGCAAACGCAAAAAGTGTTATTATTAAAATAATTGGTGTTCATTATAAAATTATTACTTTTTTAAGACAAAAACAGCCGTCCTCCAAATGCTACTGAATCAGTAACTATGATTCAAATGCAAGAAAGGGTAAAACACATGACAATGATACAATTCTTTTTAAAACGTGAACTTGATTTTGTTTACAAAAATTGGGTAAGCGGCATCATATCAAAATGTTTTCAGCACCGGTTTGCCGGAGCGCTGTTGTTGACAGCCCTTTTGTCCATCCTTTTGCCGGCGCAGCCGGCATTGGCAGCCGACTATGTCGATACTTTCAACGGCTCCTGTCCCTGGGGCAGCGGCCAGGTATCAAGCTTTACCACCGGTACTGCCAACACAGGACTTGCGTACACCTTTGCCGCCGATGGTGATGGCGGCGATTTTGCCTGGACCTCCACCGGTGGAAACGGTGACACAGGTTGTATCAATGCACTTTCGGGCGCATGGAATACTGGCACCACGGAAAAAGTTACTATTGTTTCACGAGACGGCAAGGCATTTGTTTTTGACGGTATCTGGTTCGACATCGTTGGCACTGGAATAACCGTTACCGGCATTGGGCCGGAACCTTTTTCTTTTAACGGCGTAAACGGCGCCAACACGCCATCAGGTGGGAGTAAGCTGGTCACCCTGGTGCAGATGACCAGCACGGATTTCGGTACGGATTACATCGATAATGTAAATATGGAGCTGGATGTGCCAGGTATGGCGATTTATGGGAATGGACAAATGATCGTCAACGGCGACAATACTCCCGCTGCCGGTGACCATACAGATTTTGGCACCGTTATGGGGCCTGCCGAAAAGACGTTCACCATCAGCAGTATTGGCGATCTCAACCTGGATTTAACCGGCGCGCCCTATGTTACGCTGACCTCCAATCCTTCCGGCAAATTCAGCATTAAAACCCAACCTACGGTAGACCCGATTGCCTCCGGGAGTTCGGATACATTTGTAATTCTGTGTTCTCCCACAGAGCCGGGTGAGATCACAGCGACGGTCAGTATTGCCAACAATTCCGAAGCTGCGCCATATACTTTTGATATCAAATGCAACGGCGACGCTTCCCTGCCAGTCGAAATGGCCTCTTTCACCGCCAATGTACAAGGCAATGCAGTTGTGCTGACCTGGCAGACCGCCAGCGAAACCGACAACCTCGGTTTTGTTTTGGAACGCGCGGCAGGCAATAACGGATGGCAGCCGATTGCTTCGTACAAAACCGATGCAGCTTTAAAAGGACGTAGCAACAGTTCCACCACAACGACTTATTCTTTTACCGATAATACAGTCTCCGCCGGTACAGAATACCGCTACCGCCTGGGCGATGTCAATGTAGCAGGAACAATAACCATGCACTCTCCCATTTCCGTAACCACATCGGCCCTGCCGCAGAGTACGGCAATGTTCAATGCGTATCCCAATCCGTTCAACCCGGAAACTACCGTGAAATACACCCTGCACCAAGATGCGCGGGTGACGATTGCAGTGTATGATCTGCTGGGCCGGCAGGTAAAGACGTTGATAGATGAGCAGCAGTCCGCCGGTGCGTACCATGTAGTATGGAACGGCATGGATGCAGCCGGAGCTAAAGTTTCAAGCGGTTCATATATCATCCGTATGGAAACAGAAAATATCCTTCAAATACAAAAGATCATGCTTTTAAAGTAGTTACATCATTGTGCGGCTCACCAAATGCCGCACAATGATAATTATAGAAAAACATGATGTAACTGTAACACGAGCAGATTTTTTTGGTTTTTATGCAGATTTCTGCAAAAATCTAATTAAAATATAAACAAGGGGAACAGATTCTTTGGGACAGATTTAAAGTAATTGTCTTGCAGTTCACAATATGTATGTTCAAGTAATCAGGAATAAAACCCTGTTCAATTTTGTATTATGATTAAAAAAAACCGGTATTTACAGAAAAACAAAGGAATGAGCATCACACATATTTAAAGGAATCATAGTATATAATATTAACCATATTGCCTGGCGTCTATATATATGTAATATAATAGGAATTTAAAAAATCAACCCCCGTCCAGGAATGACGGAATTATATGTAGATAAAGGCCTCTAAAGGTTAATGGATTTTTTAAAAATTCAACAATGAAAACCGAGGAGGTTAATAATGAAAAAATTGTTATTGATCTGTATTATTATTATCACAGTATTTACCAGTTCGAACTATCTATTCGCACAAGCCGGTACAGCTATCAATTTTCAGAATGCCACTTTTAATTCGCATGGTGATTTTATCTATTGCGGTTCTCCTGCTTTTGAGTTAACAAATAAAATTACAGTAACTGCCTGGATTAAATGGACAACTGACCCCAAATTATGGTCAGTGGCAAATCATGATGAACGTGAAGGGCAATATTCAACATATCTAGCTTATGCTACACACAATACGTTGGATATAACTACAGAGCACGGCTTGTTCTGGTTAAGAAATACCAAAACATCAAATAAAGTACAGTTTATGGTAGAAAATTCATCCGGTACCAAAGCTACAGCAACATCCAGCACCAGCCTCAGTTCAGGAACCTGGTACTTTCTGGCTGGAACTTACGATGGAACAAACGTCAGGTTGTATTTAAACGGCACATTGGAAGATAATGCCGGGTTAACTGGTAATATTCGTGCGAATACCGATTGCCGGTTAAACATGGGTAGAATACCATGGGGTTATGGATTTTATGTAGGTTATATGGACGAAGTAAGGGTATGGAATGTTGCTTTATCGCAAACCGATATTCAAAACCAAATGAATAGTAAAGCCACTATCAACGATGCAAATTGTAAAAGTTATTGGGATTTTGATGATGGCAGCGGCACCGTTATTTACGATTCAAAGGGTTTGGCAAATGGAGTTTTTTATTCCGGCCTTGTCGATGTACATGGCGGCAGTGTTGATCTTCCCAATAAAATCATTCAAGATGCAGACAGAGCGTTTGTTACCGGCGCATGGAACGGCAAAACCTTATATACAGTGGCCGGCGCCGGCGTTGATGAAACAAACTCTATAGTATCAAATACAGGAAATGTATTTACACTGACTAATGGTTTTGCGGGCTCAGCGCCGGATAATCTCACAACGCCGGTTTTGGATAATATTGTAAATATGACCTGGTTTGGTATACTGGATGCGAGTGAATCATCGCAATGGGTAAGTTCTTCAGACCTTACTCTTCCGGTCAGCCTGGTTTCTTTCACCGCCGGTGTGCAGGGCAATGCCGTTGTTCTAAAATGGCAGACTGCAAGCGAAACCGACAATCTCGGCTTTATCCTCGAAAGGGCGGAAGGAAACGGCGCCTGGCTGCCGCTCGCTTCGTACAAAACCGATGCGGCGTTAAAAGGGCAAGGTAACAAATCGACTACTACCAGTTATGTATGGAACGACGCTGCTGTAACAGCCGGAAAGCAATACCGCTATCGCCTGGGCGATGTCAACACCGCCGGTGTTGTTACTATGCACTCCCCCATTACTGTTACCACCACGGCCCTGCCGCAGAGCACGGCAATGCTGAATGCCTATCCCAATCCCTTCAACCCGGAAACTACCGTTAAATACACCCTGCACCAAGACGCGCAGGTAACGATCACAGTGTACGATCTGCTGGGCCGTAAGGTAAAGACATTGATTGACGAGCAGCAGCCCGCCGGTGCGTACCAGGCAGTTTGGAACGGCACGGATGCTGTAGGAGCTAAAGCCGCCAGCGGCGCGTACCTGGTGCGGATGGAAACGGCAGAAGTCACGCAAATACAAAAAGTATTGCTGCTGAAATAAATTCTGGTCCGACTGGAATTTTACAACTGTGCCATCTTGCCTGGAGTGACAAATCAGACGTTTGACTGATCAGGCAGGTTGGTAAAGTCTTGTTTTTATAACCGGACCATTCAATAATAAAGCCCGTCACTTTTCACAGGCAAAACCGCAAAGTGATGGGCTTTATTATTTCGTATCATATACAAAATTAAGGTATTTATCGTTCAGGACATAATCACAGGGATTCCGCATTTGAAACAATACAACAATAACTCGCAATAAAAATTACTGAAAATAAATAAATAAATAAATATTGTAATTAGTAACAAATATTTTCGAATCAATTTAAATTTTTATATTGACTTTAATACAAACAATTATTATTTTTATAATAAGTATTTTTTTATTCCAATACATATTACACATATTTTTGTAATTTTAGTGGAAAATACCCGGTATTTTTTAACTATAACGATGAAATATAATGAAAAGATGATTTTCCCAGGTCAATAATTGCCTGCATATATCGAAATAATTTCATCTGTAAAGAACCATTTACAAAAGTAGTGCACCTTTATTATACAATTCTCTTGTTCTAAAATATCAAACAATTGACATTACACTCCCGGCCCGGTAAAAACAGAACAAGATTCCTGGTTATCATAATATAATATTCCGGTCAGTATCCTGATATATAGACCAGAATAAAACCCATTTGAGGTCTTGCTTTGCGTAGCGAGCATTTATTATTAAATGGAAAGCGCATAAAAAGCGCCGGATTTGATTTAAGACTGGTTCGAATTCAAGAGTCCGATCTTCCATTCCTTTTCCGGCTTTATGCCAGCACCCGTAAAGAAGAGATGGATCTTACAAACTGGACCGATGAGGAAAAAATATCCTTTCTCGAAATGCAATTCAACTTTCAACATCATCACTATATTACCAGTTATCCGGGCGCCCAATTGGATAAAATTATTGTGAACGGAAAAGACGCCGGGCGGCTCTATGTATACCGAACCGATAAAACGATCCTGGTCATTGATATTGCGCTTGTGCCGGAATTCCATCACTGCGGTATTGGCAGCATCTGTATGCAACAACTCATGGATGAGGCCGGACAAAAAAACCAATCCGTACGTTTGCACGTGGAACGATTTAACCCAGCTCAGGAATTTTATAAAAAATTAGGGTTTGTTGTTATTGAAGATCAGGATGTTTACCTGTTTCTGGAATGGAAGCCATACGAAATATTATAAAGGATATGGTAATGACCAGTCTACCAACAAAAAACGATTTTATTCCATTATTACATGAAACCTTTGAAGTTAAAATACAATCAGTTGGCTCTTTTTACATCGAGTTACTAAAGATTGATGACCGGAGTAACGAGTTTTGGGAAGGTTTTTCATTATTGTTCTCAGGGCCATTGAACCATGTCTTTGCACAAGGAAACCATAAAATAAAACATGATCAAATTGGTGAATTTGACTTATTTATTGTACCGGTAGAATATCTAAAAAAAGATTCAATGTATTATCAGGCTGTATTTTCCAGCTTGAAGAAATAAAACAAACCATTCAGGAGTATCATTGGTTGATTATTCCTGATCTATATCTCACAAAACGAAAGGAGTATTTTATGGCTGAATGTTTTATCGGTGAAATTCGTATTTTCCCATATACATACGCACCTTATGGATGGGCGGAATGTAATGGACAAGAATTGCAAGTCAGTCAAAATCAGGCATTATTCTCACTTCTAAGTTATAATTTTGGCGGAAATGGTACCACAACTTTTAGGTTACCTGATCTGCAGGGCCGTTTACCTATGCATTTAGGCAATGGCCAAGGTCTTACACCAAGAACTCTGGCGCAAAAAGTGGGGGCCGAGCAATTTACAATGACGGCCAGTCAAATGCCGCAGCATAGCCATACTGCACAGGCGACTACCACGCTTACACAATCAACTCAGGCGGCTGTAACTTTGAAAGGAACAACCGAAAGCGGTAATGCCAACACCCCGGAGAATAATAATCTAGGCGGCGGTACGAACTTTTATAAAAGCGGACCCCGTTCCTATGTAAACATGGCGGCTACCTCTGTTGCAGTAACACAACCAGCCTACAACGCCAACACAACTGTTACTGTTGGCGCATCCGGTTCAAGCGCTCCGGTGTCATTTATACCTCCTGTATTGGTACTAAGATTCTGTATTGCATTAGAGGGAATATATCCCACCAGGCCCTGATATTTCTTGTCATGCTGCACTTTAAAAAAGTGCAGCATGATATCCTGGTAATGATTTTTTGTAAGACAATTTAAATGGGAGTTGAAAATGAAAATAGTAAAATTTATCGGATTCGTACTTTTAACCGGATTTTTATCAGGGTGGGCGGCAGATTATTCGGCAGATCTGACCAACCCGGCCGGGACTATAATTTATTCAAGCGAATGGTCACCTTATACGCATGAACAGGCTTTTGATAATGATTATTCAACATTATCAAATTTATGGGAATCGAACGGCACGGTGCCACAATATATAGGCTATGATTTTGGCGCCGGCAATGAAAAGACAATTGCCCGTTACCGGTTGCATACGGCAAATGATATCGGCTGGATACCGAATGACTGGCAGTTTCAGGGTAGTAATAATGGCAGTTCATGGTCAGATGTGCATACCGTTACAGGTGCTGGGCTATCGCTAAACAGTTGGAGTTCCTATTATACATTCTCGAATTCTACAGCTTACAGGTATTATCGTATTTATGTTACGGCGGTACAATTCGATGCAGGATCAGATGATTATGTAGATATTAAAGAGATTGAAATGATGGAACTCTCATCCGCCGCTATAACCTTTACCGACGGCAGCGCTTTTACACCGGCAATAACATTAGGGAGTTCCAACCAGGTCATCGGCCGGTTTACCTTAACCGGCGATGTCGATGGGGCAGCGTTGACCACCGCTTCCATCAAACTCAACGGGGTTCGTACAGGGTTAAGCAACTTTAAATTATGGGGGTCAACTGATGGGACGTTTGGGGGCGATACGCAATTAGGCTCTACCGTTGCCGCCGATCCCGGCAACGGTAATTCGGTTTCATTCTCCGGGTTCACAAGTGCTATCGGCACAACGGGAACTTTTTATTTTCTCACCAGCGATGTTTCAGCCGGCGCTACCGGTTTAATACAGGGAGTGATCGTTGCTAATGGTAACCTGACCATGAATAAAGGAACCCTGACCGGCACAATCACCAATGCTCCACTCTCCAATGGTGATATTTCTCTGCCGGTAGAGTTGACTTTATTTACCGCCACCATGCAAAAAGGAGCCATAATCTTGACCTGGCAGACCGAAAGCGAAACCGGTAACCTCGGCTTTATCCTGGAACGCGCGGCAGGCAACAACGCCTGGCAGCCGGTCGCTTCATATAAAACCCATCCCGCATTAAAGGGACAGGGCAACAGTGCAACCACAACCACTTATACTTTTACTGATAATACAGTCTTAGTCGGTACGGAATACCGATACCGCCTGGGTGATGTGAACACCTCCGGAACCGTGACGATGCACTCCCCCATTTCCGTAACCACAACTGCCCTGCCGCAGAGCACGGCAATGCTGAATGCCTATCCCAATCCGTTCAACCCGGAAACTACCGTGAAATACACCCTGCACCAAGATGCACAGGTAACGATCACAGTGTATGACCTGCTCGGCCGCAAGGTGAAAACATTGGTAGATGAGCAGCAAGCCGCCGGTGCGTACCAGGCAGTTTGGAACGGCACGGATGCAGTTGGCGCGCAAGCCGCCAGCGGCGCATACCTGGTGCGGATGGAAACGGCAGAAGTGACGCAAACGCAAAAAGTATTATTTGTAAAATAACTGTCCCGCCTTTTACATCCCCTGTGAAATATTATTTTCACAGGGGATGTATTCTTTTTTATTGAATATTATTAATCTTTTCATTATACTTGAATTTATGAATTGGTATTCAGTACAGCCATACTTTTCCAGGGAAGGATTTCTATGGTGAACCAGGTTTATTGACTAACTAATTCTACCAATAAAAAATCTTAATTGAAATAGTCAATCACCTGCATGATCATTTGTATATTTGACCGGTAAAACAATAGCTTATTCAATAGAGTTTCTCCGAATTTATAAAAAATCTGCCTATAAAAACAATTCTTGCTCTTTGACAATCATATTAAATACCGACAAATGGTAATTAACCGTTAACAGATCAAGAAAGCGCCAAACGTGAAACCCGCCGGAAAATTTTACAGGCGCTTTCGGAAAAATTACAACTCCCCCTCTAAAACGGGGTTAAATAGTATAAATTGATACAAAATGACAGGAACAGGAAAATGACCATGAAAAAACATATTTCTACAGTATCTCTCTTGATTTTATTTTTTTATCTGCCAATTTATGGACAGGAAACCACACTGCAACTTCCTACTAACGACAACACCGGCAGCTTTAATGTAACCAATAGCAACGGAACCAGCGTTTTCAAAGTAGATGGCAGCGGCTGCATGAGCGGCGACGGCAGCGGCCTCGCGAATACCAAATCCGTTGTAAATTATCTACAGGGTAATCAGTATGTCAGGTTCCATGAAGGGGCGATTCCCGGACTCAATTTATATGAAGCCCAGGTTATGCGGGAGGTAACTATTAGCTGCCCGGGGCCCGGTATTATTTGGGCTCATGCCGGCGGTTATCTTGATTGGGAGAGTGTAGATGAAGACCTGGCCAGAATATGGTTTTATCCGCATCCAACTGTATCACCCGTCAGTAGTTGGGAAACTCCCGATTTTCATAACCTGCAGATTGTGAGTGATTATCAATGCGCAGATTCATCCGATCAATACACATCATGGTCAATTTCCAAAGTATATACGGTCTCAAGCGCCGGTGATTTTACAGTCAAGGTTTGCGCCGATAAACCATTTACATCCTCCAAATTCCTTATCTGCGATATTTGTATGTACCTGTTGTTTATACCCACCGGTGGTACGGGGCCGGCCGGCGCATTATTCGCTTCATCCCAAGCCCCGGAAGTTATTTATCCCGACACACCAACAGGATATACTATTGACGGCAGTCAGCCTTTTTACGGAAAGGAAGAAAAACCGACCAATGAAACCGCGAGAATTACCAGGCTTGAAAATGAGATTGATGAACTAAAACATAAAATAAACCTGCTGCTTGAAGCAAGGAATTAAAAAGACCATGTCGGTAACGATACCACACTGGCCTCTGCCGATATGGACGGCATAATGATGATCTGCCAGCAGGCGCTGGAAAAACGCACCATGTAATTGAAACAGGCGAAAACCAGGATTGCCGAAATTGAAAAAGCATTGTCAGTACAAAATGCCCAAATTGCAGCACAGCAAACCAGCATTGAAAATATAACAAATAAATTTAACGACATTGAAACCAAATTAAATTCAATTGTAAATAATTCGGAATTAACTTATATTACCTCTACACCCATAAAATTGGAGTAGAATAATGAAGAGGGAAAAATCATATCTACTATTACTCTTGATCCTGTTATTAACAGTACCGGTAGTTCAGGCCAGTCTGTCAATTGGTACAGGTACCACATTTTCGCTCGGTTCGGCAACATTGAGTTTAAGCGGCGACTGGACCAATACCGGCACATTTACAGCCGGTTCGGGCACGGTCATATTTAACGGCGCCAGCGGCAACCAGACTATTACCAATTCCTCAGGTGAAACATTTTACAATATCACAGTTAACAAAGCCGCCGGCGATGTGCTACTTGCCAATAATATCACAGTCAACGGCACATTAACTTTAACCGGCGGCGATGTTGATCTGAATGGAAAGGTTCTCACCCTGGGTAGTTCGGGGTCTTTGAGCGAAACTGCCGGCAACACGGTCAAGGGCGCAACCGGTTATATCACCTGTTCATCGGACCTGAATGCCCCTTCCGGCGTCAATCCCCATGGCATAGGCGCTACAATAACCAGCGCTGCCAATCTGGGTGCAACGACCATCGTCAGGGGACATGCAGCCCAAAGCGGCCAGAGTAATTCGGGAATTCTGCGCTATTTTACAATAACGCCCACAAATAATTCATCGCTGAATGCCACGGTTGTTATTAATTATGATGAGAGCGAACTGAACAGCATCACCGAATCCGAACTAACCGCTTTCCGCTCGGAAGACAGCGGCAGCACCTGGACGCTGATTGCCGGAAGCACATTAAACGCCGGTTCCAATAATGTTACATCCGGCGGTATGGCGACATTATCGAGGCTTACACTGGCCTCAACTACAAATCCACTGGGTGAGAGCAACTCGGTTCTTGTCAAAGCCAAAATCTTTCTTGAAGGCTGCTATAACACAGAAACAAATCAAATGGGTGTCGCCATTAACAGCAACATCCCTTTAACCTCACCATACAGCCAGGATGCCCGCACGGTCGGCAGCATCCCGGCGACCATTACGGACTGGGCGCTGGTTGAATTGCGGTCTACTGCAAGCGGCGCGGCTGTTGCCTCCACAAGCGCTTTTTTACGGCAGGATGGCTGCATTGTCGCCGATAACGGCACTACAGATTATATTATTATGACAGCCGATCCGGGCAATTATTATCTTGTGGTACGGCACCGCAACCACCTCGCGGTTATGAGCGACGAAACCCATGCTTTTAACGGCCTCAGTTCCACATTGTACAATTTTACAGTGGACGCCGCTACAGCTTTTGACAAATACTATGGCGGACAAGCGGCAGTACTGGAAACAGGAGTTTACGGCATGTTCTGCGGCGATCCTAATAACAGTGACGTGGTTAATGCTACAGATTATTTGAATGTTAAAACACAAATCGGCAATTCCGGCTATTATAAACAGGATTGTAATTTAAGTGGCACCGTCAATGCTACCGATTACCTGGTTGTTAAACCCAATAGCGGCAAAACGAGTCAAATCGAATAAATACTTGAGGAATAGACAAATGAATCATAAAATGATCCTGTTTTTTATTTTGATATTATTTTTTGCCGGTTTGGCAATAGCGGGAGATGTGACCGTTTCATTGTCAGGTTCAAATCCCTTGTCTGTGAATATTAAAGGCAGCAGCAGTAATCAGCAAGCCGGTAGTATCAGTATCTATTTGTACTTTTGCGATGATGCTACAACAGCCCTTGATTTAAGCAATGTCAATGATGACCAGTTGGAAACCACCTGGGGATGGGGTAATTCATTCCGCACCCAGGATATTCAAACCGGCTCCTGGATTAAAGGCGGCTATACCTTTACCCAAAGACTCTTTTATGACAACGCCGACCTCGGCGACCAGAACGATTACTGGACTACTGAAGGTATAAATGCCCTGGTCTGCACATTCAGCCCTTTAGGCAGCGGACACGCCTATATTGAAGTCAATGGCGACGACGGCCTGGCGGACTGGTCAGCCAATGCCCACACTATTACATATACAAACCAGGATATAGCGCTCCCTGTGGAGCTTGCCGCTTTTTCGGCGGTTTCTACTTCAGAAGGTGTGTTGCTTAAATGGTCCACAGAGAGCGAAATAAAAAATCTCGGCTTTGTCCTGGAGAAAAAAATACAAGGAGTGACTGATTTTACAACCATTGCTTCCTACAAGACTCACAATGCCCTGACCGGCCAGGGAACCAGTACGTCGAATACAGATTACTCATTTACTGATGCTCAGGTAGCTGCAGGGGATTCTTGTACTTACCGTCTTTCCAATGTTGATCTTGATGGAACCAGATCATTCCTGTCAACCTTTAAAATGATTGTAACACAGAACGTTATCCCCCAGACGACAAAACTATTACCGGCGTATCCCAATCCTTTTAATCCGGAAACCAGGATCACTTATCAATTACACAGGAATACGCGGGTTACAATAACGGTTTATGATCTGCTGGGCCGGCAGGTAAAAACCCTGGTTGATGATCAACACACGGCAGGATTATATCATATTATATGGAATGGAACCGATGCTAAAGGAGCCAAAGCTGCCAGCGGAGCTTATCTCATACGCATGCAAACACAAGAGGAAACGCAAACCCATAAAGTGTTGCTGTTGAAATAATCTCCTGAAACTTACATCCTCCCGGAATCCTAAAATTTTCGGGAGGTACAAATATAAAAATCAACAGGTTATTCTCAGTTTTTACTGGGGGATATGTTTTTAGGTATCATTATTTTTTACAATGGCTATTGAATAATGCTATTACTACTGATTACCGGTTATTAAACCCGAAAGTTTATAACAAGGCAAATTGTATAACTCATGGGATCTAAAAATGAAACATAAAATAATCACCTTCCTTGGTTTAACATTATTATTCACCGGTTTTGCATTTGCGGGCAATGTTACCATTTCTTTGGTGGGAGAAAATCCTTTAACCATTAACATCAAAGGCAGCAGCAGCAACCAGCAGGCCGGTAGTATTAGTATTTATCTGTATTATTGCGATGATGCAACAACAACCCTTGATATTAGCAATGTCAATGACGATCAGTTGGAAACCACCTGGGGGTGGGGTAGTTTTTTACGCACTCAAAATATTACCACCGGCTCCTGGGTAAAGGGCGGTTATACCTTCACCCGCAGATTGTTGTATGATAATGCAGGGGTCAGCTCTTTGGATGATTACTGGAGCACCGGCGGCATCAATGCCCTGGTTTGTACTTTTAGCGCCGTCGGCAGCGGCCACGCCTGGATAGAAGTCAACGGCGCCGACGGCCTGGCGGACTGGGCTGGTAATGCTCACGTTGTTACATACTCTAACCAGGAACAAGCCCTGCCGGTAGAACTGTCCGCCTTTTCTGCAATTTCTGTTGCGGAAGGAGCGCTGATTTCATGGGCGACAGAAAGTGAAATGAAAAACCTCGGCTTTATTTTAGAGAAAAAAAACCGGCACGAGACAGATTTTACAACAATTGCTTCCTACAAAACGCATGCAAATCTGGCCGGTCAGGGAACGACATCGCTCCATACAGAATATTCATTCATCGATACCAATGTTGCTGCCGGGGATACTTGTACGTACCGGCTTGCCGATGTGGATCGGGAAGGAATCATGACCGTTTTAGGGACAATACAAGCTATTGTTACACAAGGCGAGACGCCGGCAGGTACGGATTTACTGCCGGCCTATCCCAATCCCTTTAATCCCGAAACCACGGTGAAATACACACTGCATCAAGATGCGCTGGTAACGATCACGGTGTATGACCTGCTGGGCCGCCTGGTAAAGACATTAGTAGATGAAAATCAGACCGCCGGCTCGTATCATATCGTTTGGAATGGAACTAATAATCTCGGCGCGCAGGCAGCCAGCGGCGCGTACCTGGTGCGAATGCAAACGGCTGAAGTGACGCAAACGCAAAAAGTGTTATTGCTAAAGTAAGCTCAAATCTTGTCAATTATTTCCCTACCCGATGGCTCCTGGCTTTCGGGTAGGTGAAAATAACATTTCAAAATATTTTGAGTGTAATATATTGACATTTAACTATTGATTTTCTATATTCATAGACGAGTCACTAACAAGTTTTCATATTTTCCTGAGCAAGTAATTTTTTATCAAATTAGCGATAATTTAATTATTAAGCATTTTACTTATTATATAAAATTTATTTGATTTATTACTTGTATTTACCGGGGACATGACTTCCCCGATCCAGAATTTAATAATTAAACAATTTATTTATGGAGGATTTATGAAAAAGTTGTTACTGCTTTTATGCCTGTTCTTATTATTACAGGCCAATTCAATATTTTCACAATCCGGTACTTTTGATTTTGAAACCGCGACTTATGTCGGCGATGGAAGTGTAGCACAAACGGTTTCGGGTGTTATAATTAACGTAGTCGATGAAGCATATGATACCAGGATAGATGATTGCTCCGGTTATGCCGGCATGAGTGGAATTGCAGCTTATGCCTGTAAAGGAGATCCACCGCCAACATGGATGACAGTGACCTTTTCTCAACCTGTCGATGTCACAACTTTGAGAGCGGCTGAAGTCAATTTTACATTAACAACCAATTGGGTTTTTACGCCCAATACAGGTACACCAAAAACCATTTCAATTGATGGCGAGAATGGCACGACGGCAACTCTGGATTTTGCTGGAATTACATCAATCGTGATAACCCGGCAAGATGAAGGACACTTAAATTTTGTTATTGACGATGTTGTCTTTGAGGCATCACTTCCCGTGGGTCTGTCATCATTTACCGCCCGGGCTGAAGGTCAAGCTATAGTCCTGAACTGGAGTACCGCCACTGAAACCGATAACCTCGGTTTTATCCTGGAACGAACGGCAGGCAACGGAGTTTGGCAACCGGTCGCTTCATATAAAACCAATGCGGCATTAAAGGGTCAGGGTAACAGTTCCACTACCACCAACTATACTTTTACCGACAATACAGTCTCCGCCGGCAAGGAATATCGTTACCGCCTGGGCGACGTCAATGTTGCAGGTATAATAACCATGCACTCCCCCATTGTCGTTATTATGGCCGCTTTACCGCAGAATACAGAACTGTTCAATGCCTATCCCAATCCCTTTAACCCGCAAACCACCATCAATTATACCCTGCAAAAAGATGCGCAGGTGACGATCACAGTGTATGACCTGCTGGGCCGCCTGGTAAAGACATTAGTAGATGAAAATCAAACCGCCGGTTCGTACGATGTAACCTGGAACGGTTCGGATGCGATTGGGAACAAAGCCGCCAGTGGCGCGTACTTGGTGCGGATGCAAACGGCAGAGGTTACGCAAATACAAAAAGTACTGCTGCTAAAATAATATTCTTACCTTGAAATACACCTCCCTGAATTAAGTATTTTTCAGGAGGTGATGATAAAATGATATTGACAAATAAAAAAATTTTAATTATACTAATAAACGGATTTGCGTTTTCCTGCCGCTAAATCCGTTTTTTTCTTTACACAAAATGCAGGAAAAATTAATTAACCCCGGCGAGTGTATCAAGTACACGATGATTGATAAACCGGTGGGAAATCACGAAAAAATCAACACCAGGAGGAAACGCAAAACAGGGTGGATGGGGCTTTTTTTACCGGGATAGCAACAATTTAATTCTTGTATAATCACAGGTTTGAACTGGAAATTGTTAATAGTCAATTTTTTAGGCTTGATACAATTATGTTTAATCACATTTTATGCGTGGAGATTTAATGGATTAACAAATTATAAGAAAGGGGTAACACCATGTTAAAAGAACATTTACGCCTTCTGTATTTCAATTTATTTGTAACTTTAATAACAATGAGTTCAACCCAATTAATTGCTCAGAGTTATTATGTGTTAACCGGGGCAAATAATGGCTGGCAGAGCTATAATGGTAACTATTACAAAGAAAGCTACCAGATTTTATCCAGACCGGTATATAAACACGCCACAAACACTTATTACCTTTATTTTGATCTGACTTTTAGCGCTATATGGTTGATAGATAATGATACGAATGGGAGCACAACAGCCTTTTATAAATGGTCAAACAATGATTATCCCCCGGTGGGTAAATATGAAATTGATTTTGCCTATGACTCAAACGAACCAACCCTCGCCAAAGTACTGAATGCTCAAATTACTTTTACAGACGGCAGCTCATTTACACCCAATATCAGCAAAGGCAGCGCCAACCAGATTTTGGGCCGCTTTCAATTAAGTGGCGACGAAACCGGGGCATTATTAACAGCTGCTTCCATTAAAATTAACGGAACAAGATCAGGATTATCTAACTTGAAACTGTGGGAATCCGCAGATGCTGTTTTCAATTCCGTATCCGATACCCAATTGGGCTCCACTATTGCCATAGATCCGGGCGATGGTCATTCCGTAGGTTATTCTGGATTTTCCAGTTCAATCACCACCAGCGGAATTTATTATTTTCTCACTGCGGATATGGCAACCGAAGCATCCGGCATAATGCAATCAATAATTGTTAATAATACCAATCTTGGTATTACCAGCGGGTCATTATCCGGCGTCATCGATAACGCCCCGCTTGCCAATGGCGATGTCTCCCTGCCGGTTTCCCTTATTTCGTTCTCGGCAAATATAAATGGTAATTTTATTGTATTACAATGGATTACCGGCAGCGAAACCGATAACCTCGGCTTTATTCTGGAACGGGCGGAGGGTAACAGCGCCTGGCAATCCATTGCATCTTATCAAACACATCCGGCGTTAAAAGGGCGGGGCAACGCTTCCACATTTACAACTTATACTTTATTTGATAATGATGTTACCGCCGGTACCCAGTACCGGTATCGTTTGAGCGATGTTACTGCATCCGGGGCGTTGACATTGCACTCCCCTGTTTCAATCACTATGACAGCCCTGCCGAATACCACAGAATTGCTCACGGCATACCCTAATCCATTTAATCCCGTAACAAACATACATTACAAACTGGCCGGGGAAACAGCAGTAACAATTATAATTTACGATATGCTCGGCCGTGTGGTAAAAACTTTGCTCGATCAACATCAAGCTGCCGGAGAGTATGACCTGGTGTGGAATGGCAGGCAAGATGCCGGAGGCCAGGTTTCCAGTGGTACATACCTCATTCGTATGCAAAGCCAACTTGGAACCAGGACCCAAAAAATACTGCTGCTGCAATAAACCGGTATTACTGGTAATTTCAAAAATATTTCTTCCTAATTGTACCAGGATAATATCAGTATAACTTTTTCACGATTAAAGGAAGAAACAATAAATGAATTTTGTTAATTTGAATGAATAGATATAATTCATAATTAACGGTTACTCTGATTCAATAGAAAAGGAGAAACAATATGGCAGAAAATGCAGCAGGGTGCGCTCGTCCAACCGGAGCAGTGGTAGGTGAAAAAAGCGCCCCGGCCAAAGAAGAACCAATCATTAAGGAGAAAAAAATGGCAACAGCCAGAGTTGGAGCCAAAGCTCCGGATTTTGAAGCCCCGGCTTATTACAAAGGTAAATTTACAACTGTCAAGTTGTCGGATTTCTTAGGGAAATGGGTAATGCTCTGTTTTTACCCTGGCGATTTCACCTTTGTCTGAGCGACCGAAGTGTCAGCGGTCGCTGCCAATTACGAAAAATTACAGGAACTAGGGGCAGAAGTTATATCGGTAAGCGTAGACAGCCAGTTCGTCCACAAAATGTGGAATGACAACGAGTTATCGAAAATGGCCGGTAAAGATGTGCCGTTTCATATGGCGTCCGACGGACCGGGCAATGTCGGCAGAATTTATGGTGTTTATGATGAAAATGCCGGCGTAGAGCTTAGAGGCAGATTCATTATTGACCCGGATGGCATTATCCAGGCTATGGAAGTGTTGACTCCGCCGGTTGGCCGTCAGTTCAATGAAACAATTCGCCAGATCAAAGCCTATCAACATGTCCGCGCGCACAAGGGCGCCGAAGTATGCCCGGCAGGTTGGGAACCCGGCAAAAAAGTACTCAAACCCGGCCCGGATCTGGTCGGCAATGTCTGGAAAGTATGGAGTCCCCTCAAAGATCATTGATAAATATATTGTTAGAGTCAGATTTTAACAGATATACCAGTATATATTAATAACAACGTCCGTTCGCAAAGGTTGTTTGTGCCTGGCAAACGGGCGTTTTTTTGTATGATCCTGAATTTTTCATTATTCCCGCCTGTAGAAATAAATCTTGCACATGACAATAATATTTAATAAATATAACCGAACGGCTTGCGCAGTAAACCGCTATCCGCACAATTTTACAGTAAAACTTATACCCTTGTTTTCCAGTCACGAAAGGTGAATTATGAAAAATTGGCTCATTGTATATGTTACAAGTATGATATTGATCATGACCGGAACCATGTCGGCGCAGCAATACTATGCTCCGGAAAGCGCGGTATTTGACCCGGCAGCAAACCACTACTTTATTTCCAACTTTGGTTCAGGAGACATTTTACTGGCAGATAGTAATGGCGTTAAAAAATATTTTGCAAGAGACCTGGCTAACTCGTTAGGCATGGTGATGGTCGGCAATACCCTTTACCTGGTGGAAAACAGAAATAATGTCCGGGGATTTAATATTGCGGACGGTTCTCCTGTAATGCTGGTAACAATTCCTGAGGCCAAATTTTTGAATGACATCACCGCAGACCCACAGGGATTTTTGTATGTGACCGATAGTAATACAAAATGTATATTTAAAATATACCCGCAAATCCATAAATATACCACATTCGCTGTTACAGCAGTCGCCAGCCCGAATGGTGTTGTGTATGATCCTTTTCACGACCGGCTGCTGGTTTGCCACTTTAAAGAAAATGCGGTTATAGAAGGACTATCTCTAAAGGATTCAACCTTTACGACCCTGCTGGAATCCACTCTGCATAACTTTGACGGCATCACCCTGGATTCCCAGGGAAACATTTATGTTTCTGTGTGGGGCGCCGGGAATTTTACTGACGGTTATCCGGATAAAGGCATTATTTGTAAATTTGAGGCGTCGTTTTCCAGGCCGCCGGATATAATCACGCTCGATTTACATGGCCCTGCCGATATTTTTTTTGAAACTATTAACAATCTATTGGTAATACCCTCTTTGCTGGAAGACAAGGTAATCTGGATACCTGTTGACAAGTAGCAGATTATTCTATTATCCCTGTGGATAGTATATGAAATTTTACCGGCAACTGTTTACTTAATTTTATTACAATAGTTTTTCCACAGGTAAAACAGGTATACGGTTATGTACCAATATGGTAAAAAATATCCGGCAGGCAGGTTCACACTTTATATCTTACCGGTAATAACCTGGCTATAATAGAGTTATTCTCCTGTTCATGTGGAAGTTACGTCATTAACAATAAACCGGTTGAATTCACCTTTTTAGTTAATCAGGGCACGAATTTTGTATCATTTCTTGTGATAATAGTATAGTTTTCAGAACAGAGAACTACCAAACGGAAACAGTTGTTCCTTTCCAGAATGGATGACTAATGATTCGTTTCCACTTTAACGCACTGATTATATTATTTGTTTTGATTACTTCACATTTATATGCGGATGCGATAACTGTTCCGATGCGTCATATAGGTGTCGAAGAAGGGCTATCGAAAAGCGCAGTTACCGCCTTGTTGCAGGATAAAACCGGCTTTATGTGGATCGGCACTTATGATGGTCTTAACCGGTATGACGGCTATCAGTTCACAATATATCGCCCGGTTGAAGGCGACACCACCAGCTTAAACGATAACTATATTCAATGTTTACTGCAGGATACAAATAATAAAATATGGATTGGAACTAAAAAAGGGTTAAACCGGTTTGACCCGGTAACCGAAAAATTTCAACATATCAGTCTTGCCACAAGTGGGCCTGTAGATGTTACCTGCATGTGCCAGGACCTTGCAGGCAAACTATGGATAGGGACTACCCAGGGGTTATGTCTGCTCGATTCCACTCTCCGTCCACACTGGTTAAGTGAATTTGAAGGGATCGAACCCCCAATTGCCGGTGGTTGGGTATTTTCAATTATTCAGGATGCCGGGCGCAATATCCTTATCGGAATTGACAATGAATTTTATTGCATTAACAGGGAGAATCTGCAAATAACCCCGGTTCCGTTTAAGGGGGAATCTGCCGATTTGCGGGTGCGTTGTTTTACAGAGACTCTGGATAGTTTATTACTAGTTGGCAGCGAAAAGGGGTTATGGCAGTTTAATTCTACAACCGGTATGTGCGGACGCCCTTCTGCAAAAGGATTGCAGCAGCCTGCAATATCAACTTGTTCTATATATTCTTTATGCACAGATAATTCCGGGAAACTCTGGATAGGTACCTGGGGCGACGGTTTATTTATCTACGATCCGGCTACCGATATTTTGAATTCAATACAAGATCCAATGCACCCAAAGGGAATGCAATTTATCTATCAAATAATCCAGGATTACAACCGTAATATATGGGTCAGCAGTAAAACCGGAATTTATCTGTATGACCCTTTTGCCAAACCGTTTCAGGCATATTCCAACCAGGAGGGTAATAACAGGCGAATTAATTGGGATGTAACTAAAAGCATAGTTCAGGACCCGTTCAATGCAGATATTGTCTGGGCAAATACCGACAGGGGGCTCTGTCGTATCCAATTGCCGGAAGGTAAAGCGACATGGTTAACCAATGTTCCTGAATTAAAGAATCACTTCATTCACTCCCTGTTCATGGAAGCCAACGGTATGCTCTGGATCGGCACTAACGGCGAATTGATCTCATTTGATACCCGGAATAACAAATGGGAAAAATACCCGGCCATTCGTCATCCGGTTAATAATGCGACCCTGCTCAGTTTTTTTGCAATTCAACGCGATCATGAGGGTATTTTATGGCTCGGGACTTTTGAAAATGGCCTGGTTCGCTTTGATCCCGATAATTCCGGTGTGCGGTTCTTCTTTCATAATCCCGCAGATTCGACCTCATTACCCGATAATCACATCTGGACAATTTATGAGGATAATCAAAAACGGTTGTGGATCGGCACCGACCAGGGTTTTGCTCTCATAAACAAGAGCGCCGGCACCTTTAAAACCTGGCATAGCGAGCCATTCCAGACTTCAAGACTGGTAAGTAACAGAGTACGGGTAATTATCCAGGATCACGAGAATCACTTGTGGATAGGTACTGATGGTGGGATTTGCCGGTTTGCTCCTGAGACCCAGACCATGAAATGCTATTCGGAAAGAGATGGCTTGCCTAATCATGTCATTCATGGTATATTACAAGAAAATCACCTGGGAAAAGAAATCCCGTCCCTTTGGATAAGCACAAACCGGGGTCTTTTAGAATTGAATCCGGAATCCGGGGAATGGACTCACTACCAAATGCAGGACGGAATTCATAATAATGAATTCTCCCGGCAAAGCTTTTGCAAATTATACGACGGGCGATTGATATTTGGCGGCATAAATGGCTTTACCCTGTTCAATCCTGAACGATTCACAAGCAATCCCACTCCCCCCAGGGTCGCATTTTCCGATTTTCAGTTATTTTATCAATCAATAACGCCGGGAGAATCGTTCCTGGGCAAAATAGTATTACAAAAATCAATTAACCACATCCCTATGGTAATGCTGTCCCGAAAACATGAAATATTTAGCATCGAATTTACCGCTTTTCCATTTTTACATAGAGATAAAGTCAGTTATTTGTATCGCCTTGAAGGATTTAATAAAGACTGGTTAGACGCCAGGGGGCAGCATACGGCTACTTTTACAAATCTTGCTCCCGGTAATTATACCTTGTATGTTAAAGCGCTCAGCGCCGATAATATCTGGTCGGAAAACGATGCTGTTTTACATATAACTATGGCGCCGTCATTCTGGCAACGCAGAGCAGTCAAGTTCGGGATGGTATTATTACTGGCTGCTGGTGTGTTTGCGCTATATAAAACGCGGACACACAATATCCGCAAACGTAATATGATGCTGGAACAATTTAACACTGCGCTCAAAAAGCAGATAGATGAAAAAATCCAGGCAGAGATATCATTACTGCAGTCGCAAACCCGGCTCACAGATTCATTAAAAGAAAAAGAGATCCTGATACGCGAATTATATCATCGCACCAAGAATAATATGCAGGTCATCTCGTCTATGCTGCGGCTCCATTCCAAAACAATAAAAAACAAACAAATGAAAAATCTTTTACAAGACATTCAGAATAAAATCATGTCGATGGCGCTTGTGCACCAAAAACTCTATGAATCAAATGATTTGTCCCATTTAAACCTGACCGATTATGTTAAAAGTCTGGTTTCATTCATTAAAAGCCAGCCGGCCCTTGATGCCGGTAACGTTACATTTTCAGTACAGGGTGATGATGTTCAGGTTTTAATTGATACTGCAATACCCTGTGGACTGGTCATTAATGAATTGATAGTAAACTCTTTAAAACATGCATTTACGGACAGGGAAAAAGGGAAAATCACTATCAGGATTGATAAAAACGATAAAAATGAACTAGTAATCAAAGTGGCGGATAATGGCGCGGGTTTGCCGGAAAAGTTCAATTTTGAAAAAGACAGTCATCTTGGACTGGAATCGGTGGCCGAACTGGTAAAACATCAGTTGCAGGGTACGATCAATTTTACAAATAAAAACGGTTTATCATGCAAGATTCATCTGAAAGAGGAACTCTATAAACCGAGGATATAGTTATGAAAAATAGTCCCAAAGTTATGATCGTAGAAGACGAAGCAATTACAGCAAAATGTCTGAAAATGGATCTGGAAGAACTGGGAATTATTGTGCTGAATCCGGTTGCCAAAGGAGAGGATGCTGTAAAAATTGCATTACAAGAGAAACCAAATCTCATTCTCATGGATATACGCCTTGCCGGTGGTATGGATGGTGTGGAAGCAGCCGAGGAAATTATCAGACAAATGAATATTCCGATAGTATTTATGAGCGGTTTTGCTACCGATTATATAAAACAACGTACTATCAAAACCCAACCGATAGAATTCCTGGCAAAACCGGTAGATATATATAAAATTATTCAAATCATCAAGGCATTGCAAAAATAATTTGAATTATGTTACTAGACAATACTTGGAATTTTATTTTTTACAGCTTTCCAGTTTTACCATAAAGAATCGCCGGGCTATAAGAAGGCTTTATTGTTAATATACGGAGGTCATTACTCTTGAAATACATTATGAGTGTGTTTTTTTTAATTCTGGTATCGATTAATAGCTCTGTTTTGTCATTTACAATTGAGAATCAATTTCAGCATTTCACAACAGAACAGGGGTTATCGAGCAGCAATGTGACCGGAATTATTCAGGATGACCAGGGTTTTATCTGGATTGGTACAGATAATGGACTTAATACGTATGACGGTTACAATTTTAATGTTTATAAAAAAATTGCCAATGATTCATCAAGCCTCGTCCATAACCAGATCACTTTGTTATATTTGGATAGCCAAAAAAGATTATGGATCGGGACAGTTTGGGGTTTAAGTTTATATAACCGGCAAAAAAATAATTTTGTAAATAATTTCACATTCAATAACCTTGAAACCCGCAAAAATGTCAAGTCGATTATTGAGGATAAGAATTTTAATTTGTTGCTCATTTCCGATGATGGATTAATTTTTAAATTTGACGAACAAAGCCGTAATTTCAGGCAAATGTATGATTTAAATATGATGATCATGAGTTTTGCAATAGATCAAAACAATGATTTCTGGATCGGTAATCTGGATGGGCTGCATCACCTGAATATAAAAGACATGACCTTTACTCTTTATCAACACAAACCGGATGACGACAACAGTATCAGTAATAATATTGTTATGAGTTTATTGCAGGATCGTGATCGTCTATGGGTTGGTACAGCCGGTAATGGGCTGAATTTATATAACAGCAATACCAACTCCTTTAAACGATTGTTCATAAATAAAACCAATATATATTTTATTTACCGGGATGACCAGGGAATAATCTGGTTTGGTACAAGTCAGGGTCTTATACAGTATAATGAACAAACCGGCCGGTATCATGAATATTTGCATGACAGTAAAGATCAAACCAGCCTCTCTTCCGAAGGGGCATCTTGTTGCATTAAAGACAGGCAAACGAATTTATGGGTAGGCACAAAATTCGGCGGTGTAAATTTCAGTTCAAAGAATAAGGCATTCAATTTTTTAAATCTGAAAAGTTCTCCACCGCTAACAAAAAACAATATCTCATCATTATTTATCGATAAAAAGGGAAATTTATGGGCCGGTTCATTTAATGAAGGTATTGATGTCATCAGCCGGGTGCGCGGGACAAAAATAAATTATGAACCGGACAGCAGGAATTCTTTCAGCATCGGTAAAGGGACAGTCCATACCATATTCCAGGATAGCCGGGGTGTAATATGGGTTAGCACTTTTGAGGGCGGTTTACAATATTATGATGAAAAAACCGGACGTTTTAAAAGCGTTGATATTATCTCCGCGAATAACCAGAGTGTTTTGAGCAGGGATATTCGTTCGATTGCTGAAGACAAACATAATAATTTATGGTTAGCCACACATGGCGCCGGGTTGTGTAAATATGATTATTATGCTAAAAAAACAACCTTTTATCAATTTGATCAAAATAACATTGAAAATTCTCTGGCAAATAACTGGTTATTTAAAATAATAATCGACAGTAAAGAGCAGTTATGGATCGCTACTGCCAACGGGTTGACTTTGATGACGCCCGATGAAAAAATGACAAGTTTTCGTAATATATCGCATAATGAAAACAGCCTAAGTAATGATGCTGTTTATACACTTTATGAAGATTGCCGGCAAAGGATTTGGGTGGGTACGGCTGAAGGTTTGAATTTATTCAATCCCCAATCAAAGTCTTTTACCAGGATCATGGAAAAAGATGGGTTGGCTAGCGATTATATATACGGAATTTTGGGAGATGAAAATGGTAATTTATGGTTAAGTACAAGTAATTGTTTGATCAAATATAATCATGATACTCAAGTAATCAGGAATTATGATTACCGGGATGGTTTGTTATCCAATGAGTTTTTAATCAACTCATGTTTCAAAAACCATGATGGCGAGTTGTTATTCGGCGGCGTGAACGGTATTGTTACTTTTAATCCCGACAGCCTGCATGACAATCCCCATGCACCTTCAGTACACCTTGTCGATTTTAAAATATTCAATAAATCAGTGCCGATAGGTAATAATCCGAAACAGGATATTCTAACTGCACATATAGATCAAACCAGAAAGATACACCTGCAACATGATCAAAATATGATTACTTTGCAATTTGTGGCTTTAAATTATATCTCACCGGGTAAAAACCAGTATGCTTACAAGTTAGAAGGCTTGGACAAGGATTGGAATTTCGTCGTTTCAAAACGTGAGGCAAATTATACCAACCTCGATCCTGGCGAGTATACATTCAAGGTTAAAGCCTCAAATAATGACGGGATATGGAATGAAACCGGTGTCGGTGTAAAAATAAAAATTTTTCCCCCGTTTTGGGAAACTCCCTGGTTTCAGATAGCCGGCGCAGTGATGTTATTGGCGGGCATTTGGTTCTTTTATCGTATTCGTACTTATCATATTCATCAACGGAACAGGTCGCTGGAAGTAAAAATTCAGGAACACACTCTTGAATTACAAATTGCCAATTCCAGCCTTAAAAAAGAAATGGATGAACGACTTGATGCGGAAAAAAACTTGCTGGCTACCAACCAGCGGTTACAAATATTACAACAGGTAACTGCAGCAGTCCATGAAAGCCTCGACCCAAATAAAATCTTTCATGATATTACCGATGTCATTGTTAATAAAATGGGTTATTCATCTGCAATATTATTGACACTCGATGAGAATGGCCAATGTTACAAAGCAATGTCGCTATCCTCATCAAAAAAAATATTAAATGGCTTTAATAACATTTTTGGACAGGATTTGCATAACATCACTTTTCCTGTAGATAAAGTGACCAATTGGTATAAAAAAACTATAAACAACAGAGAACTGGTCATCAATAAAAATCTTGAGGAAATAGCTTTTCCGCTATTGGACAAGCATATCTGTCAATTATTTAACAACCTGGGCGGAAATCAAAATTTTATACTTATCCCCCTGGTGAAGAACCGTGAACTGATGGGTGGGCTTGTTATGTCCAGCAGCCGGCAAGCAATTCCTGAAGAAGATACAAAAATGTTGCAAGTGTATGCAAATACAGCATTACAGGCGATTATCAACGCCAATCTTTACCTGCAAACAGACCTGGCAAGGGAAGAAGTACGGAAAAGTGAAGAAAAATTCAGAACGTTGACAGAAAACATTACCATGGGCGTCTACAGAAGAACAAGCGGCAACCGTGGTAAAATCATTGAAGCAAATCCTGCATTGGTGAAAATGTTTAATTTCAACAGTAAAGAAGAATTCCTGGCCGCCAATTTCAACAAGCTCTTTCAGAATCAAAGTGAAAGAAAAGTTCTCAATAAAAAGCTGTTACAGCATGGTATGATAAGACACGAACAGATCAATTTTAAAAAACAAGATGGTTCTCCATTTATCGGCTCAATTTCGACAGTTGTAGTAAAGGATGATGCCGGTAAAATCAAATATTATGATGGTATTATCGAAGATATTACGGAACGCATACAAGCCGCTGAAACCCTGGAAAAAGAGCGCACCTTGCAGAGAACATTAATAGATAATCTGCCCTGCGGTGTGTTTGTAAAAAACAAAAATTACCAAAAAATCATTGTAAACCCGGTTCATATTGAGGAAGTAAAAAATCGCTTAAAATCACTCAAGATCAACCCGGATGTAAATTTACTTGATAAAACGGATTTTGATGTATTTCCTCAGGAACTGGCAGCCAGATTTTTTACAGAAGATCAAAAAGTGATCAAAGATGGAGAGATAATTTTAAACAAAGAAGAATATGGCGTTAAAGAAGACGGCTCCAAGGTATGCCTTTTGGTTTCCAAAGTGCCGCTGCGTGATAAAGATGGTACTATCATTGGTATAGTAGGGATTACTAATGACATTACCGATCACCAGGTTGCCGCTGAAACCATTGAAAAGGAACGCACGTTGCTTCGCACTCTGATTGATAATTTGCCCGGTGGTGTTTTTGTAAAGGACAAGAACTATCGTAAAATTATTGTCAATCCGATCCATGTCGATGGAGTTAAAGGTCATTTACAATTCCTGGGTATGAACTCGAATATTGATTTACTTGGGAAAAATGATTTCGAGGTTTTTCCCCAGGACCTGGCAGAAAAGTTCAGTAAGGAAGATCAAAAAGTTGTTGAACATGGTCAGCTTATATTAAATCAGGAAGAATTTGGTGTAGATGCTAAAGGTGAAGAGGTTTGTCTTTCAGTGTCCAAAGTTCCATTACGAGATCAAGGTGGTTCTATAACCGGCATGGTAGGTATTACAGTCGATATATCTGAACAAAAACGGGCTCAGCAACAAATTCAAAAAGATTTAATGGAAAAACAGGTATTAATAAGAGAATTATATCACCGCACAAAAAACAATATGCAGGTCATATCTTCCATGCTGCGGCTGCATTCAAAACGAGTTAAAAATCAACAAGTTACAACAATTTTAAATGAAATTGAAAATAAAATATTATCCATGGCCCTGGTACATCAAAAATTATACGAATCCAGGGACTTGTCGCATTTAAATTTAAAGGACTATTTTAACAGCCTGGTTTCCCTGTTAAGAATGATACACAGCAATTCTTCCACAAATATTAATTTTATTGTGGAAGGTGAAGAAATAAATGTTCTCATCGATACCGCTATTCCCTGCGGGTTGATCATCAATGAATTATTGACCAATTCAATAAAATATGCCTTTCCCGATAAAAAAGACGGCACTATAACAATCAGCCTCAAGATTGATGAAAAAAATCAACTTTTGATCAAAGTTGCCGATAATGGTATTGGACTACCCGTAAGCTTTGATTTTGATCAAGACTGTAACCTGGGCCTGGAATCAGTCATAGGTCTGGTAAGACATCAACTACAGGGTGAGGTCAGTTTTGTAAATAAAGATGGATTAACCTGTAATATTTGTCTTAAAGAACAATCCTATAAACCCAAGAATATATCATGAGCGATAATATTAAAGTATTGATTGTTGAAGATGAAGCGATAACTGCAAAATGTTTGCAAATGGATTTAGAAGATATGGGTTTGGAGGTTATAAACCCGGTATCAAATGGCGAAGATGCAATTAAAGTTGCCCAGTTGGAACATCCATCGCTGATACTGATGGATATTCGTTTGGCCGGCAAGATGGATGGGATTGAAACCGCAGAAAAAATTCTTAGCAATCAAAAAATACCCATAATATATCTAACCGGTTTCTCTACCGGTTTAATCAAAGAACGCGCCCAGAAAACCAAACCGGTCGGTTTTGTGGAAAAACCGATAAATGTAAACAGAATTGTACAAATTATTAATACTATGGGGCATTAAATAGTCGGTGATTGGTTGAAATTACCGAAAACCTCTTTTTTCACAAAATCTCCCCAAAGTTGATTTATTTGGGGAACTCGTGAGTTCTTGTTTCGTTTTACACATATTCTTAACCGGAGGTTAAATGAAAATTTCTCATATTGCACTATGGGTGACAAACATAGAACACATGCGTCAATTTTATGAAACCTACCTGGGCGGGATCGGTAATAAAAAATATGAAAATCCCGCAAAAGGATTTACTTCTTATTTTCTGTCATTTGCCGGGACCAGCCGGCTGGAACTCATGCACAAACCAGGTATTTCCGGTGTAGCTGCAACTGACGTGGATCGCCCCGGTATTGCACACCTGGCTTTTTCAGTAGGTTCGCCGGATGCTGTCGATGCTCTGACAAACCGGCTGCGTAATGATGGTTACAAAATAATTGCTGAACCGCGCCGTACCGGCGATGGATACTATGAAAGCGTTATTGCAGACCCTGAAGGCAACCGGCTCGAAATCACCGCGTAATAAAATGGATTGCTGTAATTAACACATTTACCGAGGGAAAAACAATGAAAACAAGCGCAGCACAACTCAGCGCCATCATCTCACGGGTTAAACCCGCATTGGCACAAATCACGGCACAGGAAGCCGGAATAAAACCAGCGCCGCAGGCCTGGTCTAAAAAGGAAATTCTGGGACATCTGATCGATTCTGCCGCCAATAACCATCAGCGATTTGTGCGCGGCGCACAAAACCTGGCCGCAGACTTTCCGCCCTACAATCAGAACCGCTGGGTGGAAGTGCAGCATTACAATGATATGAACTGGTCCGACATTGTTGAACTATTCTGTCAATTGAACCTGCATCTCTGCCGGGTGTTGGAGGTGTTGCCGGAAGAATGCCTGCAAAATCCGTGCAACATTGGTAAAGAGCAGCCCGTACCCCTGCAATTTATTATCACCGATTACCTGCGGCATTTAAAGCACCATCTCTCAAAAATTCTTGGCACCCCCGTAGAATAAAGTACTGTTTGCTATAATAATTATCCAATGAGAGTGAAACAGGAATATCAAAATAATACTGTTTCAAAACAGCATTGCAGCAAATGAGCAAGACAATACGCTGTACCCTTCTATTCCGGTATATTTTCCCAGTCAAATAAAAAAGGCTGTCCATCAACCACACAGACAGCCTTTCAATCAGTCACTGTTTTATAAAATATTACTTTAAAAACAAGAGTTTGCGGGTTTGGGTAAAACCATTCGCTTTCATTTGGTAGAAATACACTCCGCCGGCAATGTTATTCGGACGCCAGGTTACATTATACAGACCTGGAGAATAGAATTGATCCGCAACTATAGCCACTTCCCTGCCGAGAATATCGAACACCTTTATTGTTACCATACCCGGTTTGGCAACAGCAAAAGACAGTCTGGTTTCCGGGTTGAACGGATTGGGATAATTCGCATACAGGGCGAATTGCTGCGGCAATGCCGGTTCCGGTTTGACCTCGGTAGCCAGATCGGTCTGTCCGGGCGAGCCGTGTACGTTATGTGAAGAACGCCAGTAAGCGGCGTCATCGGGATCGCCGGTAGGATTATTTTGCGCGCTTACCAGGGAATAGCCGAGGCTGTCCGGCAACGTTGGCCAGGGGGCTTTGTCATTATATCGGACATTGATAATTGTGTCGCCGGTGGCGCTGAGCATAACGATCCGTTCCCCGCCGTTATCCAACTGGCCGTCGTATTCGCCATCCGGGGTGAACTGATAACGCTGCTGGAACATGGCGGGATTGGAAGCAATAACATAATAAGCGCCGGGATCGAGAGTGGTTGCAGCCGGGAATGTATAATCGACGCCATTAACAAAAGCAGCATTAGTCAGATTGACAATCGCAGCTCCGGTATTTCTTACTTCCAAAAACTCGAACTCTTTATCATCAACATCGCCATCATCCAGGGGATGATAATGAATTTCCGTTATTTTAATCATACCCAGGTCTTCCCCTGCCAGGAAAGATATTTCGTGCAAGGCGCTCCAGGTATTGTTATTTTTAATTCTGGCTTTTAAAATCGAGGTAGAGCTAATTGAAACATCAACCTGGTCGCCGCCGTCAATAGCAGTGGGAGAAGCGGCGCCGCCAATCAGCCGGGGATCGCTGCCGTCCAGGGTATATAAAATATTACCCTGCTTGTTATTGGGGTTAATCAGCGTCAGAGCATACCCTGAGGTGATATTGACAGATGATTCAATGATCTCAACATTTTGATGCAAGACGGTGGGCGGATCGATGTTTACATACAAGCTCTCGTCATAAAGTTGATCGAGAACAATTGCCGGACGTTCCGGGAAATAGTCATCGACAATTTGATTAACAATTGGCAACCAGTCATCATCTTTGGTGCGCGGCGTCCAGTTGCCGTTCGAATCACCCCAACGAGCTGATTCCGCGATAATAGCCATTTCGATCTCTTTGGTACGGCCGGTAAAAATTTTGGTGGTATTGGCAGGAACAAACACACCGTTGTTATAAAATTGTTTATAAACATGATCGATAAAGCGCATGCGGTATTCCGCATTATCGCATAATTTATAATGCAGCCATTGCGGGTGGAATTTATTAAAATCCCACACCTCCATCCTATTCCAGTCATCGAGCTCGTGCAGGTTAACACGATTCTCATTAATACCATCACCAATGCTCACATAATCATAAAGCAGGGTATGTTCCGCATCATGGGATAAAAATTTGAATCCTTCATTATCATTGCGGTTGTAAATGGCATAAAAATTATTTGGGTCCTTGTTGCTGCGAAACTTGGAAACCGGCGAATCAAAGTTCCCCGTATAAAAGATGATCAACATATAGTCGATCAGATTATCAATATCAACCAGATTTCTTCCCTCAGGATTTTTACTGCCGTCGGCATTCAAACCCTGGAGTTGAAAATAGTTGGCATTGCCGGTAAAACCCACCTGGCAGGCGTCAAACACTTCTTGCCAGGCATCTAGGTTGCCGTCGGTTGCTTCAATATCATAAGAACCGGAGCCGAAATTATCCGCAATATTAATTTTAATAACATCATAATCATCACTGTTCCCACCCATATAGGAGGCGGCAAAAGAAGCTTCCGGGCGTTCCTGGGTTTGAAATATTCCCCAGTACATGCCATTAAGGTATAAATGATAAAACCGGCTGCGGGTATAGGGCTGACCCATTTCACGCTGCATATCGCGGGAAAAAACATCTCGCGTCATAGTATTATACCGGCCATCGCCGCCGCTGTAAAAACTCCAGGAATAATTTTGTGAAGTGCGCAAGTCCACTTTATCAAACTCATCCACACCCTCATCGCCAAACAGAGGAAATTTCAACTTGGCGTGGCCATATTCCTCCTCGCGGAAAAACAGGCGAAAAGCGTGTTTGGGATTGTAACCATGCCGGCTCCAGCCGCCGCGGATACGCAGCCCGGCATTGATTTGAAATCCCGTGCTGCCGTCCGGGTTGATTAATTCCACAGAGACCGGCCGTTCCCATTCCATGCCATGGTAGAGAGCATTGACATAAATACCGGTCTGGGGGTCAAAAAGGTTATCATTATCTGTAACCAGTGAAAAAGTGGGAATATCTTTGAACGCATCAATCATATCTTTATTGTAACGGGAATCATTGACAACCCGGGAATCCATATCATAATCCAAACCCTGATCGTTCACCATATATTCAGGCCAGTCACCGCCGGGATAGGTCTGGGTTAGCACTTTGTCCAGGAATATATAGGAATGAGTTATAACTTCCGAAGCCTGTACGCCATTTTGCATGATCACTGCGCTAACCGTCACGCAGGGCGTTTTGGCGCGGCCGGTGGTTGAATTGGGGTTAACGGCAACCGTTGCAGCGCCACTAGTCGTAAAAGCAGAGGCGGAAGACAAGGGATCGGAACCGTCCAGGGTATACTTGATCTGATAACTGGGCAGAATTGAAGAAATTGACAAGTTAAAATTTGTTTCATAAAAACCGCGTTCAGGATAAAAAACCGGGGTGTCTGCCCAATCTGCCCGTTTAACCTTGACTTCTACACTATCGGAAATCGTCGTAGCCCCATCGTTATCAAAAGCAACTGCTGCCAGTTTATGGGTGCCGCGGAGGGCGTTTTCCCAGTTGATTGTATAAGGAGCAGCGTTTACTTGTCCGATCTTGGTGTTATTGGCGTAAAATTCCACTTTAGCAATCGTGCCATCTTCATCCACTGCGGTTGCTTCTATTGGGATAATTTCCCCTTCATCAAATTTATCGCCGTCATCGGGAGTGACAATTTCAACACTTGGTGGTTTGGTATTGAGAATCCGTTTAATATCGAGATAATTAATATTAAAATTGCTGCTTTCAATGACAATTTTCATTACCTGCTGACCGGCATTAAGAGTAAATTCCGGAGATTTTACAGTGACCCAGGTTTGCCAGCCGCCGGTGCGGGTAGCAGTTATAGTATTAGTAAGATTGACATTGTTAAATTCGACATGGAAAGCGCCGTCAACATCCTGCGCCGCTGTTCGGGCTTCAATCTGGTAAATAGCCGAACTGGTAACGTTTACCGTATATTCAATCCATTCTCCGGCAACGATCCAACCAACATTATAGCCGCCTTCACCACAACTTTCAATATCAACATCCACATCATTGCGATAAGAACTGCCGCTATTACCGGCATCGGAATCATGATAGGCGACACCTTCACCGCCGTTATCAAAATTTTCCACTTCAATTTTACCGGGAATTGCAAAAGCAGAGCCGTTGAATGGCGTTTGTTCCGCAGCTAACAAAGCCGCACTGAACATGAACAGTATTAAACAACAAATTGTTAACAGTACAAACGGTGAAGTCGGTAACGGAATTGAATTTCTTTTATTCATACATATACCTTTCAAGTTTAACACCTGTAATTATTCATATTTCATTATCGGAAAAATTATCCATTTTCTTTATAAATACCTGCCGTATCCGGGATTGCGTAGCCCGTGTTACGGTAATTTTACAACCGGGGAAATCAATTTCCTCGCCGGTTTTTGGAATATAACCCAACTGATATTCCAACAAGCCGCCAATAGTTACATAATCGCCTCGCGGCAATCTCAAGCCATACTTTTCATCGAGTTCATTGATCTCCGCTCTACCGCTGACCAATATGGCGGTATCGTTGAATTTTTTAATATGGCGCGGTTCATCATCATACTCGTCATCTATCCTGCCGAAAATTTCTTCGATAATATCTTCCATAGTAATCAGACCTGCTGTGCCGCCGTATTCATCTATCACTATGGCAATGCTTTTTCCCTGTTTGCGCAGGGCATTCATAGCATTAATGACGGACACTGTTTTCGGTAAAAACAGCGCCGGGCGGATTATATCGGCGATAGAGTTTACCTTGGACAACAAGTCATTAAAATACAAAAAACCTTTAATATTATCAAGTTCGTCATCATAAACCGGCAGCCGTGAATAACCGGTTTGCGTGAATCTTTTGTACACATCTCGCAGCGGTATAGTCATTTCAATTCCGAATATTTCGGTGCGCGGCACCATGATCTGACCGATACGGGTCTCGTCAATATTAATAGCGCGTGAAATCATCAGCCGGTCGTGTTCGCCGATTTGCTGGGTACTGAAATACTCCCGCAACAGGATGGGCAGATCCTGCTTGCGGAAAAAGGTGGTCACTGCCGATTGCCCGCCTTTGAATATATTGACTGCCATCTGAGCTATAAATTCTGCCAGTTTTATTAATGGATAAAGTATAATATAAATAATAAACAAAACCGGCGCTGCCACCCGGATGATACGGTTCGGCATGAGCTGGGCGATGGACTTGGGCAGGATTTCTCCAAAAATAAGCAAGCCTATCGTTGTGCAAACGGCGATAAGCTTTTCATCTGCATATACTGAAAATACCGCAATCGCCAGGGTTGAACAGGCAATATTGGCAAAATTATTTCCCACCAGAATAGCGGTAAGGAACCGGCGGGAATCTTTAAGCAAATACACGCCCGGAATGCGATCGGAATTATCATGGGGCTTCAAATAAAACCGCAGCCGGTTGGAAGAAACATAAGCTGTTTCGGTACCGGAAAAAAACGCGCTGAAAAAAATTGTGAGTATTAATATAGTCAGCAACATAGTCAAGCCGGGGTCTCTATTTTAATATGTCCGGAAGACTGATTAATGAGTTGGTTAATGAATTCTTCCGTTTTACTGTTACGTACCAGCACATGCTGGGAAACATGGGTTTGATAATCCGCCGATTTCACCTCGGCGTTATAATTATCGATTATTTTTTTCACCAGGTTGGCGTAATGATATTCAAAAATAATATGTACAATCGTTGTTAAATAATCAATCCTTGTTTCGGCTAAATCCAATGCCTGGGATGCAACGCTGCTATAGGCGCGAACCAGTCCCCCGGTGCCCAGTTTGGTGCCGCCAAAATAACGGGTAACCACAGCAACCACATTGGTCAGTTCGCGGCCGGTGATCGCCTGTAAAATCGGTTTTCCGGCAGTGCCGGATGGTTCGCCGTCATCGCTAAATCGCGACAGAGTTTGCGGCCCCAAACCAATGCAGTAGGCATAACAATTATGGGTTGCATCATAGTACCGGGCGCCGATCGCAGCAATATGTTCTTCCGCCTGGTCGCGGCCGGTTACAGGATGTACCTGGCAAATAAAACGCGATCCTTTTTCTTTTAATTCGGCAAGCGCGTATTGTTTGATAGTTTTAAATGAATCAATTATCATAAGTAATAATATTGACATTAAAAACCGGGTTATTACAACGCCGGATCGGGAAACGCATTGCAATATAAAAAAATTAATTTTGAGTAATTTACTCCTGAACAAGTCCGGCTTGTGTAATATTGAAAAACTTGTACTCTAAAACAAGTAAAAAAGTATATCTAGTATCGAAATTCTCAAGGGACATCTACTCTATTCCTGTCGACGGTATAACATTTTATGACAATTCATGGTCAGGTCTGTTAGCGAGCGCCGGTTTACGCATTACTGTTATTTTCAGGAAACCGGGGATTCATTGCTCCGCAAACCAGGCATTTATTGCTATGAGCGCAGAGTAGCTCTCCACAATTACGGCATTGCCATTTTTCGATCATCATGCGGATAAATTCATCCATGCCCAATTCTTTGAGTAGAGCAAAATTCTCAACAAGACTTTCACCATATTTAACTCTGTATCGCTTGTCCAGAGTTTTCAGTCTCTTACAGGGATATTTATTGCACTCATTACACAGTAAATCATAGTTACCGTTTTTTTCACTGCAATACCTGATACTGCATTTATTACAATGAAATGGCTTGTAACCGGTTGCATTACATCCAACGCAGCGATTCTTTTTGCGCTGCGCGCCCAGGCACAGATCACAGATCAATCCGCATGAAGCGATACTTTTACTATTCATAAATATTCTGCTGAAATTCTATTGCTCAATAAATAATTACAAATTCCGGTAACCGGTAAATAGCATAAACGGTTTCGACATCTTGTTCAATCGGCGTCAGGATTTTCCAATATCCGCACATCCTCCACCCTGCTGGTTATGCCGGTTTTGTCAAAATACAACAACATTGCCAGTGCATACTTGCGGCTGTTATTCAGAAGATCGCGATACCGGCTCACTGTTATCTCCCGGTTTTGTTTCAGGTAATCGACCAATATTTGCTGTGCCTGTTGCAATGCCGTTTGTAATATAAAGATTTCATTATCCAGCCAGACAATATCTCCCAACCCAAACAAAGCGCCAAGGATACGGCCGGTTTCCATTTCCGAAAGACGGATTGCAGCAGCCAATTCACCAACCGAAGGCGGATTAAAGGCGTTTGCCTGCAATTCCCGCCTTATTTGTGCTGCCAACTTTTCATCTTTTTCAGTGAGAGTAATTTGATGAGACGGAATTTTAATTAATGAATTCTTCTCCGCCAGCCGGCCGGCGTTTATTAAATCTAAAAGAATCCGTTCCAGCAACTGCGCATTGTAAAGATTGAGCCGGGATTTAATTTCCGCCTTGTTAATGCCGGGACGCAGGGGCTCTTTTTCATGGAATTCCTGAACCAGTTGCATAACTGCCGCATCGAGCCGGTCATAAATTAATTTGTGGCAATAAAAAGGATTTTTATTGCCGATCCTGATGATCCGGTTTTGCTGCAAGGGGGCATCCAGTAATTGTTTAAGATTCTCTTCAGTCAAACCGGACAACCTGGTCAACTGGTCGTGATGTAAACCGCCGTCCGGCCGGGTTAACAGCAAACTGAAAATCAAATCAACCGGATCTTGTTGTTGTAAACCGGCAAGGCGCTGTAACGTTTCCGTGTTGAACCGGCGCTGCGGCCGGGAATTGGCATCCAGGATCATGCCGCCGCCAATTGTCCTGGCCGGAGAATATTGGCGGATCACAAACGGGTCATGACGCATGGCCACGGCCGGGGTCTCCAGTAAAAGCTGGGCGTAACCGCTTTGCCCTGGCTCCAGGTTTTCGGCGCTTAGTAACTTGATACGCGCCAATATTTCCCTGGTGCCGATATGTACCCGTACCCGGCTTTTATTACGCAGGGTCTTTTTAACCGAAGCTAATAATTTGATATGAATATCCATGATCATGGAAGGAATAAAATAATCGCCAGTTACCAATACATCGCCGCGCTGAATTTCATCGCGGCCAATTGCCGCAAGATTAAGCGCAGCGCGTTCTCCCAATTGCACCCGGTTGGTTGACTTGCCATGGGTTTGCAGGCCACGCACCTTGAGCTTTTTTTGACTTGGCAACAATTCTACAGTATCGCCAACTGCAACCTGACCGGAAAGCACCGATCCGGTAACCACGGTTCCAAATCCCTTGATAGTAAACGACCGGTCGACCGGCATCCAAAAAATACCGCGATCACGGCGGGGTTCAATTTCAAGAACTGTCTGTTCTATTAACCTGCGCAGATCGGCAATACCTTCGCCGGTTAACGATGATACGGCCACTACCGGCGCTTTTTCCAGGACTGTGCCTTTTACCAGGTTTTGAATATCTTCGGTTACGATTTGCAATAAATCGGCGTCGACCAGGTCTTTTTTCGTAATAACCACAATGCCGTGCTGCACCTGCAATACGGATAATATGTCCAGATGTTCGCGGGTTTGCGGCATGATGCTGTCATCGGCGGCAACAATAAACAATACCAGGTCGATGGTGCTGACCCCGGCCACCATATTTTTAATAAAACGCTCATGACCTGGGACATCAATGAGGGCTATTTGTTCATTTAAAAAGGCAAAACCAATATCAATCGTCATTCCCCGTTCCTGTTCCTCAACCAGGCGGTCGGGGTCGGTTCCGGTTAATGCTTTAACAAGGGCCGATTTACCATGATCTATATGACCGGCAGTGCCGATAATTGTATACTTCATAGCCGGTAATTCTACAGTTTCAAACCGAGGGCATCGATCAGGGCAATGATGGTTCCGGCAGTCCAGCCCCACACCGGTGTATTGTTCAGGTTTTTATCGGTTTTAACAGTTTTGTCCTTAATATTATACCACTCCCACAATTCTCCGGTATCGCGGTACACGGTCAACACCATATTTAACCAGTTTGAACCGATATCGGCGGCGTCTTCCATAAATTCATAATCGCACATGCCTTTGATGATAAAATAGATGCATGGACCGGTCGTCAGTGGGTAAGCAAGTCCGGGCAGTTCGGCGCCATAATCTTTATCAGTAAAAGCAATGCCGCCGGGGCCAACAAAGCTTTTAATATGTTCCAGCATTTTTTTGGCGCGGCTTTTATCCACCATTTCCACAAACAACGGCATAAAACCGGACAAAGCTTTGACGTTAACCAGTTTTTTATTCACAAAATCATTATCATAATAGAAACCGGTTTTTTCATCCCAGCACATTTCCAGAAATTTTTTAATTTGTTCGCTCTTATTAAGCAGTGTTTCTTCACCATGGCCATAACATTCAATTTGCAGATCATACAACATGCGGGCATTACGGTAAAGAATTGCATTCAAATCGACCGGATTAACATCCTGGCAATTGAGAAATCGCGTGGAGCAGAGCAGACCGGAATTGCATGGGGTATCAGTCTGAGCTGCGGTGCCGGCTGGCCGTTGCGCCAGGGCATAACGATACAATCCGGTCGGTGAGGTATGAGGTTTTGTCGTCCAGTTATTAAATTCTTTAAGAGCATCCGGTAAAACCCGGCGCAGCCATTCTTTATCACCGGTAGCCCGGTAAACATCGCGAATGATCCAGGGCAGCAACGGCGGATAGGTATAGAGCGGCGCATTTTTTTGATTGGAGGTCGGGATGTAACCGAATTTGCGAAACATGTAGATCAGGTTTTCAACATGATGTCGGGCTTCATCAACCATTTTCAAATGTAACAATGCCTGGTTTATGAAAAACGTATCCCAGTAAAAAAAAGCTTGTCGGTTATTCAGGCCGGATATTACATAGGAATAAGGCAAACCATATAAATCACCGGTATCGGTATTATTTTCCCGGTAATACTCCCCCCTTAATCTTGACTGAATTTCCGACAGTAATGATTGATAGTTTTCTGTCATTTCAAACCTCTTGATATTACCATTATTATTTATTGATATTTATTCAATCTGTAAAAAGAAAAAACAGTATTAATTTTTACGGGTGAAAATACTAAAGGTTCGCATAAATAGTGCAGGAATCGGGAGAACACGGACAAATAATAATTCGGCCCATAACTAGAGAGCCCCGCCGGAAAAATCGGTAGTATATAGAGCAAGACGTTTGTTTTCATATCATGCCCGGCATAATATAAATATAACAGCCCCTTAATTATCATTCGTGCAGGTTTGCATATAATGTTTTACTATATATACTTAACATATTATTTTATAAATTTATTTATTAATGGCCGCAGAAAAAACAATCTCATCCTGGTTAATAAATACTTTTTATAGTCCAGGTAATACAAGGTTGTTAAATAACTGCGGATATAAGCATCGAGGTCTTGCATGGAATGGGGTAAAATCTCCAATGTTACATAGCCTTTATACCTTGATTTTTGTATGGCTTTTAAAATATCTTTAACCGGCAATTGTCCCAATCCAAAAGGCAAGTGAGCGTCCTTTTTTTCTTCACAATCCGATAAATGAATGCAACCAATCTCGGAAGCCAATTCTGTATATTGAGTTACAGGGTCGATTCCGGTAATATAATAATGGGCAGCATCATAACAAATGCCTGCAATTTTTGCGCCAAGTTCCTGCCTGGCCTGGTGGTAAAATTGTGTAAATTCCTGGGGAGTATATTCAGGGATGTTTTCCAGGTAAACCGGGATATCCAGTTTCTTTAAATTGGCGAACAAAAATTCCTGCGCCGCCGGTAATGAATTACCCAGATGTATACATTCCGGTGGATGACAAACAAGATGGTGTATTTTCAATAATGCATGATGTTTATTCAGATCAGCGATCAGTTGCGCAATTTTATCGGCATGTTCCAAACAGGAGAGGTCCCAGCCGGTTTCGTGCACCAGGGGTAAATGAAAAGCGGTTTGCATTCGTCCCAACTTTCGGGGAAATGTTTCCAACTCTCCCAAAACCGTTATGGTTACTTCCACAAATTTCATTCCTAAAATATCCAGCCCGCTAATGAGCATGGAGGGTGTGAAACCGTTAAACTTGTCGAGAGTCACGCCGATGAGTACATGTTGTTTAGCCATTATGCTTCCATTCCACAGCAGATGATTGTTAACGCGCCGAACCACAGATTCTATTTATTAACCAAAAATGATGACAATTTCTTCCTTTCAACCGGTCATAACAATTATCAGATATATCCAGTTCAATGGTAATGCGCAAATAATCATTATACGTACAAGACGATATTCCCGTTCGGAAGCAACGAAATGCAGATTTTTTTTGAGGAAATAACCCAACAGGGTGTTGAAAGCAATGAATAGTAAACCCAAATATACCACAAAGAAAAAAGGATTGGCGGCCAGGGATTTAAGGAATTGAAAATGGGCCATATAATAACCGCTATGCAATGCGCCGCAAGCCGGGCAAGGAATGCCGGTGAGATGACGAAACATACAGGGAGGTACGATTGAAAAAATACCAGGATAATAACGGGCAATGACAAATCCCGTCACACCGATCAACGTATAAGCTAAACCAAAACTTGATGATTGGGGTGTTGTTCGTTCTAGTTTTATCTGCATCTCCGGTTTCCATATTCAAACTAAAATAATTGTAATAATTATGAAATGCAAGTTGAAATTTTGACAATTAATTTCATCGGAATTATTTGGAGACAAGCCAGTTCTGCGCCGGACCGGGCCAGGAATTCCTGTTGCTATTAAACTAAAATTTGATTAAAATAACGTTTAAATTATAAAGGATAAGGTCTGATTATGCTGAAAAAAAATACCGGTTATTTTTATAATTTTAAACTAATTGTTCTGATTTTAACGGTGTGGTTGCCAATCAGTTGCCTTTTGGGCGGTGAAAACAACGTGAGTGATTTAACTGCCTTTATTCTGTATATCGGTTCATACTCTAACAGTAATGGTGAGGGTATTTACATCGCTAAAATGAATCGTGAAACCGGGGCATTGGAATTATTAAAATCCATGCAAGCGGTGAATCCCTCTTTTCTGATTTTGCATCCGAATAAAAAAAACCTCTATGCGGTGAATGAGACCCAGGATTTTGAGGGGCAGCCCGGCGGCGCCGTTAGCGCCTACTCTGTTGACCAGTTAACCGGCGACCTGACATTACTCAACCGGCAGCCGACCCACGGCGGGTCACCCTGCCATGTAATGGTGGACAAAAGCGGTCAATATGTGGTAGTGGCCAATTATGGCGGCGGCAATGTTACTGTTTTGCCACGGCAAAACGATGGCTCGCTCGGCCCGGCTACGGATATTGTGCAGCATACCGGAAACAGTATAAATATTCAAAGGCAGGAAGCGCCACATGCACATGCCGTGAATCTCAACCCGACCAGTAATTATGTCTACGCCGTCGACCTGGGCATCGACAAAGTAATGATCTACAAGTTGGACACAATAAGCGGCAAGTTGCTGACTAACGAGCCGGCTTTTTTTAAAGCTGCTGCCGGTTCCGGGCCGCGTCATTTGGCCTTTCACCCCAACAGTACATACGCTTTTATCATTAATGAATTGAACAGCACGATCACCTCCTGTGCGTGTGATACTCTGACAGGCGCTTTAACGGAAATCCACACCGTCCCGACAATTCCTCAGGATTTTAAAGGCGGCAACAGCTGCGCAGAGGTGCAGGTATCGCCGGATGGACGGTTTGTTTATGGTTCCAACCGCGGCCATGACAGTATTGCCATATTTGCTTTTGATGAAAATAGCGGCCATCTCAGCCTGAGTGGATTTGAATCCACCCGGGGTAGAGCACCCCGCTATTTTACCATCGACCCAACCGGTGAGTTCTTGCTGGCGGCAAACAGTAACAGTAATAATATCAATGTGTTTCGAATCAATAAAGAGAAGGGTACTTTACAATTCACCGGTCACCAGGTTAATGTATCAACGCCGGTCTGTATTCAGTTTTTATATTAAAAAGCAGTCGACTTGCCTGGTAAACAACAAGTTCGGCAATACCGGTTTAATACCAGAGCATATTACTTTAAAAAAGGAAGTAGAAAATTGAAAAGGTATCTTGTACATTGTATTGCCGCCGGTCTAATCCTGGCAACAACTCTCATACCGTCAATAACACTTGCGCAGCCAACTCTGTTGTCCGGTGTTCTGGAAAAAGATACTACCCTGACCAGCATCCATAACCCCTGGCAGGTAGATAGCGACCTGGTGGTGCCGGCCGATATTACTCTTACCATAACTGCCGGTGTAGAAATCAATTTCAACAGCGCCGCTACCCTGATCATAGAAGAGGACGGTAAACTTGTTGCCGCCGGCACAGCGGAAAACAGAATACGTTTTACCAATTTACCCGAAAAAAAATGGAACGGCGTCAGGTTCCTGAATACCCGAAAAGATAATTACCTGGGCTATGTGGATATGCTTTATGGCGATGCCGGCAGTTACATGCTCCTGGTAGATAATTCTAAATTACTGATTGAAAGCATGACCTGGGTAACCCCGAATAAAACCGTACTTGAAGTGGATCATCCGCAACTGCTTGTCAGGAACAGCGTTTTCCCCAGTGTGCAAAGCGTTGAAGTCGTTCACGGCCAAACCCTGGCAGACGACGATTATTTAATTCTGGATGGCAATACCTTTGGCTCAACTACCGATTATAATGATGTAATAGATTTTTCCAACTGCAAACGCCCGGGCCCCATACTTCAAGCCTATAACAACATATTTCTTGGCGGCGGCGATGACGGCCTGGACCTGGACGGCTGCGACGCGCATATTGAAGGCAATCTTTTTACAAACTTTCACCGCGATCCGGATAACCCGGGCACGTCGAATGCTGTATCTACAGGGGAAAGGTATAGCCGAACATCGGATATAACCCTGGTGCGCAATATTTTTATCAATAATGATCATTCCGTTTTACTGAAAGAAGATTGTTTTTTACAGGCGGAAAATAATGTCTTTGTCAATAGTACTGAAGCAGTAGTCAATTTCAGTGAATGGCCGCTGCGTGATGTCGCGCCGGGCAAGGGAGCAACCTTTATCGGCAATATTTTCTGGAACAATACCGCGCCATTTGAAAACCAGTTCGCGCAGTCGGGCGACACCGACCCGGTCATTCAGGTACACCAATGTCTTATCGATAGCGCCTTTCATTATCTCGGTTCCGGGAATATCGACGCCGATCCCCTGTTTGTTGATGCCGGCAATGATTTTCACCTGCAAGACGGCTCCCCGGCAATTGGCGCAGGGCCGAACGGCCTGGATATGGGCAGGTATGTTCCAGCCGGGGTATCGATCAGTGGCGAACCGGATTCGGTAACCACAGAGACGACTGCGGCGCTGACTATCGGCGGCCCCGGTATTACTCACTATAGGTATAATATCAACAATACTGCGGATAACTGGAGCGATGAAATCAGTATTCAGGATCATCCCGTTTTACAGTTGTCCGGTTTGCAGCCGGGAACAACCTATACGGTTTATGTAAAGGGTAAAAATTCGGCCGGTACCTGGCAGCAACAGCCTGAATTTGCAACTTCAAAATCCTGGATAGTGGATACCCTTAACACCGGTATTGACCATAAAAAACCGCAACAGCTTCCCGCACAATGCCGCTTGTATCAAAACACCCCCAATCCATTCAATCCGGTTACAACCATCACCTTTGAACTGGCGCAGGATGGCCAAGTTTTGCTGGAGATATTTAACCTGTACGGACAAAAAGTAGCTGTATTGGCTGAAGGTGATTATAAACAAGGCGCTCATCTCATTACCTGGAATGCTGCGCCCTATGCCGGCGGCGTATACTATTGTCGTTTGCTTCATGGTAATTACAACTTGAGCCAAAAAATGCTATTATTAAAATGAACACCAACTCATTCTGTTACCATATTGTTAAAACAATCAAAATGGAGAAAAAGTATGAAAAATCCAACAAAAGACGACATGAGCCGCCGTCATTTTCTTAAAACCGGCGTCGAAGCGGCCGCCGTCATGGGAGTCTTATCGTCCAACCTGTTATGCTCCAAAGCGCCCAAACCCGCAGCTAAAATACCGGTTGGTTTGCAGCTTTATTCTGTCCGTACCGAATGCGAAAAGGACCTGGCGGCCACTATTGCGGCGGTTGCGAAAATGGGTTACCAGGGTGTGGAATTCGCCGGTTATTATAATCATAGCGCCCAGGAAATCCGTAAAATGCTGGATGATAACGGCCTGAAATGCTGCGGCACACACACCCAGTTGGATACTTTGCTGGGCGAGAACCTGGCTGCAACCATTGAGTTTAACCAGGTCATTGGTAATAAATACCTTATCGTGCCATGGCTGAATGAAGATATGCGTAACTCGAAAGAAGCCTGGTTGAAAACCGCTGCCCTGTTCACAGAGATTGCCGAAAAAATTAAAGGCCATGGCATGAAACTGGGTTATCATAATCACGATTTTGAATTTACGGCAATCGACGGTGAAATCCCCTGGGATATACTTTTCAGCAATGCCTCCAAAGACCTTATTATGCAGATAGATACCGGCAACTGTATTGGCGGCGGCGGCGACCCGATTGCATTTTTGCAAAAATACCCTGGACAAGCGGTAACCGTGCATTTAAAAGAATTCTCCGCCACCAATCCCAAAGCAATTCTGGGTGAAGGCGACATCAAATGGAATGAGGTGTTTGCAATATGCGAAAGCACTGGCGGCACCGAGTGGTATATTATTGAAGAAGAAAAAGACGTCTATCCGCCGCTGGAATGTGTGGATTTGTGTATCAAGAATTACAATAAATTACGGGCGTAACCATGTAAATGCAAAGCGGGGCTCCCCCCGCTTTGCACTCGGTTTAAAATGATTAATTTATAGCCGGTATGACATAACCGCCGGAAGCGGAGATAAAAAAAGCGCTGACCAGGCCAGACTCCAAATTCAAACAGAAATAAATATGAATTATAGAATAGTAATTATCATATTGCTTGTGGTTACAGGGTATTGTTTTTCACAAAACCAGGCGTTAGACCAGGGCAGTATACTGATTAGCGCCAGTGGCTGTTATTCCAGCCAGGGTGGAGAACTCTATGAAGACCTGGCGGAGCAAAACAAGAACTCGACCACCATTACCGAATCATTTGTCTATTTTATTCAAGATCATTACTTTGCCGGCCAGGCGGGCTCCTGGACAGGAATATCGCAGGGGACCTGGAAGAATACCGAATTCAGTTTGGGCCCCAGGTTGGGTATAGCCATGGGACAGCAGCATGATATGATATTACCGTTTATCGCCTGTGATTACAGATTTATTTCAGTGTTTGAAACGAATAACAAATATTGGGGAAGCGACCTGGTGTTTAGCGGCGGCCTGATCATAACGCTGCACCAGCATCTGGGAATTCTCATCGATGCCGGCTATCACCACATTCGCCTGAATCATAACAGTTGGACCGAGGCAAAAACCGGCAGCAATTTGCTGGTAACAATCGGCTTTGCCGGTATGTTTAATTGACAATGCCAAGTGTTTTTCTACCGGCTTTTAATCACTACCAGTTCAGGTCTTGACCAATTTTATCAACTGTATACATTATGTAACAGAATATGCTGCTATTTTATATTAATCCTGGAAGAACCTAGATTACTTGTTGATTCTTGCAAAAAAATTTCTCAATTTATATATAACGCAAATAACAATTTTTAGTTTAACAATAGAATAGATTATGAATCATAAAAAATCCGGCAATAACATTTATATCTTTATCATCTTATTACTGTTACTCACCCTGATAACGGTATTCACCTGGTTTGGCAGTCTTTCCGACCAAAAAAAGATCATGTCCAAATGGGAAAAATTGGGACAAATACCGGGACAATTAACAATAACCTATCCCCAAAACGGCGTCCTGTTTCCACCTGAAATTGTTTCGCCGCGTATTACCTGGCAGGATGAAAATCCGGCCGTCAAAAACTGGTTCATAACCGTAAATACGGGCAGCAGACAAAAAATATTTACCGGTTTTACCGAACAAGCCTGGTGGCAGCCCGATTCGGCAGTATGGGAAGAAATGAAACAAGCAGGGTTACAATCGAGTATTACCGTAACCATTTTAGGGTATATAAAAAGTCAACTATTATCCGGCGCCGCCATAAGTTTTAGTACATCGGCGGATTCGGTCAATGCTTTAATATTTTATCGCGCTGTGCCCCTGCCATTCAGTTATGCCTTAAAGAACCTCGAAAAAATCCGCTGGCATTTGGGCGACATAAAATCGCCCCGGCCCCCGGTTACACTTTTGCAAAACCTTTCCCTGTGCGGCAACTGCCATTCTTTCACAAGGGATGGCAAAACTCTGGCAATGGATGTGGATTATGCCAACGACAAGGGCTCTTATGTCATTTCGGATATAAGCAAAGAAACAGTATTAACCAGCGACAAGATCATAACCTGGAGCGATTACAAGCGGCAGGATGGTCAAAATACCTATGGACTGTTATCGCAAATATCACCGGATGGCCGCTATGTAGCCAGCACGGTCAAAGATCGCTCTATATTCGTCCCCATCGACAACCTTGAATATTCACAATTGTTTTTCCCCATCAAGGGTATTATTGCAATATATGACCGGCAAACCGGAAAATTTCAGGCGCTGCCCGGCGCCGATAACCCGGCGCTGGTGCAAAGCAACCCATCCTGGAGTCCTGATGGGAAATATCTCTATTTTGCCCGTACCAGGGCATACATCCATCCGGAAGCGGAAAAATCCAAAGATGTTGTGCTGCCAACCTCGATGGCGCAAAATTTTATAGAAGGCAAACAGGAATTTAAATATGACATCTATAGAATTCCATTCAACTACGGCAAGGGTGGAGTGGCCGAAGCGGTGCCCGGCGCCTCGAACAACGGTATGAGTAATTTCTTCCCCCGCATATCACCGGACGGGAAATGGCTGGTCTTTACCAAAGCCAATAATTTCATGTTATTACAGCCGGACAGCCGGTTATATATTATACCTGCTGCCGGGGGTGAACCAAGGCAACTGGCCGGCAATACAACGGCTATGAATTCCTGGCATTCCTGGTCGCCAAATAGCAAGTGGCTGGTTTTCTCGACCAAATTCCGCGGTCCATATACTGAATTATTGCTGACCCATATTGACGAACAGGGCAACGATTCCCCGCCGGTTCTGCTTGAAAATCTAAGTTTTACGGATCGGGCTGTTAACATCCCGGAATTTGTCAACCAGCAAAGCGGCGATTGGACGGCAATGGTCGATCAATTTTCCAACCAGAGCAATTATTACCTGACGATGGGCCGTAACAAGATGGGCGAAAAAAAATATGACGAAGCTCTTAAACTCTTTAACCAGGTGATTGCACAAGACCCGCACAATGCGGAAGTCTATGCTTTCAAAGGGCATACGGAATTTTTGCAAAGCAACTGGCAGGAGGCCATAAACACCTATAACCAGGCCATTGAATTGCATTCCAAAGACCCTGAAGTCTATATCAACAAAGGCGCCGCCCTTTACAAGCTGCAGGATTACGGCGCCGCCATCAAAGTATTTAATGAAGCCATTCATATCAATCCAAACAGTTCCTATGCTTTTTATTCGCGCGGCAGTTGTAAGGCGAAAACCGGCGACTACCGCGGCGCTATTCAGGATTTTGACAGCGCGATAAAACTTGATAACCAGGCTGACGAGGCATTATATGAGCGCGCCCTCTGTAAAGCGGTGCTCAGGGACTATCAAAGCGCGGTACAAGACCTGTTACAGGTAACTAAAATTGATCCGCAAAATTACCAGGCGTTTGCCCGGATCGGGGAATGTTGTTATCAACTAAAGAAATACCAGGGCGCCCTGGAAGCCTACGACCGGGCAATTAATATTATGCCCGATGATAAAGAACTATACCTCTATCGCGCTGCCTGTAAATCTGCTTTAAAAGATTATCATGGAGCGCTGGCGGATTATGAGCTAGCCATAGCACGCGATACCAGTTATGCCCTGGCTTATTTCCGTAAGGGACTGGTCGAAATTCAAATCGGCAACAAAGACCAGGGCTGTGCAGATCTGTTACAGGCAAAAAAATTGGGGTACCGCGAAGGTGAGCAGGAAATTAAAAAATATTGCGGTCAATAACTGAATCATGTGAAGGTATTTCATCTTTAGGAGTCAGGCGCTAAGGGGGCATCGTCCGGTTTATGCAGAACAGGTTTAACCGGTCTTTTTTCCTGAAAGTATTTGCTTATCAAAAAAATTCTTATTAAACTAGTAGCTAGATTAATTAGCTGATATTTGGTATTTAATGAAAGTAAATAATTTATGTTACGTCCGGTTGTTACGTTTATTGTCATGCTCACCTTATCGAATGTATTTATGACTTTTGCCTGGTATGGGCATTTAAAAAATCTCAAAACCAGTCCCTGGTATATTGCCGTGTTGATAAGCTGGGGAATTGCCTTTTTTGAATATATGTTACAGGTACCCGGCAATCGTATAGGTCATAAAGTTTTGGATTTAAGCGAGTTAAAAATTGTCCAGGAAGTAATTACCTTGTCGGTTTTTGTACCCTTTTCGATCTTGTTTATGAAAGAAAAATTCCGCATGGATTTTCTGTACGCAGGGTTATGCCTGGTGGGAGCGGTTTACTTTATTTTCCGAAATCGTTGAGCAAAATAACAAATGCCGAACCACGCCGACATTATTCTGAATTCCCCCTGAATTTCAAGAGTTTATAATATCAGTTTAAAAGATTAAATAAGGAATTATTTACCCGATTATGGTAATTAGTATATTTCCGTGTTGGCTATTCTATTATTGAACCAACAAAAACTTTTATATTACAATTTACCTCTCACCTTTTTATTTATCAACCACTTCTGCACAATTCATAAATATCATATTATTATGAAGTTATATTTTTAAATTAAAAAATACTGACCATTATTTTTTTTATTTTATCCGCAATATTGTTTATTATCCGGCAAAAGACTGGTATATAATTTGAAGACCAAAATATAAAAAATTTTAACGATCAGGACACGATTATGCCAGCACAAAAAATTATCCTTATCGCAGTATTGTTTGCTTTTGGCCGGTTATGGGCGCAGCCGCAGGTGGAAACAACCTCCTCTCTCGACTCTCTCTTTAATATGGATATCAAGCAGACCGGTTCCGAGACTAAATCTGCCTCAAAATACCTGCAAACCACCAAAGAAGCAGCCTCTTCAATAACCATTATCACCGCAGATGAAATTGCCCGATTTGGTTATGAAACAATTGATGAATTGTTAAACTCGGTACGCAGTTTCTTTATTACTTACGACCGTATGTATACAACAGTGGGGTCCAGGGGTTTTGGCCGGTTAGGAGATTATAATAACCGGATTTTGCTGCTAATCAACGGTCACCGGACGAATGAAAATATTTTCAGTTCGGCAATGCTGGGTTCCGAACTGGGCATAGACCTCGCATCGGTGCATAGTGTGGAGATCATTCGTGGCCCGGGTTCAACTCTATATGGTTCAAATGCCCTGTTTGCAGTAATCAATATCAATACCAAAAATGCCAAGTCCTTCAGCGGTATTGAACTATCAACCAGTGTTGGAAGTTATGACCGCAAACAAGGCGTTATTCAGGTTGGCAAATCCTTTAAAAATGATGTTCATCTTTACAGTTCAGTAATTACCAGGGATGCTAAAGGCCAGAAACTGTATTTTAAAGAATATCACTCTGCTGAAGAACCGGGTATTGCCCATAATCTGGATGCGGAAAAATTGTCAAGCCTGAACGGTAATATACAATACAAGAATTTTCAAATCCAGGGTTTCTGGTCCAACCGTGAAAAATACTACCCGACAGCCGCATATAGCATCGGTTTTAATGTTCCCGGCGCCAAAGTGCTGGATGCCCGTGCTTTTGGAGAAATTTCATATAATAAAAATTTCAGCCATACCGTTGGCTCGCAAATCAAAGTATCTTATGATTATTACAAATTTGCCGGCTGGTATCCTGCTGACACGGATTACAAATATTTTGATAAAGCAATCGGCAAATGGTTTGGACTGGAAGGACAATTAATTTGGGATGTAACTGCGGACGACCGATTATCGTTCGGCGGCGAATACCAGCATAACCTCACATCGGATTATAAAGCCTGGGATGCCGAAGAAACCTTTACTCTCGTAAAACAACCCTATAAAAACCGGGCTTTATATTTGGAAAATGAATATATCCCCTGGCGGCAACTAAAAATCATTACCGGGGCGCGATGGGACGATTACACAACTATCGGCAATCACTTGTCTCCGCGCGGCGCTCTGATCTATATGCCCAACAGTAAAACCTCGGTAAAAGGACTGATCGGAACGGCATTCCGGGTGCCCGATTTATACGAAACCTATTATAGCGATGACTATGCAAATGCGATTGCCAATCCCAACCTGGCAATAGAAAAGATCACCACCACTGAACTGGTTTTGGAACAGTCGCTTTATGAACAAGTAGCCGGTTTTATTTCTCTCTATCAATATGAGATGCAGGATCTGATCAATCAGAGTGAAATTGAAAATCCTGAAGTACCTGACCAGCCTTTTCTGCAATTTCAGAATCTGGAAAGCGTCAAAGCTCATGGTTATGAATTGGAATTACGCGGTACTTTAAAAAAAATTCAAGGCTATACCAGCTTTAACAATCAATTTATAAAGAACAAGGCGACCAATGAAAAGCTGAACAATTCTCCCCGCACAGTTTTTAAATTCGGGCTCTCGGCGCCGGTATATAAATGGGGTTATGCAAGTGTTAACCTGGTTCATGAATCGGAACGGCTTACTTTATATAGTTATTCAACTGAACCGTTTACAATGGTAAATGCAAATTTTAAAAGTAGTTTACTATTTAACCGGGTGACACTCAGTTTTAAAGTAATTAATGTGTTCAATGATAATTATGTACACCCCGCCGGTTATGACCACCTGCCGATTGAAACAATTCCCCAAAATGGCAGAAATTATCTGGCCAAAATTAATTTAAAATTTTAAAGGGGAGAAACGATCATGAAAAAATATCTGATGATAATAACAATAATGGTGGTATTTTATACACTCGCTTTTTCCCAGGAAGTTGTTGTACCGGTTGATGTGCAATTTTCTTTTATGAATAAATGCCTGGATTATATTAAAAATTTCGATCAAAAAAGTCAGCTCAAAATCGGTATTGTTTATCAATCAAAAAACAATTATTCCTTGTCCATTCAGGAACAACTTTTGAAACTGATCCAGGTAAACCAGCAACAGAGCGTATTAAAGAGTCCCAAATTGTTTGACTTGAGTAAGGAATTTGACCTGGAAAGTCACATCAACAGCCTGGACATTGTCTACTTTACTCCACTTCGCGCTGTGAATATTGCCGAGATCAGCGCCTTGTGTCACAAAGCGGGGGTATTATCAATTATGGCAATCCCGCAAACCAAAGAGGACGGTATAGTCATGGGATTTGATCTGGAAAACAACAAAACCAAAATCGTCATCGACCAACAGGCCGCCAGTCAATCCAGGGTCGAAATTAAAGCCGTTTTATTAAAATATTCACGGTTGATAAACTAAACCGGCATGTAAAACAGACTAAACTGTAAAAATAAAAAATCCCGTTCGCTGTAAAACAAGCGGACGGGATTTTATTGTAAATAAGGTCATGCCAGATAAGAATTGCTCAATCCAGTCCCCGTTTTTTCAACAATGGTTCGATGCGCGGTTCGGCATGGCGGAAGCGTTTGTACAAGATCATGGGGTCTTCAGTGCCGCCGGCGGCCAAAATATTTTCACGAAATGCCTGTGCTGTTGTTTGGTCAAACAGGCTGGTTTCCTTGAACGCCTGAAAAGCGTCGCTGTCCAGCACTTCCGCCCAGATATAGCTATAGTATCCGGCTGAATATCCCCCGGCAAAGATATGCCGGAAGAACGGACTTTTATACCGCGAGACAATTTCCGGGATCAGGCCGATTTTATCCAGAGACTGCTGTTCAAAAACAACTGCATCGCGCAGGGTGGTATCGGCAATGGTGTGCCAATCCATATCCAATATGGAAGCGGCCAGGTATTCCACTGTATTGAAACCCTGGTTAAAAAGCGAGGAGTTCTTAATTTTGGCAACTAATTCATCGGGTAACGGTTCGCCGGTTTGGTAATGAAAAGCATAATATTTAAGCACTTCAGGTTCGGTCGCCCAGTTTTCCATGATCTGCGACGGCAATTCCACAAAATCGCGCGGCACAGCGGTGCCGGATAAACGATAATAAGTACAGTTGGACAGCAGTCCGTGCAGGGCATGACCGAATTCATGGAACAGGGTTTCCACTTCATCAAGGCTCAACAGGCTGGGCGTGTCGCCGGATGGTTTGGTAAAATTACACACATTGCAAATAACCGGCGATTCCTTAGCCGGGAAATTGGACTGTTTGCGAAAGCTGTCCATCCAGGCGCCGCCGCGTTTGCTGGCGCGCGGAAAATAATCCGTATACAGAATACCGATATGTGTTCCATCAACATCCTTGACTTCAAATGCTTTGGCATCGGGATGATAGACCGGCAGGTCGGGTCGTTCCTCAAAATCAATACCATATAAGGTAGTGGCGACAAAAAAGGCGCCATTACGGACATTTTCCAGTTTAAAATAAGGGCGCAGTTGTTCATCGTCGAGGGCATATTTGGCTTTTTTCAGTTTTTCCGCATAATACCACCAGTCCCATGCTTCCAGCTTGAAATTATTGCCTTCAGCATCTATAATTGCCTGCATTTCTTTCACTTCACCGCGGGCGCGTTTTTGCGCCGGCGTCCAGAGTTTCATTAACAAGTCATAAACGTTGGCCGGAGTTTTAGCCATATTTTCTTCCAAAACAAAATCGGCGTGGGTTTTATAACCGAGCAATTGGGCGCTTTTGACGCGCAGCGCGGCAATACGCGCCAGGATCTGCTTGTTATCGTACTCATCGTTGTTATTGCCGCGGTCGTTATAGGCGCGGAACATCTTTTCGCGCAGCTCGCGTTTTTGCGAATACTGTAAAAACGGAATGAGACTGGGTTTATGCAAGGTGAATATCCATTTGCCCTCTTGCCCTTTTTCTTTGGCGGTCTCAGCGGCGGCGGTAATAACGCTTTCAGGCAGACCGGCCAGGTCCGCGGAATCCTCGATCACCAGGGTAAAGCGGTTGTCTTCGGCCAGCACATTATCGCCAAATTTCAGGGTCAGCACGGACAATTCGCTGTTGATCTTTTTCAGTTCTTCTTTTTGCGCGTCATTCAGGTTGGCGCCACCGCGGACAAAATCTTTATAATATTCTGTTAGCAGCATCAACTGTTCGGGATTTAAATTCAAGGTTTCTTTTTGATCATAAACCGCTTTGACGCGGGCAAACAGCGCGGCGTTCATGGAAATATCGTCATAATGTTTACTCATCATGGGCGATATTTTTTGGGCAATGGCCTGCAGCTTGTCATTGGTATTGGCATCGATCATGTTATCGAACACATTCTCCACCCGGCGCAGCAGCATGCCGGTTTTTTCCATAGCTTCAATAGTATTGGCAAATGTCGGCGCTTCAGGGTTGGCGGCGATTTCCGCTATTTCTTTATTCTCCTGCTCGATGCCTTTTTCATAGGCCGGCAGGTAATCTTTATCGGTAATCAAAGCAAACGGCGGTACTCCAAACGGCGTATCCCATTCCATAAAGAACGGCTTTTCTTTTTTTGCACAGGACATAAGCAGCATCCCCATTAAAAAAATGACGGTTAGTTTTTTCATACTAGCTCCGGCTATTCTGATGAATTTCTGATTTATTTAAGATAGTAATAAATTGATATAAAAACAAAGGATTTGGAGCAGTTTGATGAGGATTGTTGCTGTTTTAGGGGTTGAATAGTTAGTAGTTGTCAATTATATGCTATCAGTTTTCAGCTAACAGTTTTCAGCCGTAGGGTGGGATTCTATCCCACCATTTAATTTACTCAAGTTGTCAACTATCAGTTTTCAGAGCGGGATTTATTCATCCATATAACCAGCCTGGAACAAGGGGCTTTTACCCCTTGCTTCAAGATTATGGGGTGATGGTTTGGGATTTTTAAAATTTATAAATATTCCTTGCAACATTCCGTAAAAATAGTATATTTCTGAAATATGGATGGCGGGATGATGAAACCTGGGTGGAAATTAATGCATATAATATAAACTTCACTATAATTGTAATTTCCTTTACTTAAACTAATGCAATTTTAATTTTTTGAATTTAATTACTAAACTATTTTAGAAAGTAAAAAATAAAATTCAAAATTAAAATATGAAAGGATAGAATTAAAAAATATGTCAAATTTAATAGAAATTACAGGTGAAGATATTGCATTACTTAATGATAGTGATCTTCGTAACTTGATAGGTTTATTATGCGAAGCAGATTTTCGATTAGCTGAGCTTTCAATAAAGGGAATAGTATGGGGTGGCTCACAAGATGCAAGTGATGGTGGTCTGGATGTTTTTGTGCAAAGTTCAACACCGCCGCCGCAAAATAGTTTTATACCTAGAAATATTACAGGGTACCAAGTAAAAAAATCAAATATTAGACCAAGTAAAATAATTCAGGAAATGCAACCTAATGGTATTTTACGTGAATCAATTAAATCGCTTATTCAAAATAATGGAGCATATATTATCGTTAGTTCAGGCTCATCTGTTACAGTATATTACATGAAAAAACGAATTGATATGATGAAGGAAGCTATTAAAAATGAAAGAAATTCCCAAAATTTACATTTAGATTTTTATGATCGCGGACGCATTGCAACCTGGGTGAGAACACATCCTTCTTTAATTTTATGGGTACGAAATAAAATTGGTCGTCCATTAAACGGATGGAAACCTTATGAAAATTGGGCAAATGCGCCTGGTGGGATAGAGGAAGAATATCTTTTAGACGATGGCTTGCGATTGTATGATAGAAACAGCAATATTAAAAAGGGAATGAGTGCTTTAGATGGTATAAAAATCCTCAGAGCCAATCTTTTAATAAATCGTAAATCTGTTCGATTAACAGGTTTGTCTGGCGTTGGCAAAACAAGATTTGTACAGGCTTTATTTGATGATAGAATTGCTGATAATTCACTCAATCGTTCTCTGGCATTTTATACTGATATGTCCCATAATCCCTCACCTACTCCATCAGAATTTGCTGAACAGCTTGTTGCAAAAAGAACCAGGGCTATTCTTATAATAGATAATTGTCCGCAAGAATTGCATCGTCAATTGACTCAGATTTGTACTAAACCTGATTGTCTTTTGAGCTTATTAACGATCGAATATAATATTCATGATGATCTTCCAGAAGAAACAGATGTGTTTACATTAGAGGCGGCCAGTGATGAAGTTATTGAAAAATTAATCAACAAACGTTTTAAGCATTTAAGTTTTAGTGATGCCCATATAATTGCCCAATTCTCAGGAGGAAATGCACGAGTAGCAATAGCCCTTTCCAATACAGTAGAAAAAGGTGAAACGCTATCTGGTTTTCGGGATAAAGAATTATTCAATAGACTTTTCTATCAACGACAAGGGGAAAATGAAAATTTACAAAAATCTGCAGAAGTATGTTCACTTGTTTATTCATTCGAAGGGACAGATACTAAATCAGAAAAATCAGAAATAAAATTTTTAGCTTCTCTTATTGATAAAACAAGTTCAGATTTATTTAGAGATATTAAAACACTTAGGGACCGGGATTTGATCCAATCGCGTGGGGTATGGAGAGCTATTCTCCCCCATGCAATAGCAAATCGACTTGCTAAAGATGCTCTCGAATCCATTCCAAAAGAAATAATTATTGAAGCATTTTCTAATAGCGATTCAGAACGTCTAATTAAATCTTTTAGCCGCAGGCTTAATTTCCTTCATGATTCTCAGCCAGCAAAAGAGATAGTTGATGACTGGTTAAAAAAAGATGGTTGGCTTGGAAAAGAAAATTGTAATTTTAATGATTTTGGAATAGATGTATTTATCAATATCGCGCCTGTGTCGCCGGAAAGGACTTTAGAAGCAATAGAACAAGCTGCGAATGTAAATAATGAATTCCTTTTTTCATCAAAAGAGAATAAGCATTTTGATGATTTTGTTCAAATTTTATGGCATTTAGCTTACGACCCAGAGTTATTTAATAGAAGTGTAAAATTATTATGCCGTTTTGCTTTATCAGAAAAAAAGAAAGGGACTAATAATTTATCTTATAATTCACTAAAATCTCTATTCTATTTAAAATGGTCTGGTACCCATGCCCCGATTGAATTAAGATCCGCATTTATTGTACAGTTAGTTGATGCTATAAACATTGACCAACAGGAATTAGGTCTTTTTCTGTTGGATGCTACTCTGGAAACAGGGTTTATTTCTCAAATATATAATTATAGTTTTGGAGCAAGATCAAGAAACATTGGTTATTACCCTAAAACACCAAAAGAATATATCTGTTGGTTTGAAACTTTTATAAGTATTTGTACACGATTAGCTCTTTCAGGTCTACCAATAGCCAGAAAAGCACGGAAGGTTTTATCCGACAATTTGCATGGTTTATGGATAAATGCCGAGATGTATGATACTATTGAAACTTCTGTAAAACAAATTAATGATCAACAAGCATGGAATGAGGGTTGGATTGCTATTCGAGGTATAATACGGTATTATAATAAGCATGATAAAAAAGGGATTACAAAAAAACTTTTAGAACTGGAAAAACATATAAAACCCAAAAATCTTTTGGAACAAGCACGTACTTATGCATTATCGGAATCAGACCAGTCACATGCATTTGATTTATTTGATGATTATGAAGATAAAAATAAACCATCCGAAAGTTTTAAACGATTTTCAGAAACAATAAGAAAAATTGGTTCACAAGTTGCACAAGATATGGAAACATTTAATACTTTATTACCTGAGTTAGTTTCTACTAATAATCCAAGATTGTCTAATTTTGGGGAAGGATTAGCAGTAGGGTGTAGCGATAAACAAAAAATATGGCTAAAATTATATTCTCAACTTGAAAAGACTCCAATTGAAAAACGTTCAATTAATATATTTATTGGTTTTTTATCTTCATGCGCAAAAAGTGACCTTGTAATTTTTAACTCAATACTTGATAAATTAATAAATGATGAGCTATTAGGGGAATGGTTACCAATTTTTCAAACTTTCACATTAATTGATAAAAAAGGTGTTGAACGATTGCACAAAGCTTTAGATAATGGTAAGTTCAAGATAAAAAAGTTTGAATATTTAGCTTATGGAAGAGTTCATGAATCAATTAATGATAATGATCTAGCCAACCTATTAAGTAAAATCATTCAAAAAAAAGATGGTATTGAGGTTGTTATCGAAATCCTGAAAATGAGATTCTTCAGATCAGATGACAAAAAACAAAAACATTCAAAAAGTTTAATTGCAGTATCACGTAAAGCACTGTCAAGTTTTACCTGTATTGACAAGCAAAGGATGCATGATAATGATAATAATGATTATGCTCTTGCAAAAATAGCACAAATAAGTCTTATTGGACAAGATAGTAAAGATGCTGCCAGATTAATATATCGACAAATTGTAAGTGCAATAATTAACAATCAAATTTATACTAATAACTACTCAGCATTACTTAACAGTCTAGCCCAAATTCAACCTTACATTTTTTTAGATGAGTTCCTTGGTAATGAAAAAATAATTAGAAGCCAAAGGGGTTGGTTATGTTTTGATGACTTAAATATAAATAGAAATCCATTAAGCCAGATATCAATTGATGATATTATTAAATGGTGTGACGAAAATCCAGATAATAATTATCCATTAATTACGTCAGTAATTGAACTTTTCAAAGGTTCACCAGAAAATAAAGAGTTGCATTGGAATCCAGTTTTATTTACTATCTTTGAGAAAGCCCCAAACTTGACTATTGTTCTAAATCAACTTGCAGACAGAATAGAACCACATTCTTGGAGTGGTTCAAAAGTCAATATTTTACAACCAAGAGCAGAATTAATTCAAAAATTATGTAAAAATGATAACGAAGAAATTAGAATATGGGCAGAAAAACAATACTCTGATTTACTAAAGACAATAAAAGACTATACAGAATATGAAAAGAATATTTATTCAAAACATGATGAGTGCTTTGAGTAAGGTGGTTTACCTAATAGATATTATTTTTAATTCTAATATTTCATAACACATAAGTTAATCCCTGTCAATCCGTGGCAAAAAATAGCTTGTCACTTTTTCTGCAGGGCAATAACAATCGCCAGGCAGAATAATCTATAGGATTTAATCAAACAGAGGTCATCATGAAAAAGCAGGCAATCATTCTTTTACTGGTCATAACCGCGCTCCTTTCCTGCGAACGAATTATTGACATTATTATCAATCCCCGGCTTATTGCTCCTTGTGCTAAAATGAGTAGTATATTCATTTGTTACACTGGGCATAGCAGATCATAAAAACCGATTTACCAAAAACTTTTTTTTTGAAAATTGAATATTAACTTTAAAGAAAATGTTTTAAAATAAAAATTCATCCGAAAATTCAACGCTTTCATTCACATCAGCTTTCCCCTTTCCCCCGGTCATAAAATTTAATTCAATTCATTTACTCCATTATAAAATAAAGGAGAAAAAAATGAAGACAAGGTTAAGTTTGTTTGTATATGTTTTTGTAACGGCTGCAAGCCTACTGTTATCTGCTGTTGTACTTGTGGCCCAGGAAAACCAACCACAGAATATTACATGTCCCCAATGTGGCTATATAAACCAGGGGACCAATAAATTCTGTATCAATTGCGGCGCTGCTTTGCAGCCGGTGCAGGCTAATGCGGTAAAATCGCCCGAGCAGCATACCCTGCCCACAATACCCCCCCGGCAGGATGAGAAAAAAATCCAACCGTCCCAAAACAATATTGCCCCGGCAAAATCTGAAATCAAGTTGCGCAAGGTACAAAACGAAAAATTATATGAAGGCCCGGTTGATCCCCGTCGGTTGTTTCTGATTCCCACAGCCGAAGTACTTAATTCCCTTGAAGTCGCTATTGGCGGCGGTAGTATCATTGGTGAAATGAAAGAAGAAAAACGTCCGTTCCTGGGCAGGATAAGTATGGGTTTAGGAGATATTGCAGAAATTGAAGCCAGCACGGTGGGTATCGTAAGCGGCCTCGCCAAAGGCTCTGCGGCAATTCCAACCGCCGCATTTAAGCTTAAATTTATCGGTGAGCAGAATAAATTCCCCTATATCGGCCTGGCTGGGGCGCTGCGCAGTTCTTTATGGCATTCCGAAGAGCGGGGTAATATTAAATTCCAGAAACGGGTTTCAACCCTTTATTTTGTTGGTTCGAAAACTATAAACAATTTTAGCGCCCACGCCGGAATTGGTATCAATGATCTAAGGATTAGAACCAAAAACACAAAAACCGACGCCCTGCTCTCTCCCACTCCCGAAGAGGTTGAAAAAACCGATAAAGATTATGTGAATAAAAATGTTATCAGTCCCCTTGTGGGAGTCATGTTCAAAGTTAACCCCAAAACCAGTTTAATGATGGAATTTGAGTATATACCTGAATACATCTTTGATGAAAAAAGTTTTGAGGTATCGACAGATAAAATTAACACAGTATGGATGGTTATTGCCGGCGTGCGCTTTTTTATTTTGGACTGGTTGCCGCTCGATACCGGAGTGCTGTACCGTAGCGATTATCATGGCATTGGCGATATGCACATCCAGGCCGGGCTGAATGTAAATTTGCCTTTGCCCAGGATTTTCAAAAACATGTCCCGCCCTGCTGAAAATAACTAGTTATTAAGCTTTTGTACAAAAGTATTAATGGCAGGGTTAACAGAACCACACAGAGATTTGAGGTCATTATCAATGAAAACATATATTACTCATTCATTCATTGAATATATAATCATTTCAATTATTTTCCTGCTGCTGTTTATTCTTGTATTCCCTGCTATCATTCATGGTCGGCAGCAGGAAAGTGTTTATTGTCCGCAGTGCGGAACCCGTAATTCAGTTACTGCCAAATTCTGTTCAAATTGCGGTTACCGGTTTACTGAACAGGGGGAAAAAGCAGATACACTGCAAGTTAAAATGACAGTTCCACTTCCCGATTCCACAGGGTCACAACCCTCCCCCAAGACAGCAGTCGTAGCCATACCCGATTCTTTACATGCAGATACAGAAACAGAATATGAACTGAAAGCGAAAGCATATTATATTACCGCGGTGGAATTATTTGAAAAAGGTAATTATCAAAATGCGATTATTGTGTTTGACAAAGTTATCAAAGACTATCCAAACAGCAAATATGCGTCTGCTGCGCCCATAATGATCAAATCCTGTTATACTCTGAAAAATGCGCCCGCCTCCAAAGTTGAGGAACCAGTACAGGAGAAAAAATCAGATTCCGGCAGCAGCTTTTTTGCCGGTATGCTTGGCGGGATTGCCGGGGTCTTGTTACTGGTGGCAATATTACTGGCTAACGTCGATTGAACAGCGCCCGTCGGTTTCAGAGTCAACTAACTATGGAAATACAAAATTTTTCCACAAAATTCTTTTGTGCTTCCCAACAGTAATTGCAGAAACACAACACTGTACCCCGGCCGATAATCGTTTCTTTACCCACCTTGTATTCAACGGCTAGTTCAGGGTATTTGTTACCTGAAGTACGGATGGTTTCAGGCCGGTTTTTTCAAGATTCAAAGAATCTGCACCTGTTGCTATCTGACGTACACCATTTTTATCACCTGCCGTTGCCCGGCGCATTGCAGCACGCCAAAATAGACGCCGCTGGTTGTCTGGATATTATTATTATCAGCGCCGTTCCATATCACAGCGTTACGGCCGGACTGCACATAGTCGTTGAGTAATGACCGTACCAACCGCCCCTGCAGATCATAGATATTTACCGTTAAATACCCCGGCGCCGGACTGGTAAACTGCAATGATGTGGAATGGTTAAAAGGATTGGGATAATTGGCAAGTTCAAGATCATACCGATCGGTGCGATCGTTCTCAATAATGTTAGTGTGGCAGCCCTGACCGTATTTACCAATTGTAACGCCATTCTCTCCGGCATTAAGACAGGGCGAGCCTGCGCGCAAGCTATAGTCGCCGCTATCCGGGTTGCAGAATAACGGGTCGCCGGTTATATTATGCTCCTGCCAGTCCAGCAAGGAGAATTGACTGGTGGTAACAGACTGGATATTGTTTTGCACATCTGAATAATCAATATACAGGTTGCCGCCCAGTCCGTTGACATTTTGCAATTCTATCTGCCAGTCATTGCCCCATAGAATAGAATTCAAAACCCGCGCGTTCCCGCCGCCGCTTACCAGCAGGTTAGGGTACTCATCATGCGCATGATTGATCAGTGTGCAATTAAGAATATCTACCCTTGTTTTATTGGCGACATGGATAGCGCGGTGCACCAGGGAATCTCCCGGAGTTACTGCCGGTTCGTGAGTAAACAGGCAATTGCTAATAGTCCCGCTTGCCTTGCCATAACAAAACAGCGTCACAGCGTCATCGGTTTTGGCGGCGCCGGAAAAATCGCAGTTCTCTATTGTAAAAGTACAATGCAGTCCCGATAAAACCACACAAGTCACTTCAAAATTCTTGTTATATTCCTGTATTATATAACTGCCAACAGCGCCGGCCTGGTTATTGTAAAAATAACAGTCCTTGATCAACACATCAACACCTGCGGCGTTGGAGAATGAAGTCTTGAAGGCCAGGGCGCCGCCATAATTGGACGCATAATTCCCATCAAACCGGCAGTTACTGATCACAACCCGGTTGTTCAGCGCCGAATCGGCATTGGTAAAGACCAGCGCGCCGCCCCGCGACCATTGATAGGTCTCCGCCCTGTTGTGCATAAAAATGCAATTCGTAATCGTCAAGTCGGCAGAGGCGGCTATGATACCGCCGCCAAAAGAATTGGTATACCCGTCTTTGATTGTAAAGCCTTCCAGATGCAGCGAACCGCCGGATACTTTAATAACACTGTATTCATTATTACCATTGATCTCCGTTAATTGCGGGCCTTGTAAACTTTTGATAATCAGAGATTTGTTCAGTAACTCAATCCGCTCGGTATACACCCCTTCATTCACCACAATCGTATCCGGGGTGGTTGCTATTTTTATAGCCTTGTTAATGGATAAATAGGGGCTGTCAATGGCCCCGGTTCCGGTCTGGTCGCTACCTAGTTTGGCGACGTAAATTTTATTGCCGGTTGCAGCGCCGGCACCAGACTGTAAAACAAGCAACAAAAGGCAGATATGAAATACCCATACCATTTTTATAACATTATAATTTTTCATTTACTGTCCATGTTTGTATTTATCCTCAGCACATCCGAATTTTACTTTTAACAATCCCGGCACACTAACAAAAACCTGGTTTTGTTTATGAAAATTCCGGGATTATTTAGTCTCCCGGAAACTGAATTGAAAAAAAATATAATGAATTGTATTTTAAATTATTAAATTAGTCGGTACATAAAACACATTACAGGAAGATCATCATGAAAAAAATAACCTGGCATACGATACGCAATCTGGTTATCAGCGTAATTATTTTCTTTACTCCCAGCCTGACAACCGCACAATCAGGAATCATAACCTTTAGCGGCATCAATTCACAAACTCTTGAACCTCTGGCGCTGGACAGCATCCAGATTTATAACAAAACCCAAAACCAAGCCACCACCCTGACCGGGGCAACGAGTTTTGACCTGGCTTATTTTACCAGTATATCAATACGGCAAAGCGCGGTAATTGCTGATTTTCATCTTTCTGAAAATTATCCAAACAGTTTTCAAAACCATACCCGGTTCAATGTCTTTTTAACAGGCCGTCAGGAGGTTACTTTTACCTTGTACAATATCCTGGGGAGAAGGGTTCTGGAAAAAACCATAACATTGCATTCCGGCGGCCATACCTTTACTTTACAGGGCGGCAGTCTGGCGACCGGTCTGTATTTTCTTTCCGCGCGGCTGGGTAATGAAATCAGGACAATAAAAATCCTCAAAACCGGTGTATATACAGCCGGCGATCTGGGACTGGAATACGCCGGAGCCGGCGCAATGTTACCAGGTAATTTACAAAAATCCCGGCTCAATCCCGGTGATGCCTATAAATTTACCGGTTTCTCCACCGGCTACCCCCGCTGCACCCTGGACAATCAAACTCCGGCAGGCGGCGAAAATTTCCAGTTTGCGTTTATTCCTTACAGCGCCGTTCTGCCGGAACGCTGGCGGGGCTTTAACCTGCTGGGCAAGTTCACCGTGGAATGGAATAACGAGGGCTATGTTGAAGACGATTTTATCATGATCGCCGACCTCGGATTCAATTTTGTGCGGCTGCCTATCGATTACCGCACCTATTGCGAACCAGGTGACTGGTATACTTTTAATGCTGCCGGGCTCGATGACATTGATAACGCTGTGCTGTGGGGTCAGGAATACGGTATACATGTATGCATCAACCTGCACCGGGCGCCGGGCTATTGCGTCAACCCGCCTTCTACCCCGCTGCCCGCTTCTGAAAATAAAAGCTTATGGTCTGATGAAGAAGTGCAACAAGTTTTTGCCGACCACTGGGCCATGTTTGCGGAACGCTATAAAAATGTACCGCGCGAGGCGCTCAGTTTCAACCTGGTCAACGAACCGGCGGATATTACGGGTGAACAATACTATAACGCCATGAAGCCGGCTATAGATGCCATCAGGGCAATCTCCCCGGAAAGACTGATCATCATCGACGGCCTGAACTGGGCGAATGATCCGGCGCCGGAGTTTTACGCGGACGGCATTGTCCAGTCCCCGCATTTTTACCAGCCGTTCAACATTACCCATTACAAAGCTGAATGGGTGGATGGTTCAGATAGCTGGCCGGAACCAACCTGGCCGGTGCACCTGGTTCCCAATACCCTGTACGGCTATTCGAAAAGTTCATACCAATCGCCGTTTATATTAAAAGCAAACCTGGCCGCCGGAACCACTGTTTCTATTCATGTTTACCAGGTTTCTACGCGGTTCGATATGGATATTCGGGCGGACAAAACCAAAATATTCACAAAATCTTTTATTCCGGGTCCCGGCGAGGGCGAATGGGAACAGGTTATCTACAGCGAAGAATGGAAAATTTACCAGAACATTTATAATAAAACCTACTCTGCACAGGTGGCAACGGATGCGCAGGAAATCTCCATCCGGGGAACGACCGGCGACTGGATGACCTTTACTGAAATTCGCATAACCCCGCCGCCCGGTTCCGGCGAAGACGAACTGGTGATCATTCCGGCGATCAAGGATTGGGGCATTAAACAAGCCGGTTATTATATCCAAACGGCAAACGGTAGTTTGCAGGCCGTCAATCCTCCGGTAGGTGCGGAAGCGCTGTTTGCACCGGACGGCTATGTAACCAAATGGCAGGCAGTGGATGCGCAGGGAATTCCTGTGTTTGTCGGCGAATGGGGCGTATACCGTTTTACACCCCACGATGTAACGCTGGCGTTTATGGAAGACCGGCTCAAAGCCATGCAGGCCGCAGGACTTGGCTGGGCGTTGTGGAATTTCCGCGGCTCCTTTGGTATACTGGACAGCGACCGCGAGGATGTTGATTATATAAATTATAACGGTCATCAACTGGATGCGGATATGCTGGATTTACTGCAACAATATTAATATTAAAATTACAATAAATAAACCCGGTATAAGAAAAAAATACCGGGTTAAAAATTTTTTTGCAGAAAACTAATTTTTTAGTATATTTAAATAAAAATCATTTTCCCAATACACCTCGTTCCAAATAACCGGGAAAGTCAAGATTATACGTCGGCAACCAGGGGAAAAATGATGGTATTTGATATGATCGTATCCAATTCAGGAGTATAATGATTATGAATAAAATCGTGTTTATGCTGTTAATGATGCTAGTCATTATGACTAGTTTCCTCCAGGCAAGGTCGGTGGAAAAACTGTTCCTGGAAACAAACGCTACGCGTATGAATGGTACAACCACTATCGATGTTACCGACGCCAACCGCTATCGCATGGCGCCTGTCAAATTTGATATGCTGCAAAAGGCGGACGGTACCCCTGCCCTGAATATTGGCGATCAGTTCATTCTCAATCTCTTTACCGATGTTACCGACACTGTTATTATAGATAAAGTCTTTAATTACCTGCCCGGCACCTACACATTGCGTGGTTGCGTGCCGGGTAAAGGAATGACGCGGCTGTTTCTTACTTTTACCGGCGAAAAGTTGATCGCATTATATTCCGTTCCGGAACAGGGGCGGGATTATCATATTATTTATGATATTGCCAACAACAGGTGCTGCATAAAACAGATGCGAACCGATGCCGGTACCGTTATGGATGATGCTCCCGCCCTGCTGCCGCCGGATGTAAAGCCGGATGACTCTAATTATGATGCTTTAATTAAAAACAACAAAGACACTACCAATGTTTTTCAAACCGATGCTGACGCCTATACTACAGTGGATGTGATGATTGTATATACACCAGCAGCCAAAACCTGGGCGTCAAGTTCCGATAACGGTATCAATAACACCATATCACAGGCTATGGCTCTCGGCCAAACCGCACTTAATAACAGTGAAATTAACATTATTCTTAACCTGGTGTTAGCGCAGGAAGTCAGTTATACTGAAAGCGGCTCCAGTACCAAAGATTTGTACCGTATCACCTACTCGGCGAATTATGATCCCTGGAACCAGGAGGGTACGCCGCATTACATGGATGAGGTACATGGATGGCGTGATGCATATAAAGCCGATTTGGTAGCGATATTAACTAACTGCACCGATACCGGTGGCGTTGGCTGGCTGCTGAACTGGACTATAGGACGTCCTGAATTTGGTTTTTGCCTGGCGCGCGTACAACAAACCTCATGGACATATACGCTTATACATGAATGGGGGCATAATATGGGCGCGCATCATCGTAAAGACCAGGCCGTGCAACCGGGGCCGGGGTTGTATACCTATTCCGCGGGCTGGCGCTGGATAGGACAAAACGGATCTCGCTACTGTTCGGTAATGTCATACCAGGATTCGTGGGACGGTAACTATGTCAGTCAGGTAGGTTATTTTTCCAACCCCTTAATTCAACATCAGGCAACGCCAACAGGGAATATTGTAGATGGCGATAATGTCCGTGGTTTAAACCAGATCAGCAATGTCATCGGTGCATATCGGGATAGGGGATCCTCCACAAATCCGATCATTTCGGGATTTTTAAAAACAATCGGCGGAACAGCTTTTAACAATATCCAGATTGTTTTTAGTAACGGCGCGGGTTCCACAACATCAGACATTAACGGTTATTATGCTAAAATAGTTCCCAATAACTGGAGTGGTACTGCTACCCCGGTGAATGCTTATCCTCTGTTCAACCCGGTTTTTCTCAGTTACAAAAACGTAACAAGTGATCAAAGCAATAAAAATTATACCGGTTACAAGAAAGGAAGTAATAATAATTTCTGGGTTTTAAGTCCTCAGGGTGGTGAAAAGTGGAAACAGGGTGAACAGCATATCATAACATGGGCTGCCCGTCCGGATGATGAAAATGTGTATGTGGATTTATATAATAAAGACGGTTTTGTCCAAAGGCTCAAAGCGAACGGTACCAGAAACGACGGTAATTTTACCTGGGATATTGGCCAGAACATTCCGCCTGACTCTACTTATAAAATAAGGATTACCGGAATAACTACCAAAACATACCATGAAAACTATTATGTTTTTACAATCAGGAAACAAATCATTCCCGATCCCCCAGCTTTATTATCACCGGCTAACAATGCCGTAGATATCACAACTACTCCACGTCTGGAATGGAGTTATGAAACCAATGCTTCGTACCGGGTGCAAATTGCCGGGGATGCCGCCTTTAATAATATGTTGGCGGAAGACTCGATTGTACTGACATCACACTATAACGTGCCTGCATGGTTATTACCCGTTAATTCAACCTGCTACTGGCGGGCTCAAACAAGTTTGGATGGCGAAAGCAGTGACTGGTCTGAAAACTTTAAGTTTCAAACAACTGCCGTTGCGGATACGTTAAAACTATTTATTGAAAACCTTGAACCGGCAAAATACCAGGCCGTATATATTGATGAGTGGGAAAAATATTATACGGATCGCAATTACCAGGTCATGGCAATACCGGACTCTTTGAAGCATCTGCTATGGATTCGCACCGCCAATGATGATAAAAACAATGCCGCAGCGAATATGATAAGCTTTCAGTTACTCAAGGGCGCTACCATTTATATAGCCTATGACAGCCGGGCTACGGCGCCGCCGGACTGGCTGAATAATGATTTTACTTTGACAAATTCAATTATTAATGTTAACGACAAATTTGAATACTTTACTCTCTGGAAAAAACATGCCCCCGCCGGGCCGATTGCCCTGGGAGGAAATATGGCGCACGGCGCGGCCGGCGCAAAAACTAATTTTGTGGTACTGCTTAAACCGGATGAAATTCCTGCCCAAATTGTTGTTTCATCTCCGAATGGCGGTGAGACCTGGTATAAAGGCGCAACCCAGGTTATATCCTGGTCTTGTACCGGGAATGTCGGCAATAATGTAAAAATTGAACTGTATCAAGCCGGCAGTTCCTCCAATATTATTTGTGATACGACCGCCAATAATAATTTTTATACCTGGACAATCCCCGACTCTCTTGCTCCCGGAAATGATTATAAAGTACGGATCACCTCGGTAGCGAACAACACGGTATGGGATGAAGGCAATGCGCCCTTTACAATTGCGGATAAACCTGCAATCATTGTGACCGCTCCAAACGGCGGTGAAACCTGGCTGAAAAAATCTCTACAGGTTATTTCCTGGAGCAGCGTCGGCGAGGTTGGCGAACAGGTAAAAATTGACCTCTATAAAGACGGCAGCTTGCTCACTACCGTTCATGAAGCCACGACAAATGACGACTCCCTGGTCTGGATTGTGCCCGATACGCTCGTTGCCGGGGACGATTACCGGATTCGGATTACCGCCCTTGACGATAACGCCGTGTGGGATGAAAGCGACGCCCTCTTTACTATAACGGATATTCCACAACTCTCTCTCACTTCGCCCAATGGTGGCGAATACTGGTTGAAAGGCTCGCCGCAAACGATTACCTGGAACAGCCTGGGGAATGTCAGCGCCAATCTGAAAATCGATCTGTATAAAAACGGCAATTTCGACCGGCTGATCAATATGAACGCCGCCAATACCGGGTCACTCAACTGGACTGTTCCGGCTAATGTAAGTTCCGGAAAGTATTATCAGGTCAAGATCACTTCCATTGCCGATAAAACCCTGTGGGATGCCAGCGACAGCCTGTTTACCATTACCGACCACCCGAAGCTCACAATCACTTCTCCGAACGGCGGCGAAACCTGGTACAAAAATTCAATGCAGACGATTACCTGGCAAAACACCGGACTGGTTGGCGATGAGGTCAAAATAGAGCTCTATAAAAACGGCACTTTAACAACAACTATTAGTGAAACTACGGTCAATGATGATTCCCTTCTCTGGACGATACCGCCCGCGCTGGCATCCGGCGATGATTATAAAATCCATATTACATCAACCAGCAATGATACGGTATGGGATGAAAGCGATTCTCAGTTTAGCATAATTGAACGACCTTCGATCACGCTGATTGAGCCGACCGGCGGCGAAACCCTGATAAAGGGGACAATGCAAATAATCGCCTGGAACAAAACCGGCGATATCGGATCGTTAGTTAAAATCGAACTGTTTAAAAGCGGAACGCTAAATTCCATGATCCGGGCAGCCACTGCTAATGACGATTCACTGGCATGGGACGTACCGTTCACCCTGCCCTCCGCAGCGGATTACACGATCAAGATCACCTCGTTGGTCAATCCTGACTGGCACGACAGCAGTGACAGAACTTTTGCAATCCGCAATCCGCAGCCAGTTGCCGTCAATCTGCTTACCCCGGCTGACGCGGTCATCATCACTAATCCCATCCCACAGTTTAGCTGGACGAGTTCGGAATTCGCTACGAGTTACCGTTTGCAGGTGGCGGGCGATCCCCTGTTCACCATGCCCGCAATCGATGTGGAAACCGATTCGTGTTCCTTCACTCCGGCGGCAGAACTGACTAGCGGCGTCTGGCGCTGGCGGGTACAGGCCGGCAATGAAACCGGTACAAGCCAATGGTCGGCGGTGTTCACATTCCACCTGGAAAGCTCCGGCATTCTGGATTACGATTCACAGGCAATACCTGAACATTATTTCCTGGCGCAGAATTATCCCAATCCGTTCAATCCGGTAACAACCATCAAATGCGGACTACCGCAAGCCGGTTATGTAGAAGTTAAAGTATTCAACCTGGCAGGACAATTGCTCGATGTTTTATTGGAACGGCAATTGCCGCCAGGCACAGCCACATTAACTTTTAACGCCTCTCACTATCCCAGCGGTATTTATTACTATGTGATGTCCGCGGGTGAATTTCGGGATGTGAAAAAAATGCTACTGGTCAAATAAAGAGATATAAAATATCAACCCCTAAAAAAACAAACCCGGTGAGCGAATTTCTCAAACGCCAACCGGGTTTGTTTTTATTACGATCGTGTTATCGTATAAATACTAACTTGGTTTACTCACGATAAAGATAAAAATTGACATACTGGACCGAATCCGGGTAGACATGGACAACTTTACCGGTGCTTTTATAGCCTTCACAGGTCGCTTTTAAATAATAGGTGCCTTGCTGTAATTCAAACCAGTATTGGGCAAAATCATCGGTTACTTTTAATACGCTGTCGCCCAAAATCACTCTGCGTTCCGGAACCAGGTATTGCAGGGTTTGGGATTGCAGAGTAGCGCCGGTAACACTTTCCCAAATTTCCTTACCGTTCCAGGTATTTAATTCCGGTTTGGCGGCGGCTTTTTCCACAAACAAATTCATATCCTGGAATTCGCCGTAAATCCGGCCCTTACGGGTATCGGGAGTTAATGTAAAATTATAAATCGTGGTTTTTCCGCCATTGACCTCGACCTGCGCGGTAGCATCCAGGTAACCCAAAGATGAACACAACAGGTGGTATGTACCATCTTTAGTAATTGAAACTGAAAAACTGCCGTCATTAGTGGTGGTGGCCACCAAGCTATCGTCGCAAAAAATAAAACATTCATGATTGATAATTATCTGGCTGGATGTGGAATTATTGACAACACCGTTGATCTTGCCGCCGGTTGGTTTCGGTGCGGTTGTGGCTTTATCACTACAGCTCATATTAATTATAATAAAACTAAACAAAATCATAAAAGTGATCAATGTTCTGTTACGCAAAATGTTACCTCCTGAAAGTAATGAATAGTGATTCAATTTTTATAATTTAATAAATTTCGCAACAAACAACAATTAATTATTTCGCAACCGGTCAGGCTGAATGAACAGTTATAAGAGCTATCAATAACCAACCGGTTTATGTTTGTCGTTTTTTTAATGTACTGTCATACCCTTTTATTGCAGAATTGTTTTTTCCGGATCGAATTAGGGGTTGCTTGTTTACTGCGTTGGTTACCGGTAATTAATTGGCGGGATTGGAATTTTTCTGGTTATGAAGGCACAGGTAAAGGATTACCCATGCCTTCCGGTACTACATTGACTGACAACAAAAATCCAGGGACGAACCCTGTATTGCTATTTCAGCAACACCATTTTTTTCACAGCCGTAAAAGTGCGTTCTTTGCTTTGCGCTGTGATCTTGTAAAAATAAACGCCGCCGGCAACCGGCAGACCGGTATCCGAGGCGCCGTCCCATACAAAATGGTATTCTCCCGGTTCCACTGCCGGTTTCATAAAGGATTTAACTCGCTTTCCCAAAACATTAAATATCTCCAACTTGACCTGGGCTCGTTGCGGAACTGAAAAGTTTATAGTGGTTACCGGGTTAAAGGGATTGGGATAGTTTTGCCGTAATGCAAAGGTCTGCGGCAATGCATTATCATCGTCTGTAACACGGTCAAAATCCTGTGGCATGGTCATTTCGAAAACATCAGCGGATGTAAATGGCTTGTTAAGGTACAAATCTATTACATCGCCGGGCTCAGGATTGCGTTTAAACTCATCATTCTCGCCATGAACCAGCTCAAACATCCAGGTAACAGCCAACGTATCGTCAAAGAACAAAATGCGGTCGGAAAGAGTTCCGTCGGTGAATCCCGTAAAACATCCTTCCGGTGCATCATCCTTTGTATCTTGTACCCATAAACCGACATGGATGTATTGATCGGTGGTGAGGTTTTTAACCCGGAAATTAACCGGCTGAGCTTTAAAAGTTTTTGCTTTTACTTTGTACATAATAGATGTATCGATGCCTATCTCATCAAACTCGATGCGGTAATCGGCCGCTTCCGGGTAGCCCCGAACCGTTGAATAGCGGAAAGGTAGCAGATTGTAATCATACAGGGAATCGCTAGTCCAATTCGATTTACTTTTATCCACACAAAACGTAAACGGATTATCAAACGAAATACGAAAGCCGTCGGTAATAAAAGCTAGCGGCAGCAAGGTGCTATCATTAATCAGGGGCTGATTTGCCAATAAAAGACTACCAGTGGTCACATCCGTCAGGGTGAAAGATTCTGTCTGTTTATTACCATCTTGTAAAACGTCATCTTTGAATGTGACACTATAAGTGTGTCCTGTTTTCATCTCATCGCCATCGACAATCATGGTATGAATAGCGCCGGTTGCCCTGCCTTGCACATGCCGCGCCAGGTCGGATTCGGTAAAAGCCGGGTCGCGGGGCATGCAACTGACAACATTTATCCCATGTACTACAGAGCCATCGGCATTCACAACCAGGGAAACCGGGCACTCCATGGGCGGCGCCTGCAATTCCGCCGATCCATGATCGTAAGCGGTTAGGGCATAATAATAGGTATACCCATTTTGGACGTCATTATCAATGAATTCGTGTACAAGTCCGGAATTATTGCCCAGATAAAATTGCCGGCCATCAACCGGTAATGTCGAATACCCGGAATACTCATTTACCAGGTCATATTGCGCCAGGGAAGCCTGTTTATCAAAATTTGTTGTTGTTGTTGTCCGGAACAAGCGATAGCCTTCGAAATCCTGCCCCAGGGCAGGATCGGTATAGTGTTCTACCGCATCATTCCACTGCAGCGTTACCCGGTTATCTCCGGCAATGGCAGTTAATTTGGGATATGGCGGCGCCTGGGGTAACCGGAAATAAGTTTTAAACGCTTCGGCGGCAGTAGCTTTCGAGTCCTGTAATTCGTCGAGAGTATAACTGCACATTAAATTCAGCCACATCTGCTGCTTGTCACCGGGCGACATGGGGAAAAAGCCGCTGCCAATGACTATGGACGGATCGTATTCTATAGAATAGTTATTAAAAAATCCGGGGATTAGATATTCCCACATAGTTTTATCAAAATATATTGAATATGGATTCGAAAGGAACATATTAATACTGGATATCCCGATCTGGTCTACCTCATTATTATCCTGGTTTTCAAAATTAGGTTCACCAATTGTCGGAATTCCATCTCCCTCTCCCCAATCGCCACTACCGGCAATACCATCCGCGCCCACATCGTCGTTCATTGCTTTCCAGTCGCCGTCATTATCTATACCGTCATTAGTGCGCTCTTCAATTAAAGGATTATTCAATCCTTCCCCGGTTAAATAGTCAATGTACTTGCAGCCGATAAACTGGTAAATAATTGTTTGATCAGGATTATACTCCCAGGCAACGCCGTTGTTTTCATCAATAATCCCATTCAGGTTATCATCAATAAGGTTGGCTGGAACCTCCTCTACTACCTGGCCTGGGTTAATATGCAGAACAGAATCATCATAATGAATATCAATACCGGTATTGGGCATGGCGCTTAGCTTTCGCTGCATGTTTGTATAATCAATCAGCACCACCGGGTCGCCTGCGGCATAGGTTTTAGGGGCAAACATTTCCTCGTTAATTACCTTGCCACTACCGGCGGCGCCATCGTTATCATTATCGATGCCGTCGATACTATTACCGGGAGTTACGAGCAAGGCGGCGCCCAAATATCCCACCGGAAATAGTCCGCCTACACCCGTATTGTCACTGTCGTAACTATACACCCAATCTTCATTGCTATCAAACACACAATCGTCATCACTATCGAGTTCAAAATTTTTACCATCACTTTGACACATAAGACTGTTAATAAGGTGACCCAATACCATTTTATTATAAAAATAATCGCTGATATTCTCAAATTCATACATAATGAAAAGCATGTCCTGCACGGCAGGCGCAGACCATTGCAAAGTTCGAACAGCCATACGAATACCCAACCCGGCCCGGCTTAAATTTGAACTGTCCGGATAAAATTTGTATTTACGATAATTATAATCATCAGCCATATAAAAAGTCTCAACATTGGCATTAAACATATTTTTGCCGAAATAGCTGTTCCATGCGCCCGGCCAGCCGGGATCGATCGGATCGTCGGTTTTATCGGGCCAGAAATCGGGCCAACTCCCCGGTATATTACTGGATGCAATTTTCCCATATTCAGGGTTATAAAATCCCGGTAACGGTAAAAAAGTCCAGGATTCATCTATTGGCTCCGCAAAGTCTTCTATGGTATGTAAAGGTGATGGCCCCGGCGCATGGATGACAATAGTTTGTTTTTTACCATCAATGTCCGTTACCTGGGTACCGATAAATGGCATGCCGTTATACAAGTACAAATGCCCGGAATTAATCGGCCATTCCCCCGCGAATACCGTCATCTTGGCAGTCAAACCTTTAGTGCCCAAAGTGCCGTCGTTATAAATAGAAAGCCGTAGCCGATTCCCGTCCGCAACCCCGGTAGTAACTGCCGATTTTTCGCCATGCAAATGCTCAAGCTGTGCATACACGCTGGTAACCAGGATTGCCGGCAAGGCAATGAGCAGAACCTGTAAAAAAGAATACTTTTTCATTATTACCTCCCCGTAATAAGATTCAACAAATTACTCCACTAACAGCTCGCAGGCCATTCCCGGCGGACAATAGAGACCAGTCGACAGAATAAAATCGTCAAACAAAATATATTCATCTTTTACCGGCATATAACTTTCATCCCGGCCGCCGAAAAAGGTGGAAAAGTACATACCGTCAATTAAAAGTTGCTCGGGATTGCACAAGCTGTCGCGGAATTCCAAACCGCGCACATCCACGGCAAGTTTGCCGTCGTACCAGGCCTGGGCTTGCCCATCTCTCTGGCCTGGCGTATTGACGAACACGCGCATGATTATATGATGCCATTTGCCGGTTTCGATACGGATTCTGCCCTCTTGCGGATGCGCCGGCGGCGTTCCGGGGGTAATGGTGATAATACCCGGTTTATCGGTGAAATAAAACACATCGCCCCATTGGCCGGCCTGATCCTTGTGATAGATATATAATTTGATAAAATCATTTTCACCCCAGTGCACGCGACAACTCCAGCCGTCGTGACCATTGGGTTTATCGCCGCCGGTATTGCCCTTGCCGCCCACCAGGCCGTGCAGCTTGCCGCCTTGCCGAAAGACGAATGAATCCGGGAATAGCGTCCAAAAGCTGAAATAGACTTCTTGCCGGGGTGCAAAAACCTGCCAGCGCCAGGAACCGCCGGAAGCAAAGGATCGTACTTTACCTTTTGGATATTGTACCTGCAATACTTTATCATGAATACTGTCGGCCTGTACAACCCGCAGCCGTCGCACTGGCCAGTATGTGCCCCACGATTTATTGGTGCCAAAATCCTGCTTCACATCACGGTTACCGTAATGTTCACCGGGAGAACGCTCATCAAATGTTACCCTGGCAAGAATTTCCGGCACACTACCGGGCCGGTCTGCATCCTGAGCCCGGCAGTTAATTGTGTTACTGCCACTTCCTGCGGAAAGAATAGTAATAGCAACTATCCATAAATGGAAAAAATACCGTTTATAATCAGTCATACCCAACCCACCAGTATTTGTAATGTAATACTATCCGGCCTAACCCAAGTTATTCACCCAATATTTACCTGCCGATATTAGCAATATATTCTTTTTTTAATGAATGTCAATACTTTTTCGACATTTTATCCTGGAAGAACTTACAATTTCCGGCCAAGTTACATGGAATTTTACTGCCATTATAATTGTTGATTCAGTATTTAAAACCGGAAACCATAATCAATAAAAGTTGAACAGTAAATTTTCTTGCTTTACAATTTAGATTATTATACATTATACTATATCTCATTGAAATAAAATCCTATTTCCCGGTGTAAAGGGGTTGTAATGCTGACAAATAACCGGTATTTTACTATACCTATTAATCAAACCAAAACAGGAGACATTTCATGAAAAAAGTTAACCTGACCATTCGGATCGTTGTTGTGCTGTTAACGGTCGTTTCGTCCTTATGGGCGAGCGGGACCAGACTGGAAACTCTGGGATATATGACCAACTTTTACCTGGTTGACAGTTATAATATCTGGATTTTCCCATCCACTATCGTTCAATACAATAATAATGTATTCCTGGAATCCGAAATCGGTTATCCACTCTATGAAGGCGGTGTAAATTTACCTATAACTCCGCAAATGACAATGGGCTTGTATATGTCCAACAGCACCATGTCGATCAATTACTCGGATGTAATTGATCCGTCGAATCCCAACAATGTTATGGATCAAGCCCAGGAACAACTTGACCTGTTTGGCGGCTATTCCGCAGAACAATACGATATTGGCTTACACCTGGCGCGTTACGCCAACAGCCTGGAATACACCAATCCAGATGATAACAATGATAATTTTTCCGCCGGAGTCAGTAGTTTTTCAATTGACGCCGGTTTGTCCTATAAACCGGATAACCGCAGTCGTATCGAAGGCACTATTTCTTTCACCACCCGCAGTTTCAAATTGGAAGCCGTAGGACAGGACCCGGATCAGGCGACCGAACCTTATGGTCATCACACCATTGCCCTGGCCGCACGATACCTGTACTCGATGACGGATAAAGTTGTATTGGCGCCGTTTTTAGGTTTTTCCTCCCAGGGTGAAGGATTTAAAACCCTGGTTGCTAATGCTAATCCCGTATCTGTTCTCGACAAGGAAACCAGTTTTATTTTGGGCGTCGGCTTTAACATTATCCCCCGTGATCGCGTATTAGTTACTTGTGCGACCGGTATGGCTTCAACATCGAGCACTACAGAAATATCCCTTACTTCGGGAACCGCCCCGGTTCAACCCGAATCCGGTTACTTGGCGCTGCCATTCGTTAATATCGGTTTGGAAGCGGAATTATGCAAATGGATGGGATTCCGGCTTTCCATGTATAAATTAATGGAAAGAATGACCAGCAGTTCGGCAGTCGATAATAACACCCTGGATGAATACAAGGCAACCTCGAATCCGTATAGCGCCAATATGGGTGTATATTTCCGTATCGGCAGGTTGAAAATTGACACTCTTATCGATACCGACAGCAATGCCGACTTTTTACATAACGGCCCCTACCTGTTGAGTGGACATCAATATACCGGCAACCTGTTCAAGCGGGTATCGGTGATCTATAGCTTTTAAATATTTTTCAACCACTTGTTGCCGTTCATAATACCCGGTGACTTTAAAAAATATCACCGGGTTGAATACCGAAACACAGTAACGTAAAGTAACAAAGAAATACAACAATTGTAATAATAACAGCATAAATTTCAGAGGATCAAGATGAAAATATTCATGTATATTTTTACAGCCCTCATGTTCATAGCCAACCTGGTCCAGGCCAGTCCCGAAATAGCTACGGTAGAAAGAGTAAAAGATAATTATGTATTACTCAAAAACAATACCTATATCGGCGAAAAAGGCGATAATCTCGAAGTCTACCGTCTGGAAGGCCTCGATTACCGTAAAGTCGGCAGGATAGAAATAGTTAAAGAACTCAACAACGGTGTGGCTGCCAAGGTTGTAAAAAGCTATAACGGCGATACTGTTACTGCCGGCGATGTGTTGTTACCCAAAGGGTACGCATCGGGCGGCAACAGCAGTGATGAAGATTTCCTGAGCGGCACCGCCCTGGAACGTTTGCAGGGTTTGGAATTCAAATCGTTTGCCGATGATTCATACAGCGATTCATCGCCGCTGGAAGCGCTTTCGAAACTGGATTGCCCGGTAGAGTAAACCGGAATTACCTTACCTCACTTTTTAAACCTTTATATGATGGGGTATTTTACCTTTTGTATCATAAAACTTGTAAAAATCAGGTTGCCAGGTAAAATACCCCATCCTGCTTTCTGCATATTTGAAAAATGAAAGCGGTCGTCGAGTAGGGCCGTAAATGTTAAAAAAAAAACACAATGCGGTCGTCATGCAGGGAATTATAGTAATTACTTTATCGGCCCGTATTGAGACGCGCGCTTTAGCCAGGAAATTTGCCTTATTCAATATATTACAATAACGTGGTATTTTACCTTTCAAAACATTAAAATTTGTTCAAACCAGGTTACCAGGAAAAATATCCCCCACCCAACGTTATTATTCCAGGACACACTCTAACAACACCGGCATGTGATCGGAGGGGAAACGGCCGTCAAAGCTATCGGACAAGGTGCCATGCAAAAGCACCTGTACATTGTTACGAATGAAAATATAATCAATCGGTTGGCCATCCGGCTGCCAGGCCGCAATAAAACCGCTCCAGGTAGTGGTGGGGCCATGATGTTGAAATTTTGATACTGTTTTGCTGTCTATTAGCTTATTTCCCTGTTCTCCGGTGGTTAAAATTTTATAGGGTTCGGAATCCGGGGTACTGTTAAAATCACCGGTGACCAACACCGGCATATCGCCGGCTATTTTTGCCACACTGTACAGCAGTAAGCGGGCGCTTTCCCGGCGCGCCACCTGGCCTATATGGTCAAAATGGGTGTTGAACAGGAAAAACTTGGCGCCGGTTTTATTGTCTTTAAATTTGCCCAGGGTAACCACCCGCTTGCAGGCGGCGTCCCAGCCCAATTCCGGCTTTAAAGGCGTTTCGGAAAGCCAAAAGGTCGAATCGGCGAGCAGGGTTAACCTGTCCTTCCGGTAAAAGACTGCGGAAAACTCTCCGGCATCCTTGCCGTCATCCCTGCCGACTCCAAACCAGCCAAATTCAGGAAGACGGACAACCAGGTCGTCGATTTGCCCGCGCAATGCTTCCTGCAGGCCGATAATATCAGCTTTATGAAAACGGATCATACTGGCGGCTTGATCTTTACGGTTAGGCCAGGCATTGAGACTGTCGTTTTTCTCATTATAGCGGATATTAAAAGTCATTACCCGTAATGAACTTTCAACGGCCAATACCGGCTGTAGCAACAGGAATAGTAATACAATTACTTGCATACTGATAATTACTTTTTTCAACATTTTCCTCCCGTGTAAATCAGGTTACAGAAAATTATATCCCCAGTAAATCGGAAGTGGTAAAATCAAAATTCGGATCTTCTTCAGGCGGTGGTTGCATACTTTTTTTAACCTCGGCAGGCGGCGGTTGCACACTTTTTTTAATCTCGACAGGCGGGTTTGGTGCAATTTCCTGATCTTTATTATTTGCTGATAAAATGCCGGCTTTAACCAAAACATTGTTATTTAACGATAATTTAATATTTCTGTCAAAAATCGGCAGCAGCTTATTTTCATGCAGATATTTAAGCATCTCCACCTTGGGGACGACGAATATTTTCAAAGGCGAGCGCGCCAGGAATATTACCTGGGCATTCTCATCATTTTGATCGACAAGCGATTCCTGACCGATGGATTCGCCGCTATTGATAACGCCGATGTTCTTTTGCATATAGATGCAATCCGCAGTGCCGGAGATGACGGTAGTGATATAGCGGGTATAATTGATCTTGCACTTTTCATCGGGTTCAAAATTATATACTTTACCCAGTTTGATCAGATTAACCAGGGTATCGCGGCTAAAACCATTAAAAAGTTCGGGCATCGAGCCCTTGTCCACTTTTGGTTCTTCTTCAACTTGAACTACCGGATCACTCGATTTTTTTTTCGCCAGCAGGCTTTCCGCTTCATCGACAAGTTTTTCCGGTTTGAACGGTTTGGGAATGAACAAGTCTGCACCGGCTTTATAAGTTTTCTGGATGAGGGATTGATTCCCATAACCGGAAATAGCAATTATACGGGTGCTGGGTGTATGCAACTTGATTTTTTTTATCACATCCAGGCCATTCATCGGTCCGGGAAGCACCAGGTCAATAATGGCTAGTGTATAATTTTTTTTCTCCAGGTTTTTCAATGCCTGGTATCCATCTGTAGCAATATCAATGGACATGCCGAGCACCTGGAGCATTTCAGTTATGGTAGAACGGAAAACCGGTTCATCTTCAACTATTAGAATCATAACAAATCAGTCAAATTATAATACAGGTATATCATTACATATCGGATATATATTACAGTAATTTAATAAATTTGCGCTGCTAATCAATATTTATATTTTCCATTCCGCTACAGTATGTATATAGATTCGGGTAATTAAATATTTAATCAATTTACATAATAACACATACATGACCAAAATAAGAATTATCTAGAGAAAATACTATTATTTTTTGTAATAATCTGTATTGAGCAGAGGGTTTTGGGGTAGAATTTTTCTTACATTCTTTTCGAGCACAGAAATATAATCATCCTGACGGCTGCAAAAATATTTTAAAAATTCAATTTTGGAAATAATACACAACCGGGTTTCTTCGGCTGCTTCAAGTTCGATATATGCCATTGGATCAATGTTTTTCATCAGGGATTCATAACCAATAGCATCGCCAGTTTTAAGCGAACCGATAGCCAATTCATCATAATAACAATCTGCCTGGCCGGTCAGAACAAAAGTTATTGATTCTGTAAAATTAATGGTTTGCCGTTCCTGCGCCTGCAATTCATAAATTATTCCCAATTGCATAACATCGTCAACGATCTCTTCCGGCAAATTGGCGAGCATGTCGGGCGCTAAATATTCGGCCTGTGGTTTGGCATCTGCCGGTTCCGGAACAGCCGCTTCAACAGCCAAAGGTTGGGGTACGGTTGTTATGAGCGTGGCTTCCACTGGAGCCGATGACGGCGCGGGAATTGTAATTAACTTTCTGGCGGCAGCAGCCGCTTCCAGCTTTTTCTTAAATTCGGGCACAAGCAAGGCAACTTTTTGCTGCAATTGCTCCGGGTTAAAAGGTTTTAATAAATGGGTATCGGCTCCCGCTTTTTCAGTTTTAGATAATATGGATTGATTGGCATAACCTGTGCACACAATAACCGCAGTATCCGGGTTGATTTTTTTGATGCGTTTGATAATATCATTGCCATTAACCGGACCAGGCAATACCAGGTCGACAATGGCAAGTAGATACTTGTTTTTCTGGATTTTATCAATCGCCGCATAACCGTCATCGGCAACATCAAAGTCCTCACCCGTTTCTTTCAGGGCATTGGTTATTAATTTCTGGTAAATAGGTTCATCATCAACCACAAGTATCATTTATTACCCCTTGCAAAAAATAAAAAAATGTGTAAATTTATATGCCTTTTACCCGGTTGTGCACTCACTGATATTTTGTTTTTACCGGTACAATTTTAAATTCCGCATTTATCATAAAATGAACTATGTATTATTTAAACCAATTTTCATATTTTTTTTCTGGAAGAAAAAAATATTAATAATTTAAAGAAAAAATCCTTAAATTCAAGTACTATTTTATTTTTACAAGCGGTTCATTCAAAGTAAAATTGTAAATGCTTGATAATAATTTCCTTCCGGGAGACTAGGCAAATATTATTCAGTCTAGAATGAATAATAAAAACTTTTTTACAACTAGAACGTTTAAATAAATGAACCCCCCGTTTTAAATCAATACGATTGTAATAATTAACTATAAGAGTAATATAAAAGGAGTAAAAAATGAAACAACTGGTAAAAAAGTTATTCTTTCCTGTCATTGGTCTTGCTTCACTGCTTTGGTTTCTGGTTCGGGTAGTCCCAAAACCTTCCCGCGCCTCATATCCCTGTATGCGGGTTGCCTTTCCGGTAGCATCTTCCTTTATAATTTATCTTGCAGGGTTGTTCGCATCTGTTGTTGTCTTTAAAAAAGCACAAAAATACCTGCACGAATCGCGATATTTCCTTTTTACACTTGCCATTATTTTGGGCACTTTTCTCGGACTCGCCGCTTATTTACACACCAATTACAAAGCGATAGCCAATTACCAGTCCACTACCGAAGGTCCCAATATGCCAATGGGTGAAGGTAAAGGTATTTTCCCGGGTCGGGTGGTCTGGATCCATAATCCGGATGCAACAGATGCAACATGTAAAAATTCTACTAATGACTATTGGTGTGATGACGGCAACACCAATCAAGCGGAAGTTAATGAAATGGTTTCGCAGGCAATACAATGGTTGACCGGAACGACTACCGACCCGGCCGCCTGGGATGCTATATTCCGCTTTTACAATAAAAATCATGGTAAAGGCGATGTCGGTTATACCAGCGGAGAAAAAATTGTTATCAAGATCAACCTCAATTCCGGGGTCAGCGGCTCTACAAATACAAGGTGGAATAAAACAAACATTGACACTTCGCCGCATATTGTCGAAGCTATTCTGGATCAATTGGTCAATAAAGCCGGGGTGCCGCAGGCCAATATCGGTTTTGGCGACCCAGGTAAAAATGTAGACAATATTTTCTGGGATAAATTTCATTCCAAATTCCCCAACGTCAAATACTGGGGTGAAGGTTCGGGTCGCACTCCCATAGTCCAATCACAAAACCTGGTATTATTTGCCAGCAATGGTGAAATGGATGACTGGCTGCCGCAATGTTACCTCGATGCAGATTACATGATCAATATTCCGGTATTTAAAAAACATCACCGCGCCGGTATTTCAATGTGTAGTAAAAATCATTTTGGTTCTATTGTCCCATTCCGTGGCAGCGCTTTTCACTGGCATTTTAGTTTGCCCTGCTCCGAAGGCGGTGGCGATGTAAATAACCCCGATTATGGCCAATATCGTTGTTTTGTCGATATTATGGGTCATAAAGACCTGGGCGGGAAAACCATCTTATTTCTTGTTGATGGTATCTGGAGTTCCACTAACTGGGCGCACCCGCCAATCAAATGGCGAATGGAACCTTTTAATAACGACTGGCCGTCATCCATATTTGCTTCACTGGACCCGGTAGCTATTGAATCGGTCGGCTTTGACTTTTTGTTTTATGAATTCGACGAAAACCATCCTACCGAAGGCCAATATGATCCTGCGGATAACAAAGGACCGTTCCCGCATTACGCCGGAACTCAGGATTTCCTGCACCAGGCAGCCGATGCCGCCAACCGTCCCGCAGGTCTTACTTATGATCCGGAAGATGACGGCACTCCCCTGCCCAACAGTATGGGCGTTCATGAACACTGGAATAATGTTACAGAAAAGAAATATTCCCGTAATTTGGGCCTTAATACCGGCATTGAACTGGTTTCTACATACAATCCACCCACAGGTGTCGATCCGCGGCCGGCAAGACTCGTAGAAAATTTCAACCTCGAACAAAATTACCCGAATCCTTTTAATGCTACAACGGTTATTCAATATTCTTTACACTCCCCATCGCGGGTTACTTTGGCAATTTATAATACTACAGGCCAATTGCTAAGAACCCTGGTTGATGAGTACCAAAATGCCGGTTCTCATGTGCAGAACTGGGATGGCTATACCGAACAGGGACATCAGGCGCCATCGGGTATATATTTTTATAAAATCACTGCTCAAAACAATGCTAAAATTTTCAATGATACCAAAGCTATGGTACTGGCAAAATAATTCATTAATCCGGCAATAATTATTAAGAGGAGTGTAATGCTATTTTACGCTCCTCTTTTTATTAAAAGAGCCGGTAACAGTAATGATCCTTGTGTTACAATTATTAATTTTCAATAAATTCACCCTTGTAATTTTTAAGTAACCTCTATATCGTAAAAGGATTGATCATGGCGCAAAAAATCACCTCACCATCTATTATCCAGGCAGCGGGAAACAAACCGAAAGAAATTGCCGAATACATCGGACTGGTTAACAGCGCAACAGTGCAGGCTAGTATTGCCCGCATGAAAAGTCCATCCGGCTGGGTTGAACCGGGACAAACACCGGAATTTACCGAATATACTCTGGTCCTGAACGGAATGTTACGAACAGTTACCAAGACCGGCACATTTGATGTTATGGCAGGAGAAGCAGTCATCGTTAATGCCGGCGAATGGGTTCAATATAGCAGTCCCGGCCCGGAAGGCGCTGATTATATATCTGTATGCATACCGGCTTTTTCTCCGCGTACGGTACACAGGGATGAATAATTATAATTTTTTATACTTTTCCACAGTAAATATTAATTCCCTTTAACAATCCCCAAAGCTTTATTATCTCCCGGTAATTCATGAAACACGCAAAATCTTTATTTGAATTTACCATATTCCTCTTGTATTAGAAAAAAAAAATAATTACTATAAAGCCTAATCCACCGAACAGCTCGCAAAAACAGGACTAGTCTATGAAAACATACAGACAAGGACTTGTATTATTATTAATATTGATAATTACAAGTATTCTAATGGCGCAAAATGAGAATGCCGGAGAACAGAACCAGTTTAAGATTTTACCTGATGGAAAAATCACAGTCGGAGAGCAAATTTTTAATAACTATTCTGAATATTTTCAATCTGACTATTTCAAGCGAACCGGTAAGCGCTGTCTGGTAAAATGGCGTAACCAGGAGAACCGTACCGCTGCATTATTACGGACAAGTGATTGTTCATTATCCAGAACATTAATAAAAAATGAATATTGGCCTCAGCAAACATGGGTTATTCCGGTGGTCGTTCATAATATTACAGATAAGTATAATAATGGCTACTTATCTGACCAGCGAATCAACGATCAGATTGCTGTTTTAAATGAAGATTACCGGGCTCTGACCGGTACTATGGGCGAATTGGGCTTTGATACTAATATTCAATTTGAACTGGCAGGCATTAACAGGGTTAAGAACGATAACTGGTTTGAAGACCGGGATGAGGAAGGTTATAAAAGCGCCCTGGGCTGGGATCAGAACCTATACCTGAACATATATACCAATACCGCCAGCGGTTACCTGGGATATAGTTATTTACCTCAGGAAGACGCCGGCGATATTTGGGACGGCGTAGTTATGCTTTATGAATCTATAGGCGGCAGAAACAACGGGTATGATGTGTATGACCAGGGCCGAACGCTGGTTCACGAAATCGGGCATTATTTGGGCTTGCTGCATACTTTTGAAGGTGAAAGTTGCTATACAGGTTACACAGAGGGCGATCTGATCGATGATACTTTTCCGGAGGACCGGGAACACTATGGATGTACCGAAACAAACACTTGTGGCGATCCCGATAATATTCATAATTATATGAATTATACCGATGATATTTGCATGTCCGAATTCACTCCGGAACAGGGTAACCGCATGGTCTGTTCACTTTTTAATTTCCGCCCGCAATTGGCCCATATAGCCAATGAAGCGCCGCAGATCACTTCCACACCGGTAACAGAATGCCCGGCAGAACAACTTTATACTTACCAGGTCGAAACTGCTGATGCGGAGAACGATACAATTACTTTTTCATTAACTGAAAGCCCAGCTGGAATGACCATCAATGCGGTAACCGGTTTGCTTTCCTGGACTCCCAGGTTAGCGGATACCGGCCAGCATAATGTCACCATCAAGGCGGCAGACCGTTATGGCGAAGATATACAATCTTTTATCCTGACAGTAATCAATACAACTCCGGCGCCGGTTGCCATGTTTATAGCCGATACCACTAGTGGAGTAATACCGTTAACTGTCAATTTTACAGATTTGTCAACAGGCGACATTACTGCCTGGTTGTGGGATTTTGGAGATTTAACCTCCTCCTCTATCCAAAACCCGCAGCATATTTATATAAATTCCGGTGAATATTCGGTTACCCTGGTAGTATCGGGTTCTGGTGGCCAGGATTCGTTGATTCAAAACAACTATATCCAGGCGTTACCGGTTCCACCGCAAGCTGATTTTGCAGCAGATATTTTGTCAGGCCCTATACCTTTGGTGGTGCAGTTTGCCGATTCCTCAACCGGGGAAATTTCCAACTGGTTATGGAATTTTGGCGATGACTCGACAAGCGTGGAGCAAAATCCCCTCCATGTTTTCTATGAACCGGGAGAGTATAGTGTGCAATTAAAAGTTACCGGCCCCAGCGGCAGCGACAGTCTGACTAAAGAAAATTATATCCACGTTGTTGAGGGTACAGTTATCGCCAGCTTTGACGCCTTGCCCCGGTCGGGTGTTGCTCCCCTGCAGGTTCAGTTTACCAATTCTTCAACAGGTGATATAACCCAATGGGTGTGGAATTTTGGGGATAGCAGCAACAGCGATGAGCAGAATCCGTTACATGAATTTCGGAATGCCGGGCTTTACAGTGTCAGCTTGATCGCTAGCGGCCCTACAGATAGCGATACCCTGACCATGATTGACTATATTACAGTTTTCGACACTACGCCGGTTGCCGAGTATAGCGCCGAACCACGCAGCGGGGTTTGGCCATTGCAGGTGCAATTTGCAGATCTATCGACAGGAATTGTGGAAAATTGGTTGTGGGATTTTGGCGATAGCACATATAGCACTGAACACAACCCTGTCCACGAATATCAGCAACCGGGCCTGTTCTCAACCAGTCTCATCGTTACCGGGCCGGGGGGGGCAGATACCCTGAAAAAAGTGGATTATATTCAGGTTCTGGAACACTCGCCGCTGGCCTATTTTGCTGGCGAACCGCTTTCCGGGCGGGCGCCTTTGACCGTTCAATTCGCCGATTCTTCCAGCGGGATTATTACTTCATGGTTGTGGGACTTTGGCGACAGCACGACCAGTACCAATAAAAATCCGCAACATGAATACATGTCGGTCGGCCTGTATACTGTAACTTTACAGGTAACCGGACCGGGAGGTGTTAACTCTTTTAGCCGACCCAACTATATCGATGTGCAAACCCCGCTGGATATTGCCCAAGCTAAACAATTACCGGACAAATTTGCACTAAGACAAAATTATCCGAATCCATTCAACCTGACAACCACAATAAATTACCAGTTACCGGAAAGAACCGATGTATGGCTGGCCATTTATGATATGAATGGAAAAATTGCCAGAATTCTGGAAAACAACAGTAAACCGGCTGGCGATTACCAGGTTTTATGGGATGGCAAAGATGCCAATGGCCAGATAGCCGCTTCGGGGATTTATCTGGTCCAGTTAAAATGCGCAAAATTCAGGGACAATATAAAGATCATTCTACTAAAATAAGTATATACCCCATATTACTGAAATAGCCCCGGAGTATATTACTCCGGGGCTTTTTTTTACTTGATCAGCATCATCTTTTTAATAAAGACATTATTGCCGGCTTGTAATTTGTAGAAATAAAGACCACTGGGGAATTGAGCAGCATTAAATGTTACACTGTGTACGCCCGCTTGAACACGTTTATCAACCAGGTTGATTAATTCCCGACCGAGTATATCATAAACCACCAGTTTCACATTGCTATCCACAGGCAACGAGAAATTGATTGTGGTTGTCGGATTAAACGGATTCGGATAATTCTGGAACAGATCAAAGGTAGAGGCAACTTTAGCTTCCTGTTTAATATCGGAAACAATCGGCGAGCCCAGGAAACGCGCTACACCCATCAAGCTGGGATTTGACCAACTCATATCGGTTCCATCATAGGTTTTCAGTTTGGTATCTTTTTCGCCGCCATCATCATCATCATTCCAATCCACTTCAATACCAATCAATGTACCGGCACCGGGTTCCATACCCAACGCTGCCAGCGGAAATGACAATTCGAGAATAATTCCATCAGCAGTTAACTTTTGCGCCTGCTTGATGGCAGCTAATAAAGTGGCATTAATTGCCGGACCGTTACTCTTGGTAATAGCTTCAAGTATTGTTTCAGCATTATAAGGCATTTTGAAACCGAAATCATTTATACCGTCATAGGTGGTTTTGTCGCTATGATCGCCGTCGAACCACAGTTCAACGCCGTCATCTTGCCATGTCGATGTGCCACTGTCACGGATAAATGTCTCATCTTTTATATTGATTAAAAGATACAGGTTAGTCATATCCCATAATGTTTTCCAGGTCACTTCAAGATCATTCGGTCCAGACACTTTGGCAAAATCAGCCATACGCTGGTTACCGAAAATTAACGGCACATTTGCCCAGGCGTAATCTTCTTCGGCATCGACGACTATTGGATAAGCGGTAAAATGAATATCCAGGACATCGGAAGTTTCGCGGGTATTTAATTTGGCAGTGCCGAACACGCTTGGGTCGGTACCGGCATCGGGACTAGCCGACCACCAATGACCCATAGTATTACGAACGCCTGTATCGTTATCGTTGATTTGTACTTCCAAACCGATAAGGCGGTCTGCCAGAGCAGTGAAGGTTAAGCCTTTCGAGTAAGGAAGTTTTATTTCTACATTATAACCAAAATCTGTCGGCAAATAAGCAACTTCAGCTTTGGTTAACTTGACATTATCATGTACTGCAACCGGGGCTTGTCCGTAAACAAATAGCACCTGATCATCCTTAACATCATACCCTGTTGCGGCATCGTTTTTCGTATTATCGCCGTCAAAATAAAGTACAATACCATCGTTTTGCAACGGATCGGCATTAGTGGCAATTATGGTATCATCCTGAACTTCTACAAAAATATACAGGTTCTTGGAATCCCATTTCATCCGGAAACGGCTGTAAAAATCAAACCAGTCCGTTGCTGCTTCACCGGTATAGATGCCAATATTATTATTACGTACATTAAACCAGGTGGAATCCAGTACGCCGTCAATTACTACAGCTGCTGTGGTTTTATCGATCAATAATGGCAGAGGTTGAACCGGTACTACTCCACCGGGCCCACCCAGGAATTTACCGGAACCAAAAGTGCTGGGATTGGTATAAGATAAATCCTGATCGGAAAAAGTTTTACACTTTGTATCCCTTTCTTTACCACCACCGGTATCATCATCATTATAATCTACTTCATGACCAACCATCCAGCCATTGGTCGGGGAAATGCCCAAAGAGTCCAGGGGCAATGCAAATTCAAGATAAATACCTTCCGCAGTTTGAGTTGCCGCCCATGGAATCGATTCAATGGCAAACACCGCAGTACCGCCAAATGCCATAGAAACAGAATCAATCGGTGAGCCCGGCACATACGGGAATGATAAGCCTATATCATTGATACCATCATAAGCAGTTTTCCGGCTGTTATTTCCATCAAACCAGAATTCAATACCGTCATCTTGCCAGGCGAATGTTCCATCCTGGATCAATTTATCATCGACTACATTGATACCATAATAGAGATAGGTACTATCCCAGGCAACATTAAAATCAAGAGCTAAATCTTGAAAACTGTTGAGACTGTCTGGTAAATTCATATATTGATTGAGCACGTATGTCGGGTATGCTTCCCATGTCGCATCCTTGACGCCATCAATAACCGGCGCTGTTTCAGCATACCAGATTTCGGTAAAATCATTTTGTACTTTATCAGTTAATTGAATATTACCCAGGGTGCTCGGATTTTGCCATGATTCATCCTCATCGGAAAAATATTTGATTTTGGTTTCTTTAGCGCCGCCATCATCATCATCATTCCAATCCACTTCCAGGCCAACCAGTGTTCCGGGAACCGGTGTGATTTTTAACAATGTCATGGGTATAGCAACTTCCAGATTAGTGCCCAGACCGGTATAGGTTGCGCCTTGCAGTATACCGGAGAAATCACCGGCCAGACCATTACCCGATTTAGTGACTTTGTTAAAAATTAGCGGGTTTTCAGCGTCACCTGAATACAGGAATTGAAAACCAAAATCATCGACGCCGTCAAAAGTGGTTCCTTTGCTGTTATTGCCGTCAATCCAAATTTCGTAGCTATCATCGTTCCAGGTTTCCGTGCCGCTGTCTTTGACCAGCGTATCATCAAAAGCCTGTACAAACAGGTACAGATAATTGTCATCGTACATTCCGCGCCAGCTTACCGCCGCATCGCTAAAATTAGCTACAAATTCAGCGCCCAGCTGCACTCTGTAATCGCGGTACCAGGGGCCGGTTTTCCAGATATCATCCAGTACACCATCAATGGCCGGTGGGTGAGCAGCTATATTGATCGGAACAGAGGGCGGCGGCGGGGGCAATAACGCTTCAGAACCCAGCCGGAAATCTTTTAGCCACACCGTGCCCTGAAAAACACCGGCGGCTGCCCAACCCGGTTTAAAATTAAGGTAACATTTGGCTATACGATTTTGCGCCTGTTTACCGTCAAACATACCGGTAAAATCAAGGTACAATTGGGTATATTCATCACCGGCAGTAATTACATTACTAATAGTTACATTATTGCCGCCAGTCGTATCATCTGCAACGCCAAATTCAAAAGGCACATTTTTATCCGTTTTTATCATAACGCTGGCATAGGGATGTTCAGTCATATCCAGTAAAAAATCAGCAGAGATATTAAATAATACAGCTGAAAAGCCATAGGTTCCTTTTCCAGCTTCAGCGGCCATGGATTTATCAATTACTATCTGCAGAGCATTATCCGCTTCTGTTAAAACAAACGGAGGAACAGCATCTTCTGCATGCTCCGGTTGCCAAAATGGTGAAACTACTCCATCGCTAAAATCATCAAATAATCCGATAAGAACGGTTTGTGCAAATGCCTTGCTGCCATTATTGCTGCCCGGTAAAGCATCAATTCCAAACGCGCCAGCCAAAATATAAAACAAAATAATGGCGTACAACCAGAATACTTTTTTCATAACATTTCTCCCATAAATTAAAATCTGCAATAACTGTTTACAAACCCAAGTATTCATTTCGATTCCCGGAAGCGCCTTTTTCCCCGCCGTTATAGAACTGGGAAAAAGGCCTGGTCAGCCGAATTGGAGTGTCATTAATAACAGGATAAGATAGGATAGTATTTGCATTTTTAAATCCAACTTTTTTAAATTGTAAAAAAGAGATTTAATAAAATCAAAGACTTTAATCAGTGCATGCAAAATAATGGGGTTAAATGTTTATTGCAACTTAAACGTTTAATTCATAAATTGCAAATTAATTCATGGAATGAAAATATAATTTTATTTAGATTTTGTCAAGAGATATTTTATTCAATTGTTGAATATTTAAGAAATATGTTGTTTTTTTTGTGTTTCCAATCTCATGTAATACTACAAAACTCTATGCTTAACCTTTTTTATTGAATACTCTTAACCTGCTTTATAACATTTATGTGATACAAATATTTGCTTAACGTTTAAATAATTTTCACATATACATTTTTTAAATTTCTCCCATTACCGCATTGTAGTTAACATAACAATTATTTATATTAATGATCACATAACAAGGATAAATGAAATGATCAGGACAGACTCACCATTACGGGTATTGATTTTGTTTATTGTATTTTTGCTTGCCGGAAATTTACAGGCTAAAATCATGCAATTCCATCCATTGACAAAAGAAATTCGTCAATATGAAAAGGCAGAATGGGATATTACCTTGCAGGCGGATTGGGACGACCCCTTTCATGCACCAGATGTTGCTCTGGATATGGCGCTGCTCTCGCCAGCGGGACGGGAACTGATCCTGCCCTGTTTTTATGTGTCCGGCGAAAGCGGTGGCGAATCACACTGGCAGGCCCGCTTCACTCCCCGCGAAGCCGGCGCTTACCAGTATTTTTTCCGTTTGAGCGATAACAGTCGTATTGTCGATGCAACAGCAGTTATGGTCTTTTCCTGTACTACTAGCGGAAAAAGGGGATTCCTTAATAATCGCGATCTATGGTCATTGCAATTCGATAACGGCGAAATCTACCGGGGCATCGGTGAAAATATATGCTGGGAAGCGCGCAGTAATGACGATTCCAAATATTTCCGGGAATTACACGAAAATAAAAAATTTAATTATCGTGATATGCTCATCACCCTAAAAACTAATGGCGGTGATTTTTTCCGCACCTGGATGATTTACTGGAACCTGCCGGTGGACTGGAAGACTGTACGCAATTCCGACCGTTATCAAAACAGTACGGCCCGTTTTAATGAAAGCGGCATAAAACGTATGGATGAACTGGTAAACCTGTGCGATTCCCTGGGCGTCTATCTCATGCTGGCGCTGGACAGCCATGCGGGCTATACAGGATACGGCTGGGATATGAACAATTACAATATTAAAAACGGCGGTTATGCCGCCACACCGGCAGAGTTTTTCATTTTGCAACCAGCCCGCGAACAATACAAGGACAAACTGCGCTATATGGTGGCGCGCTGGGGGTACAGTCCCGCTATTGCCGCCTGGGAATTTTTTAATGAAATCGACAACGTCATGTATGCAGGACCGGCGGAAAATCGCATTCCCGATGCCGTCATTACCGAATGGCATCGCGAAATGAGCGAATATTTAAAAGACATCGATCCCTACCAACACCTGGTGACCACCAGCATTTCGCACCGCGATGTGCAGGGACTGAATGACATTGAATATATTGATGTGAATCAGAAACATATTTATAAAAATACCGCCGCCATTCCCGCAACCATCAATGAATATACCCGCAAGCACGGCAAGCCTTATATTATCGGCGAGTTTGGCTATGAATGGGACTGGCAAAAGAACTTTGACGATTTCGGCGCGGAAATGGACAGCGATTTTAAACGCGGTCTGTGGTATGGCCTGTTCTCCCCCACACCAGTTCTGCCCATGTCCTGGTGGTGGGAGTATTTTGATTATCGCGGTATGAACAGTTATTTTGCAAGGGTACGGGAAATACATAATCATATGTTGAATATGGGCAAGGGCGATTACCGGCAAACGGCAGTGACCGTTTCCTCTTCCGACATTCAGGCTTTGGGGGTGCAATGCGGCAGCGCCTCGTATGTATATCTCTTTAATCCACAAGACAAAGAGTTCACCACTACCGTAACACTCGACAATCCATTTCCCGGCATAATTCATTTACAATATTACGATTGCGAGACGGGTACATATCAAAAGATGAGCGATCTCCGTCCCGTTAACGAAAAAATGGTGGTCAAAGATTTTACCCTAAAGGCGAAAACAGATGTGGTATTGATTGGGATTACACGGTAATGTGGCAGGGGCGCAGACCTGCGTGTCTGCCTGGAAAATGGGCAAATACACAGGTTCGCCCATATCACGGATTGTACAATGGTTTAAAACCATGACAACCAATGATTATATCCAAAATGTAAAAAACAATGGTTGGCAACGTTTTGAAAATAAATTATAGCAACGAAATTATTATAAACACATTATCCGTGATGAAAATGATTACAACAGGATTCGGGCATACATTATCAATAATCCTTTAAAATGGTCAAAACAATGAACCGTTTCTAATATAGAGGGCGCTATAATGAAAAAAACATTAACTATATTTATTTGGCTATTGTGCAGCGGCCTGCACGCCCGGTCTTACAATATAATGGATTATGGCGCCGTGCCGGACGGTGTAACTCTAAACACGATATTTCTGCAAAATGCCATCGATTTCTGTGCGGAACATGGCGGCGGCACAGTGTATGTGCCGGCGGGGAAATACATTACCGGCACACTCTATCTGAAATCTAATGTTAACCTGCATCTGGAGACCGGCGCGGAACTGATTGGCAGTCCCAATATGGATGATTATGCCGATTATCAGGCCCCCCTGTATCCGGTTGCCGCGCATTTTGGTATTATCTATGCTCACAAAGCTGATAATGTTTCCATCACCGGGCAGGGCGCTATTAATGGCAACGAAGAGGCGTTTTTCGATTGGGACAAGCCGAAAATCATTGAATGGGGCGGCACCCAATTTACCAGACAAAAGGACTTTTTCCGCGAAGTGACCGCAGGGATCGGCGACGGCCCGGTAGCGTCCAAAGAACGCCCCCGGCAAATGGTGATCTTTTCCGAATGTAAGAATGTGCTGGTGCGGGATGTACAACTCATCAAGTCCCCTTTTTGGACGCTGCACTTTGCCGATTGTGACGGGGTCATTGCCTCCGGCCTGAAAATATGGGCCAGTCTCGCCACCCCCAACAGCGACGGTATGGATATTACTTCCTGTAATAACGTGTCGGTCTCCGATTGCGACATCCGCACCGGCGACGACGCTATTGCCATCACCGGTTACGCCTTTCATTTCGAACTGCCGGGTTATCATAATCTGCGCCACAAGGCGGACAACATCGTTATAACCAACTGCAACCTGCAATCCCGCTCCAGCGGTATCCGCATCGGTTTTATGGATCAAAACACCATCCGCAACATCCACATTAATAACGTCAATATCACGAACTCCAATCGCGGCATCGGCATATTCGTCCGCGATATGGGCTCTGTGGAAAATGTTACCATATCGCAAGTGACTATTGAAACGCGCCTGCATACAGGGGACTGGTGGGGCAACGGCGAGCCGATTCACATTTCCGCAGTACGCGGTGTGCCAGAGTTACCATTGGGACAGATCCGCAACGTTACGTTCCGGGATATTACCTGCAAGAGCGAAAACGGCATCCTGCTGTACGGCTCGGAAGAAAGCCGCCTCAAGGACATTCGTTTTGAGAATATCCGTTTTGAATTGACGGATAGTGATTTGAATGACATAGCCGGGGGCAATATCGATCTGCGCGGCGCGTATGGCGATCGGCAGTTGTTCGCAGCCGATATTTCCGCGTTCTATGCGCAATATGTTGACAGACTTGGCTTGAATAATGTAGCCATAAAATGGGGCGATGTGGATAAGGATTACTTTAAATACGGTATGCACATTACTGAATTTAAAGATGTTACGTTGACAGGTACAGATGCGGCGCCTTCCCCGGAACATCCGGAACTGCCGGCGATAATGCTGGAAAACGGGTCGGGTTACAAGACTGATCTGAATACGAAATCAATCGGAAAAAGGAATGTGCAAAAATAACTGACTTATACAAATATTGAGCGGGCAAAAATATAGTATATAATTCAAAAAATTCTTGAAATTTGTAAAATGTTTTAGTACATTATAAAGCTTTGGCGGAAATGACAAAGCAGGGGCCTGTAGCTCAAGGGTAGAGCAACGGACTCATAATCCGCAGGTTGTAGGTTCAAATCCTACCGGGCCCACAGATAATGAAAAAGCCCCAGATTTTGGGGCTTTTTGCGTTTTATTGGGGTGGGATGGGATTCTATCCCGCCTTTTATTCTGAAAATCCTATTGAATAGCGCTTTTTTACTATTGATTGAGCATTAACAAGCTTTTCTATGAGATCAGATATATCCTGGACAAAAACCTTCAGATAATCCTTTCCCAGATATATAGAGTCATCTGCCAATAGCAGTCCCAAACCGGACAATTCAATTTTGGGACGAATAATTTTCATCAATTGCCGTAATTCCGAGGATTGTAATAACTCATCCAGGTTTACAAATTCCTGATCGCTTAATTTCGCCCATATCTTTTCCAATGCGCTGAATAATAACGGCCAGTTAAGCCAGATTGGAGCAGGTTCTGTAATCTGTAATAATTGAAACCAGTCCTCCCGCGCCAGTTGATAGTGCTTTTCCTTGCCACGGGATTGTACCCGGACGATCCCCGAAGCGGCCATTTCGACCAGGGCATCCTGGACTGTCTTTTGAAAATAATAGCACTCGCGCGCGATTCTGCGCGGATGCCCTGTTTTATGAGTCAGCAAATAGAGAATAATATCTGCCCTGGCGTTATTGCCAAACAAAGCCCGCAACCTGAATAACAGTCCGCTATGCTTCATAATTTGAACTGCCAGGGTATGGTCTCTGGCTCGCCAGGGGGGGCGCAGAAATCCGTATTTAGCAAAGACCGGATCGGTAGCGCCGAAATGAGCAATTGGCAGACCATCTTGACTATAAAACAAATTTTCCGGCTTTTCCAGGACCGGGGCAACCGCAGCCAGTCTGCCCCATTTGGATGCTTTGCCCTGCTCCGCCATAACAGCAGCAACAGCGGACAGCAATTGTTGCGCAGAAAAGAATTCTTCCGCTTGCATTCGTTTTAGATGCTGAATATTGATATAATCACCATGCCGCGCCAGCCAGTCCATTATTTCATCGAATAAACGGGCATCATAACGGGAAACAGTTAAGGAGAATAAGAGCAATGCTTCCGGGTCTATTATCCGGGGATCATCGCCATCGCTGTATCCCGGCGCTCCCAAAGTGGACCATTGCCGCCAGAGGAAGGTAAGCATAGAGTCCAGGAAATCGTTTCTAAAGTTTTGCAATAATGGATTCATAGTGTAAGGCTTTTAACATATCGGTTAATATTTCTTTAAATACCGGCGATGTATCTTGCAAAAGGGTCCATTTGGCGGCGAGTTCAACTTCTTCCAGGGTTGGTTGCAACGCCAGCAAATCGTTAACATGGCGCCCCGGCCCGGAATCTACTGCGGCATACATTTTGAAATGGATTTGATCTAAACGGTCAATAAAGGAAACCGTTAGTTTTTCTCCATAGGCTTTTGAATACAACCGATCAATAAAGCCCTCCGGCAATCCGAATTGCAGTAAATTCCTGGGACCGGTATTCAGCCAGTTTTCATCAAGCCCCAAATCAGCCGCCACCCGCTTGGCAGCGTTGACCAAAAAATCAGGCATGGCGCTTGCATATTGTAATGTTCCGGGTGTGTGATGTTCTGTAGAAATATAGGCAATGATATCTACATCGCGGGTGGTGCGGGTAACCAGTCCCATCATAAGCAGTGAAGAGCCGCTGCAGACTACAAAATGGATTGGTTTTGCCAGTTTATCGCGATCAAGAATACCACCCAGCAATTGCAGGGCTTGGGTTAAAATGGTTTGATTGATATTCATTTGTATTTATTCCACTCAAAATGAGTACAACAACTATAATTAATAAAATTCTGATGAAAAATGCAAGGATTATTTTCTCAACAATAGTAATAGTTCCATCGCTACGAGATTCGATGCTGCTTTTTTTTCAAGAAAAATTTTACCCCTTACGGGGGTTGAAAATAAGCCAACTATTACCAGCGCCTAAAAATTTTTTGCTCCACTAGTTCGCAAGATGAGCTTTTGCTTTCTCCTGTGTTCTTTTCCCCTACCTCACAATACCAGCTTTTTCGTCTCAGAGAACACCCCGGCGCGTAGATTACAAAAGAAGACAGGACTGGGTATTTGTCCCATTGCTTTTATTAAACTTTATTTTATGATGGGGTAAGACCCACTCGGCGAGGTAGAATGTATTGAGACTAACTTAAATTATTATACCCCAGCCGTGCTTGAGAGCTTGTATACCTGTGCAAAGACGTGATACAAGTTGTATAGCTATGCTTACCTAATCCTTCACACAGCGTACGGATAATCCATAATTCGTCATAAATGTGCCATAAAAAATATCGGATCTTCTGTAACTAAAATTGCGGCACCAGGCAAAATCATTGCTATCATAATTAAAAGACCAAAAGCAAGCATAAGCGCCCATATCGAAAAAACCGCCATTGGCGCTATACCGGGAACCACCGGGCAGAACCTTGAAACCGCTTTCATTCGTAGCGCCACTATTGGGCTCCGTCCAATGTTCCGTACCTGCTTCTTTTAACATTCCGCCTTCATTGGTACCCCGCCACCCTCTTTTATCCGCAAGGGATTGCTCCATACCCAAAGTTTTTTCCAAAAGCTTCCAGTCCGCATCGGTAGGCACATGCCACCCATCGGGCGCTATATTACGGCTATCGTTAACAGCATACCAATTATATAAAGCGCCATAAAGTTTACTATTATCAGTATTGTTGTTGTAATAACAAAAAGCCCCGGATTTAAGGCTTTTCCATTCGCTATTTTCATTAATATTAGGAATAGGCTCACCATTCCGGTAATGAGTTACCTTTAGATTTTCCGCCATCCACCACTGTTCGCCAAGTTTAATAATTTTATACCTGTTGCCGTCAATATCTGTAATTGTATTGGCGTCATTCTTTTTTGCTTCGGTCGGTGAATCTTTTGCACAGGAAAAAAGGGCTAAGGTAATTAAATTTAATAGTAGAACACTATATACAATGGTATGAAAAAAATTTTTATATTTTATTCTCATCTGTTTCCTTTGCAGAGTATAATTTATTAAAATTACTTTCCTGTGATTGAAATTAATTCTTTCATAATGAAACTACTCATATTAACAAAATTAGCGTAAAAGAACAAGTTTTTTCATCTCCGCATACTCCCCGGCGCGCAGGTCGCAAAAATACAGGCCGTTAGGCAGGCCGGAGGCCAGCCATCGTTCATGGTACTCGCCGGGCGGCTGGAATTCATCTACCAATAGATCAACTTTTTGTCCGTTGAGATTGTAAATACTCACTATCACATGACTCGTCTCCGCAATGGTCCAGGATATGGTTGTAGCGGGATTGAACGGATTGGGATAGTTTTGGTGCAAGCGGAACACCCCGGCTTTGCCGCCGGGCTCGCCAGTCCCATCCGATAACGGTACGGTGGTATCGGGATAATTGGCCATATCGTTTTTCACCCGGTCCGACACTTCACCGAACGAAGCGCGGATATCATTATAGGTGGCATAGATCGAAGCGCGGTTGATGTTATAATCATAATCGATAAAATACTGTCGCACATCTCCGGCGTACTGGTTATCCAGTTGAAAAATTTTCACCTGCGTCGAGGGTGAAAAATCGCAAGCGCTGAAATCAACATAGCGGATATTGCTGTTGAGATTGGTGCGGAAATGAAAGCGCCGGTTCTTGATATCAAACACCAGGCTCCATTTGGTCCAATCTCCGGCGCCGACGCTGCGCAATATGCTGAATGCATAGTTGACCGCCCCGCCATGCTGTTGCGGATTATAATCTTTCATCATGGCAGCGGCGCGGACAAATCGGGCCGGCGAAGAATTGCCGGTGGGCACCGGAAAAGGATTGGTATTGTAATAATCCAGGCAACTGCTATAGGTTTCATTGGCCAGCGCTTTTACCGGCAGGGTTTCGCGGCTATGATATACCAGTTGCCCGTTCAGCCACTCCATGGTAACGCAGTTGCCGGTGCTGTCGGCGACCAGGAAATGGCTGTGGTACTCTTCATGGTCGATGCGGATCACTTTATCGGTGGCGATGACCTCTTCGATAGTGGCGCAGTTATCCAGTTGGTATTGAATCCATTGCAACAGGGATATGGCGGGCCGGATATCCGGGTTCGGGAACTGCGTAGCCGTCAGCGTCATTTCGCCAATAGCCAGGCCCGCTTCGTTCATACCGCGCGAGGGGAATTCCCTGCCGAACTGGTTGATGGTAATGCTGCCGTATTTGGAAATCCATGACGGTTTGTTCATATACCAGCAGCCGGTTTTGGAGACATTGCGTTTGTTCACCACCACCAGGCCGTTGCCGGTATACCAGTCCAGGTTATTGCCGAACAGGAGCGAATCCCCGGCGGTAAAACAGAACGAGGTGCATTCGGCAAGGCAGTTGGCGGCGAGGAAAAGGGAAAGGGCGAAAAAAAGATTGCGAATTATTTTCATATAGTCCTCATAAAAACTAACCCGGTAAAAACCATTATCATATATATTTACAATTTTATGTAAAAACAAGCAAGAAAAAATATTTATCACAATCAAATTTTTATGTAACACTGATTTAAAAAAATCTAACGCAAAAAAATTCATATAAACAAAAATATTTCTTGATTATTTCAATGAAATGATTTAATTATAATAATCAAATTTCAAATATGATGCGATGATTCCGGGGCAGGGTATAGAATATTATAATTTTCAGGGAAGGTAAGTTAAAAAATGTAAAAATAAGGAGGTCCTTATGGAAATTCAATTCAGATGTTCATCTTGTGGAGCTAAATACCAAGAGAATGAGCAAATGGCAGGACAAAAAGGTAAATGCAAACACTGTGGGGCAAATATAGAAGTTCCTATTATTATTCATGATAACACACCTTTACCAGAAACAATTGATAATAAGTCAAATGATATTAAAAATAAAAAAAGTGAAAAAATTTTTAAGTTGGGAAAGATTTTTAAAGTTACCTCATTATCAATAGTAATAATAGCAATTCTTATTTTGGGTACTAAATTTGGTTATAATTATTATCGTGTTTTTCAATTAAAACATAAATTAGAAGAAGCTATAGGTAAAAATGCTGGATATACAGAAACAATTTTAAAAGTGGAATCGGAAGCTTCGGGAATGACTTTTAAAGAATTATTTGATCTATGTGAAAAATCTATAGCTGACAGAACTAATTTAATAATTGAGTTGCGTGGTTTATATCCTGATATCAATTTTGAATTGAAGGAGAAATTAATAATATTTTTGAATGATGAAAATGAACTGATAAGAGCAAAAAGGGCATTTTATAACCACCAACTTGATTTTACTAGTTCAGTTGAACTATTTCAAAACCATATTTCAGATACACCTACATCACTCTATGGATGGGATTATTATACAAAAAGAACCAACTTATTGAAAAGTGAACTTATTCAGGAAATCACAAAGATTATAAATAGTGCAGATAATTTTAAATCTAACTATGTGAAACTTGTTGAGCAGGAGAATATATTAACCAATTCTATGAATAATGAGAATATTAGATTTCCTACTATTTTTAAGCAATATGAAGAATCTAATATCAAACTTGCTGACGATAGCATAACAACAGCTAAAGAAATTGAAAAAAATTTGATTTAAATTTCAAAAATCTAATTTTATATTGAATAATCGAAGCACTTTTTTTTTAACATCAGTGGTATTTACTTAAAATATCAATATAAATTAAAAATTTTTCCTAAGTTCCACTTTGCTATCAAATTATAGGAAATAAAGTCAATGAAACATAATAACAATTTTCTTTTATTTATAATTGATGATGATAAAAAATTATTCTCAATTATTGGTCCAATGGCTGATGATAGATACTGGACTCATAAAATACATGAATTAATACAAAGCGGAAGAAATGTAAGATGTATGAGTTCAGAAAATTATGATTCTATTAATATTGAAGCATCAAAATTTTCACAGATATCAGGCTATACCTATTCAAAAGAAAATATTGTTGAAGAACCAGAATCGCATTCGTTAAGTTTTGAAGGATATTTACCTGTATATGCTTCAAGAGCTAATAGAAAAAGAGTTATAAAATTAATATGTAGAGGTAAATGTAGAAGTGCAACAAGATGGGGGGAAATGAATCAAGATTATCCAGGTCAAGATATTTTAAAAAAAACTGAATTCGGTGTTTATCAAGCACAATGTCTTAAATGTGGATATTTAGCACAGGATTCATATAATTGGTATCGATAAAATAATGGTAAATTGTAAGGATGATTCTATCTTCCATTTTAAAACCTAATACTCCTTATTTAAAAGTTTTGTTCTAGTGGGACAAATTCTTATCGGACTTCATCCTCTCTGTGCCAAGTGGTAAATTCAGGGTAAAATTCCTCAAAATTTTTATACTCTTTAATTAGTTGAGGATTGGTTTGTTGTTTAAATAGTAGTTTTATCCTCTTTCTATGTCGACGATCAGGATTAATTATATAAATATTTTTCAAATTATCAGAATTACGGGTTTGACGAATCAACCATTCAGTATTAAAATCTGTTGGTGGTAACCCGTACCCCCAGAAAACTAATTTTTCGGCTAATTTTAATTCCTCAATTGCTATATTCCATTGTTTTCTAATCAAAGGTTCGCTAGAAATTGATTTATTAAGGGTAGGTGGTATCAACTCTGTATTGGTAGGTTCTAAACATTCATCACATAACCTCTCTTTGAGTGGAAATAAAGTTGGAAATACTTTATTAAAAGATTTACATTCAGAATTTTCACATTTGTGCCAATCAACTGATCCATGAAGTTTCAAATAAAATCCAAAGTTGCCATTTTGTGATAAATCTTTATACCTATAATTATCATTTTTTAGTGCTGTTATAAAAAATGAATAACTATTTGGACCATTTGGATTAACAGATTTAGAGCTGTTATTTTTGGGATAAAAAGTTTTATTTAGAAAAAATTCCCTTCCTAAAGTATCATCTAACAACACATCCCAATTATATGTAATTATTGTATCTTGGGGATTAATAGCTTTGATAAAACGGCCGTATTCAGATTCCTGATCGGGGTCCAATTTATTTTTTAATTTCATAAATACAGATTCTAAAATGGTTAGCAAATTCTGTTTTAATAAACCAAATTTCAAGTAACCTTTATCATACTCTATGTCAACGAATGTAAATACTTTTTCATAGTCAAGTTTTTTATATCTATCAGAAATAGATAATCCAAAAGTTTTCCTTAAATAATTATCAAGTTCCTTATATTCTGATAAAACATGCTTATTTATAGATGTTATTTCAAGTTCCCAGGCTTTTTTAAATATTCCAAAAATACTTGGATATAAATTCTTAGTACTACTAATAGAACTTCCAGCTCCTAATATATAAACAGTTTTTCCCATTTTTCACCCACTATTTAATAATTTTTCACTTAACATTCAGCCTTGATAGGAATTAATTTTCATATTAAAAATATATTGTATTGCTATTACAACTATTTTATTTGTTTATCCCCCTCCCCACCTCTTCCGCCCAGGCGCGGATGGCCGGCCAGTCGCGGTGGTCGCCCTCGCGCCACACACCAAACAGCACGCTGAGGCGGAATTTTAGCTTGTCGCCCCAGCCGGGGATTTTGCGAATATCCAGCGCCCCGGCAAACAGTCCCTCGTGCATAGGATGTACTATTTCCCGCACGGGAGCAAGCCAGGCGGAAACGCCGTCCCGGTATTTTTCACCATTACGCATAGCCAGGGTCATACACACCAGGAAGGCGGCAAATGGTTTGGCGGCCAGGGCAGGGCGATGCGTTTGTAAAAACTGCATAGCCTCCGGCAGCCACTTGGCAGATTGTATAGCGATGCCGGCGATCACCGCCCGGTACGGCGACATGTCCGTAACTTCCTTCATGGAACGAACTTCTGTGGGCAATCCCATATCGGTCATGGTCTTGCCAATCGCCTCGGCTACGCCGGCCGTGACGCCGGTGCGACTGGCATAGGTAACCAGGATTTTATCCACCATTATCGACCCTCCTGTTCTTGTCCGGCAGTTCGCGCCAGCCTGAACAACCGCCGCCCGGTCAAGGCAAACCAGGCCAACGCCAGCATGCCGCCGGTCATGCCAAAGCCATAAAAAGTAATAATATACAGCTCCGGTTTAAAAGTCGCCAGGATGGTGAAAAGGGACAGGAACGCAAAACCAACCAGGCCGATCCAGGCGTTGACCTTGCCAAATACGCCGCCGCGCAGCATGACAAACGACATGATGAGCGCGGCAATGCCGCCCATAATGAGCCCGGGAAACGCGCCGGGAGTAAAATCCTCACCGCGCGCCAGGATTCGTTCTCCGGCGGTAGCTAAAATTGCCCGTTCCGCATCGGTCGTGGCCGCTGCAAATTTATCCGCCAGCACAGCCATAGGGATGGCGGCGCTTCGTTCCACATACAACGCAAAACCGATGAAAAACAGCGCCAAAGCAACGGTAGCCAGTTTGCGGTAACGGCGATGCGCCTGCACCAGCACATAATACAACGGCGCCAGGCACGCCTGGTAAACGAGATTGAGAACGCCCAGCATATACAGTCCATGAAACCGGCTTGCATTAAACAACGCAAACCACTCGCGGGCGGATTTTGAACCATAGGCGGTAACATCCGCACTGCCGAAACCAAGAACTATATCCAGCAGGTTGGCCGCCATCGCCAAAAAAGCGGCCATCCCGCCGATCAGGTATAGCATCTTGAAGTTGGCAACCTTGTCCGAATCGGTATTATGCAGCATGGTAAATTTCCTTTCCGGCATATTTTAACGTTAAATAATTTGATGCGCACATAATAAAAGATAAAATTGAAAAAAACTTGCTAAAATCGCACTCCCAAAAAGAACATGGGCGGAAAATAGAAAAATGGATGGTCTTTGGCATGATCTTTAAAGGATTGCGGTTTGGCGCTGTCATCGGTTACCAGGATGAACCCAAACGGCCATTGCACATTAATAAAAGCCGGCACCGATGCCACTTTAAAATCCCACACATAACCCAGGCGGAATTCATTCCACAGGTCAAAGCCCAGCGGATAGGTTTTGTTCTCGTTCTTTTCATAAAAATGATCCCATTGCGGCATAAGCTGATAATCCATGTGTAGCGCTTTCCAGAAATAATGCCGGTATCCGACAATAAAGCCCGGCGCATCGGTATTACCGATATCCTTGTAATGGATATTGGCATAATAAGGCCCCATGATGAGTTCACTATGATCGGTAATTTTGCGACAATAATGAATGGCGTAAATTTTAAACATCGGCGACATGGGACACGTATCAATGGAATTTTTATATTCCCTGGGTGTTGGCGTATCCGAGGTTTGAGCGTACAAGTTTGATCCAATTACCCCAAACATAACAAACAAAAGGGGGAAAATCAGGACCAGGCGAATGCGCGCAGTACTATTCTTCATCTTTATGACTCCTTTTGTTAAGCTTTTAATTAACCTTTTTCCCGGTAAATCAGGGTAGTTTCAATTCCACCTCGTAAAAATAATACTAAAAACAAAATTGTTGCCCGGTTATATTAAATAATTCCTATTTCTCCCTATATCCACCATCAAAATGTAAAGTTAATATTTACTACATTTCACAGAGATATACAAGAAAAATCTTCTTTAAGACAATAATTACCACTAAAATCATTAATACTATAATGGTTCAGGGGAAAAAATGCCTGGGGTAAATACAATCTAGTCATAAACCGGTCATGAAAAAATAATCAGCTCATACATTGAGAAAAACCACCGGTTATTTTTTATTCATAGCCGTTTCGGCCTTGCTCCATTCCCCGGTGTATGGGTTGTACGTACAGGTTGGGGATTTGGCAATCAAATCACCAGTATAACCAAAGGCCCAAGGCCGGCAATCTTTGCACAGATAACGATATTCACAGTCCTTGCACACGGTTATTTTATCCCTGGATAGCTGCCAGCAAGATAACAGTCCGTTATTTAGAATCTCTTGTAAAGTATGTGTGTTCAGGTTACCGGCAACCTGTTCCCGGGCAAATACACAAGGTATAACATTACCGGTTGCAGTTATAGCGGCTTTACCGAACCAGCAATTATTCCAGTACAAACTCGTATCATATAATTGCTTATCGACTATCAAGTCGGGCGTTGTCCGCATAAAAGTTAATCCATAATCCGATGGCCAGTTCGTCATATCGAGTCCTCTGCCGCAGGGTCTGATAGGATCGGCCGGGCCGGAGGGAACACCCAATTGCTCAAGGAACACCCTGGTGGCATTCACCTCTTTTTCATTTTGCTTCAGGGCAATAATGGAGCCCCGCACCTGAACATTATATGCCAGTATATATTTCAAACTGGACATTGTTTTTTCATAGCTACCGGGTATACCGGTAATCCGATCATGGGTGGCGGCATTAAAAGAATATAAAGAAAGAGCGACATGAATTGAATTTTCGGCTAAAAAGCGGATCAGGTTTTCATTCAGACCAATGCCATTGGTAAAAATTTCTATCGTCTCGAATCCTGTTTGTTTTGCATATTTAAACAGTTCTATCAGGTCATGCCGCAAAGTGCATTCTCCACCGGTAAACTGCACTTTACGGCAACCCAGTGCAGCAGCCTGATCCAGCCATGAACAGATCTGCTCAGCATCGGGTTGATTACCGGGGCCGGATAATGCCTGTGCATAACAATGAATACAATGCAAATTACAGTGGTTGGTTACTTCAATCCAGATAAAGGACAATTCAGGCCGGGCAGCAACCACATCTTTATCCGGTGCTTTCCCGGGTTTTACGGTAAAATCGATCAATTTCAGATTGTGTAATTCATCCAACAGGCATTTCACATCATCAATATTGGTATGAATATGTTGCAGAACCTGCTCGATACTTGATCCACTTAAAAATAATTTCATAATTTCACTGGCGGATTGATTAAGATGATGCAATCCGCCAGTTTTAAAATTGATCAAAAGTGAAAATTGAGCACCCAAAACCACTTCTATATTGTCTCTCAGGGTTACGTATCTTTCGGCAGGATGTAGATATGTTTTCCTCTCCACGTTTTCACCTTATTTTATTTTTTTTCTTATTTCCACGATCTCGGCTTTAACTTTTTCAAGTTCCTGTATCATTTCCTTTAGTTCTACAGCCACTTCCCTGACCAGAACTTGTTCAGCAGGGTTTATATATATATCCTCAAAGTCTGGTATTGTATAGTTTACAGGGGCACACATTGAACCCGGTCCGCAATAGATTTCCGGTTTACAGGGTACTAACGGTACACATTTTGTCACTGGTACACAAAAAATGTCTGGTTTGCAATAATACATCGGCCGGCAAATTGATGCAGGTTTACATAAATCAGGCCGGCAGAAACGTTGCGGAATACACTCTATATCCGGGAGACAAGATGAAATATCAGGCAAACAGACTTTGATCTGATCAATTTTATCTTTAATTGGATTGCACACCTCCAATTTAAGTAGATCTGATATTTTGAATCCCTCTTTTAGTGTTTCCACGAGTGGTTTTTGTTTAGCTTTTTCATCAGCCATTTTCATTCCTCCTTTTAGTAGTAAAAGATGCCTGGCTTAATGCTTCTTTTCCATTTGTCTTGTTCATCACTCCTTTCAATGTTTGATAATGATAATTGCCTTTTTTATTCAAGGCTTATAGATAGGGTTATATAGAATTAAGGTATCAATGTGTAATTGACCAGATAAATTTTTAATAATCATTTCACTCTTTTCCTTTCTGTCGGAACCGGTATACATAAATTATTTGAGAATTATATCCCGGTAACCGGCAAAAGAGATTTTTTTGTAAAACTGGTGTATTATGGCTGAAGTAGTGCGTATCCGGGAGCAGAGAGGTCAATAGATGGTTATGAATACAGCGCAATAAGCAGAAACAGTAGTAAAAAAACTGCCGGTTATTATGTAAATAATAATTTCATAGGAGGAATACAGGATCGGTTTTCAGAGATAGACTGTAGATTTTTATTCAACTATATATACAAAAATTTTTTTATATATGCAAGACAAATATGTATTGAAACAAAAAAAATAACGACTATTAATGTTTTAAAATAATTAATAATTGGTAATTATTAAAAAAATACAAAAAAAGTAAAAAAGAATACGGATTACTTTTATGTAGGTTATCGATCATATTTTTTTCTTACAACCAACAAAAAAGCGCGCCGGGCCGGACACCTGACGCGCTTTTTTTAAGAGTTACAAATTATATAAACAGCAAAACATTACTTTTGTAAAACCAGCTTTTTGGTTTCGGAATAAGAACCGGCCTGCAGTTTATAAAAATAAATCCCACTGGCAAGTCCTGTGGCATTCCACTGAGCGCTATATACGCCGGCAGTCTGGTATTCATTGACCAGGGTTGCTACGTGCTTGCCGGTTACATCGTATATAGCCAGGTTTACATTCTCAGCATTGGGTAGTGCATAGCCGATCGTGGTAACCGGGTTGAACGGATTGGGATAATTCTGCGCCAGGGTAAAATCCGCTGCTACAACATTTTTATTCTTTTCTACTGCGGTAGCGGATAAAGTTTCGGCTGGGCCTTCACCTTCCGGGGTATAATCGACATTGGTGGTGATGACGATTTTATCGATCCTGTAGCTGGGTTCGCGCATATACACTTCAAAAATATGCACGCCGGCTTCAGTAACATTGACAACGGCTCTTGTTTGATCCATCATTGTGCCAACCCAGAACCAGGCATCAAGTGTGTTTTGATCAATAAAAGACCAGGGCGAGGTGCCTTCAATGGCGCTATCCATACCGAACCAAACGGAATCATCATAACCATCGTGATGAGCGGAACGCGCCCATACATAATGTGTACCGGAATTTATAAAATTGACGGAGAATTCTATTACCGGGGCATTTTGCTGGGCAAAATCGATTGGTTTACAATCATTGTTACCGGCCGGAAAAGCCTGCATATAACCGGTACCGGAGAAATCAACCGGAGCATCGGCAAGCAATTCCCAGGCGTATTCGCCCGCTGATTCTCTGTAAGCAGAATAATTTTCAGCTTCCATACATACCAGGCCGTCAGCTTCCAATTGCTGAAATTTAGCGCCATCGGCAAAGGTATTAATGGAAAACATAAATATCAGAACAAAAAGTAATGATAATACACGTGTATTATGTTTGCTTTGCAACATCTTTACTCTCCCGTTTTTGTAAGTTATTGTTGACTAGACGTTAAATGACACCTGTAATTAGCCAGCAAGTCACCTCCTTTCATCATTAACCAAAGCAAGCCCCGCACACATCTGCGCTTACTTTTTCCTTAAAATTATGGTTCAAAATGCAGGTAAAAAAAAACTTGTACTCTAGATTTCGCAACCGGACGTGTTTTACGAAAACGTTTAAGTATTTTCAAGTTGAATTTTATTCTCTCGAAAATTTGAACCGGTTTATATTTTTTATGCTATATATATATAATATTTAAAATGAAAAAAAGCAAGGGATTTTTTACATTTTTTTACATTTTTATCAACATTACTCTTCTTGGTTCAATGTTACATTTTTTTAATTGAAAAGACATTAATGAAAAGGTGAAAAAAGGGATATTCTATTTTACAGATAAATTTTTTTAAAATGATAGAAATATCAAAAAATATTGATCATATTAAGGTAGCCAATTTATACAGCTCTTTCACAGTGTTCCAGTTACGTGTTGTCACCGGTAGTTTGTATTTTCGTTCGAAATAATTATTATTCAATTTCGTACGTCCATAACCATTGGGACAAAACAGGAATATTTCACGATCCACCCGTATATATTCTTCGCCACTTTGGGAGGTTATTTTCACATTCCTCGGTTCCTCTACCACGGGTTGGGTTTGAAGAAAAGTAATATAAATATTCTTATTTGTCTCATTTTCTTGTTTTGAAAATGGATTGGTAGTGATAATATGCGCCATTTCCGGAACGGTTCGGATGAATACGGAAACGGAATAGCCAAAGTGATTATGGATTTGCTCCTCTATCATGGTTGTCAATGAGGCAATATCCTGTTTTGCACAGGAAAAGACGACATTGCCGCTCTGAATAAAAGTGCTTACATTAGTAAAGCCCAAAGTTTTATACATAGCTACCAACTCTTGCATCCGTATCATTTTTTGACCGCTGACATTAATGCCCCGCAACATTGAAATATAGGCAGCTAAACTCATCTACAAAGCTCCTGTATTGTGCTTGTTTGCCGATAATGATTTTCATTACCCTGCTAAATAAAACAATGCAACAAGAGGAATTTAATTATTAATCCGTAATGGGAAATCGGTAAGGTTGAATTTTTACTCATTCATATTTGCCATACTGCCTGATCCATTGATCTGCAATTGCTATAAATTGTGCATACCCCTGTTTGCGAATGAACTCCAGTGCCTGGCGGTATTTTTGGTATTTATAACCGTTCTTGCCAAGAAATTCTTGCAACACTGTGCACGTCGCAAACAGTTCACACTCTGCGCATGAATTATAGTCTCTACCAATACAACACACCTTCATTTTGCATTTGGCTTTGGCAAGATCCCTTTCCCCGGTTTTATAGCCGATTTTACACCCCTTGCACAATTGTTCCGCAAAAACCGGACAGGTTTTACAATAGGCCCCGCAGCAGCCAAGTTCTTCAACACACATAATTATCCTGTACAATTAAATTACTCTACAAAAATTATTAAATAATATGAAAGAATTCAAGTTGAAATTGAAATTGAAATTCAGAATATTTACAAATTCTTAAAAAAAACATTGTTTATAGAGAAATAGAATTTTATATTGTAAGTATAAATGTACTAACCTTTATGGAGTTTGTATGAAATTTATTAATATAAAAGAATTGAGCAAATCACCTTCAAAATATATTAAAAGCGCTAATGAAGAAGGAGATATAATTATAACACGCAACGGACAACCTTATGCATTACTATCCAAAATTGATGGCGACGAACTTGAAGACTATATTCTGGCCCGTCATTATGACCTTGAGAAACAATTCGATAATGCCCAACAAGAATACGAATCGGGCGCTACGATTCCGGCAAAGGAATTATTAGAAAAGCTTTCCCGGAAATCAGTTAATGACATTTAAGGTTGAATACACTCAAAGAGCTGTCAGGGATTTGTCAAGTCTATCCACTGATGTGCAAAAAAAAATTGTGCAAGAGACAATTGAACTTGAAACAAAGCCGTTTCCTTTCAAGAACAAAATAAAAAGTATTCAGGGTATTAAATTCCCTTGCTATAGATTAAGATTTGAAAGTGAAACCGACTCGTTTCGGATATTTTATGGTATTGAAAAAAATGTTATATTTATATTACGAATTGTATCCAAAAAAGATGCGGACAAAATCATCAAGAGTTTGAAAAAAATTGAATTTCCCCCCAACATTCATAATTAAATATAACTTGAATTACATACATAAAGATTGGAATACTATTTATTCCAGCTTTATAATTTATTTAATTTTTCAAGCACTCTCAACATTCTTTAAAAAAATTACCATCATACCAATATCAACCAGCGCCAGGGTCGGGAACATGACCATCTCGCCGATTGCAACATGAACGCCTGCCAACATCATATTCACCGCCATTGCCGAAACCGCCATCGCCAGGGTAAATCCTTTTATCAGCACAATCGCCGTTAGCATATAGCCCCAGGGACGGCGCCGCCAGAGCAATATACCGGCCAGAATTGCTAACGGTATAACCAGTCCCAAATCCAGCGCCTGGATAACCAGGGTGGTTGATGATTCCAGACCAAGCGGCGGCCGGTTATTCACCAAAGCCGGAACAATACGCCCCAACCAGGCCATGATAAGGAATAAACCGACAGCAAACATAAAAACAGCAATCGCGCGGCGTGGCAGCTTTGGGCTGAATTGCACCGCTAAACCTGAAACATCTATTGCCATTATTGACAGGATGAACGCAAACAGGCTGAGCGAGAACAGGGCCACATACAGCAGAAACAGGACATTATACGCTGCGCCAAAGACAAACGAAGCATACGTATACAGGAAATAGGCCAGTGTGCCGGAAAGCAATAACTGTCCCCGCAAACTGCCTTTTAGGGATAGTACCAATGCGATAATGAGTAAGGGTACGCCTAATATCAGGGTTACAGCATCCTGGGCGATAGCCTGCGCTGCTGTGGAAACAGTTTCGTAATAGTACAGTCCGTGCCCCTGCATCATTATGGTTTCGCCGCGCAGGGACTGGAATGCAAAAGCCTCGCCCTCGCCCTGCCAAAACACGCCCAGACCGGCGGCGATGATGACCAGAATAATGATGAGGCTTGATATAAATACCAGGGTGGTGGTTGGTTTGCGCATAAAAAGCTCCTGATTATTGATATTCGGGTTTTTGATACCTTTCAATTATTGATGTTTTATCAAAGCATCAAGTAGCTGGTAATGATGTTTTTTATTTAAGCAGGGAGTTGCACCAAGTGATTTCTCATTAGTTTTTATTAAGTGTTACAGCCTGTCCTCATCACGGTCAATTTGGGGATTAATTCCTTTTAAAAAACCCCGCCTAGCGGTTATACTTTTCACCGGTACTAATTCAATTCTATCCTCGTATTGAAATACCTGCATTTTTTGACCCGGTGTTAATGTCATATTATCCACAATCTCGCGGGGAATGCATACCTGAAATCGGGATGATATTGTTACGGTTTTAATAAAAGCCTCTCTCATTCTACATGTAATCATTAATATAATACAATTTTTATATAGAAATTGCAATTTTTAAAATTGCATCTACAATCTGCCGTTTTTCTCTTTAATCCACCCCGCCAGTAGCAGCATGGCAAGTGCGGCAAGCGCTGCGCCAAAGCCAAACGCCGCCATAGCGCCGAACTCTTTGTACAGCAGCCCGAAAATGATGCTGGCCGGCAGCGCGCCCAGGCCAACAGTAAAATTAAACAAGCCAAAAGCGCTGCCGAGCTGCTCCGGTTTTACCAGGTCGGCCACAAACGCTTTTTCCGCGCCTTCAGTAAAGGCATAATACAGGGCATAGATGGCAAACAGGATGAAGGTGGCAATGATCTGCCACGAACCCGGCAGGCGGTCGAGGAATGCGAACGCCAGGTACACCAGGGCATAGATGCCCCAGCCGATGTTGATGACGATCTTGCGGCCGATCTTGTCCGACAGCGCGCCCATTGGGGTAGAAAAAGCGACTTTGATGATGTGGAAAAAAGCCCACACCAGCGGAATGAACAGAATATCTACCAGTTTGCGCTGCGCCTCGCTATCCCCAAATCCCCGAATCATATCGCCGATGACCGGCGCGGCATAAACTGTGTTATACAGGGATTGGCTGTTGTGAATGGCCTCCTGCACGCGCAGCAGCAAAAAAGCATCCGATGAGTTGCCCAGGGTGAACAACAACACCACCGCCAGATAAGTGAGAAAATTTTTATCGAACTGTTTTATGGAAAGAGAAAACTTTTTCCCGGTCGGGGTCGGCGCGGCTTTTTCCTGCACAAACAAGATCAGCGCCAGTAGCGCCAGGACTCCCGGTATGATCGCCAGGATAAACGTCCAGCGCAGAATGGACATGGTATCGCGCATGTTAAAGCCGAGGATAAGAATCGTCAATGTCAGCAGAGCGAGAACCGGCCCAGCGACGGCCCCGGCGTGATCCATGGCGCGGTGAAAGCCATACGCTTTGCCGCGTATTTTGTCGTCCACCGAAGTGGCGATCAGCGCGTCGCGCGGCGCGGTGCGGATGCCCTTGCCGATGCGGTCGGTCATGCGTACCAGCACAATCTGCCAGGCGGCGGAGACAATCCCGGTAAACGGCCGGGCCAGGGTGGATATGCCATAGCCAATGACTACCAGCAATTTGCGCTTGCCGATCTTGTCCGATATGATGCCGCTGACCAGTTTGAGCATAGCCGCGGTGGTTTCCGCAACACCTTCGATGACTCCCAGCAGTAATGCGCCGGAGCCGAGCAGAGTAACGAATATCGGTACTAATGGATAGATCATTTCCGTGGCCGCGTCGGTACAGAGACTGACGATACCGAGGGCAATGACGTTGCGGGTGATTTTGGCGGATTTCGGATTTGAATGCGGGTTTTGCATCGGTCGCTCCAATAATGCAATTACAGGGATTATCAAACAGGTTCAGTGGGTAATATAATTGAATGAATGCAGAAAAAAAAGAAATTTATGTGTAGGGGCATCCCTTACGGATGCCCATTTTGTTAATCAATGTGCTACGCACCTCAGATTCGCTCTTTTTTATGAAAATAATTAATTGCCTAAAATTACATGATTATTTTATAATATAGTAAATGCCAGGTGCGTAGCACAGGAAAATTTTTAGATCGCACCGGGATTCATATCCTGTTTGCTCTTTATTAGCGTTCATTCGTGTGTATTCGCGGTTTAAATAATATTAAACCAGAGTTTAACCGCTAATGGACGCTAATAAACGCGAATGGAAAAACATAATCTTGCTCGCACCGGGATTCATTTTCTAGTGCGAAAAATTGGTAGAATGGGGCCTCTGCCCCATTGTTTTTTTATTTTGATGGGGTACGACCCCATCCTATGCCTGTTATACCATTACCGATACCAAAACATGCACGTAAATGGGTTTACATCCTTTTTCTTCAACGCACCGGGTAATGAAACCCGGTGCGATAAGAGGTACTTCTTAATGGATGTAATCAATCTTTTACCAACCGAACCGATAATCCATCTTTTTTAACCGCAGTAGCGCGGTAAATCATGGAAGTAGTGGCAGCCAGACTGCGTATCCATGCAAAATCGCGTTGTTCCTTTTCTGTTGCGGTCCAAAATTCAACCCCCTCTCCTTTACTCAGGAAAATGCCATCAAAATCCAAACCCCAACGGTAGCCACCAGCCCGGGCTGAAAACCCGGTTGCATTGGTCGCCCCGGTATTGGGACTGTCCCAGTGCAATAATCCGATTTCTTTCAGCATACCGCCTTCAACAGTACCACGCCAGTCAAATATCTCTAACTGGGATTTAGGAATACCTAAAAATTCTTCCATCTCCATCCACTCATCATCCGTAGGCACATGCCAGCCTGCCGGGGCAATTTTGCGGCTGTCATGCACAGCAAGCCAGTTGTACAATGCGCCATACTCAATACCATTTTCGGGGTCATTATTATAATAACAATAAGCGCCATACTTGGGGTCCCGCCATTCTTTCCCATCAGTAACATAAGTAATTGGGTCGCCGTTGCGATAATGGGTTACATTGAGATTTTCCGCCATCCATACCTGCTCGCCGATCTGGACGGTTCGGTAAATGTTGCCATCAATATCAGTAATATTTTCCGTTTCATGTGTTGTCGTTGTAAAACTCCAGGTTTCAGACCAGTCGCTGGTTCCATCAGCATTAATTGCATTGATGCGCCAATAATAGGTCGTTCCCAAATTGAGATTACTTAACTGAAATTTTGTTGTTGTGACCGGAATATCGTTCTCTTCATAGATTATATTCGTAAATAGCGAATCACTGGCAACCTGCAGATTATAAGAGCTTGTAATTACATTAAACTTCCAGTACAACAGCAGAGTAGTCCCCATTTCCGTACTGCCATTCATTGGTAAATAAAGTTTTGGTGCAGCCGGTCGGCTGTCTTTAACACAGCGAATAGAACCACCCTCAAGTTTATATGTTACAAAACGTCGTATAGTGGGATAGAAACAAGTGAGTCCCCGATCCCAGGTAGTATCATTTTCTATATTTTGAGCGGAGCGTAAAATGACTAAAAGTCCCATATATTCGAATTCGCCATTATTGTCATTCCGTGATCCTGCTCCCCGGGCGGTAAAACCGGTTTCATTGGTAGCGCCGCCATTGGGGTTGTTCCAATGCTCGGTTCCGGTCTCCTTTAATTTTCCGCCGGCATCCGGCCCCCGGTAATCAATAGTATCTGCATCGGACTCGCTCATACCAAGAAACATTTCCAGTTGTTTCCATTCGCCATCTACAGGCACATGCCAGCCGGCAGGGGCTAGAATGCGGCTGTCGTTTGCGGCGTACCAGTTATAATAGGCCCCATAATCGACAGCGGTTGTTATATCGTTATTATAATAACAATAGGCGCCATCGGTAAGAGTCGTCCATTCTGTATTATCAGTAACATTGGGTATCGGATCACCATTCCGGTAATGAGTCACTTGCAGGTTTTCCGCCATCCACCACTGCTCGCCGATTTTTACTGTTTTATAAATATTACCATCAATATCGGTAACAATAAGTTCAACATCAACATTGATAGTGGTATTTGAAACAATTTGCACATCCTGCTGAATATATGTTGCGATATCCTCACCGCTTACCTGTAATGTATACAAACCAGAAGTCGCTTTAAACAAAACATCTTTTGCGATTGACATTTTATGTGCAGATTCAGAACTTAAAACATTTACAGCGCCAGCATGGCCGTCCAATAATAACATTTTCCTGTTTATTCTTGTATCTTTAGTGCGCAGCGTATAAATATACACGCCAGCCGAAACACCCTGGTTCTGTTCATTGGTCGCATCCCAAATCAACCGGCCATACAGATCGGTTTGAAAACCCTCATATAAAACTTTAATCCTTTGCCCAAGAACATTATAAATTTCAATACTTATATGGGCAGGATAGGGAATTTGATAACTGATCACAGTAGCCGGATTAAATGGATTGGGATAATTTTGTAAAAGATTAAATACACCAGGTCTCTTTGTGGCAACATCTCCAATTGCTGTTCCGGGGATTTGAATAGTATAAAGTCCTGCGGCATTAGTAGAACTACTGAAGACCGTGTTAGTATCAGCTTGATCTATCAATTCCACTAATGCATTCTTAACTGGCTCAGCACCGTTATTCTGTACAATGCCCTGGACAATAATTTGTGCTAATAGATTATGGCAGACAAACAGGAGAATAATTGAAATAATAGTAACGAATCTGGAATATAACATAAACCCTCTCTAAAGGAAAGTCATGTTGAAAAAAATATTATTTGAATGGATATGTATAAAACATAAACAAATTATAATTAATTCATTATTGATGAGATTTTGTTCTGTGAAAAAGTATATTGGTGGGAAAGACTTCTTTGCCCCAAAACAAAACAGGCCCCGTAAAAGAGGCCTGTTAAAGTAGCGGCGCAGGGATTTGAACCCCGGACACTCGGATTATGATTCCGATGCTCTGACCAGCTGAGCTACGCCGCCAAAAAATAATTCCTGTAAAGCCTGATAATTTATAAATTTTTTCTTATAATGGCAAGAAAAAAATCATCACGATGTCAGGAAATTACCTTAAATCGAATAACCATTTTGCAGCAAATACTTGCGCAGCGGTTCCAGGCTGAACTCGGACCAGCTTTCCACGGACTTGTCCGCTGCCATGACAATTTCGGCAAGTTCCGCGTATGGTTTGAATCCCCCCCAGTGGATTTCCGCATCTTGAGGTTTTACGTGGGCAATAGTTTTTACCAGGAACAACAACCCGAAATGCACCTGTCCAACCGGGGTTTCATCGTCATTAATATAGCCGAGGATCTCCGGGGGGGCATAATGCGGCATGGTTACCTCTTCCTCTATCTCCCGCTCCATGCTGGTCAGAATCGGGTCATCGCCGTCGGCGTCGATCTTGTCAATATGTCCGCCAATGCCCCACGACCATTTGCCGCGCAGCCGCGCTTCGTGGTAATCTTCCTGCGCGGCGCGCTGGTACGCAAAAATGTGTCCGGTTTCGGAATGGATGATCAGACAATAAGCAATCGGCTGTTTAAATTCCGGTCGTTCTTCGGCAATGCCCCGTTTGATATAATGGTAATTTTCCACGATAATCTTTTTATAATCAATTTCCCCGGCCGGGGCAAATCCCTGAAAATAACCGTCGGCAAACAGGGTTGACCGGTCAACTACCATGATCTCTTTTTCAAACTTGTTCAAAAAATCTCCAATCATATATTCTGCTTACTTGCCGGTCAATTGCTTTTTCAGGTCTTCATAACCGGGCTTGCCGAGCAGGGCAAACATATTTTGCTTGTAGGCTTCCACACCCGGCTGGTTAAAAGGATTGATGCCCAGCAGCAAACCGCTGACCGCCACGGCGTATTCGAACATAAAAAATAACTGTCCTAAATAATACTCGTCTTTTTTCGGCAAGGTAATGGTCATATTGGGCACATCGCCGGCAAAATGCGCCAGGGCGGTGCCGCGGTACGCCTGGTGATTCACTTGAGCCAAATCCATGCCGGCCAAATAATTCATGCCGTCCTTGTTGCCGGCCAGTTCCGGTATGGTTACTTTACGTTTCATCTTTTTAACGGTAACAAATGTTTCGAACAGGTTGCGTTCGCCCTCTTGTATATACTGTCCCATCGAGTGTAAATCAGTAGTAAAGATAGTAGAGGCCGGGAAAATACCCTTGCCTTCCTTGCCTTCGCTCTCGCCATACAACTGTTTCCACCACTCGCCCACATACTGCACGCCGGGATCGAAAGCGGAGAGAATCTCTATCTCTTTATTCTTATTGTACAGCAAATAACGGGCGGCGGCATACGTCAACGCCGGATTATCCAGTACATTGTCATTATCGCGGCATAGTTGGGCCATGGATTTGGCGCCTTCCAGCAGGGCATGCGTATCGAATCCCGCGGCGGCAATCGGCAGCAACCCTACCGGCGTAAGCACAGAAAACCGCCCGCCGACATTATCGGGAATGACAAACATGCGGTATTTTTCCGCCACCGCCATATCGTGCAGCGCGCCTTTTTTAGCATCGGTCGTGGCTATAATACGTTCCGCCAGGGTTTTGGCATCCACTTTATTCTTAAGGTAATCCAGAACAATGCGGAATACCACGCCCGGTTCGGTGGTAGTGCCGGATTTGGAAATGACATTAATATATACTTTTTTGTTTTTAATCATCCGTAACAGGTCATAAACATAATCGGTACTTAACTGGTGGCCCAGATAAATGATCTTGTTTTTACGATTCAGTTTATCAAACGGCGAAGAAAGAAAATCAATGGCCGCGCGCGCGCCGAGGTAACTGCCGCCAATACCGATGCACACCAGGTGGTCGGCATTGGCACGGATTTCATTGGCGACTTTATCCAGGTTTCTTAATTCGGCGCTATCGCCGGCAAAAGGTAAGTCCAGCCAGCCGAGGAAATCGTTACCGGCGCAGGTTTTATTGCGAATGGATTTAATGACACGGTCGATTTCCGGCTGCAAGGCCAGCAGCGCTTTTTTATCAACATAATTTTTGAGTAAGCCAATATCAACGCGAATATTATCGGTGTGCTTCATGTGTACTTCTCCTGATGAAAAAAATTGAATGATTAAATTTCAACCGGCGGTAAACCCTTACCGGTTTTGGTAAAACAACGAATAGCTTCAATTAATAATAAAATTGAAATAACGATTAAAAACAAGCCGACTGCAACCAGCGTATAATGCCCGGCCAGGAAATTTTGATATACCAGGGTTGCCAGGGCAGCCAGGGTAACTGCATACATGAAATACATGGGGTACCTGACAAACCAGGTTGATTTTCCAAGATGCGAGAGCCAGGCAGTTACCGCCAGCAAGGCCAGGGCGGCCAGCAACTGGTTGGCGGAACCGAACACCGGCCACAAGGCGCTCGACGAACCTGAAAAGATAAACACCGCGCTGCATACAATGGTAATGACCGTGCCGATATAGCGGTTGCGGGAAAGCAGGCTTTTTTTCTCACCTCTAATATCAAAAAATTCCTGAAAAGTAAAACGCGCCAGGCGGGTACAGGTATCCAATGTGGTCAGCGCAAAAGCGGAAACAGCCAGGCCGGAGAAGGTAATGCCGGCATGGGGATTAACATTTAACAAGGGGATTTTAGCAATAAACTGACCAATCCCTTCGGAAAACAGGGCAATATAATCTTTGCTGTCCGTTAATGCTGTATAACGATCTTTAAGCATGGTAGCTGCGGCAACCAGCGCCAGAATCGCGAGCATGGATTCAATCAACATGCCGCCATAACCGATAATTTTGGCATCGCCCTCTTTATTGAGTTGCTTGGAGGTTGTGCCGCTGGCAACCAGGGAATGAAAGCCGGAAATAGCGCCGCAGGCAACAGTAACAAACAACACCGGGAACAGGTAGCCAATGTTGGTATGGAACTGGGTAATCTGGGGTAAAACAATATGCGCATCTGCAAAAAACACCCCGATTAGCCCGCCCAGGATCAGGGCATATAACAGAAAGGAATTGAGATAATCACGGGGCTGCAATAAAATCCACACCGGCACTATTGCGGCGATCATGATATAGACCAGGATGAACAGAACCCAAAAATTATAAGTATTATTTTCAGCGGCTTTTACTTCAGCAGCCTGGGTCGGCAAGTTATTAGCTATCAGCGCCTGATGAACTACCGCAGGTGCGGTTGTATCCTGCAAAATATTATCGCTTTTTAATTGTGTAACAGCCGCCCTGGTATCCGGCTGCAGAAACCGTTCATAAAGAACTAGCGGATTGCTTGCTCCCAGGTGAATACATAAAAATAACAGTACAACGCCAATAATTGAAGCGATGGATAACGGCAGCCGGGTTCTGTATATGCCCAATCCGAAAACAATTGCCAGAATGATAAACAGAATAGAAGAAGTGGCTACCGAAGGCACGGTAACAAAGGTAGTTGCTACTATTTTTGTAAACACGGCAATGACCAGGATCATCGTTAAATAAGCAAAGATCATAAATAATACTTTACCGCGAATGCCAAGATAGGCCTCGATGATTTTACCAATAGACTGCCCTTTGTGACGGGTAGAGGCAATGATTGAGGTAAAATCATGTACTCCGCCCATGAAAATACCGCCAATTACAATCCACAAGAACACTGGCAGCCAGCCAAAAGCGGATGCGATTATTGGTCCCAGGATTGGCCCAGCTCCGGCAATCGATGCAAAATGATGCCCCAGCAGTACGGGCGCCCTGGCCGGCACATAATCTATATCATCCCTCTGTTCATGCGCCGGAGTTTTACGGTTCGGATCTATGCCCAGTTTTTTGGCGAGAAACGCGCCGTAACCGATATAAGCAATGACAAATAGAATAAAACCGGTAATAACCAATACAATGGCATTCATAAAGATATCCTCATAATAACCAAGTCGGAAATCACTAGAGAATCACATGAAATAAAAAATGTAATTTAATACTTATTGTCTTTTTTACAATATAAAAATAGTGTAAAACATAATGAAATTAACAAAATTTAAATCAGCACCCCCTGGCTTTAATAGTTCCCCTTTTATAATCAATATCCGATGATTGTGAATGATTTATTTGTCACCACAAATCAGCATTATTCATTATGACTGAAAGGCATTTTTAACAATTTCTTTAATATACTTTAAATTTTCATCCAACCTGGTAATGTGCATACCAATATTAAATGAACTATTGGGCGAAAACTCGTTTTTCAATAATTCCCAGCTATAGTTCATTTCAAAATTATATTTAACATCCTTGCTTATGCCAAAACCAAGTTCATTATTCTGGCAATATAAACCGGCCAAATGGACAATCGCCACCAGGTGTCTCTCAAAAACAGCCGTTTCCGGTTTATGGTGACGTGATACAACATGAGCGATTTCGCCAAAATAATTCCATTGCTCCAGGAGCCAGGGTCCAAAATCCGTATGACTTAGTCCCAGTTCCTCGATTTCAGCTTCTTCAAAGGTGCAATTGGTTTGTTCCACCCGCTTGATAATTTTCCCAAACTCTTCCGGGAAATTATGGATGAGGATTATCTCACCAATGTCGTGTAGTAAACCGGCCAGGTAGGCGCGCTCATGATCTTTGTACTTTAGACTCTTGGCCAATAATTTACTGACCACTGCGGTGGCAAATGAATATTCCCAGAATGCTCTGAATATCTGGGCGTTTTTGGGGCTGCTATAAGTATTGAGCAAGGTTGTTGTCAGAACAACATTATTGATTTCCTTGGCTCCTAAAAAAACCAGCGCTTCACGCAAAGAGTCTACTCTTCTGCCAAGACCGAAATAGACTGAATTGACTACCCGCACCATTTTCGCGGTCAAAACCTGATCCATCAGGATCATATCAATCAATTCATCAATGCCAAATTCCGGGTCTTTGGTTCTTTCCATAATTTTAATTGCCAAAGGCGGCAGCACCGGTAATTTATCAATTTTACTCAACAGCGCAATCAATTCAGGATTTTTGGAATTTTGAATTTTTTGCGTCTCTTCGGTTTTTACTACATTAGCAATCACGTGTGCTTTCCCTCAAAAAAATTTAATCAGTCATACCATGCAATTTTACGTAATGCCAGTAACATTGGAAAATAGGGCGGTTTGGTATCTTTTAAACGCGGATCCCATTTGTAATCCTTTAAATAACCCTTGTGTGGAGTTCCAAGCTGCCCGACAGCGCCGCGCGCATACTGAATGATCCCTCCGTACACATGCAAATACCCATAGGTATTGGTAGAATAATTTTCCACATAAAAATTTCGTGAATAAGTTGCAGTGGTTGGATTCATGGTCATCATCGTCGCCTGGATTGTACGGTCGGCAAGATACGTATTATTTGCGACCACAACATCTTTTGTAGCCACAAGACCGACAATATCCGTTGAATTGGGGTTGGCTGCCGGATTATCATTACATACCAGGTTGCCGGTCACTTTAATGATTCCCTCTGAGGCAACTGTTACCTTGCCGCTTACCGTGCCCTGAACGTGCACAACTGTACTGGTGGGACTGGTAGCATATTTAGCATAAATAACCCCATTTCTACCCGACAAATTATAGGTAGTATATTCGGCGGCGGTAGGGGTGGTTGAAGTACTTTTACTGCAAATCAACGCCGTGGAATCATTCTGAAACTTGATCCAGGTATAACGGTTACCAAAGGTAATACCATCGGCAGTGGCGGCGTTTACGACATCCATCGGAATGGAACTGGGCATTTTTAATTCAGGCACCAGCCACTCCGTACCGGCTTGAAATTCGGGACTGGAGGTGCTGTAATATTTTTCATAAGGCTGCGTTGAAGAATATACTTTTGTGCTGGTCACCTTGCCTTTGAAAACAACCTGGTTGCCGGTTGTGCCGCTCATATGAAAATAATCATTGGTGTGCGTAGGACCGGTCAAGGTATCCCCGCCTTGAAACCAGATTGTTCCTTCAGTATTGGTAAAATAGGCAAAGCGGGAAAAAGATGGCCGGGTTAACAGTACGGATATAGTATCTTTTTGGCCAAGGTATTCCGCTATTGAAGTAACGCGGATCATAGTCGGCCCCAGCCGGGCATCTTCAGTTCTGCGTTCAAAAAAATAGGAGAATTTTCCGTTTGACCAGGGACGATTATTTACCCCTGTAGTAGATTCAACATTGAGCATCAAAGCGTTCAGGGCGGCATTAGCGCCGCTGTTGGCTATATTGCGCAATACATATTGGTTATACTTGTCGACATAATTATCCATTCCCCGCCGCAAAGAGTTCTGGGTCTGCAGACGTATAAACAATATGCTGATAAACAAACCCAACACGATAATAATTGAATATTTGCCCATAATAATACTCTTGTTTCATTATGATTTTATACACCCAACAAGTTTTTGGGTGTAATTCGCATCGAATAAATAAACCGGGAATACTCTTCTTTGAAAGGCTCTTTGCTTTCAATCTCCAGGTTTACACGGATGGTTTTAATCTTTCTCAGGGAATCGGCGCAAACCGGTGTAGCTAACAGAGTTCCCTGCTTGTTGTAATATTGCATAAAAACCCGGGTCAAACCCAGGCTGTAACCATTATGTGAAGCGCCATCAATCTTGCGAATAAATTTTTTATCGCGTGGATTAGGGGTAGTTTCATCCAATACATTAAAAAGATACTCGATCCTGGTTGAATCACCGTTATTGAATCCCAGCACTGCGCGGGGATTTTTGTTATAATCAAATACTATTCGTGAAGTGTCGGCGACCCTGATTGCCCGTTCCGGCTTTGCCAGGCAGTGACCAATCTTGCGCAGTTCCCAGTTCATAACATCAGCGGTTAATTTCATATATTCCTGGGCATGGAGATCCTGCTCGATAAAAATAGAACTGGATTTCACATTCGAGTCCACCTGGATGACGATTAAAATAATCATCCCGGCAATAACAAAAGATATAATTACATCCATCATACTGTTCATAACATATACCTGCTTATTAACATTAATCCGAGAAGAAATAATGGTAAGCAAAAAGCTTGCGTAAAACAATCGTTCCTTCCACTGGTCCGGCAAACGCTTCGGAATGAATAGATACCGTCATTTCTTTATAATAAGTATTGCTGCTTGTCGGTGTATAAGCATAATCGGGGTCCACATAATACACAGAAACATTGATAGTAAACAGAATAGAGTTTGTCAGACTATCTTCTATGCTGTAACCATCATAATCATCAATATCATCAAATGTGCCATACGATTCTCCGGTATCGGGACCCAGATTGGCCGACGAGGTAAATGATGCGATGGCAGAAGCATCTTTACGCTCGTCAAATCTCAGCACTTCCGCCTGTTCAATAAACCGCTGGGCGGAGCCTATCGCTTCCAGGTATTGTTCACTTTGGAACATGGCCGCACGATCCTTCACCATGTGTGAATTGAGAGTCAGAGTAAACATGGAAAGCAGGATCAAAGCGCCAATTGTTAATAATACTTCGGTTGAGGCCATAATACATTCACACTATTCGGGTTCATCAAGTGACAAATAAATAAAGATCGTTTGAGTGGCGCTGCCGTTGGGACTTTCAAGATTAAAAGTGATTTCCGCAGTACCAGCCTTGTCGTCAACAGGATCAAGATTATTCAATAAATAAGTAGCATAATAAGTACTGCCCTGACCATATTTTTCGGGACTGGGCATAAAGTTGGTCTGCGCCAGCCGGCCTTTGGAACTGGTGGCCGTCAGGGTTGAGCCTTGCGATACAGGGTTGCCATTAATATCGTAAACCCGTATTATAATTGCAGCAGCCTGACCAATCGCCAGGGAATCCTTGTTGGTTGTAACCTCAAATTTATATAACGGCCCGCTAAATATGACACTACCATAGGTATAAACAATTACCGTTGAATCGGACTGGTCGGCCTGGTGTAAGTTCTGGTCGCAGCCATGAGTTCTGGCAAGCACATAGGTTATACCGTCATTTTCACCCAGGCTACCGAGGCTGTTCATAACTTCCGAGCCCTCAAAGTCGGGAACGTTTATATCCAACATGATATCCGAATCATTCGGATTAGGGATACGATGCGGCGCCAGCACAAAAGGATCGGAAGGATTTAAATACGGCCTGGGATTTGCCGACATGAGCAGCGCATGCCCTACGCCTTTGGAATCGGTTACAATATCGGTTGTAATGATACCGGCGGTTGAAGTAAGATACACTGCAGTACCTGCTTCGACCGGGTTATTATAACGATCACCGACATATACGGTTACTTCATAGTTACGCACATTATGCCAGCCATCCTGGTTTACGTAATCAAAAGCAATGGTCATGTGGCTTTCGACATGATTCTTATCGTTCGGATCGATCCACATATATGGCGGGCCGGAGCGGATAACTACATTGGTAATACGCGCCATAATATCATACTCGCCCACTGCTTCAGCCTGGATTCGCACCGTTCCTGAACGGGTGCCGGACTTTAAAGTAACTTTAGCTTCTCCATTGACTGTTTTTATCGGTACAGATTCTGTCGATGAACCAGCCCTGGCCGGGAAAATCGATTCCCCGCCGCCGGGTCCGCTTAAAATAGTAAACTTGACGGATACATCATTTGAGACCGGGGTTCCCGTTTGCGATAATACCCGTGCAGTGATGGTTGTTTGTTCAAGATTTCCGGTTTCCTTGACCCAAATAAAATTGGGATCAGCCAATAATAATATCGTTGTCGGTTTCTCGGATGCAAAAATCACCGGCACTGATTTCATCAACTTGCCATAAAAAACATTAACCATTGCTGTGCCGGCCTGGTTTTCGGAAATCAATTGGACTTTGGCGGTGCCCAGTAAATCTGTTGTTGCCAGGTTGGGAATATTACCCAAACTGGAATTAAAACTTAACTCGGCATGCGGTATGACTTCACGGGAGCCGGATAACTTTAACTGTACGGTTATTTGCGAGGTGGAAATACCGTCCGCCTGAATGGAATCGGGATTGGCGGCGATTTGCATTGAAACACCGAGCAAATCGACCGGTAAAGTAGCTATCAGGCTGCCGAACTGGGCAGTAACTACATCTGTTGCATCAAGAGTATCAACATCGGCGGTAAACGTTACTTCGGTTTCACCTTGCTCATCGGTAACGCCAACACTATCAATTTTGCCATAATTTGCCCGGAAACGGATCTTGGTATCTTTGACCGGCATTTGCTGTTCATCATATAAAGTAGCTTTAAAATTGATCGTTGCAATTCCATTACGAATTACGCTTTGTGCACCGGTCAGGGTAAACAATGTTTGCCCGGCGGACTCGATGAAATGCACTTGCGAAGTATCTGCAACCTCATAAAAACTGGCAATAACCCGGACATTATTATTTTGCATTTCAGAGCTGACCAGTTCAGCCAGGGCGTCGCCCATGTCATTGGTCGTAGCCGTGGCGGTGATCGAACCGTCGTTGGTTATAAAACTGATCCGCGCGCCAGGGACCGGGTTATTTTTAAAGGTCGTCAGCCTGCCGGTAAGTATTAATTTACTTTTTCCGTCCGCAGAAATTTGTCCTTCGTCCGGAAACAGGATCAATTTCGGTGAGATGAAATTCATATATATGGGAATACTGGTAAAAGTACCGTAATCGACAAATATGGTATCAACACCCGGACGGGTCATGGATGTGATATTGACAGTGGCAACACCTTTATTATCAGTTAAAATTTGTCCGGGAATATTATTATGAATTGCCCGCAGATAGACAGTAGCATTCGATATTGCTTTTTTACTGGATGTTTCTTTAACAACAACCTCCAGCCTGGCGCTGTTTATGCCATCCGCCGATATATCATTTTCATCAATGGCAGCGGTAAAAGACAGGCCGACAAAAGTCAGTTGAACAGTGCCGGAAATTGCTCGGACTGCCTGGGCTTTTTTCAGAGTTTTGGATTCGGCTGCGCCCTGGAGTTTAACAACAAGGTGATTTTTATTCGGCATGGATTTGTTCAGAGAACCGCTGTCCTGCAGAGTGGCTTTGACAACAACATTCAGGTCGGTTTGACTGGCTGCGCTGGTTAAAATACCAAAAGCCTCGCCGGCAATATTACTTTTAGCGGAACCGGTAATAGTTCCATGAGTCGTTTCAAATTTCACATTAATACCCTCAACCGGGTAACCACTGGTATCATAGACTGCCGCTATTATAGTGGTTGTAGAAATACCATCGGCCGGAAGGTATGGAGTATCAAGGATTTCAACCTTTTCAAGACGATTAGGGCCTAATACCTTTTCCTCATCTTTACCACAATAGATAACCAAAAACAAGGTGAAAAAGAGGAGCGTAGCAAGCGATTTATAATTTATTTTCATGACAATTACCTTCTCAATGCACTTTATACCTGTGAACTAAATTTGACAACAATTAAATCGCCGGGCTGAATATTACCCTTAATTTTCCTGGCGATGGTACGGTCATACTTGGTCTCCTGAATTAACGCCTGCCCCACAGTGACCGCTTTTTTTGTATCATTCACACGTACAATGGAAAAACGTTTACCGAATATTTTTTCTGTATCAAAATCATTATCCCATTTAATGATAATGATATTATCTTCAACAGTTAGAATTGTGCCGACAAAATAATTATTTCCCAGAACCGGCTCGTCAGTTTTAATGACCGGTTTATTGCTTTTAACTACCGGTGCCTTTGCAGATACGGAAGTTTGCGGAGCCGCCATAGCTTCGGACCGTAATTGTTTGTTGCTGGAAACCTGCCTGGTTTGCGGAGGAGGAGTATATGCCTGCCGTTGAATAGAGTTGGTGGCCGGATCGGACTTTTTGTCGGTTGAGGAATTAATCTGCCGTTGTGGCATTGCTGGGCTGATATTGCCTTTTTTAAATTGTTCCAGTTTTAATTCAGCTTCCGGGTCCCAAAGATTTTGGTTTATAGGCGCCTGGTTGCGGTCAAAAACATCGGGCAATATACTTGCCTTGATGATGATGATCAGCTCTTTTTGCGCGGTTTCGGTACGGTTGTAGCCGAACAAGTAGCACAGACCAAAAAACCATGGTGGTAAATCTTTAAGGATTGGAATACCTTTGCGCATTACATTATTTTCTGTATTATACAATCCGGCAATCAATGTTTCCTCGCCATCGAAAAGCTGAATATAGGAATTGGCTTCGGATTTATTGATAATAGTGCTAACTACATCCGGTTTGGCATTGCTGCGCTCAACATGCGCTTTAAGCATGATAGCTTCGCCTTTTTCGCTATCTGTTATAAGGTAAGGCGTTACCTGTAATATCGTACCGGTGCTGAAAAAGCGGTCGATGAGGTTGCCGGCAAAATCTTTGGTCTTGATAGAAAAATCCTGGCCAACCTGAATTTTACCTTCATTGCCTTCGGTAACAACTACCTGCGGTTGGGCCAACACTTTACCAATATTATTCGAATCGAACACATTCAATAGCGCCCTGATATCCACATCATAACCTGAGGGACCGGTGACCGAAACGCTGAGAAAGCTTTCGTTAACGGAGAGAGCGCCGACCTGGTCGGCATTCAAGCTGACTTTGCCGTTATAAAAGGTCGTCCAATCAATTCCAATTTCAGAGATCATTTTCCGGTCGCCTTCGAAAAAGATCGTTTCGATTTTGATCTCCCTGCTGCCGGGGCGCAGCCGGATATCGCTGGGCAAGCCGCCGGATTCGCTGGAAGCCGGATTAGCGCTGGACATCTGGAAGACGATCTGGTAAAAATGCTCCTTTTTTTCATACCATAATCCGCGGCTGCTGAGTATAATTTGCAACGCTTTTTCCCAATGCAGAGCATTAATATCAATGCCAATTGGCCCCTTTTGTTTGGTGGGGTCAAAAATTGGCTTTTGAGCAAACTGAATTGAATACTCACTGAGAATATTCATGGCATCGCTAAATTCCAGTTGCCCGTTTAACGAACATAATTCATCCGGGGATGTGTATTCGCGAGGTAACTCTCGGGGCATATCATCCTGAGATACTCCGGGAAGAGTAAGAAAAATGATCATCAAACCGATTATTTGCAATTTCAACTTTTTCATAGCATTCACTTACTTTTTAGTTAAAGATAATACCAGGGGTCTTCCCTCACCCGCGGATGGAATATTAAAACCTACGGTACCGGCTTTAACATCAATTCTTCCTACCGTTCCTCCCAACACCCTATCCCCAATTCTTAGTTTTTTAATTTTTCCACTTTTATCCTTAATCACCACACTGTTTGGCGTTACAGCTAAAACCTCGGTAACCGGGGTTATCTCCGGTAACCCATCGGGATTTGCCTGCACTCTTTCGTTACTGAAAGGATTAGCGGTCGTTACGCCATTCGCCGCCAGATTTTTTTGATAATCCGCATCCGCTCTTTTTTGTTTATTTAATATTGATTGATCAAAAGCATCTGCCAAAGAATTTTGTACTATATCAGCAACTGTAGTCGGGGTTCCGGTTTCGCGGACAACCGGTTCGATATCAAGTCCTTTCTCCTTCTGAAAACCCCATACATTTACAGCAAATGCCAATTCTCCTCTTTTCCTGTCATCCGCGGTTTTCTGGTCAATACCAATGCGATCCAGGTTAATAGAGCGAATATCATAGAAAATCGGCCCATTTTCAAGGAACCAAACCAGTTCAAAGAAATCCTTAAAAGAGCCTTCCCCGCTGATCGCATAAGTACTGCGCTGAAAATCTTTAAAAGCCTTTTTATCAATCAACTCCTGGTTTAATTCCAGCATCGAACTGGTGCGGCCCAGCTCGCGCAGCATATAATCAAATGTTTCACCCGGCGACTCGTTGCCGGCCAGGGCGCCCAGTTTACCCAGGCTGAGATCTTTTAAATGATTATAACTCTCAATCAACTCGTGACGGGTAATCTGCATGCTTTTCAGGTCGTTCACCCGGTCGGTTTTTTGCTTGATTTCAGCTTGCAAAGCTTCTTTCTTTTTGTTCTGCACACCATAGATATAGTACAAGCCAAGCGCCATAATGAGCAGCCAAAAAATTCCGATAAACAAAGTATTTCTGATTGTGTATGGCATATTATTTACTATCTTTTTTTTCAGGGTCTACAATTTTTACCTGACAATCAACTTTTACATTTATAAAGTCAGGGTTCTCTTCTGCCGTATAAATCGATGGGATAATACTAGAATCGACAAACCGTTCCAATTTTGCCACCTGGGCCCGGTCTTTCATTTTCAACTCTACTACCATGTGATCCTGAAGCGGGGTTTCTATTTTGGTAATACTAAAAGGACCGATCTCCTGGTAGGCGCGGGAAAAAGCTTCAATAGTCGAGGTCCAGCGAACCGTTTCCTTGGTCATAGAGTCGATCAAAGCCGTGCTCTTTTTAAGCTCTTTGATCTCATTTCTCAGGCTGTCAACCTGGTGAGCTACCGATTTCAAGTCTTTTAATTCATTGTCCAGGTAGGCAGACTGAGCTGTTGCGCTTTTTATAGTAATATTGTTATTTATACTCTTGGTAGTAATAAAAAATGCGCTTACAAATAAAAATGCCAATAATAATAAGCCATGCCAACTCACCTTATAAATCGAGGTTTTATCTTTGATTCGCGCGGGCAAAAAGTTTTGGTTATAGGGAGTGGTTTGTTTATCATCAATAATTTTTAATGCCAGCGCAATAGCAATGCCATACGATTCCATTTGCGGAGCATATTGCTCCATATTCATGCCATGGGCAGCGCGGGCGGCGTCAAAACGGATTATATTTAATTCCGGCAACCGTTTTTTAAAATAGACATCGGAATCAAGACGGATATTTTCGCCAACCAACACTATGTTGTTTAATGAGGAAATATTGCCGGAATCCAGTTCAAACAAGATTTTTGAAAAAGCGGTATCGCAAACGGTCTCCGAATCGGCGCCTTCGTGAATAGTGGGCAGCACAGAGATGATCTCTTTACCACGCATAAAGAAAATTTTGGTAAAACCTTCCGCAAAAACCATCACAGCTGTATGACTGTCGCTGTCGAATTCATAATTTTTACATATTTCATGCGCCAGCACAAATTCTACGGTATCGATCAAAGTGAGGCGCACCGGCGTGGTGCGGGTCAAAGTGCAAGCTTCATCAAACAGGGCAGCAAGCACCAGTGGATCATCGTGCACCACTGTTAACAGGGAACCGTTTTCCTGCTTTAAATATTTAACATTTTCAAACTTGGTATCACTGTCACTGTTTTCATAAAAATCTTTCCAGATCGCCTGCTTGATTTTCTTTTTATTAGTCTCGGTACTATCGGAGATTTTTTTGTAAAGGGTAAACGAATTGGAAAGATTAAAACCGACTTTGGTTCCCTTGGGAATCATACGGTTGATAATATCAATGACAATATCAATATTGGATTTATTGCTGCCGACTGTATCGCTATCGCCTTCCAGGTTACGGGCATTTTCAACATCGATGCCGAACACCTGGCCTTCAATCGCCTGGGACTTGTTATGCTTTTCGGTCTCCAGGTTTTTATCGCGTTCTTCCAATTGCTCATAGAGTTGAAACGTTTCCAGGGCTTCAACTTCAATTTCTTTACCATTACTGGCAAGTAAAGCAGTTTTTAACTGGTAATCATCTATGAATATTCCAAGCGCTCTTTTTTTCATGATTTTATTCTAATTTAATAATTCCTGAATTCGTTTTTTATTGTTGGCATAATTGAGAGCCGTTTGTTCCGCAATTACACCTGACTTTGACAACCGTACCAGGTCCTGCTCCAGGGTGACCATGCCAAGTTTGCTGCCTTCGGCGATCATCTGGTAAATTTCGGAAATATTTTTATTGCGAATAGCGGCCCGCACCGAACTGGTAACCAGCAACACTTCTTTTGCCAGGGTCAGCTTTGCATCGAGACCGGGCACCAGTTTTTGCGAAATAACCACCCGCAACTGGTCGGCCAGGCGTACACGCACACGTTCCTGTTCATTGGTGGGGCATTCGGCAACAATTCTGTCGATCGTTTCCACCGCCGAACCGGTATGCAGTGTTGAAAAAACTTTGTGGCCGGTATCGGAAATTTCCAGACAGGTCATGATCGTTTCCGGGTCACGCATTTCGCCCACGACTATAATATCGGGGTCCTGACGCAGGGACTGTACTGCGCCGTCTTTGAACGATAACACATCGCGTCCGACCTCGCGGTGCCGGATGATGCACTTTTTCGATTGGTGGATAAATTCTATCGGGTCGCCGATGATTACTATATGGGCATTAACCGTTTGATTATTGGCATCGACAATACTATCCATTGTGGTGCTTTTACCGGAACCGGTAATACCGGTTAACAACACCAGTCCCTGTTTTTCATGAGAGAGAGAAAGCGACCGGGATATATTTGGATGAAAACCAAGTTTAGTATAAGGATACACTGTTGAAGAAATGGAACGCATATTCAAAGCCAGGTGACCAAGGTCGATATACATGCTGGCGCGCCAGCGCAGGGTATTTTCCTGATCCTGCATTGTGAAGGAAAAATCCATAACCCGGTTTTTCAATAACATTTCGCGTTGTTTGGCGGAGAGTAATGCCATACATAAAATATCTGCATGATCGATAGGCCAAAAACCCAATTCATGACGCGGCGCTTTTTTCCCCTGAATGCGGAACCAAATATAATTCTGCGATGAAAAGCCGCCAAACTCTATATCCGATGCTCCCAGTTTACGCATGACCATCAGGAATTCTTTGTATTTATTTTGTATGGTATAAATTTCCTGCGGCGTCATTTTCTCCACGGTTTCACCGATATAACGCAGGCGCTCAATACCGTCGGCATGGGGTGGTATCTGGGCTAATATTTTTTCCAGGAGTGCATTCATAGTTTATTTGTTTGATAATCTGAAAGCCATCTTTCCTGCATTTCCCTGGATTTTTGATAATCGATTATCTCCAGGGGATCAATTGCGTTGTGTTCTTCGTTGCGATACCGGTTTTCAATTTTAGTCATAATCGAACGAATGCGGGCTATATTATTCTGAATACTATCCACTCTTTCAACATAGGTACGACCTTCCTCCTTTAACAATAAATCTGCATTAACCGAAAGGATTGTAAGTGGATTATTTAACTCATGCTGCAGGGTTCTTAGTATTGTATCGACAAAAATTTGTTTTTCCTTAAATATTTTTTTATTACACGACTCTACCAAAGCATTATTTTTTTTGTACATGGAAGCGTTAAGACGGATCAACTCGCTGTTTTGTGAGCGTAAGGTAGTGGCCAGGAAAGATGAAATAAAATAAGCCAGGAAAAACAAACAGGCGTAAGAGATCAGGGTTATGGTATTTTTTTCAGCAAAAGAAATTATGGTTTGCACTGTTTCCATGTTGAATTGAATACTTTTATATTCGGAAAGATACAAGATCACAAACAGGCTGATCAAACTAAGGATACTGGCCCATAAGCCGGCGCCACGCCCCACGGTTATACTGGAGGTTAATATGGGGATAAGATATAACCAGATCAATGGGCTTTCCGGACCGTCGGTCATAAAAATGACCATTGAAAAAATCGAAATATCCAGGAAATTGTGAAACAGAATATACAAATTGTTCAGTTTAAAATTATCCAGCCAAAAACTATAAGCCATGTTCAGGATCATAATCCCGATCAAAGTATAAATGAATGTATATTGCGGGAATTCCTGCTTTTTAATTGCCATTTGGATAATTCCAACCGATAAAAAACTGATCGTGGAAAACCAGCGCACATAATTCCACCACTTGAGCGCGGTTGTCAGATTTTTATTATCCGTGCCGGTAATTCCGGGAGTATTTATCATGGTATTCAAGGGGCAATCCTTAATAAAAATGCCAGATTCCGTTAATACAAAACGCCATCAACCGGAGTTTTTAACTGGCGCACTTCCTCGTTCATACGGGCAACCCGTTCACAGGTAACCATAAATTTTTTCGACATGCCGAGGATAGTATTAGCTGCATAACGTAACGCCAGAGATTTATTGGCCTGCAAATATTGAGAAAAATCTTTTTTATTAATAATAATAACCTCAAATTCCGCTTCCGATTTCAACAACAACATAAAATTGGTTTGACCGGATAAAAAAACCGAAGACTCACCAATCGAATCGCCCGACTTTAAAAACCCGATCACACTGTTACGGTACCAGCAGGACAGGGTGCCCTTTTTAATTATAACCAGTTCGCGGGTAGCGTCCATAATAAAATTATCACCTGCCGCTATGGTCTTTCTTTTACCCATTGCCAGTATCTCTTTAATATTTTTATCCGGCATGTTTAAAAATATGCCCGGAATAAAATTAAAGATAGTATCGGACTCGTAAGCATCGGTAACCGGTATTTCCGGAATTTTAGCCTTGGGCGTTTCCGGCGCAGGCGTTGCTTCCTTGTTAAAAAACTTGTTGATATTATCAACCAGATTTTTGGCCAGGCCTGGTTTGGTAACAAATTCATTGGCTCCGGCTTTGAGGGCTTTTTGAGAAAAATTCTGACCGCTAAAGCCTGTAAATGCAATTATATAGGTGCTGATGGACTGAACGCGCAATTTATTAATAATATCGAGGCCGTTCATTTTTCCCGGCAAAACAAGATCGACCAGGGCAAGATCAAAATTCTTGTTTTTTGCTTTATTAATCGCATCATCACCATCGGCTGCAGTTACAACTTCATAGCCTTCCAACCGTAATAACTCGGCCGAAGTTTCCCGCAACTCCTTCTCATCATCCACTATTAATATTTTATACATCACGAACCTCGTTTTAAAGAATCATTTATTCCATTGTTGCCGCTACAACTTCTTCCATACAGGCACGCCCGTCGAGCACTCTTTTTCTCGCGGCAGCGCGCAGGGAAACCATTCCATATTTCAAAGCGCATTCCCGGATCGCATCTTCATCCAGATCATCGGAAGACTGGAGAATGTGTTTACGAATATCCACAGTAAACGGCAGTACTTCATGTATAGCAACCCGGCCAGCGTAACCTTTTTTACAGCTATCGCATCCAACCGGTTTATAAAATGTATGAGTTTGAATTTCCTGTTCTGTAAAACCAATAGATAGGGCAAAGTCTTTATCCACTTTTGGAATAGGTTGCTTGCACTTGTTACACAGAGTGCGCATAAGCCGCTGGGCAACAACCAGGTTAATGGCATAGGCCAGCAAAAATGGCTCGATGCCCATTTTATATAATCGCGAAATAACACTTACCGCATCATTGGTATGCAGAGTAGAAAAGGTAAGATGACCGGTGTTTGCCAGTTTAATAGCAATTTCGGCGGTTTTGCTGTCACGAATTTCACCCACCATAACAATATCCGGGTCGTGCCGCAAAATAGCGCGAATGGCTTGGTCAAAGTTCATTTTAGCGCCGATCTTTAACTGCCGGGCGCCTTTAATATTATATTCCACCGGATCTTCAACCGTTAAAACATTCACCTCGGTAGATATGACCTGGTGCAGCGCCGCTACCAGCGTGGTACTTTTTCCGCTACCGGTTGGCCCGGTAAGGATAACCATCCCCTGTGGTTTTCTGATTGCTTTTAAAAATTCTTCTTTGGCAAAGCCGTCAAATCCCAGTTTATCAAGATCGGTTATCACTTTACGGTCATCCAGAACGCGGATAACCACGCTTTCATATTTCCTGGTAAAAGCGCTGGAAACAATTGGTACAATGGAAACACGGAAGCGGATCAGGTAATGATCAATTTCGCGTTGTATAAAACCATCCTGCGCGATATCCCATTCAAAGCGGTCTACATTCCTGGTTCTGTCTTTAACCACAGCCAAAAACGCCTCCGGCTTGACGCCTTCCTGCTTGTGCCACAAAGCCAGGCGGCCGTCAACGCGGAAATGGATCTCGGTTACATTGCCTTCTTTGGGAATAATGTGAATATCGCTGGCGCCTTTGTGCACGGCTTCAATCAAACAGCCTTCAAACAGGTTAACCAATAAACTCTTGTTGATAGCCGCGGTCAATTCATCCTCATCGAGCGCCTTTTCTTCATCTTCATTCTCGGTGAGCGATATTTCCTGGTTGGCTTCTTTTAAATTTTCCAGGAACTGGTTTTCATTCGGCAGAGCTTTGTGCAATATTTCTTCAACATCTTCCAACTTGCCATACGCCAGTTCGAAACGTTTAAAACCGGCCTGCCTGATAACCCGGTCGATTTCACGGTCAGTGGGATCCGGAGTGATGAATATGGTTATTTCATTATTTTTTTCACTGTACCCAAAGGGAAGTATTTTTTTGTTAACAAAAGCATCCTGGCTCGATTGCGGCAACGATTCATACATATCGCGGATGAATTTAAGCCATCCTTCGGATACTGATGTACCATCGATCTTGATCTCCCTGAAAGCGTACACCCGGCAAAACGCCTGGTACACTTTATGACGGTCATAGCCCAGTTCCTGGATCAACACATTTTCCAGGCTCAGCTTTTTATCCGATTTAGAGATAATTTCATATGCTTTACTCAAGTCCTGCTTGGAAAACAGCCCTTCATTAGTGAGCATTTCCACAACAGTATTTGGTATATGCGTATTAGCTATCATAGTTCACCTTCCTCACATTCCCAATCCCGGCATTTTCGGGGAAAACACGGCGGTTTCCGACGAAACGACAGTTAATAAAGTCATCACCAACATAATGATCAGAGCAACAAATACCTGAATCCAGTCGACGATTGCCTGTAACTTGTATTTGGATTCTTTTTCATAATATCGGGCAATTTGCAGACTGACCTTTTTTAAAGTGCCCGATTCGGCTCCGGTATTGAACCGGGTTAACGCATTATCTGTAAAAATATTAGCTTGTTTCAACGATTCAACAAATCCTTTACCTTCACGCACCATCATCGGGATGGTGACCTCTTTGATCTGTTTTTCCATATATTTATTATTACACGCCTCGGCGGCGGTGCGAATGACTTCAATATTTTCCCCGGAACCGCTGTACATGGAATTAAATACGCGGCAAAAAATTTCAATTGCGGTTTTATGCAATATTGGCCCAATAATGGGTACTTTAATGGACAATCTTCCAACAACAATCTGCCCCTTTTTGGTCATTGCCAGCCTGAACAGAATAATTGGCGGCACAATTAAAGCGATTAAAATCAGCAATATATTATTGGTTAAAAAATGGCTCAAATCCAGGCTGGCCTGAGTCATGGGGGGTAATTCGGCGCCAAAGCTGGCAAACATTTCCGCAGTTTCGGGGAAAATGTAACCAATATAAAATATAACAGCGCCCAACAGCACAAACATGGTTATAGTCGGCATTAACAAAGCGCTGCGAATGCTCTTTTTAAACTCGTGCGTTCTTTCCAGAAAAATAGCGGTATTTTCATAAACTTCGGCCATGTTGCCGCTTTTGGAAGCCACACCCAGCATTTTTGCCGGGAACCTGCCAATATAATCGGCCTGACGGTTGAATACCTCTTCACCATCCTTGCCGTCTTTTAAATCGGAAAGGATCTCCTTGATCACTTTTTTCATGGACTTGTTGGTAATGTCGGATTCCAGCAGCGTTAAAATTTCATCAAACGGCAGTTTTTCACGCAGTAAATCTGCGGATAAGCGGATAAAAGTTATCACATCGGCCTGCGGCGGTTTTAAGCGTAAATCGATCAGGCTTTTTTCAACATGGACTTCATCAAAGCCCATGCGCCGCAGAGCGAGGTCAACTTCTTCTTTGGAAAAGGCTTCCTGTTCCCCGCGAATGAGAGTACCGGCTTGTTTGCGAACACGGTACAGATAAATTTCTTTTTTTTGTATGGAAGAAAGAGTAAATCCCTTTTGCCGGGCTAATAAAGCAATTCGAGACTTGGCCTCGTTTTTATTCTTTGCTTCTATGTAGCCGGTAATACGTTTTTGTTGTGGCGTTAAACCGGTGTATCTAAATTCTGCCATCTTTCTTCTCTGATTAAACCTTTATTTATTCTCTCTTTAACAAAACGGGCCCAAATTTGTGTTGGGCCCGTAATTCGTTTTTTACTCGTTGCAATTCAAAATGAATTCCTTTATAGTACAGGTAATTTGGCCTGTATTATAATTGCTTGAAAAATTTGTGACCAACTTTTTTTCATCAAGCCCAATTAGAGTATTAAACTGTAACATCCAGCTTGTGCGGTATTAGTATTATTCGCCTGCAGCAACCTTGGTTATTGTGGTATTGGTTATGCTGTTCGGGCCGATTGCCATTTGTACCTGGCAAACATTGCCGTCTTTATCTTTGTAAGAACCAACGCCTTGTAATGTCACAGCATCACCGGAACCGGCAGTAGCAATGGTAAATGTACCGTTTTCATTACTGTATTCGGAGGTTCCGGTAGCTACCGGTGACATGTGTTCCAGGCCTAATCCATCAAACTGATTGCCGCCGCCGCCCATGCCGGTCGGTTTTACATAGTATTGTTGTGCGCGGGCTGCCATATTCATAAGATCATTGATAACTGCTTCCTGATTCGATGCAGCTGCCGAAGTTCCGAATGTCTGAATACCTACTACTACCGCGATACCGACGATAATAACACTTAATACGATGAGTAAAAGTTGTTGTTGACCCATGATGAACTCCTTTGTAATTAATTAATAAGTTAATTAGGTACGATTTTAATAGTCGTGCATTATTATTTTGCTTACACACCTTGTTATTCAAACATTATGCCAAAATTTAAATTACCATTTGGAATTTTACATTTTTATACATAGCTGTTTTTAAACAACTTACACAAACAGCATTTTTGGTAATTTTTTATTGCATTTCTGAAATTGAATAATTATTACCCAAGTGGGACAAAAGAAGTATCAATTACCGCCCAGGTGTGCACTTTAGGCAACACTTGACCATGCTTTTAATGAAAAAATACCGGTAAATTTTAAAATGGGGAAAAACGCTGTTTAAAAAGGGTGCTTTTTGAGTATTTCAGGCAACAAAAAGTCGCTGCTATGCAAATATTTTAACATAAAGCCCATACCGGGGTGACAACTTTATACAATATTGTGACAAATATGAAACAAAATTTTTAAAATGCGACTTGAAATACCCAATTTTGAGAATAAACATCACACTCACCACAGTTATAAAATTGATCGGTTGCTGAAAAATCATACCTTAAAAAACAATCTCCAATTCATCTTTAAGCAATTAAAAGCGCCGCAGTAGAAATTTCAATAAAAGGGTTGATTCGTTGCCAAAAAATTATTAAGTTATAATCTTTAAAAGGAGTTATATTGGCAGAAGAAAACAAAAAAATACTCTGGGTCGATGATGAAATAGACCTGCTGCGCGCCCACGTTCTGTTTTTGGAAGGTAAAGGATACACCGTTACTACTGTTACCAATGCAGAAGACGCAATAGAACTGGTGAAAACAAAAAAGTTCGATATTGTGCTGCTCGATGAAATGCTGCATGGTATCGATGGTCTTTCGGCGCTGGTGGAATTAAAAGAAATCAACCCGGGTTTGCCGGTTATTATGGTTACAAAAAATGAAGAAGAATCATTAATGGAAAATGCCATCGGCGCCAAGATTGATGATTATCTGACCAAACCGGTTAATCCAAGTCAGATATTACTGGTTTGTAAAAAAATATTGGACAGTAAAAAAATTGCCAGCCAAAAACTCTCCCGCGATTATATGGCCGAATTTAATAAAATATCCCTCAGCCTGATGGGGCCTTTAGATTGGCCCGACTGGATTGATATTCATATTAAATTGTCGGAATGGGATCTGGAACTCACCCAGCATCCGGATATTGGCCTTAAACATACTCTCGACGATCAAAAAAAAGCCTGCAACGCCGAATTCGGACGGTTCATGGAAAATCATTATACCGACTGGCTGCGCACCGACGACAGGCCACCCCTGTCTCCCGATATTATACCCAGGTTTGTATTGCCCCATGTGGAACAGAATAAAAAAACGGTTCTATTGATTATTGATAATCTTCGTCTCGATCAATGGTTCATTATCGAGCCGTTATTACGTGACTATTTCAGTATCAAACGCGATTATTATTACTCTATCATTCCTACAGCTACCCCATATTCCCGTAACGCCATATTTAGCGGTTTATACCCCGGTGAACTGGATAAACGCTATCCCGGTTTCTGGAATACCGGCGATGAGGAAGACGATATCAGCCTGAACCGCAATGAACAGCAATTATTGGTCGATCATTTAAAAAGACGGAGACTGGATCTAAAACCGGAACCGAAATACGCCAAGATCATGGATATTCAGGAAGCGCAAAATGTAGCCCGGCGCATCAACGAATATAGCAGCATGCCGTTTTCGGCAATCGTATTGAATTTTGTCGATATACTGGCGCATACCCGCAGTTCTTCCACCCTCATCAAGGAAATGATCCCCAATGAAGCCGCCTGGCGGACAATGACGCGCTCCTGGTTTGAGCATGCGCCTATATTTGGAGCTTTACAGCAAATGGCCCAAAATGGTAACACTGTTATAATCACCACCGATCATGGCAGCATTCGCAGCCAGCGCGGCGCCAAAGTGATTGGCGACCGGCAAACCTCTACCAGTCTGCGCTACAAATACGGGCGTAATTTAAAAGTGAATCCAAAACATGCGTTGTTTATTAAAGACCCTGCGGAATATAAATTGCCGGTGCGCGGGGTGAACAGCAATTATATCATCGCCAAGGAAGACTATTATTTTGTCTACCCCACAAATTACCATTACTATCTGAATTATTATGCCGATAGTTTTCAGCATGGCGGTATATCACTCGAAGAAATCATTTTACCGGTTATCACCCTTGAAGCAAAATAAAGTTGACGTTATTGGCCACCGTTATTAAAAAAATATCCAATAATCCCGGTGAAACCCTGGAAATTGGTAAATGGTTCGCTGGGAATTTGCAGTCCGGCGCTATCGTTTGTCTTTTTGGTAACCTGGGTAGCGGCAAAACCACACTGTCGCGCGGAATTTGCGAAGGCCTGGGCATTAAGGACTTTATTACCAGTCCGACCTTCACCCTGATCAATGAATATCAGGGCCGGCTGCCGGTCTATCATTTTGACTTTTACCGAATCGGTTCATCGCTCGAACTGTATGAACTTGGCCTGGATGAATATTTATATGGGGAAGGCGTCTGTTTAATAGAATGGCCGGAGATCATTATGGATGAAATTGCCGGTAAAAAATATGATATTCATCTGACCTGGAATGTGGAATCGGGACTTGAAAATCAACGGGAAATTGTGATAACCGAGTACCCGGAAAATGGGCAGGTGCAGCCATGATCGTGCTTGGTATTGAAACCTCGACACAAATTTGCAGCGCTGCCCTGACGCAAGACGGGCGCCTGCTGGCGGATTATCGCATTAACATTAAAAACGCTCACGCCCGCCATTTATTTAATATGATAAGCCATATTTGCACGGTCAGCGGGAACCCGGTTAATAAACTCGACGGTCTGGCCGTATCCATCGGGCCAGGCTCGTTCACCGGGTTACGCATCGGCCTGGCGGCGGTCAAAGGGCTGGCAATTGCTGATCATATTCCGGTTACTGCCGTTTCAACCATGCAAGCCCTGGCAATGCAGGCCCCGGTTATGCAGGGCATTATCTGCCCGGTAATAAAATCACGCAACCGGGAGTATTATATGGCATTGTTTGAACGCAGCAACGGCGAGGATTCCCTGCTCAAGGAAACCACCCTGGTAAAACACGACGAGGTGAACAGGTTCATTCCGGCAAACTGCTTACTCATCGGTCATACGGATGATTTTACCAGTAGCGAGATGGTTGTACCCGGGCTGCAAATTGCGCCGGCTTGTTATGCATATCTTGATGCATATACCATAGCGTTGCTGGGCACAAAGCAATTTGCACAAAACAAAACCGATGCGATTGAAAACCTGCAACCACTCTATTACCAGGAATTTATTGCCGGTATACCCAAAAGGACCAGTCTTTTACAGAACAATAAACCTGCATAATGAGCACCGAGTTTATAAAAGCTCTTGATTCCGGCGTACAGATAAAAATTCGTCCCATGCAATGGGAAGATATTGAACAGGTATACCAGCTTGAAAAAAGGATTTTTGTTGCGCCATGGTCGCGGGCTTCATTTGAAGCAGAGTTGCTGAACCGGTATTCATATAACCTGGTGGCGACCAATGAAAATGTAGTGATAGGTTATGCGATCATCTGGATGTTTGTCGATGAACTGCATATTGCCAACCTGGCAGTCAAAGACAGCTGGCGTGGCTGCGGCATAGCCACCTGGATCATGAATGTTATTTTCAACATTGCTCATGAGAATCATATAAAAATCATGCATCTCGAAGTGCGAAAATCTAACGAGGCGGCAATAAACCTGTATAAAAAATTTGGTTTCGAAATTGTCGGATATCGCAAAAACTATTATGAAAAAGAAAAGGAAGATGCTATATTAATGAGTACCTGTATTAATGATACGGTTTTATAACAGGAGTTAAAATGGCCTGGTTCAAACGAGATAAAACGACCCTGACCATCCAGGAAGAAAAAATGGAACTACCGGATGGCTTGTGGATTAAATGTCCAAATTGTAATGAAGTGTTATATAAAAAGGAACTGGAAAAGAATCTCTATGTGTGCATGAAATGCGATTACCATTTTCGCATCACCAGCGACGATTATATCCGGATTCTTGCCGACGATAAAGAGTTTCAGGAGTTTAATGCCAATATTCAGTCTACTGACCCGTTAAAGTTCAAAGATTCCAAAAAGTACGCCGACAGGTTAAAACAAGCGATGACTATCACCAATCTCACTGAAGCAATAAGAACCGGTTTCTGCCATATTCATAGAATTCCGGTTGTGCTGGGGATAATGGATTTTCGTTTTATCGGCGGTAGTATGGGTTCTGTAGTGGGAGAAAAATTTTCCCGGGCTGTAAATATGGCCATTGAAAAAAAGTGGCCGTTGGTGGTTATATCCGCCTCAGGTGGGGCCAGAATGCAGGAATCGGCGTTTTCTCTGATGCAAATGGCTAAAACATCAGCGCACCTGGCGCTGCTGGCGGAAGCAAAACTGCCATATATCTCAATATTAACTCATCCGACCACCGGCGGCGTAACCGCCAGTTTCTCGATGCTGGGCGATGTAATCATTGCCGAGCCCAAAGCGCTGATCGGATTTGCCGGGCCGCGGGTAATTAAACAAACCATCGGCCAGGACCTGCCGGACGGTTTTCAAAAATCGGAATTTCTGCTGCAACACGGTTTCGTCGACATAATTATACATAGAAAAGAACTCAAGGAAAAACTGTTTCAACTGCTCTCGTTTTTCCCGGTTGAAAAAGCTGCTGCAGTTACAGCAGCGCAAACATATTAATTGAATTACCTTAATATTTCTGGAAATATTTATAATTGAGAATTCTGCTAACAAACGATGATGGTATAAGCGCTCCGGGGCTGGCGGCCCTGGCTAAAGAAATAAACAAGATCGGCCAGGTATTAATAGTTGCCCCGGAAACCGAAATGAGCGCAGTTGGCCACGCCATTACCCTGCACGATCCACTGCGGGTTTCAGACTATGCTAAAAATGGCTCTTATTTTGGTAAAGCCGTTAGCGGCACCCCAGCCGATTGCGTTAAAATTGCCTGGGGAGCGCTTTATAAAAATGAACCTAAAATAGATTTACTGATCTCCGGTATTAACCAGGGGTCCAATACGGGTATAAACACAATCTATTCCGGCACTGTTTCGGCGGCAACCGAAGGAGCAATTTTGGGAATTCCATCGTTTGCAATTTCGCTCACTACCTACACCAATCCCGATTTTAGCTATGCCGCTCGTTTCGCGCGCTATCTTGCCGAAAAGATCATGATCAACAAATTGCCGCGCGGGGTTTTTTTGAATGTCAACGTGCCGGCGGTTCCGGAAGAGCAGATCGCCGGAGCTAAAATTACCCGTCAGGGTATGGCAAATTATTGTGAAGAATTCCAGGTACGCAAGGATCCGCGCGAACGGGAATATTACTGGCTAACCGGGGATAAGGAAGCTATTGAGGAAGATGAAAGCGTTGACGACCGCGCCATATTACAAAACAAGGTATCAATAACCCCGATCCATTATGACCTGACTTTTTATCCTTTTATGCGTGAACTGGAAAAATGGCATATTGATTTTAACTCGAGAATTGAATGAACCATAAAGAATCCATCATTGTTTTAGATTTTGGCTCGCAATACACGCAATTGATTGCCAGGCGCATCCGTGAAGCGGGTGTTTATTCTGAAATCAAACCGTTTGACTACAATTTTGATGAACTCGTCAAACTGAATCCACGTGGCCTGGTGTTATCGGGCAGTCCATCCTCGGTTTATGATAAAAACTCTCCCCTGCCTGATAAAAGGATATTCGACCTGGGTTGCCCGGTGCTCGGCATCTGTTATGGCTTGCAGGTCATGGCGCATCTGCTCGGCGGCAAAGTAGCCGGCGCCGCACACCGCGAATATGGCCGCGCCAGGTTAACAGTAGACGACCATGCCGATCTTTTTTCCCAACTGGATGATGAGTTGGAAGTGTGGATGAGCCATGGCGACCGGCTGGAAAATATGAGTAATGAATTTCAAATCATCGCCCATACCAATAATGCGCCAATTGCCGCGGTCCGTCATAAACTCAAACCGTATTACGGCATCCAGTTCCATCCCGAAGTGGTGCATACCCCGATGGGCAAGGAAATATTGGGAAATTTTGTTTTTAAAATTTGCGGTTGCCGGCCGGACTGGAATGCCAGTTCCTTTGTAGAAAATGCGGTGCAGCATATTAAAAATATCATCGGCGATGAACTGGCTATATGCGCATTAAGCGGTGGTGTGGATTCAACCGTAGCAGCTTATATGGTCGCACGGGCCATCGGCAAACAACTGACATGTGTATTTGTCGATACCGGTTTACTGCGTGAAGGTGAAGCACAACAGGTTTGCGAGTTTTACGCCAAAGCGGAATTTAAATTTACTTTTGTCGATGCCAGCGACAGGTTCCTGTCGCGTCTGGCGGGTGTGATCGATCCGGAAAAGAAACGCAAGATCATTGGCGAAGAGTTCATCCGCGTGTTTGAAGATGAAGCGAAAAAGATCGGCCCGGTCAACTATCTGGTGCAGGGGACGCTGTATCCCGATGTCATTGAAAGCGTTTCAACCCGCGGGCCTTCGGCGCTAATCAAATCGCATCATAATGTTGGCGGTTTGCCCGAAAAAATGGGCTTAAAACTGATTGAGCCGTTGCGCGAACTCTTTAAAGATGAAGTGAGAAAAGCCGGCAAGGAACTTTTAGTTCCGGACTATATTCTGGGCCGCCATCCATTTCCGGGGCCGGGGCTGGCGGTGCGAATTTTAGGCGAAATTAACCGCAGCCGTCTGGCCATTTTACGTCCGGCCGACCGGATATTTATTGAAGAATTAAAAAAGAACGACCAATATAATAAAATCTGGCAGGCTTTTGCTGTACTCTTGCCCATCCAGACCGTTGGAGTTATGGGCGATGAAAGAACTTATGAAAATGTTGTGGCGTTGCGGGCGGTTACCAGTCTGGATGGTATGACCGCAGACTGGGCGATCATCCCCAATGATCTTTTAGCGCATATCTCCAACCGGATCATAAATGAAGTTAAAGGTGTGAACCGGGTGGTGTATGACATCAGCTCCAAACCACCAAGCACAATTGAATGGGAATAGAATTGAGGTAATTACTTATGTGTGGCATAGTCGGTTACATTGGTGAACAAAATGCAACGCCGCTTTTGATAAATGGCCTGAAGAGACTGGAATATCGCGGTTACGATTCCGCCGGTATCGCTATCCTTCAGGATCATAGTATAAACATTTACAAAAAAGTGGGTAAAATTAAAAACCTCGAAGACGCTGTCAACGGCAGTGAACTGACCGGCAGTGTCGGTATTGGTCACACCCGCTGGGCAACCCACGGTGTGCCGAATGAAGTGAATGCCCATCCGCATACCGGCAATTCCGGCGCTCTCGCCCTGGTTCATAATGGTATTATTGAAAATTATGAAACATTAAAAAAAGAATTGCAAAGCAAAGGGCATGTTTTTAAAACCGAAACCGACTCGGAAACCTTGTGCCATTTATTTGAAAAACTGATGGAAGACGGTTTTGATCTGGTTGAAGCGGTGCGACTTGGCTTGTCGAGAGTTGAAGGCACATTTGGCCTGGTCATTATGAGTTCCAATCATCCCGATATGTTGATTGCCGCCCGGCGCGGCAGCCCCCTGGTCATTGGCCTGGGCAAGGGAGAAAATTTTATCGCTTCGGACGCCGCTCCACTGGTAGGACATACCACCGATGTTGTGTATCTTGAAGACGGTGAAATGGCAGTGGTAACCAAGACGGAGATGAATGTTAAAACAATCGATGATCGGCCGGTAAATAAATCCATCGTCACAATCGATACAGATCTGCAGGAAATTGAAAAATCCGGATATGCGCACTTTATGCTTAAAGAGATCATGGAGCAGCCACAAACCCTGGAAAATACCATGCGCGGCCGGTTGTTGATGCAGGAAGGCTCCGCCAAACTCGGCGGCATCGGTAAGGATATTGAATCGTTACTCTATGCGCGCCGGGTAATCATAACCGCCTGCGGCACCTCGTGGCACGCCGCTCTGATCGGCGAATATATGTTTGAAGAACTGGTGGGGATACCTGTCGAAGTGGAATATGCCTCGGAATTTCGTTACCGCGACCCGGTTTTGGGGAATGATTCGGTGGTAATTGCCATCAGCCAGTCCGGTGAAACCGCTGATACGCTGGCGGCAATCCGTGAAGCAAAAAGAAAAAAATGCAAAGTATTTGGTATCTGTAACGTGGTTGGCTCCACCATAGCCAGGGAAACCGATGCCGGAGTTTACCTCCATGCCGGTCCGGAAATTGGCGTAGCTTCAACCAAAGCCTTTACATCGCAGGTTACGGTGCTGGCATTGATTGCGTTGGTACTGGGACGTATGCGGTCCATATCCACAGCCAGAGGTTTGGAAATTTGTCGCGAACTGGCTGCGATACCGGATAAAGTAAGCCAGGTTTTAGCCAACCATGAACAAATTAAAGAAATTGCCGGCGAGTTCAAGGATATGCGCAACTTTTTATATCTGGGCAGGGGTTACAATTTCCCGGTGGCTCTGGAAGGGGCATTAAAGTTAAAAGAAATCTCATATATTCATGCCGAGGGATACCCGGCTGCGGAAATGAAACACGGCCCCATTGCCCTGATCGATAAAGATATGCCGGTGGTGTTTATTGCCACGCGGGATTCAATATATGATAAAGTCATCAGCAATATCGAAGAAGTGCGGGCCCGCAAAGGTAAAGTTATTGCCATTGCCACTGAAGGCGACAAGGAAATCAGCAAACGCGCCGACCGGGTAATATTTGTGCCCCCAACCCTCGATATGCTAAAACCGCTGATCAACATCATTCCATTGCAACTTTTAGCCTATTATATTGCCGTATCACGCGGTTGCGATGTCGATCAACCGCGAAACCTGGCTAAAAGCGTAACTGTTGAATAGCTATTGTAAGGAGGATAAACAACCTGTGAAAAAAACTATTCTTGACTGTTTTACAAATAAAACCCGGCTGGGAATGCTCCTGGTAATACTAATAGTCACCGGGTATAATACTGTCACTGCCGATACCGTCCAGTGTGAAAAAATATTTGCCCAGGGTATTATCCAGTATAAAAATGCGCTCTATACCGATGCCCTGATCACCTTTAATACCCTGATAAGCCAACCGGAGCCCAATCCATATATCACCAGTGGTTATTACATGGCGGCACGCAGCGCCTGGCAAATTCAGGAGGCTGAACAGGCTGCCGGTTTTGCCAAATACTTGTTAGCCCGGTATCCGGACAGCCGTTATGTGGCAGATTGCCATTACCTTTTGGGTAATATTAGCACCCGGAAAAACGAAACCGCAAACGCCCTGGAACATTTTGCCCTTACCATTGAACATGCCGGTAATGATTCACTGGTTCTTAAAAGTTATCACAAGGGTTCACAATTGCTGACCACCGATTTAGGGCAAGAGACTTTTGACGGTTTGCTTAAAAGTTATCCATGGACCAAAGCAGGTCATTTTATTAAACTGTGGCAAGCCGAATCATGCCTTCTCACCGGCAATAAGAACAAATGCTCGACAATAATTAATGATATACTGGCCGCCAAACCAACTCAGCAAATTTCTCGGTTGGCTGCCGCTGTAAAAAGCAAAGAAGCCGCCCCGCACGTTCGCATTGGCGTTATACTGCCGGTGACCGGTTACTTTTCCGCGGAATCGGCAGATATGCTGCGCGGTATGGCGCTGGCCTTGCGTCAGGCCAGGGCGGAAGATAATATTGAAATTGTCATAGCCGATTCCAAAGGTAACCTGGTCGACGCTATAGCCAGCACCAGGGCGCTATTAAAACAAAATATCAGCCTGGTTATTGGTGAACTGGAAGATAATATCACCGCTGTCATTGCCGGATTTACCTCGCGTGAAAACCTGCCCCTGCTGGTGCCGGTGGCAACTGAAAACGGCATTACCACAATCGGTGACCATATTTACCAGGCCAATAACGACCTGAATACCCGCGGCTCACAGCTTGCCGAATTTGCCTATAATCAACTTGATATGAAAACTTTTGCCACTCTTGCCCCTGCCGATGAATATGGCAATACCATAACGGATGCATTCACCAAAAAAATTGACCAACTGGGCGGCACGATTATTTCACAGAAATGGTATTACCCGGGCACCAGTGATCTGCAGCGGCAGTTTGAAGGCATTCGCGAGGCAGGTTTCCGTTATACATTCCGTGATTCGCTTTATAGATCCAATATTCGTGTAACCCCTGACCGGGTCGATTCCCTGTTCCGGGTAGCTAACCGCCGCGCCAAAGATATATCGCCGGATAATGAGGGCCTGGTACAATGGATGGAAATACCGGTTACTTCTATCGATGGTTTGTTCATGCCGGTTTATGAAGAAGAACTATCCATCATTGCGCCGCAGCTGGCTCTGGCCAATATCAAAGCCAAACCACTCGGCGGCGGCTTTTGGCTGAATGAAAAGTTATTACAGCAGCAGCGTAATTATATTAACGGCATTGTGTTTGTCGCCGGTTATTTCTTTACCGAAACCGACCCGCAATACCGTACCTTTATCAACCAGTACCGCGAATTTACCCAAACCTCGCCGGGGAAAATGTCGGTGTATGGTTACAATATTATGAATCTGGTGATCGCCGCGGTTAATGCCGGCAACACCGGCAGTGAAAGCATTAGTAAATATCTGGAAAATGTGCAGGATTTTTCCGGTATTGGCGGCAAACTAACTTTTTATAAAAACAACAATATAAATGGCGCCGTCAACATCCTGCAGTTCCTGGACGGTAATATTATAAAAATTAATTAATTTGATATAAATCACTTTGATTTATGAAATAGTTCCTTAAATTATGTTGTTATTATGCAAAAATAAAATAAACACAAAAACAGGAAAAATGGAGGAGTTACCATGAAAAAAATATTGCTTCCCGTACTCGTTGTACTAGTAATGAGTGTATCTGTATTAGCCCAGGCTAATATTGGCTTTAATGGCATTGGCGTTAAAGTTGGTTATGTCATGCCTGAAGATCCGATTGAAAGCACATTTGGCTTTGGTTTGAATGCCGATCTGGGAACCATTACTCCGAAAATTAAATTGGGCGCTTTTCTGGATTACTGGTCAAAATCATATGATTATGATTATGGTTATGGCGCAAGTTCGGAAGCTACATTTTCAGTGCTGGCAATTGGCGCACTGGCACGTTATGATTTCACCACTAGCGGTAATATAAAGCCGTATGTTGCTGGTGGACTTGGTTTGGATTTTGGAACATTCAAATGGGAATGGGAAAATCCCTACACCGGTGATAAAGAAGATGAATCGGAAAGCGATTCCGAATTTGCAATCCACCTCATCGGCGGTGCTGAAATGCCTTTATCTCCAACCATGACTGGTTTTGCTGAAGTTAAATATGTTATTTCCGATCCGGAATATTTTGGTATCTTTGTCGGTGTAATGTATAAACTGAAATAAGCTTTTTTTATATATAATTTTAACAAGGCCCTGATATTACATTATCAGGGCCTTTTTTATTGTTTTTACTTGAAATAGTATTTTAATTCCCTTATATTTACCTTCGCTATATCAAAAACAACGTTATCCGATGGTCAATTTTGCGTAGAATATACTTTAACAGGAGTCTGGTGTGACAATCGTACAGGCATTGATATTGGGCATAGTTCAGGGATTAACCGAATTTTTACCGGTTAGCAGTTCCGGGCACCTGGTGCTGGGTAAAACCCTGTTGGGCGTTCCCGAACAAGGGATAACTTTTGAAGTGTTTGTGCATTTCGGCACCCTGCTGGCAGTGGTGGTCGCTTTCCGTAACGATGTGCTGAACCTGATCCGAACTTTTTTCTCCCTGTTCCGGCCGGTCAACCCGCAGGCCCTTCGGGAACGTTATCATAAAGACGCCAACCTGCGTTTACTGGTATTCATTATTATCGCCACCATCCCCGCCGGCTTGATTGGAATTCTATTCGAGGATAAAATCGAGCAAGCCTTTAATGACCCGCACCTGGTATGTATCATGCTGCTGGTAACGGCGCTCATCCTCTCCCTCACTTTTTTTGTTAAAAAGCCGGCAAAGCCCCTGGGATTTATCAATACACTGCTTATGGGTATAGCTCAATCCATCGCCATTTTGCCGGGCATTTCGCGTTCCGGCTCCACTATCAGTTCCGGTTTGTTTTGCAAAGTGAATGGTGAAGATGCGGCACGGTTTTCATTTTTGCTGGCGCTTCCAGCCATTCTCGGCGCTACTATTTTAAAAGCCGCCGAACTGGGCGCCGAAGGCTTTACGGGTTCTTACCTGGTCATATTAGCTGTCGGTACGATCGCGGCATTCCTGTCCGGCTACCTGGCGATCAAGTCCATGCTGGGTATTGTGCGGCGTGGTAAATTATACTGGTTTGCCCCGTATTGTTTTATTGTCGGCCTTGTGGGTCTGTTGCTGGTTTAAACGGAGTTTCGGTTTGAGAAAAGATGAAAAAATGGCCCAGGTACTGGCCGACCTGCAAAAGAAAAAGTTCGCGCCGGTCTATCTGTTTTATGGCGACGAGTTGTTCAGCATCGATGAAAAAGTAGATTATATTGTCAATAACCTCGTTGAACCGGCAAACCGGGATTTTAACCTGGATGTTATCTATGGCGATGAAGCGGACGGCGCTAAAATAGTCAACATTGCCATGTCGTACCCCATGATGTGCGAGAAAAGAGTGGTGATCGTTAGAGATATTCACCTGCTTAAAAATAACGGACTGGCTTTGCTGATGAAATACGCCGCCAAACCGGTGGCAACAACTTGTCTGGTTATGACCACTGCCTCTATGGAAAAGCAGGATATAAAAAAACTGGAAAAACTGTGCGCCGCTTTGGAATTTAAACAATTGTATGACAACCAGGTACCTGACTGGATCCAAAAGCACCTGGCGAAAAAAAATATCAACATCACTCCCGATGCGATCAGGTTGTTACAGGGTTCCGCCGGCAACTCGCTGCAAAACCTCAGCACCGAGTTGGATAAATTATTGCTCAACCTGGGTCAGCGTACCCGGATTGAAGTGAACGATGTGGAAGCGATCATCGGGGCAAGCAAACAATATACTATTTTCGAACTGTGCGATGCAGTTGCTGCCAAACAATTGCAACCGAGCTTGCTTATTCTTCATAACCTGCTGCAACTGGGAGAAACGCCGGGATTGATCATAACCATGTTGAACCGCCACTTTACCAGGCTGTTACTGGTCAAAGAACTGGTGGAACAACGAATCGGTGAAGATAAAATTGCCGTAGCGATCAAAGCGCATCCGTTCTTTGTTAAAGGATACCTGCGGCAGGCGAAACTTTACAATATTGCCCAGTTAAAACAAAGCTTTGTATTGTTACTTGAAACCGACGAACTTTTAAAGTCCAGCAGTCAAAAAGATAAACTATTGCTGGAATTATTGGTATTAAAGCTATATTATATGTAGCGCCGCAAAAGAACCTGGAACTTTTCATTTTTAAAATTGTTAGATAATACAGCGCATGACAAATAAATCCATTCAACAATCGACCGTGACCGATGAAGAACTTATCAAAAGATACCAGGATGGTGATCTTTATGCTTATGATTTGATTGTCAGACGCTACAAAGATCAGTTACTGAATTTTGCTTACCGGTTTTTAGGAAATCTTGAAGAATCTGAGGATGTCGTACAGGAAACGTTTCTTCGCCTGTACAAGAACAGGCACGCCTATAAACAGATTGCAAAATTTTCGACATGGATTTATACCATTGCCGGCAACCTGGCAAAAACCGAGTTACGAAAACGAAAAAGACGAAAACTGGTCTCGATCTCGGAACTGGGCTTTGAAGAAAAAGAATTCGAACTTGAAGACAACAAAGCCGATACGGAACAGCAGGCTGATTCGCAATTAAAAGAAAAAATAATTCAAAATGCCATCGAAGATCTGCCGTTCCGGTTCAAACAGGTAATCATTCTGAGAGACATTCAGGAACTTTCTTATGAAGATATTAGTTCTATTCTGCGTATTCCCCTGGGCACCGTCAAGTCCCGGGTGAATCGCGCCAGGCAAAGATTACAGGTTTTATTAAAGGATTTGATGAGCCAGGAAAACAGGTCCTAACTTATGAGGTAAGTATGGCAGATTGCTACAAATTTCAAAAATTAATAAACGATACTATAGACAATGAAATTGATACATCCGGTAAAAAACAGCTTGAAGATCATATAAAACAATGCGCTTCCTGCAGTATGCAGTTGAAAAATGCGCTTGACCTACAGCACTCGCTAAAAACTTTACCGAAATTCAAAACATCAGCATCTTTTGAACTGGTTCTACGCTCCAAACTGCGAAATGAAATGTACAACAAACCGGCTTTTGCGCCGTTTGGCTGGTTGCCGTCCTGGCGACCGGTTCCGGCAGTTGCCACTTTGGGGATACTGTTCATTATTTTCGGTTATTTCATGGCCGGTATGATCCATAATAGCAAAACTCCTGTCATAACTCAGCAACCCGGCATTAACGGCGCCAACACGGCTGTTTTGGAAAATATCCCGGCGGTTGTTACTCAACCGGTGTCGCATGATGGCTATATCAAAATGAAAAATTATGTCAATATTGCCGAGCAGTTACCGGGTAACCGTGTTTATACCCGTGAATTGAGCGAAAATCAATCAAACAATAGCAGAATTGAACAAGTGCAAAGCGACAGTATACAGAGAATTATGCCGCGCCGATTGAACAAACCGCTTATCAGGCAGGCCAATACTATAGTGCATTTCTAAAACCCGTACATTTCACAATGGTGTCGTATGAAATTTAATAATATTTTCAGGGATTGGCGTATTATCATATTAACAGGGGCATTTTTTCTGGTATCAAGTAATTCCAGCCGGGCGCAGAATTCCTGTTTAAAGGAAATTGAACAGGAAATTGTGCAACTGGTTAACAAGATCAACCCTTCGATCGTTACTATCTCCGCCAAGTATGATTATGCGATTGTTGATAACAATAAAAATTCTTTTTTACAATTTAAAAGCGAAAAGCGTCAGCCGGTAGAAATTACCAATATCGGCTCCGGGTTCATTATCGACTCTACCCATATTCTTACCAAATCGAATGTGATCATGGGCAGCAAGGAAATCACCGTCATATTTTATGACAGTTCCACAACCACAGCAACATTTATCGGCACAGATCCGGAACTGGGGTTATCGGTTATCAAAGTAAACAAGAATAAATTTAAACCGGTCAAATTTGAAAATCTAAAAAATTTATCGCAGGGCTGCTGGGTTTTGCTGGTCGGGAATTCCCTTGGCACCACTCCATCAGTTTCGCTGGGCATTGTCAATTCCATCCGCAAGAATGAAATGATCCAGGTATCGGCTAATGTCGCTGCGGGCAACGCTGGCGGAGCGATATTTAACATTAACGGCAACCTGGTGGGGTTGATGACCGGAATGGCTGAAAACATAGCCGAAAACAATATCCTGGGCAGCACATTTTTTGCTAGTCAAACTACTTTTGCCTGGCCGGCCGGCAGCATTTCCAAAAGTATTACCGAAATCATGAACCGCAGTAAATTTCCCAACGGCTGGATCGGCGTAACCGGGGAAAACTGGCCCGGCAATATCGGCGGCGTGCATATCAATTCCGTTACGAATAATGGCCCTGCCGACAAGGCAGGAATAAGCGTTGGCGATATTTTGCTCTCGATCAATAATAAAAAAATTGATCATACCGTCGAGTTGGCAAATTTTATAAAATTTCTGCATCCCGGTGAAAAAGTAGATTTACAGGTATTGCGGGGCAGCGGCCTGCAAACTGTGCAGGTGACTATTGGCGAACAACCGCCCCAGGAAGCGCCGAGTTTCTATACCTCCACGCCTGTTGAACCTTTGCTTCCCGCCATGATCGAACAGGCGGAATATGATCCCGAGGATTTGAGCAGTGATACAAATAATAAAATATTGCTCAATCGTATTAATGAACTGGAACGCGAACTGGAATCCATGCGGGTGATGATCAAAAACCGATAATCAGACCAATATGTAGTAGTAAAAATTTTTATTAATAAAAAAAAGCCCTTAAAAAACGATCAATAATTCCCTGGAGGATAAGTTTTTAAGGGCTTTTACATTTCCTCATTGCTCACAATGCAGGGCAAGCTCCGCCACGCATTATAATATCTATTCTTCCCAGCCGTTCTTTATGCCGTGCGGCGCAAGGTAACCAATCGCTTCAATATCATAAACTTTTCCGCCTTTGATCTTGAAAACATGGGTTGCCGGCAGATCGAACGGTCCGTAATTGTTGGCCCGCTCGGTAACACCGGGCACACCGATGATCTTCATAACTTTGGGTTCGCCGTCATGAACAAAGATGGAATGAGCGAATACCAGTCCCATTTCCTCATCTACAGCCAGCAAGCGGCGGCGGTTAATATCGGTGATGTAGCTCATAACGCCGGTGCTGAGCTGCTCGCTGCATTTCATTTTGCGGAATGTTGAAAAATCATCTTTAGCCGCTTCTTCGGGGGTTTGGGTCTGGTCGTTAGCGGTAATACCGCCATTTTCGCGGCGCTGACATTCTTCGGCAAACGGGCAGATCGTGCCGTTATCCTGAACGATAGCCTCATAATAGGAATTGGCAATCCGCAGCATTTCTTCACGCGAGACCCGTTCGTTTACCGCAACCGGCGTTAACAGGCTTGGACGAACCTGGGACATATTGGGATTAAGCGGTTGATCATTATACTGCGGCACCACCAGATGATCGATCTCGGTGATCTTGCCTTCAACCAGCTTGAAACGAACGCTGGCAATGGTGGGTTTGCCCTGCACTTCAATTACACCTAAAAAACCAACCTGACCTTCCACAGGATCGGCAACGAAAATTTTAAATTCGGTTGGCCCGCCGGTAGCTGTCTTCCATAGTCCTTCACCTATGGGAGTCACTACCGTGTTTTCAACGAGTTTCACACTATCAGCCAGCGGTACTAAAGCGGGATCGTGTTTTGCCAGGGCGGTTAGATACTGTTCCATTAACCCGACAAGCGCCGGACGATCCATTTTTTTGGCACAAGACATCATTAATGTCGCCAGTAGAACCGCCATCCCGATAACAAGCAGACGTTTTTTCATATATTCTCCTTTTAAGTAAAAAAGTAATAATTATTAATTATAATATCAGTTATTTATCCCATACTTCCGATTTCATACGGTATGGTACTGAATTGATAACCGCCTCTATCTGGTCAATTTTGCCATTACGGATCTGGAACAATTCGGAAATTTCAATGGTCTGGGGCGAGGTTAATATATTCGGGGTCATAACGCCATTCGGCAAGGGGTATTGGCGTACGGCGGCGTTATGATCGAAAAAGCCAAAGGATAACACCAGGCCACGTTCCCTATCGACAATGGGGAAACGCCGGTTGCGGATTTCGGTAACAAAGGCAAACCAGCCGGATTTCTGTTGTTGTTCACAGTTCATGCATAAAACATCGGGCATGGTTTTGGGTATATCGGGATTCGGTTTCTGGTTGGTGGTATGCTGGCCGTTTTCCAGGCGTTCACAAGTTTCGGCAAACGGTGCGGTAAAATTGCCGGTTTGATTGGCCAGGCCGGTAAAATAAGAGTTGGCAATTTTAACCAGTTCTTCGCGACTCATCCGTTCACCCGCTGGCACTGTTTGGGTAAACTGCGGCCGCGGGGTTCTGGCATCCATAAGCTGTCCGGCGGATTTTTTCGCAGTTGCTTCCAGGTTCATCATATCATTGGGACGCGCCACGATCGCTTCAATTTCGCTGATCAGCGCTTCATCGACCTTGACGCGCAGCGCAATATAATCCAGCACGCCGTTTTCCAAAACCGTACCGTAAAAGCCGGCCTGGCCGCTTTCCACATCGCATACATACAGGCTATAGTTGGCGCGGGCGGTAAGAGTTCCCCATATTCCGTCGCCCAACCGCAATTCGACGCCGTTTTCCGTATATTGCACCCCATTAGCCAGCATAAGCTGGTTGGGATCATGCGCTATCATTGCCGCCAGCACTTTGTCGATTGTGCCTTCCAGACAGGCGCGGTCGCAGGGATCGGCAGCATGACTTGGGATTGCGAACCAGCATAATAATACAACACTAATGTAAAAGGGTAAAGTTTTACACATCCTCATAAGCGCCTCCAAAGCATAGTTTTAATAAATTGAATACAGGGTGGAATTACATTCCACCTGAGATAATGGATGAAAAGGATGAAATGAAATATTTACAGTCTATAATAAAAGCCATACCGGTATGAATATAATGGTGGGTCAAAAACCGCCCTGCGTCCTCGCCTGATGCAGGGCAGGATTCTACCCCACCTTAAAGACCGGAATAGGATTGATGAATAATTTAACTGTTTTTTACTATCAGGAAATAATTTTTTAACAAAACCCTGTAAAGCGGTTATGAAAGCCGGTTATTCTTAAATAAATACAATTTTTGATCGAACAGAATATATTACAATTCGATCACTCTCCTGCCACGCGAATAGTCTAGTATCCGGAATTTTTAAGAGTAAATGTAAGAAAAAATTTTATTGACAATAATAATCAAAAAACGTAAATTCATTGTAATAACAACAACATTACATTAAGATATTAGGGTTAAACATGGCAAAAACAGCGCTCATTCAAACACGGATTGATCCTGAGATAAAAAATTCGGCGCAAGCAGTACTCGGTAAACTGCATATTACAATGTCCGAAGCTATTTCCTTATTTCTTGCCCAGGTTTCACTGCACAGAGGCATTCCGTTTGAGATTAAATTACCAAACAAGCTGACAATAAATACAATGCAAAAATCGGATAAAGGGCAGGATCTGCATCAAGCTGCAAATAGTGATGAATTATTTCAGGACCTTGACCGTTGAATATTTATTATACAACGCAATTTAAAAAAGATTATAAACGACTGCAAAAACAAAACAAGGATATGATTAAATTAAGATCGGTAATAGAATTGCTTATAGCAGGTCATATACTGGATATCAAATATTGCGATCATCCATTACTCGGGAAATGGCATGGTCATCGTGATTGTCATATCGAACCGGATTGGATTTTAATTTATCGTATTACCTCAGATTCAATATATCTCGAACGAACCGGATCCCATTCCGAACTTTATAAATAATAACATTAACAATTATGTTCAGAGGTTTTCAAACTAACAATTACTCCCCCACTACCCGGATTGCGCCGATCTCCAGCAATTCCAATAAAAGATTGGCCGCGCCGCCATGCTCGACGATTTTGCCGTCCACCACTCTTTCAACATTGACGCCGGTATATACCACAGTTTTGCCGGTGGGTTTCATCCCCAGCCAGACGCCCTGGTGAGTGCCACGCGCGGTAATGCTGGTAGCTACCCAGTCCCCCTCGCCGATTTGCTGATCGACAGTTAACGTCAGATCGGGATAGGTTTGCCTAACCCCGATGACGTGCTCCCTGGCGCCCTGGATGCCAACCTGGTATCTTTTACCGGCATACACTTCAGTAAAATCCGGGGAAATAAATTCTTCAACATGATCCACGTTACCGGTATTGATTAATTCAGCTATATAGCGGCGGATGAGCGCCTTGTTTTCTTCTACGGACAACTTTATTCTCCTTTTTCAATGTCAATAAAGCCCAGTCCAATTGTTAATACAGACATAGCATTATAAATTTCTTTTAACTAAGGTCATCCAACTTTCCGGATTGGTAATTTTTGTAAAATCATATTTTTCATACAAACCATGAGCGTCCCTGGTTCTTAAGGCCCATACCGTTACGTCTTGTAAATCCGGATGTGACATGATACAGGACATTAACCACTTTCCTAATCCCCGGCCCTGGTAATCCTTAACAATAAATAAATCCATAATATAGGCGAATACGGCATAATCCGTTACAACCCGCGCCAAGCCGATTTGTTTGTTATGGGTATATACCCCAAAACACAAGGAATTCCTGAGCGATTTTTCCACAACCGCCATCGGCCGATCCTGCGCCCAATATGATTCATTTGCCAAGTAATTATGAATGATTTTTACTTGCAATAAAGCAGGATCGGTAGTGATAAGAAAATTGTCTTTTTTAAATGCAATGGTTTCCATAAATGACCTTTAGAATCTGATAAAAATGTAAATCAGGGTTAACCACCATATTATTTAATGAATAAAAGAGCAATATTCAATCGTTGATCCGATACCATACTGTCTTTATCCGGCATAACGCCTTTTTCATAATTTGTCATTAAACCCAAACTAAACTTGCCGCAGTCATAGCTGGTAATAACTGAAAAATCGATAAAAGTCCCGCCGTATGTGTAACCAATATTCCAATCGCGATATACAGCTTCGCCCATGGCGCCAAAACCGAATTGTGGAATAATAGAAATTTTATCATCCACTTTAAATTGTTTACCGACCAGTATCTCATTGGTGGCGCTGAAAAAATAGTTCAATTTACCATAAAATCCAAAGCTATCATAGTCCTCAACAGAGTGATGCGCGGCTTTGACTTTGTAATAGACCGGAAGAGACGATATGTTGATGGGTATTAACCACCCCGCGGAAACACCGGTTAATTTAACATGCGAATGATTGTTTCTATAGGTGTAAAGATAGTTATTGGCGCCAATAAATACAGCGCCGATTTTTTGTGAATAGAGATTGGAAAAAGACAAGATCAGAACGCTAATCGCTAAATAAACTTTTTTCATAATTCCCTCTTGTTATTTAATTGTTCGTGTTTTGATACCTATCTGTATGAATGAATATTAAATAAACTAATCTTCGACGAATAAATATTCAAGTAAAATAATGTATTATATTTAAAGGTTTAGGGAAAAATGTCCCGCCCCTAAAGCCACATTGCGTTACCACAGATAAATGCTTGACTTTTTGTTCATTATATGTAATTCAATATATTCTGAACTTGCCGATTGAGCAACTCCGTAACACACAAACAATGGCATTAAATGCTCCTCTCGGGGATGACAGTACCGCGCAAAGGGAGCATGTTCCCAACCGGTAAATCTTTGTGTTCGTTCATCCTCGCCAATTTGGGTATAGGTACAGGTCTCGATTAACCATTGTTCGAATGCTTCATTCATTGTTTTTGTATTGCTTGTTGTCGGGGCAAAAAAAGCCGGTAAATTGTGAAAAGAGAATCCCGAACCTATAACAAGCAGATTGTTATAATCCAGGTTTGCCAAGGCCCGCCCCATTTTAATATGTTCACCCGGATCGAGGCCCTGAATCAGGGATAGTTGTATACAAGGAATATCTGCTTTTGGATACATAATTTTTAAAGGGATAAACAAACCATGGTCAAATCCTCTTTGCCAATCTTGTCTGGCTGCAATACCGGCGCCGGTCAATAATTTGTATACCTGTTCGGCGAGCAGCGGCTCTCCCGGACAAGGGTATTCAATGTGGTATGCTTCTTCCGGGAAACCGTAATAATCATAGATAAGAGACGGGTTGGCCCCTGAGGTTATTGCCGGTATTTTTTCTTCCCAATGTGCGCTGATGACGATAATAGCCGCAGGTTTTGGAATTTTAGCGGCCATTAAGTGTAATTTTTCCACCATCTCCACATGACTTGCATCTCCCAACAGCGGCAGGGGGCCACCTCCATGCGAAAGAAATAAAACGCAGGGTTTGGTATTTTGCATTTCATCAACCATGGTTAAATAAATTATTAGTTAGCAGTAAATTATCCAGTTACCATTTTATTCTTTACTATTGCATACTCTTCCAGCGCTTTTTTAAATTCCTTTACTTGATTAAAAGACAATTGCCCCAAAGATATTTCCACATCTTGATTATCAAGTAAAACGACTTTGATTAATATTTCACCAATTGATATGGATTGGATATTATCCCATTCGAGTACAATTTTCTTGGGTGAAATAAATGGCGACAAGTTCGTTTTATCAGACTTGAACTGTATTGAAGTAATTTTGTTATCATCAACTGCTATATAACAACGTTTAGCCAGCCGATTATAGCCAATGGCATATATTATTAAGACAATTCCTATAAATATACCATAATAATAATATAAATTGTAATGTTGATAATAAATAGATGCTATTCCCAAGCCTATAGCAATAACCCCGATAACTGCCAGGCAAATTCGCATTTGCACGTCATGCTGATGAGATGTGCCGTACAGGTATTCCGTTTTTGGTTCCATGGTATTCTCCATCTTTGGTTTAATAACAGGTTTCCAGGCAACGTGATTTAATTGAACTAGAGTTGGTTCATTACCTAACATTACATTTAATAAATGATGTCAAAAGAGCGGAAAAATCCACTGTGCAGTTTATTTTAAAAGTATGAACTTGTTTTTTAAAATCTTTTGATTATCAATCAAAACCTGGTAAAAATAAAGACCGCTTGGTAAATCACCGGCGGTAAATGAAATATGCTTTAACCCGGCCGTTATTTTACCCATTTGTTGCCGATGCACGCATTGGCTATTAATATTGTACACAGAAAAACTTACACTTGCCGGTTGTAGCAAAGTAAACTCGATGACTGTTGAGGCATTAAACGGATTGGGATAATTTATTATACAGTTATAGTTTTGTATAACAGGCAATGTATGTGTTTCTTTAATATTAACAATATAGTCAGATAAATTTGCATCAAAACCAACCGGCCCCCAATGATGGGTTTCCTGCATAAAATAATCGGTTCTTTTAACAAGGCCTATTTTGTGTTTAAAAAACAAGGTATCCCTGGCAGTTGCGTATGCTTTTTCCGCAGAGTCGCTATACCTATAAATTTCCCGATAGTCAAGAAATTGCCATATTCTTATTTCATTATTCATACTCTGGCTTAATGGGTCATTTAATAATACACTCCCGCAGGTAATTAGATGATAGCCGGACAAAGATTCATATAACTTGAATGACAAAGTATCTATGATCATATAAGTAGTATCAATTCCCCCAAACAGACTATCGCCTTGTTTATTATATCTTGAAATATTTGCAATCATAGAAACCGACCATTCAATACTATTTTCATCGCTTGCGAATGAATCGGTAATTGTATATATGACCTGACCGGAATCAACCTGAATATGATCAAATAGCCCCACCCAAAATGTGGTATCGGAGGAGGTATAATCATAAATGAACTGGTTACCCACATTTAAGGGCAAGACATCATAAATCTGAGCTAAACCAGATTTAAGTATAATGATTAGAATGAGAAAAAACCCACAGATTTTATTCATAGCGCCTCAAGACCTGCCAATTATATTGTTTGATTTTTCATTCCAATTATCCCGCCATCCCAAATTATATATTTATATTTAACGAATTTCAAATCAACAAGCAAGAATTATTTTAAAAGTATTGAAATTTATCATTTATATTAATGATTAAATCTTCCAGGGCTGTATCAAAAGCCCCAATTTGAGAAAAGTTATTTAATCTGCTAAAGCACAAAAACAAACCTGTCATTTCGAGCAAAGCGAGAAATCTTGTTTTTGCAATATTTTAATACGAAAGATTCCTCGTCGCTTCGCTCCTCGGAATGACATGAATGGTGTTTTTTACTCTATCCTGGAACCTCTTTTTCTTATTGGGGGTTTCAATAAAGCCCCTTATTACAAAAACCTCATTCATAATTGCAATTTTGTAATATTCCAGTTCCACGTAAGATTGGACATTACCGATCCATATAATCTGGAAAATTTTCCTTTTTTAGCGGTCCGTTTACCATTATATAATTTATTGAATTATTTGATTTTATAAATAAAAATATTTTCGACAATTTTATTCAATTTTTCAGACAGGCAATGAAATTTTGCACTCTTTTGGCATTCATCTTGCCTAAAGACCAGCAGTACTCATCAAGTACAATAATTATCGCGAATTCACAATAACCAGGAAAAACAATGGCCCTATCCACTACCCGTCTTGAAATTAACGATTTAGATATGCATGCGTTTATCCAGGAACAAGTAAACCCGGATAACCAGCAGCCGGGCGATGAGCAATTTATCGAGCGGGTTTTGGAAAAATTTGGGTATAAAGCAACCGGCAGCACCATTCAGCAGGTGGCATGTACTATTGTCGATATTGCCGTAGCTCTCACCCAGGCAGATCGCGGTATTTTATTTTTACACGACCATAATCAATTCAATATTCTCTCCGTTCGCAACCATGACCGTGAAACCATAATGCTGGCGGAAACCGACTTTAGCAGCAAAGTATTCCAGCAAGCCATGGATTTAAAGCAAATTGTCTACATAAACCATAATAACTCCTCCACCGCCGGCGATGATCCCGATCATTGCCGGTTATATTTTATTATGTGTATTCCATTGCTCATAGAAGACGATGTAATAGGCGCCTTGTATGTAGACAGCGCTGCGCCGTTACGCAACGCATTTCGTTTTTCTACACAATTTTTTACCCTGTACGCAAATAAAGCAGCGAATTTATTGCGGAACACTCAATATTATGAAAATAATCGAAATTTCAATCGGGAAATTTTGGTTTTAAAAGAACAACTCGACCAGGCGCAAAGACTGGCAGAAAAAGGCAGGGCCGCCTCCAAAGTAGGTCACGAGTTGAATAATATCTTGTCTGCAATTCAGGGTAATTTGGATTTGGTAAAAATGTTCTTGCAAAAAAAGGAAAGTATTGAACAGGTGTATATCCGTTTACAAACAGCACAGGAATTATTAATGAACGTTAACCGTTATGCCAACAGTTTATTGAAAAACGCTGATTTCAGGTACTGCTATGAAAGTACCAGTCTCAACCAGCTTGTACAGGATTTTCTGGTTTCTTATCCGTCGCTGAGCAAAAACCCCCGCATCGTCATAGAGACCAGCTTTGCACCCGACCTGCCCCAGGTAACCCTGGACGCCGGGCTCATGAACCAGGTCATCCATAACCTGGTTAAAAATGCCCTCGAAGCCAAAAGCGATTGCCGCATTTTGCTCAAGACTATCTATGATAATAAAGGGCACAATGTGTTGTTATTAATTGCCGATGACGGGCCGGGAATGAATGCGGAAAAGCAGGCGCGCCTGTTTCGCGAAAATTTTACCGATAAACCAAATGGCAACGGTTATGGCCTGATGATTTGCAAGGAAATCGTAGAAAAGCAAGGCGGAACCCTCTCACTAAAAAGCCAGCCCGGTAAGGGATGCCTGTTTATCATTCAACTGCCGGTTCCGCAAACAGCCACAAACGAAGAAATTGTAAGCTCCAGCGAACCGATTTTTAATTCCTGGTTATAATTCATACTTATTCACCTGTTCACTCTAGCCCTCCCTCCCCTTCCGCAGCCGGAGATTATATCCGGTTCCCTGAATTGCATATTCTGCAACTGATACACATGATAAGTGTTATGCCGTAATGAACTGTTGGCGTCTGCAAAAATCGCCAAACAAAATGTGGCAGCAAAGCCACATAGCTTACAACAATAACTGTTTTTTAATTAAAAAATAGCCTGGAAAAACGCTGGAGTAAAAAAAAATGTCCCAGAAAGGCAAAATTGAAAAAAATCACTTGCAAAATACGATAGCAATTATTATTTTTGTTTTAGAGCAAAAGTCACTTTACAAATTATTTACGGAAAAAATTACGATTATTTTTTAGTATAGTTGAATACTTTTTTTCTCACTGCCGTAAAATGCGTTATTGATTTTTCTAGTTCACTTGCGTATACTATGTTTCTGACCCGATTTTTATGACAGGCGGTATATGTCGTTGCTTGCTATTGATGATTTTTCCGTAAGTTACAGCTACCCGGCGCCAAAACGGGTGGTTAATAATGTATGTTTACATATAAATACAGGAGAAATTTGCGCGCTGGTTGGCGAATCCGGCGCCGGAAAAACCACTCTCGGCCTGAGTATTCCCGGCTTGCTCGATAACTCTGGCGGCGTTAATATCAATGGGCACATCCTCTTTGACGATATAGATATTTATCAGTCATCTGCCCCGGTTGTAGCCGGGCTGCGCGGTAAACGCATCGGTTATATTTTTCAGGAGCCGCTGCTGGCGTTGAATCCGGTTATCCAAGCCGGTGAATTACTGCGTGAAACTATCCATGTTCATAACAAACTGGCTAACAGCAAAGCAGAGGCCCTGCAATGGCTGGAAAAACTGGGACTCGTATCGGCGAAACGATATTACCATTACTATCCACACCAGCTTAGCGGCGGAATGCGGCAACGGGTCATGCTGGCGCTGGCGCTGGCCGGCAACCCCGACCTGGTGATAGCCGATGAGCCGACCTCCGGGGTGGATGCCACCATGAAGCATGAGGTTATGGAGTTACTGGTAGCGCATTGCCGGACCGGGAAAAGTCTGCTTATCATTACACACGATATTGGTATTGCTGCACAATACTCCCAAAAATTGTTTGTTATGTATAAAGGCGAAGTGGTTGAAAGCGGCCCTACCAAAGAACTGGTAAAGCAGCCAACTCACCCCTATACACGAGTGTTATTAAATAAATATATTCATTTTATGAATTGATCTTTTTCAGGATACAGCCAGGTGTCAAATAACACAACACAAAAATCTCCCTATATTGGCTTGGTAAATGTAAGCAAGTATTACAACACCCACAGTTTGCTGCGCAGGCAAAAAATTCCGGTGATAAACAATATGAGCTTTTCCGTGCGGCAGGGAGAATGTTTTGCCATTATAGGTTCCTCAGGCGCCGGCAAGTCCACTGTGGGTAAGCTGCTATTGGGGCTAACCTCCCCGGATGAGGGGGTTGTTTATTATCAGGATATGGCGCTGCCTGAAATTTTGAAAAACAAAAAAGCCTGGTTTCGTAAACAATGCCAGGCGATCTTTCAGGATCCCAAAGCCTCGCTGAGTCCAAGAATGCAAATTATAGAGATATTGAGCGAAACGTTATCCCTGGATCGGGACCTTCCGAAAAAGGATCATCAGGATATAATCATCCGCCAGTTACAACTACTGGGTATTGAAAGCGAACAATTAAACAAGTACCCGCACCAGTTGAGCGGCGGTGAAGCGCAGCGCATTTGTATCGCGCGGGCGCTGCTGCGCAAGCCCGAGTTGCTGATCTGCGATGAACCTACTTCCGGGCTCGATGTGGTAACCGAGTGGGAGATCATTCATCTGTTAAAAGCGCTCCAGGAAACCGGCAAGCTGACCCTGATCTTTATGACGCATAACCTGCACCTGCTGCCGCATATTGCAGATCGCGCCGGCATTGTGCATCAGGGCGTTATGATAGAAACCGGCGATATAAAAACTATTATCAATAATCCCGAACAGACGTACACACAAAAGCTTGTGCAAAGTATAACATACCGGTAATTGTCGATGTTGAATTATATCATTAAAAAATTTTTTTCCGGACTGCTGCTGTTGGCGGGTCTTTTGGCGTTGACTTTTTTCATGGTGCGCCTCAGTCCCGGCAACCCGGCAGCTATCGGTTACGACCCTATGAAATCTCCGGACAGCATGACACGTCTGGAAAAAGCCTGGGGACTGGATCAACCGCTGCATGTCCAGTTCTCGGCATGGATGTCCGGCCTGCTGCAGGGCGATTTGGGGCGTTCTTATGCCAATAACCTGCCGGTTGCCGATATTATGAAACAAGCCATTCCCAACACGCTGCTGTTGACCATACCGGCTTTGCTGTTGCAGATCATTGCCGGTACACTGCTGGGACTCGTACAAATAGTGTATCACCATCGTTTTGCCGACCGCTTCATCAGCGCCGTAACCCTGGTATTATATGCGATCCCGGCATTCTGGCTGGCATTGGCCCTGGTCATGTTGTTTTCACAAACCTGGCATATTTTCCCGTCTTCGCAGATGCAATCCTTCGCCTGGCAGGAAATGTCTTTCTGGCAAAAGGTTGGCGACAGGTTATGGCGCCTGGTTTTGCCGGTTTTATCCATGTCGCTGGCCTCGCTCGGCGTTACCAGCCGTTACATTCGTAACGGTCTTGCCGATATGATGAAGAAAACTTTTATAACCGCCGCCCGCGCGCGCGGTCTATCCGAAAAGCGTATTATTTATAACCACGCCCTGCGCAATGCGCTTATTCCGGTCATTACTGTAACCGGGCAGCATTTTCCGGCGCTTATCTCCAGTTCCGTGGTCATTGAACTGATCTTTTCCTGGCCGGGTATGGGAAGGTTAATGGTATTGTCCTCATTCGCGCGCGATTACCCGGTTATCATCGCCTGTACTTTTTTAATGGCGGTGTTTGTCATTATTGGAACATTATTAGCAGATATTTTAACCGCTTTAGCCGATCCAAGGATCAGGTTGTAAAATCATGACTGGTTGGAAAAATAAAATCGTAATTGTTGCAATATTTTTACTGGCGCTCATTATTATCAGCGTCCTAGTGGCGCCGCTGTTTGCCCGGCTGGACCCGGTCAACCATTCCCTGGATGAAACCTGGCAAAAACCTTCATTAAAACACTGGTTCGGCACCGATAAATTCGGCCGGGATGTGTTTGCCAGGGTTTTGTATGGCGGCAGAATTTCTTTCCTCATCGCCATGCTGGCAATGTTGTTATCACTGTTCATTGGTATACCTTATGGCCTGCTATCCGGTTACCTGGGCAAAAAAACCGATGCCCTACTTAGCTGGTTCATCAACCTGTTTATGGCCATTCCTCAGTTTTTACTGATCCTGACAATTATTGCCATACTGGATAAAAATTCCGTTACCTGGGTAATTATTGTTATAGCCCTGTTTAGCTGGATGGATGTGGCTCGGCTGGTTCGCAACCAAACCCTGACATTAAAGGAACGGGATTTTATACTGGCGGCGCAGGTCACCGGTCTGTCTTCGCTGCGAATTTTGGTGAGGCATATTTTACCCAATCTGGTGGGCTCTCTGGTCGTTTTGGCAACACTTATGCTTGCGAATATCATTCTGATCGAGTCGGCGCTCAGTTTTATCGGTTTAGGTATTCAACCGCCAACCCCAAGCTGGGGTAATATCATTAATGACGGCCGTCAGGCATTAGTCGGGTGTTGGTGGATCAGCATTTTTCCCGGTTTGGCAATTATTTTTACCGTGTTGTGCATCCATATAATTGGTGAACATATACAAGAAAAAAATGTATCAAGATATTAATTTTTATTAAATTATGACAACAGAAAGAATATAATGATCTCTGCGTCTTTTCCCACAGTCAGAAAAACCAGTTCGTATGAAACAAACTGTAGAGCGGGCATCGGCGTCATAAGGCTCACGAATCGCAAGACTAATATTTTAATAAAAATTGAAAAGATATTACTGTACAGGAAATGTGCTTTAATTATAAAAAAATAAACGGCATAGAATTTGTAGATTAATTTATGGAGATATACCCGGAAGTTGTAAGTATTTTACGGATCAGCCGGCTATACTCCCTTAATAACGGGCGAGGAGGGTTACGATGTTTATGGATGATGATGTACTTATGAATAATAAGGAAGATGATTTGCACGCTGAGAATGAATTTTTAGATCTGATCAACGAATTCGATCAGGAGATCAATGATATTGATGAAGAGATTCTGGCACGGGAAGAGGAAAGCGCCTTTGGCGACTGGAACTTTATATCCGAATTACTGGAAACATTTCGTTTGATGAACAGTTCACTCGATCTAAAACGGGTTTTACTGCATGTCATGGATGCAGCCATTTCGGTGATCAATGCCGAGCGCGGCTTTCTGGTATTACGTAATAACAAGGGTGAACTGGAATTCAAAATCGCCCGCAATGCGGAAAAAAAGACCCTGATGGATACGGAATTCAAGGTCAGCCAGAGTTATCTCAATGAAACGATCAAACGTAAAGAAATTATTTATATTGAAGATGTATTATCCGATCAGAATTATTCACCCAGTCAGAGCGTACGGCAGTTAAAGCTGCGCAGTATTGTATGTTGCCCCATGTTCATTCATGGCGATCTGATCGGGGTTATTTACGCCGACAGTTCCAAACCATTGATCGGTAAATCGAAGATAAAAAAACAGTTGTTCCAGCTTTTTGCCGACCAGGCTGCCGAGGGTATTCGCAATGCCCAGTTGTATCAAAAAGTGAAACGCTCTTATGAACAACTCGAAAATGCCCAGGACAGCCTGATCTATGCGGAAAAAATGGCGGCGCGCGGGAAAATGGCCGCCAGGATCGGGCACGAATTGAATAACCTGCTCTCCATTATTTACGGCAACCTGGAACTTGCCATTCATTACCTGGTCAATGATGGCGATGTAAAAAAAGTGCTCGGTCACCTGGAATTTGTGGCTAAAAAGCTGGACAGTATGACCCGCTTCTCCCAGGGTCTGATGAACAATTCGCACATGGAAACAAAAATCGAACCGTGTAATGTTAACCACCTTGTTCACGAATTCCTGGAATTCATTCGTCCGGTTTATAAACGCACCGGCGCCACATTTGAAGAAGATTTCGATCCCGAAGTGCCGGAGATCGATGTAGATAAAGGTCAAATCCAGCAGATCTTTTACAATATTACCAAAAACGCTATTGAAGTTCGTCCGGATACGCATATCACCATAAGCACCCGTTTCGATAAAAAAGAGAAACAGGTATTTATTACCATTGCCGATACCGGTCCTGGTATTGAAAAAGCCAAACTAAGCCAGATATTTTCACCGCTGTTCACAGACAAGGCGGAAGGACATGGTTTTGGTTTGAGCATTTGCCGGGCTATTGCTAAAAAACACGGCGGCACGATTACTGTTGAAAGTGAATTGGGAATCGGTTCCCAGTTTATCGTTTCGCTGCCGGTTAAAACCAAAAAGAAAAAAGAGTTTGAAGCGGAAAAGCTTAACGTATCCAACGAATTTATCTATTAAAAGGAAGCTAATGAAAATCAGAACCTTTTGTTACTGTATTTTTACCTTTGCCCTTATTTCAAGTTTTGCTTTCCTTTCCTGCCAGCAACAAAAATCCACATCGCAATTGGTTATAGGTGTGACCGGCGATGTTGATTCATTTAATCCCCTGCTCACCCGTTCCCGCTTTGGCGCGGAATTATCGAAAATGTTGTACATAGGATTGCTGGAAGAACAACCGGATTTCGTCACCTTTAAACCTGCCCTGGCCCGGTCGTGGAGTTTTGAGGACAGTGGCAAACGCATCCGGTTCAACCTGCGCACCGATGTTTTCTGGTCCGACAGTGTTAAAGTTACCGCAGCCGACGTAGAATTCACCCATTCAAAACAGGTCGATGAACTAATCGGCTGGACCGGCGCCAGTGTAAAAAGTTTTATTTCCGCCGTACAGGTTGTCAACGACTCGACCATTGATTTTATTTTTACGGAAATCTACCCTTACCAGCTTATGGACGCAAATGAAGGCGTCATTTTACCCAGGCATATTTTTGAAAATGTGGCTTCCACCGACTGGCAAAGCCTGGATTATACCAAACATTTCATCTCCAGTGGCCCTTATAAATTAAAGACCTGGGCGCCCAATCAATATATTGAACTGACCCGGAATGAGTTGTATTATAACCCGGCATTGCCCAAAATTAATACTCTCATTTTCAAACAAGTGCCCGACCAGACACAATTACTCACTCAATTGCAGACCGGTGAAATAAATGTCTTGGAAGGCGTGCCCGCTCAGGATGCAGTGCAAATTGCGGCGGAAAATAAAAATATTACTATTGAGCATTTCCCCTACTCTCAATATGTTCAAGTCTCCTGGAATATGCAAAAACCCCTGTTTCAGGAGCGCCGTGTACGGCAGGCTTTGACAATGGCAATCGACCGGCAATCCCTGGTCGAGCATTTATTACAGGGTTTCGGTCAAGTGTGTAACGGACCCATTCATACCATGTTGTGGGCCAGCAACCCCGACCTACCGATCATCCTGTTTTCTGTCGATTCCGCCAAAGCACAGCTATCCGCAGCCGGCTGGGCAGATACCGATAATGACGGTTACCTGGATAAGAATAAGCAACCTTTTGAATTTCAGCTCATGACCAATATTGGCAGCCAGGTGCGCGAAGATGCCCTGGTGATGATCCAGGAAATGCTTAAAGACGTGGGCATCAAAGTAGTTCCTCAGCGATTGGAATGGTCGGTATATGTGGAAAAACTGACCGCCAGGGATTATGATGCGGTTTTGATCGGCATGATGTCGGCAACTAAGGTGGATGTGTTCCCGGTGTGGCATTCATCTATGTGCGGCGCCGACGGTTTTAACCTGTCTTGTTACAAAAACACTCATGTAGATTCCCTAATTGAAAAAGCCCGGCAACTGGCCGACCGCGATTCCGCTCTGCCGTTGTGGTACGAGTTCCAGGAGATCCTGGTCCAGGATCAACCGGCAACATTCCTGTGGATTCCGGAAAGACTGGTTGGTTTTGATACCCATATCAGGGGCTTTATATTTTCACCGGTTTCTACCTTTTTCAATGTTGCGGAATGGTATTATCAATAACAGGCAATGTTGAAAGTTTTTTATGGAAAAAGCTCAGGTTGATGTCAATGTGGATCATAGTTTTGCCCCGGATAATTTTGTAAACGGTCGTTACAAGATCATCAAAGAACTGGGGCGCGGGGGCATGGGGATCGTTTTTTTGGTCGAAGATACGGCGCGCGATAACGATATCATTGTCCTCAAAGTTTTCCAATCCGGCAATGCCAATGAGGAATTGATAGAATCATTGCGTACTGAATTTGCAATTCTTTCCGCCATGCGTCATCCCAACCTGGTTGGGGTTTTCGATTTCGGCAAGATCTCGGGCAAGCGCGAATACTTTTTCACCATGGAATACATCAAGGGCATGGAGTTTCTTCAAGCCGTCAAAATTCTGCCGGAATCTGACCTGAAAACGCTATTTATACAACTCGTGCAGGCGCTCGATTATATACATGCCTCAGGTATTTATCATGGGGATATAAAAAGCGAAAATATTATTATATACAAGGATATTGACAATAATTACAACCTGAAACTCATGGATTTCGGCCTGGCGGTAAAGGAAAAAGAAAAGATAACCAGGAGCAGCGGCGGCACCCTTGAATACCTGGCGCCAGAATTATTCCAGAATGCGCCGCTCAATATCACAACTGATTTATATGCTGTTGGGGTATTGATGTTTTGGGCATATACTGGCCAGGCGCCCTTTGGCGGTTCACCGGAAGATATAAAAAATGGCCATTTAAAAAAACAACCGTCCAGGATTTCCACGCTTAAAAGCGATATAGCCCCGGAGATCGATGCCGCTGTTTTCAGAATGCTGGCAAAAGATCCGGTAGAGCGGTTTTCGAGCAGTGAGGAATTGCTGGCCGCCCTGGGAGTTGAACAATACGATACTTCCAGAAACAGCGATTTAATTGCCCCGCTCATTTGGGACTCGTTTTTAAAATTACGCGCCCGGGAAATCAATGATCTCTATCAACACATCATCGCCATTGTTGACAAGAACAATACCACCAAGCCCGACAATTTTATTATTATAAAGGGAAATGAAGGATCAGGGCATAACCGTATTATTGATGAACTCAAGTACCGGCTGCAAATTCAGGAGATTAAAGTACTTGAGGGTTGGTGCCGGAATGATAAAAGCACTCTGTACGAACCGCTGATCGATATTTTTAAAGGCTACCAGGAAATTGAGAATTTTATTCATAATAGCTATACCAAACTAATGTCCAACCGATCGGGCAAAGATGATATGCAGTTGGTACGTCTGAAATTTATGGATGAAATCTGCGGTAAAATCCGGCTTTTTACACGCTCAACTCCCATTGTGTTGTTGATACGCGATATTGAACTGGCTAACGAAGGCATGATCGATCTGATCCATTACATGGGTCGTTTACTTGTTAAAGAGAATATTGCCCTGGTGGTTTCCATAACCACAGATAAACAATCTCAGGATATTAGCCTGCAATTACAAAAAGGCAGGGACTCGCTAAACAGTGTTCATGAATTCCGGGTTACACGGGTAGATGAGACGGAGATTGAGCGGTTAATGAACACCGCTTTTATTAATCATCTGTTCCCGCAAAATTTTTTCAGAGAATTATTTAATAATACCGGCGGCAACCCTGAAATCATTGCTGCAGTTCTCACCGCCTTGCACAAATCGGGTTTATTTACGCGCTCCGATAAAACCTGGATGCTCAGTGATAAATATGATCTTGCCGGCCTCGATTTAAAAGATATAAACAAACTATACCTGGAAACTTTTAGCAGTTTACCCGATTTACAAAAAAATATCACTAAAATAGCATCAGTACATGATTTTGCCATTAACAAAACAGTTTTTATAAAATTGTTGGATATCAGCGAAGAAAAATTTGATTATGAAATCGGCTTTTTGCTGGACAAACGTATCTTTTTAACCAGCCAAACCGATAGCACGGTGAATTATTATTTTCTCTCCAATGTCTTTAAAGACGCAGTATATGAATTAATTCCGGAAAATGAGCGCCAGAGTTTACATCTGCAAATTATACAAATTTACCAGGCAGTTGGCGATCGTTTGCAGCTATCCATAGAACAAAAAGCTTATCATCTTTTAAAAGCAGGTGTGCTCGATAAAGGATTGCCCATGGCGTCGCGGGCGTATCATAAATTAAAAAATTCATACTCGAACCGGCGGGCTTTATTTATATCCCGGTTATCTCTACTAAAATGCGGCGAGACAAAAAAACGTTATTGCCGGGTCTTTAGACGTCATGTCGCTGATATCGAAGATACACTGGGTGATTCCGCAGAAGCGCTAAAGAACTATTCCGATCTGCTGGAACTGTATAAAAATGGTATTGCCAAATCCGCCCTGTTACGGCGAATTTCATCTCTGCATCAAAAACTGGGAAACCTGGAAAGCGCCGCAGAAAATCTGAACCTGGCCTTGTCGTTGGTACCCGATCATGCAGTTATTGAAAGAGCGTTAATATTGCGGGAACTGTCATGGCTATCGCTTATTCAGGGGCAATACCAACAATCCATGGAACTGGGTAAAAATGCACTGGATATTTTACCGGCCAATTCCCCAACCCGCACCCTGGCCCTTACCCTAAATAACCTGGGAGGCGCTTCCTTTTATGCCGGCAATATTGAACAAGCGGTAATTTATTTTGCAAAAAGCGCCCAGGTTAAAAACGATCTGGGCGACCGGCGCAGCATGGCAGCAACCCTGAACAACCTGGGTATTGTTCATAATGTTTCCGGCGATCACAAAAAAGCGCGCGAGTATTGGGTTAAAAGTCTGGAAATAATGGAGCAGATCGGCGATATGGCCGGGCTGGCCGAAACTTACAACAACCTCGGTATTCTGCTCATGGAAAGCGGCCAGTACGAACGGGCTTTAAATTATTATAAAAAATGCAAGGATTTAAAAAATCGCATTGGCGATATCCGGGGACTCGTAGCGGCGCACTGCAACACCGGGGAATTATTATTCCTGCGTGAAGACTATTCGCAGGCTCTGGACGCACTCGATGAAGGTATTAAATTTGCCGAACGCATCAACAGTTATTCAGACAAGGCGGAAATGTTATATCAAAAAGCGCGGGTTTACATTGCCTTGAATCACCTCGAATATGCTATGCTGGCTATTGACGGTTGCCTGAAACTATCGGAAACAGATAAAGACCAGGCCAAACTGGGCGAATATTATGTTCTTAAAGCCTGGTTAACCTGGTTGACGGAAAACCAGTTTGAAAACAGCTATTTGCATAAAGCTGAAGAAATATTTGTAAAAGATAATAATCAAAACCTGGGCGTTCTGCTCAATCTTGCTTATTTAAGATACTATACCGAAATAAAAAGTGTTGCCCAAGCCCTTGACAGGTTTCATAAAATTAACAAAATAATCGAATCCTCCAATTATCGCTGGCATCAGGTGCAGTTATTAATACTATTTGCCAAAACCCTAATGCTGGATAACCGCCCTGCACATTTGATTGAAAAGATTCTGGACCGGTCTGAAGATATGGCCAAATCTATGGGGCTACTACTGCAAATTAAAAGTATTTATTTACTACGTGGCTTGCTGTCAGGGAAATCCGGAGATTATGTTACCGGTTACAAACATTTGCGCAAGGCTTACCAGTGTTTAAAACTATGCATGGCGCATATAGTTCAGGATGATTTTAAAAAATCTATACTAACTCAACCTGAAAATATTGAATTGTTGCAAAACATCAAGCAAATCAAGGAATCTATCAAGACCGGTCGTTAACAGGACATTGTCCCATGATGTAACCAACTGTCCATTACAGGAAACACTATTTCGATTTTGTAATCTACCTTTATCCAAATAATTAAAATTTCAATATTCATTAATTTTTAATCGGTTCTCATAACACATTGTTTATTATATATATAAATCGTTAAAAAAATTTAATAAAAATTTTTACTAAATTTTTTTAATATAAAATCCCAATGGCCCCTTATTTGCTATGACATCATTGGATTCATAATTAATTAATTATTCATTATTAAAGCAGGAGAGATGAGATGAAAACCCTAAAATTGTTTGCTTTGCTTGTTGTGCTCGCAGTTGTTGTATTCCAGAATACAGGATGCGACAAAATGCCCACCAGCGCAATCCCCACTGATGAAGTTGCCGTCACCAAAGACGCCGGCAATTCTACCGCGGCCTGTTTCCCCTCTTATAGGGACCCCTATGATGACGTTCAGATAATAAAAACCTGGGAAGATGATGGTATTATCAGTTACCGCAAAGGCGGCTGGCTTGGTTCCAGACATACATTTACTCTTTATGTTTATCCAAGAACAATGAGCACGAATCGCGATACTTATTTATCAAGTAAGGTATCTTTAACCTCTGAAAATGAGTTGATTTTTAATTTTGTTCCTGACGGTCTTTCATTCTCAAAACCGGCTGTTTTAACCTTGAATTATAATTTGTTGTTCGATAGAAAAGGCTTCAATGATAATACACCACTGTTGTTAAAATGGTGGAATCCTGCTACAGAAGAATGGGAAGTAATTGCCAAGTCCGAACGCTCCAACAGTTATTATCAATGGGACAGAGGAAGAAGAAATGTATCTTTTCTTATTGACCACTTTTCAATTTACCTGATTTCCAAAGATTGAATCGGAAAAAATTAACAAACTGTTCTTTGGTTTTATTTGCCAATAAATAAAAGGTTTTGTAACACCGATTTTCATACCAGATAATAATTACTAAACCTAAAGTCCTATGTGGTGGGGAGGCAGGTGATGATGATGAGTGACGAATATGAAGGCCTTGTACCCGGTAATGATGAAAATAATCATTTAACCGAGTTAAATAAAAGTAACACAAATTTTTCCGAACTGGATTTCTGTTTCAGTACAAGTGAACAGGAACAAAATCCGTTAAGTAATTGGACCTATCTGACGAATGTGATCAATTGTTTTGGTTCAATTTACAGTTCGTTGCAACTAAATAAAGTTTTAGAATTTGTCATTGATTCATTGATTTCAGTCATTCAGGCCGACCGCGGATTTTTGCTGTTGAAAAACTCTGCCGGTCGGCTGGAATTTAAAATCGCCCGCGATGCCAATAAATGTAACCTGCCCCGGAACTCTTTCCGCATTATCAAAGATATTCTTATCAATTCCTATAAAACCAAAGCCATTTACTTTTACGATGATATTCGCAACGAAGAACAGTTGAACAGGCATAAAATAATTCAACGCAGTATTATCTGTTGTCCAATCCTGCTGGATAATGAGATAATGGGCTTGATCTATGCGGATAGCAAAGAGCCGATCATTGGTGATTCGGAAATCAAAAAAGGACTTGTACAGTTATTTTCAAACCAGGCAGCTATTGCTATCCGCAATGCCATGTATTACCAGATGAAAGAACAATCGTTGCAAAGCCTCAGTAATTCTGCCGATACAATTATTGATGTGGAAAAGAATGCTGTACAATCAGAACTGGCGGCCCGCATCGGCCACACACTCAATTCGATCCTGCAAGATACGGCCAGTAACCTGGAACTGGCTACCAAATACCTCGAAGACACCAATAACCGTGAAAAAGTGATTGAGCGGTTAAAAAGCATTTCCTGTATGCTTAAAGACCTGCAGGGTCTTTCCACAGATCTCATCGAACATATTAATATTGAATCCAATCTTAAAGTGTATGATTTGAATGTGCTGGTAAAGGAATTTATCCAGTTTGCCATCACGGTTTATAGTCAGGCAGGGGTGCAATTCTCCTCAACATTGGGTACTCCCCTGCCGATGGTAAAAATTGATAAGACCCAAATGCACCTGGTGCTGTACAATATTGTCAATTATATACTGGGCAAGACCCCGGACAGGCAATTTCAATTCAATACAGATTTTAATAACGACCAGCAGCGCGTCAAGTTATCTATCAGTAACAAATCTTTATCATTGTCCAAAGAAGAATTTTATCATCTCTTTCAGCCGTTAAGCAATAATGATGAGGATATTGAAAACCGTTTCGGTTTACTCATAAGCAAAGAGATCATTCTCAAACACAACGGCTCACTGTCTGTTGAGAACAGCAAAGATGAAATACGTTTTCTGATCAGCATTCCCATACTGCAATAACTAAATATTTTTCTCCTGCTACAAACCCGTCATAGCTTTGTATGACGGGTTTTTTTATTTTCTGATAATACTAAAAATCGAACAGTGTAAATTTCCCCTTTATTTATTCTGGTGGGTTACAATTTGTGCTTCCACAATAAATATAACATCCTCGGCAATGTTGGTGGCATGATCGCCAAGACGTTCCAACTGCCGCGAAAGCACTAAAAGGTGTGAACAGGGTTCGACCTGGTCTTTATTCTTTTTCATTTTCCTGACCAGGTATTTAAATGTTTTTTTATTAAAATCATCAACAATATCATCTTTATCAAACACAGTCCGGGCCAGGTCAATATTTCCAGTTGTAAATGCTTCAATGGCATCATGCATCATTTGCGAGGCAGCCCGGGCCATTTCCGGAATTTCCGAATCCAGCAATAATTCTTTATTCTTGATTACTTTCATAGTCCTCTGGGCAATATTCACGGTAATATCACCGCAGCGCTCCAATTGAGTATTGATCATCATGGCGGCAATAATATACCGCAAATCCAATGCTACCGGTTGAAAAAGCGCCAGCAGGTTTTCACTTTGCTCCTGGATCAGGTTATCAAAACGATCTATTTCATCATCACGGGCTTTAACAACCTTGCACAGCCCGGGGTCCAACTCTAGCAAAGCCTTGAGGGTATCGTCAACCTGCTTGTCGACCAGAATTGCCATATCCTGAATAGTCTTTTTTAATTTTCCAAACTCTGCTTCAAAATGCGATTGCATGCGTTACCTCGTTATAGTGATTCATCAACCAAACCGTCCGGTTATATAATCTTCGGTACGTTTATTGCCGGGATTCGTAAACATTTTCATAGTACTATCGACCTCGACCAGTTCACCCAGGTAAAAAAAAGCGGTTATATCACTTACCCGCGATGCCTGCTGCATATTATGGGTAACTATGATAATAGTATAATTTTCCTTGAGTTTAAAAATCAGGTCCTCAATCTTTTGTGTGGATATGGGATCCAGCGCCGAAGCCGGTTCATCCATTAAAATGATCTCCGGTTCTACCGCTAGGGTGCGGGCAATACACAAACGCTGCTGCTGGCCGCCGGACAGTTCCATTGCGGATTTATGCAGGCGATCTTGCACTTCGTCCCACAACGCCGCTTGCCGTAAACTTGTTTCAACACGATCGGATAACTCGGCTTTATTTTTCATTCCGCCAATTTTCAAGCCATAAGCTACATTTTCGAAAATGGATTTCGGGAATGGATTTGATTTTTGAAAAACCAAACCGACCTTGCGACGTAAATCAACCACATCGACCCGCTTATCATAAATATTTTCCCCCATTACCAACACATCTCCTTCAACACTAATTCCTGGAATTATGTCGTTCATCCGGTTCAGGGAACGTAAAAAGGTCGATTTACCGCATCCGGATGGGCCGATAAAAGCTGTAACCTCGTTCTTTTTAATATCGATATTAACATTTGCCAATGCTTTGGTCTCGGCATAATAAAAGGAAAAATTTCTGGTTGTAATTATTGTTTCCGGCATTCCGGTTTATTTCTCCCGATTTAATTTATTGTCAATTTAATAGATGTCTTTATTAATTTCTTTTATATTTTTTTCTAAAATGATAACGCAAACCAATGGCCAATACATTCATCATCAGGATCAACACGATCAACACCAGCGCCGTGCCATACGCCAACGGCCTGACTTTGGCAATTTCATGGTGTTGTGTTGACATGATGAACAGGTGATAGGGCAACGCCATGAATTGCGAATCCAGAACCTTGGGGAATTTACTCAACACCGGCCAGAAAAAGGCGGCGCCGGTGAATAAAATTGGCGCGGTTTCGCCGGCGGCGCGGGCCAAACCAAGGATCGCCCCGGTCAGCATACCGGGCATGGCATAGGGTAAAACGTTAATTCTGATGGTTTGCCATTTGGTGGCGCCCAAAGCCAGCGACCCTTCGCGGTACGACATTGGCACATTCTTTAATGCTTCCTCGCTGGAGGTGATCGTCCAGGGCAAGGTCAACAATCCCAGGGTAAGGCCGGCGGATATAACCGAAAGTCCCAGTTTGAGCATTAATACAAACAAGCCAAAACCGAACAAGCCGTATACTATGGACGGTACGCCGGAAAGGTTACGAATGGCCAGGCGAATGATGCGGACCACAAGTCCTTGTTTGGCGTATTCATTGAGGTAAATTGCGGTAAAAACTCCGGCCGGCACAGCAAAGAATATTGTTACCAGGCTCACCCAAAATGTACCGACTATGGCAGGCCAGATACCGCCCTCAGTCATTCCCTTTCTGGGTTTTGATGTAATAAACTCCCAACTGATGCTTTGGCCGCCTTTGTAAAAAATATCCAGTAAAATCAATAAAACGACCAGCAATACCAGCCAGGCGGCGCTGCGAAACAGGAAAAAGCCCAGTTTTTCATATACCGTACTTTTACGAATTTTCATCGGTTCACCTTTTCGTATTTATGCAAAACCAGGTCGGCTACCAGGTTGACGATAAATGTCATAATGAACAAGACTACGCCGATAACGAATAAGGAATGATAATGCACTCCTCCCTGTACGGTTTCGCCTAATTCAATGGCAATAGTGGCCGTCATTGTTCTAATCGGATCGGTCAACGCATGCGGCATGGCAGGAGCATTGCCGGTGGCCATCAGCACCGTCATGGTTTCGCCAATGGCGCGGCCCATTCCCAGCATAACCGAAGCAAAAATGCCGGAAGAGGCGGCCGGGATGGTTACTTTGACCAGGGTTTGCCATTTATTAGCGCCCAGGGCTAACGAGGCATTTTTAAATTCCTGCGGTACCGATACAATAGCATCCTCGGAAATACTAATAATGGTTGGCAGCGCCATAATTGCCAGCAAAATTGCGCCATTAATGGCATTCAAACCATTAGCGGTATGGAACAATTTTGCCAAAAATGGCCCGACAACGACAATTCCCAAAAATCCGACCACAACCGAAGGAATACCGGCCAATATCTCTATGACCGGTTTAATTATTTCCCTGGCCTTAACATGTGCAATATCTGCTATATAAGCGGCTGTTGCAATGCCGATGGGCACAGCAATAAGCATGGCGCCAAGAGTAGCCATGATCGTGCTGACGATCATCGCCAGTAATCCATATTCCGCTTTTTCCGGCGAGGTAGGATCCCAGTTTATTTTTAAAAATTCAACCGGATTGATCTCTTTTAGCGCCGGCAGGCTTTCCGTGAATAACAGTGAAAAAATACCTATTAAAACAACAATTGCGAACAAGCCGTTCGCCAGAAAAAAGTATTCTATTGTTTTTTCTTTTAACCGGATGAGACCGGAATATTTGACTTTTTTGATCATATTATCCAATTTTCCAAGCCCCGCTTTTAGCAAGCGGGGCATGAGTTTATTTATCAGAAACCTGCTTTTTTATTAACATCAAGATATTTACCGGCTACAGGGTAAAAGCCCATATCTTCTACAATCTTTTGACCTTCAGCGCTCAGTTCAAAGGCGATAAAATCTTTAACGTGTTTTTGCGGTTTGCCGTTGGTATATTGTAACAGTGGACGGGCAATCGGGTATTTACCGGATTTAACATTTTCCGCAATCAACGGCGTTACCGGTTCGGAATTTTTGTCTTTGGAAACAGTCAGTACTTTGAGGCCTTCCATAACATTGCCCTTGTCGTCAAACACATAACCGACGCCGACATAGCCGATGGCGCTTTTATCAGCTTTAATGCCTTCAATGATCTGGGCGTTGCCGTTCATCTGCTTCATTTTGGGAGAATAATTCTTGTTGCCCAATACAAATTCCTGGAAAAACACATAGGTTCCGGAACTGGGCTGCCGACCGTACAAAGATATATTTTTGTTCGGACCGCCCACCTGATTCCAGTTGCTGATGTCGCCGCGGAAAATGGCGCCAATCTGTTCAACTGTTAGATTATTCACCGGAATATCCGCATTGACCACTACGGACAGGCCGTCGATTCCCAGCACTATTTCAGTGGGCACAACACCGTTTTCTTTAGCGGCGGTAACTTCACTGCTTTTAATCTCGCGTGAGGAATTGGCAACCGCGATTGTATTGGAGATCAGCGCAGCAATACCAACTCCGGAGCCGCCGCCGGTTACGGCAATAACCGCTTTTTCCGGGTATTTATCCATATATTCTTCGCTCAGGGTTTGTACGAGGTTGATCAGGGTATCCGATCCTTTGATCTGGATCATTTCCTGGGCCAGGCTTGGGCCGGCAATAATGCCCAGGGTTATCAACGTTATAATAAATAATCTTTTTAACATGAGAGTCTCCTTCTTTTATATTGAAATACCGGTTTGTTTTTTAATTGGTGATAATTTTACCGGAATCATATTTAAAGTATAATGTAACACGGGCGGTAATATCCGACTTTAGATCACTGTTTGTATAAGATTTCATCATAATATTCGGAATGAAATGAACATTGGCGCGGGGGATGTAATCCAGACCGGCAATGACAAGAGTTACTTCATTATCTACGCCGCCGGTCAACTTGCCGCTGCTGAATTTGGTATACACATTATCGTCCGAGTTGGCGTCAAAGAAATCATAACGGCCAAATACTTTCAGCTTGGGAACCGGGGTGATCCAGGAACCAAATATAGAATAACCGGTTTTCTTGACATCGGCATTGGTAAAATCGGCCAGCTTATCGCCATCGATTACCGGGTCGCTGATGCCCGATTCCTTGTTGGTGCGGGTAAAATATTCAGCGCCCAGAGTGAGATGCGGCATTTCATAACCGATGAAACCTTTGATTGTATAATAACCCTTGCTGGCCTGGTAATCCTTGCTGCCGCTCGGAGCATCGGCGGTTTGACCGTCTTTGGGTTGCTGCGGCTCATAATCGGCGTAACCTTCCACAATCAACCCCTTTACCGGGGTAACCCACAGGGCATAACCGACTTTTTTGAATTTATCCACTTCGGCGGCATTATAACCGGTACCGTTGAGAACAGTGAGCCAGTGGTGAATTCGGGGAGTCAGATCGCCTTTCAACCCGATCCCCATATCTGCAGAAGAGGAAATCCCGTTCAGGTCCATGATGGTTTTTTCTACAGGGCGGTAGCCCCACAATTCCTCAGAGTTTTTAAAGCCATTGGTTTCCTGAATACCAATGATAAATTTATGGTTGGGAACCAGGTTGGCCCATTCAATATAGGCATGTTTTACAAACGGAGTGATGGCGGTTTTTTTGCCGTAATCATCATGCTTGGCTTCCAGGCGAAAACGAGCTTTCATATCGGCGTTGATATTATTTTCGACAGTAAAATAAAGACGTCTGAATTGGAATGCGTTGCGAGATTCTTCAGCAGGTGTGTTGTTTTTTAGATTGTAATAATAATCACCAAAACCAACCCCATTGATCGTTGTAGTAGATTGCGCCAAAACCTGGCTGTCGATGCTCATAAGGAGCAGAATAACCAGATAATTTACTGCTGTAACAAGGGAATTCATTTTCATAACTATCCTTTCCGTTTAATTAAATTATTTTCAACTGCGTATAATAATACAATTCCAGTGTTATGGTGTGGTTAATCGTGTGTTAAGAAATTGTAAAGAAAATCCCCGGTTTTACATACCCGGATGGTTATCTTTTTTATCCCCAGAGCGGCAAATAAGGCCGGACATCCGTCCCGTATTTACATACCTGTGACGCGGCGCATAAAGGCGCCGCACTCCGGAAACATGCAAATCCGAAGTGCTGCCCCTTTATGGGTAGTGTCTGGCTATATAAAACCCCATCATCCCTGTCAACATGATTTGATGGGGTATCAACATGGTAAAATTACAGCATATTCACTATTTTCGCTTATGATCTTAGATTCATTGCTTTGCAAAAAAGACCCCATCCTACCATAATAAAAAAAGGATCAACTCTTGCAAATTGATCCTTTTCTTGTGTCGGGGCGCAGAGATTTGAATGCGCCCATGTCGCACTAGTGATGAGCAGGAGCGCACTGGCATCTGTCATACCGTTGCTTGAACCCCGGACTTTTAAAAACTTGTAGGATGGGGTTTTGTGCGGGAATGCTGTTAATCAAGCTAATGATCATTCCATGTAAATACATGATTTCCTGGCAATAAAAAACCCCATCATCACGTTCAGCATGATTTGATGGGGTATCAACATTGGAAAATTACAGTATATTCACTATTTTCGCTTATGATCTTAGATTCATTGTTTTGCGAAAAAGACCCCATCCTACCATAATAAAAAAAGGATCAACTCTTGCAAATTGATCCTTTTCTTGTGTCGGGCGCAGAGATTTGAATACGCTAATGTTGCACTGGCATAGGGTATCGGCCAGGTCGCTACCTCAGCCCCGGTCTTTCCAAAAAAGTGTAGGATGGGGTCTTCTATGGTGATGCAGTAAATGAAGCGGTCGATCAATATAAGATAATACAACATATCCCGGCAATATAGATACCCCATCATCCCGTTCAGCATGATTTGATGGGGTATCTATAATGTAAAATTACCGTATATTGTCGGTTTTCATTTATGATTTGATATTCTCTAGTCTTGTAAAAAGACTCCATCCTACCATAATAAAAAAGGATCAACTCTTGCAAATTGATCCTTTTCTTGTGTCGGGGCGCAGAGATTAGTTTGCGCCGGTGTCGGACAGGCATCGGCTATGCCGCTGCTTCAGCCTTGGAATTGCTGCTTACAAAAATACTACTCGCCCTGGAAATCCATTCCAGGGCGTAAAATAGAGCCGGACATCCGTCCGGTATTTACATACATGATACGCAGCGCATAAAGGCGCCGCACTCCGGTATCGTGTTAATCCGGAGTGCTGACCCTTTATGGGCAGCATTTTAATGCGTAAGGCCCCATACAACTCTAAATAAAAAGGGTCAACTCGTTTATGAATTGACCCTTTATCATGTCGGGGCGCAGAGATTTGAATACGCAGGGGCGTACTGGCATCGTTTGTGACGATGCATCAGCCCTGGACTTTTCTGCTCTGTTTTGGAACTTGTTAGTTGATAGAAAATAAAAAGGGTCAACTCGTTTATGAATTGACCCTTTATCATGTCGGGGCGCAGAGATTTGAATACGCAGGGGCGTACTGGCATCGTTTGTGACGATGCATCAGCCCTGGACTTTTCTGCTCTGTTTTGGAACTTGTTAGTTGATAGAAAATAAAAAGGGTCAACTCGTTTATGAATTGACCCTTTATCATGTCGGGGCGCAGAGATTTGAACTCTGGACTTCCTGCTCCCAAAGCAGGCGCGCTAACCGGACTGCGCTACGCCCCGTTTAACTATTTATAAAATTCTTTTCCAAATAATCTTTGATCTTGACCAATGCCCGGCCACGGTGGCTGATCTGGTTTTTCAGTTCCACATCCATTTCGGCAAAGGTGCGGTCATATTCCGGCACATAAAACACCGGGTCGTATCCAAAACCCTGCCCGCCGCTGGGATATTCAATGATCACTCCCTCGCACTGCCCGGTTACAGTTTCAATGACATCGCCATTTACAAAAGCGATAACAGTTTTGAATCGCGCGGTTCGCGCTGCCGGTTTTACACCCTGCATAGCTTGCAGTAACTTTTGCACGTTATCATTATAAGTGGCATGTTCACCGGCATAACGAGCCGAGTTAACACCAGGTTCGCCATTCAGGGCATCCACTTCAAGACCGGTATCGTCTGCAATGGCCGGTAACCCGGTGGCCCGGGAATATTCGGTTGCCTTTTTAATGGCATTCGCTTCGAGCGTATCGCCGTCTTCTTCCACACGGGGTAAATCCGTCAAGTCCCGCGCGGTAACGAGAGTGATAGGTAAATTGGCAAAGAGCTGGGATATTTCTGTTATCTTGTCTTTATTTTTTGTGGCTAATAACAGAGTTTTATTATTCATTCAACTATTCTAGGTCTGGTTCAAAATACAATTCACAGTAAATCAAGATACATAATTTATAAAAATTTCCGTCAAAGTCAAGTTTATTTACCGGACTTGGTTATAAAATTTTCCCTGTACAATATCGCCTATTTATATGCCAATGTGTCTGAATTCAGTAAAAAATTGTTATTATCATAAAAAACTACTGCCGGGAGTATGATGTAGAACGCCTGCACGTGTTTGGATCAATTAATTCCGAAAAATTCACTCCTGTCAGTGATATTATTTGCTGGTAAAATTTAAAGATATACCTTGTGAAAAATACGCTGATAATTTTTTCAAGCTCCACGAATTGTTTGAGATACTATTACATCGTAAAGTGGACCTGGTAACGGAAAATTCTCTAATCAATCCTTTCTTTATAAAAAAAGTCAATCAATCCAAGGTTTTATTGTATGAAGGATGAAACAAGTTGAATCACTTCTTCTCCCCCTTCACTCCCCTTCCACCAGCTTTTCTCTTTTAGCCACCACATAGGTACAAACCAGATCGCCGGTAACGTTATTGGCGGTTTCAAACATGTCCAGAATCGGGTTAATACCCAGGGCAATGGCGACTATAACAGCTACCTGCCCCGGTTCGAGTCCCATAGGTTGCAGAATAATGAACAAAAGCATAAGACTGCCGCCGGGTACGCCGCCGGCGCCAATCGAAGCCAGCACTGTAGTTATTAACAGCAGCGCCAACCCGGAAGCGGTTAAATGAATATCGAACATATTGGCCGCCAATATTGCAAACATGGGCAGGTGTACGCATACTCCGTCCATATTCACAGTAGCGCCCAGCGGCAATGAAAAACCGGCAAGCTCGCCGGAGACCTTTAGTTTATCCGCCGCGACACGCATGGACACCGGTAATGTGGCGGCGCTGCTGCGGGTGACAAACGCCGTGAGCATGGCTTCCTGAATACTTTTGAATAGACGAAACGGATTGGTGCGGGTTATCAGGGCAATCAATAGCGAATAAAAAACAAAGATCATGCATAGAATGCCGAGAATAATACCCAGTGTCAGGCGCACATACGGGCCGACGATATTGGCGCCGTAAACCCCGAAATTAATGAAGGACAAGGCCAGCACACCGATGGGTGAATATTCCAGAATCCAGTCCACCAGTTTAAACATGACATCGCGTAAAGACTCGATAATATCCAGCAGGTTGTTCAAGCGATTCTGCACGACCTGGTCAGGATTCGCTTCCAGGCTGACGCGGATGCCCAGTCCCATCAAAATCGAAAAAACAATGACCGGCAAAAAATTACCGGAGGCCAGCGCCGCAAAAGGATTCTGAAACATGTTGACCAGAATCCCCGCAAACCCGGAGGCATTATCAGCCTGTTGCTTCAAATCTCCGACCCCGTTCATTACCGAACCGGCCATCTGTTCCCAGCCGGTCAGGTCTACCCCGCCGCCGGGATTAATAACAAGCGCCAAAACTACACCAACAAGTGTAGCGAGCAGGGATGTTAGCAGGTACCAGCCAATCACTTTAGCGCCGATGACGCCAAAGCGTTTCAGGGGCAAACTGGCGGCGCCGGTGATCAATGAAAAAAAGATGATCGGGATAACGATCATTTTAAGCATATTGATCAATACTGCGCCAAAAGGAGAAATCCAGGGTAACAACGCCGGCATAAGCGGCTGCCCGGTGCGGCTGGAGATCAGCCAGCACAATCCCCCCAGCAATGAACCGGCAATAAAAGCGACAAATACGCGCAAAACCAGCGAAACGGATACATACCACTTGAATATCTTGTTCATATACAGTCCCACTTATGAATTATAATTCAATCTCAGAAAAAGCCGGTAAACAATTTGCTGAAAAAGCTGACGAATGGCCAGATGATTATACCCAGAATAGATATGTGGGTAAGATGACCGGCGACGATCAAGCCAATTAACACAAATGGGCCATATTTCTCCAGGGGTATGGCATAGCGTTCAAACCTGGTCGGCAGCAGGCCGAACAATATTTTCGAGCCGTCCAGCGGGGCTATCGGCAAAATATTGAAAATTGCCAGGGCCAGGTTGATTTGCAGGGAATAGGCTAGCATCACCAGTCCCAGGCCGACGGCGCTGACCCGTGATTCCCCGGCCAGTGGCGATAACAGACTGAGCAGGATGCCGCTGACCAGCGCCAGCAGCATGTTCATCATGGGGCCGGCGGCGCTGATCCACAACATGTCCTGTTTGGGATTTTTCAGTTTCCAGGGATTGACCGGCACCGGTTTGGCCCAGCCGAAATGCACCAGAAAGATCATGATCGTGCCCAGTAGATCCAGGTGCGCCAGGGGATTCAAAGTCAAACGGCCCATCTGCCGGGCGGTGTCGTCGCCGAACTTGTTCGCAGCCCAGGCATGGCTAAACTCGTGCAGTACCAGCGCCAGCAGGATCGGCGGGGCAAGTAATAACAGGGTATATAAATCCATCTCTTCTCCATACTATTCAATAAAAAAACAATATACAATAAAACCGGCTAAAAACATACGATTAAAAGTGTAATCATTTCAACAAATCCTGTAACAAAATTCTTTCTACTGCGTATGCACTGGTTATGGTTAACCGCAAAAAATATTTATTCATTTCTTTACTAAAAGTAATGATTTCTTTTTTTCTCACTTTACTATATTCCACATTTACCTATGCGGGAAATACTCATCATTATGTATTTTTCAATTTGGACCGGGAACTTATAAAAGATGCTTCTTTTCTGGAAAACAATGCTTTTGAAGGCGCTCAATTAAAGTATACCTGGCGGGAACTGGAACCGGAAGAAAATGTCTATGCTTTTCAAAACATTAAAAACGATCTGGATTTTTTAAATCAGCATGGGAAAAAGCTATTTATTCAACTTCAGGACGTTACTTTTGATTCTTTACTCATCAATGTACCGCTCTATTTATTGCAGGATGAAAAATACCATGGCGGCGCAGATAAACAGTATCTTTATGAAGATAATAAAGAGCAGGACGCTATTGCCGAGGGATGGGTGGCCAGACGCTGGGATCCTGCAGTCCAGGAAAGATTACATAAACTTTTCTTTGCCCTGGGACAGGAATTTGACGGTAAAATAGAAGGGATTAATTTAGCGGAAACCGCCGTCTCTTTTGGGGAAAGCGGAATATTATTCCCAAAGGGATTTACCTTTGAAATTTACCGGGATGCAATTATTACAAATATGCAGGCCCTGAAAGCGGCTTTACCCAAATCAGTTGCTTTACAATATGCCAATTTTATGCCCGGGGAATGGCGGCCCTGGGACGACCGCTCTTATTTAGCGACGGTTTATCAAAAAGCCCAAGAGTTTAATATTGGCGTCGGCGGACCGGATTTGTTGCCATATAAAAAGGGACAGATGAATCATTGCTATCACTTTCTCCGGGAATGCGCCGGTCTCGTTCCGACCGGTATTGCTGTGCAATGGGACAATTATAAATATATCAATCCCAAAACAGAGAAGGAAATCACAATTCAGGAATTAATAGAATTTGCAAAGGATTATTTAAAAGTTGATTATATTTTCTGGTGTACTCAGGAACCTTATTATTCGCAACAATTAATTCCGTATTTAAAAACAATTCACTAACACGGTTTACAAATTGCCGACCCGGAGGGAGCAAAAAAAGCCGGGTTATCAGTTTGCTATGGTTAAGCGGCAACATTTCTCACAACATAAATTACATTAACAAGCGGCGTATAATCACACTTGGGAGTATGTTATGAAAAAAAAATACGGTTTTGTGATCGCCTTGTTGTCCATCACCCTCATCGCCCTGGAAATTATCTGGACGAGGATATTTTCCGCCGAATTTTTTTACACATTTGCGTTCCTGATCCTCTCGCTTGCCATATTGGGAATGGGCCTGGGTTCCCTGTCCCTGCGTTTGTTCAGGAGAATGAACGACATTAACAAACTATGGCTACTGCTATCGTTAACCGCCCTGCTGGCCCTGGTTGGCCCGCCTGCCGCTCTGCATATCGGCATGGAGTACGGCAAGCTGTTTACAGAAAAGATTATGGTCTGGAAATTCCTGCTGACTGTTATCCTTCTCAGCGCTCCCTTTTATACCGGCGGCGCCGCCCTGGCCCTGATCTTTAAACAGTACCACCAGGACATACCGCGCCTGTACATGGCCGACCTGACCGGCGCGGGAACTGGGGTGATCCTGGCTGTAGTATTGATGAATGTACTCGGTACCCAATACGCCGTGTTTCTTGCCAGTGTACCTGTAATTATAGCCTCATTTCTAGTAGCCGGTTCATGGCGAAGAATTGCCCCGGCTATGCTGCTGTTGCTGGTGGCTGCGTCTTTCCCGGTCGCAAACAAACTTACCGCCAAACCCCGCGAAGAACGCGCCCCGGTGATCTATACCCATTGGGACGCTATGGCCAGGATCAAAGTCTTTAATTATGAAGAAGCCTATCGCGGTATCAATATCGACAATGCCGCCAACAGTCCTGTTTACAAATTTGACGGCAACTGGGCCAGGCCGGATTCCGAAAAATACCAGTTCGGCATCGATGTCTCATATCTGATCAATTTGAACGATTCCTGCACCTTCCTGTCGCTTGGCGCCGGCGGCGGCGTGGATGTGTTGCAGGCGTTACAGTTCGGCGCTGCGGAAATCCACGCCGTTGAAGTAAACCCACATGTCAACGAAATGATGCAAAGCGGCTTTCTGGCGGATTTTTCCGGCCATATTTACAGCGACCCGCGCGTCAAGGTCGTTACCGAAGACGCCCGCACCTATATCCGCCGGTTCAGTAATAAATTTGACATGATCTATTCGCTCAGTTCCAATACCTTTGCCGCGCTCGCTTCCGGCTCGTTTGCCATGGCGGAAAATTACCTGTTCACCACCGAGGCGTTCAAGGACTATTATAACGCCTTGTCCGATAACGGCTTTATGATGATGGAACACCAGTTCTACATGCCCCGGCTGGCTACTGAAGCGCTCGACGCGCTGACCGAACTGGGCGTGGAGAATCCCCGCGACCATATTGCCATATACGACCTGCCGCAAATGCGCCGCAATATGATCTTGCTGGCGAAAAAGCCGCTCACCGATGAAATCCGCAACAATGCGTTTGCCCCGCTCATACCGGAGTATTATCCCTATATTCACCTGCTGTACCCGGCAGTGGATTCACTCAAGGGTAACCTCATCAACCGTATCGTTACCGAAGGCTGGCAGACTGTGCAAAAGGACGCCGCCCTGGATATTTCTCCATGCGACGATAACCGTCCCTATACCGCGCAACTGGGCTTGTGGAAGAATTTCGATATTAAAAAGCTGGGCGAACTATCGCCCTGGGAATTCACCGGTTTTCCGCTTTCCAAACTGCTGATCGTTTTCATCATGGCGGTTATCCTGGTACTGATCATACCGTTGAACCTGCTGCCCTATATCGGCAAGCATAAAAAACTGGGACTGGCCGGGTGGCTGTATTATTTCAGCATCGGCGTGGCGTTCATGGTGGTAGAAATTGTGCTGCTGACCCGCTATACCCTGTTCATCGGCTCATCGTCTTATACCATCGTTACCATTCTGTTCACCCTGCTGCTCGGCTCGGGACTGGGAAGTCTCTGTTCCGAGAAATTTAACAACAAGACTCCATTTATCCTTATTTTCGTGTTGCTATGTCTGGAACTTGTTCTTATTCCCTCCATCCAGGCATCGCTAACCGGGCTGCCGGTGTGGGGTAGAATGCTGACCAGCTTTATTTGTATTTTCCCGCTGGCGTTCTTTATGGGTATGCCGTTCCCCAAAGCGGCGCAGCGGGTCGGCGATCTGGTGGACTGGGGTTTTGCGGTGAACGGCGCGGCCTCGGTGCTGGCTTCTACCGGTATTATGCTGGTGTCGTTCAGTTTTGGGTTAAAGATTGCGCTGGTGACGGGACTGTTTTTTTATGTTATTGCATTTGTGCTGATGCAATTAAAGACCAGGTGGTAGAATATGAATTTGGGCGGAATTGGTAAGGGGTTCCGCCCTTGTTTTTCGGTATATTTTAAATAACTTTACAATGCCGAATTGTACCTGGAGGGAAAAAATAATTTAGCCACGGATAGACACAGATAAAACACGGATTTTTCTTTCGCGTTAATTCGCATTCATTAACGGTTGCAGAAAATCTTTATTCAAAAGGAACCGCGAATGCTCACCAATGGACGCGAATAGTTTTTGTTATATATATGTTCCAGAACAAGGAGCAAAAGCTCCTTGTTCTATACTAACAAAATACCTTTGCTCGGACTGGGTCGAAGATCCGTCAAAGGCGGAGATGTTCCCCAGTCCGTACAATAATGCAGGACATATTGTCCTGCCGGCCGCAGGCCCGTCGCAAGCGCTTTCGTCCACATTGTCCGCCTAGTCCATACCTGGTGTATTTTACAAGGGGCAAAAGCCCCTGGTTCTATGCAGGTATAACACCACAGTAATTGAAAGAGTTTCCAGAACAATTCCCCCTCCAAACCGGAATTCGGATGGGAGCGGAAGAACATAAAAATCCGGACATACGGTTAAGAACATTCCAGGTATGTTCTTTTGATCTCCGCCAGGAAGCGATCCTGATCCTGCGCCCACCAGCGGTTGGAAAAGATTTCCACCTCGTTAAACCCTGTAAATCCGGTCTTTTCCACCCAGGCGCGGATTGTCCGCAACGGGATGCAGCCCTCGCCCATCAGGCCGCGGTCGTTCAGCATATCCACTGTGGGCGTCAGCCAGTCGCAGATATGAAAAGCTAATAAATAACCGCTGGCGCCACAACGGGCTATTTCATGTTCCAGGTCCGGGTCCCACCACAGGTGATACACATCCACAGCAACGCCCAGATTTGGATGCTGCAAGCGGTCACACAAGTCGTTAGCTTGTTTCAGGGTATTTATAGCCGAGCGATCCGCCGCATACATGGGGTGCAGGGGTTCTATAGCCAGTTTGACGCGCGCGGCGCGGGCATGATCGAGACAGGCGGCAATGCCGTCTTCTATCTGGCGGCGTGAATCCGCCAACGGCTGGCCGGGATCGGCGCCGCACACCAACACGACATAGGGCGCACCGAGCGCCGCAGCTTCATCGATGGCGCGCTTGTTATCAGCAATGGCGGCCTGCCGGTTCTTGAGATCGAACGCCGGAAAAAAACCGCCGCGGCATAAAGATACAACAGACAACCCCGCATTTTTTATTGCTTGTCCAACCAGGACCGGATTTCGGCCCTCCAGCGCCTGTCGCCACACGGTAATCCCTTTTACTCCTGCCGCTGCATATCTTGCAATCGCTGTTTCTATAGCCCAGGGTTTGGTCGTTATGGTATGAATTGCCAGCCGGGAAAAATCGGTTAATTTATTACCAGTCATGTTTGCTTCCTTGTTTTACAGGCCATGCCGATTGATATGCCGTAATGATCCTGTCCAATAGTTGATTATAATTTTCATCCACCTTGCGCCATTCGGGATGGGCGTTGAACCAGCCGATAATTTCCCGGGCGCCCTGGCTAAAGGGAATTGTACATTTAAAATCAGGGACAAATTCTTTGATCTTGCTGTTATCAAAGATCATACTATGCGCCTTGTCGCCCAGCAGGCCCGCGCCCCATTCCGGGTCAAAGGCATTAATGAACGCCGAAGGCACATTAATAATATTGGCAGTTCCTCCCGCTTCTCCGGCTAAAATCCGAAAAATGCCGTTCCAGGTAAGCAGTTCATCCGAAGTGATGTGGAACGCCTCGCCGATGGCGCGCGCGTTACCGAGCAGACCAACCAGGCCCCTGGCAAAATCGCGGTGATGCGTTAATACCCAAACCGAAGTCCCGTCGCCATGCACCACCACCGGCAGGCCGCGTTTCATACGATCGATCTCGGTCCAGCGGCCATGATTCGGCAGCCGGGTTTGGTCATAGGTATGCGAGGGACGAACAACTGTAACCGGAAAGCCGGTGTGCCGCCAGGTTTTAAAGAGCAGTTCTTCGCAGGCGATCTTGTCCCGTGAATACTGCCAAAAGGGATTATCCAGGGGGGTATCTTCCGTTACCGGTAATTTAACGAGCGGTTTTTGATAAGCCGAGGCGGTGCTGATAAAAACATATTGCCCGGTTTTGTGGCGGAATAATTCAATATCGGTCTCTATATGCTGTGGCGTATAAGCGACCCAGTCCACCACCACATCAAAGGAATGGTCGCGAAGGATGGTACGCAGTCTTTCTTTATCGCGGATATCGCCATTGATCAGCTTTGCTTGTTCGGGTATGGGCCTGATTGTGGTAACGCCGCGGTTCAGCAGGTACAGGTCAATTCCCCGCTCTACCGCCAATTGTGAGCACGCCGAACTGATTGTGCCGGTGCCGCCGATAAATAAGACTTTCATTTTTTATCCCGGATTATTATGGAAAAAATTACTGCTGTCTGTTGGTCAAATATAACAAATAAAAATAAATATATCCAATAACTTGTTGGAGCAGGGATATTGGTTTAATTTTTTTAGCTTTTTATACCTGGTTCCGGGTCTCCGGCCCGGAATCCTGATAGTCCGGCTCTGCCGGAATAGTGGAAAATGTGCAAAGTTCCTTTTCCCCATGTCTCAGCGGGAGGCTGTCAACTTGCGTCCCAAGCCGGGAGGCTTGGTACGAGGTATGGGGACGGGCCGGGGAGACTGTGTGAAAATGAAAATAATGCTGTAAAAAGTGGAGATTACTATATTTATCAATAGCAAAAAAAAGAAATAAATGGCTATCATCATCTGATTTTAATATTGATATTTTACAAAGATATTAATTAATACAGAAAGGATGATAGCCATGAGTCGAATCCCAATTTCAGAAAAAAAACGAAATGAAAGATCATTAAAGGTACAAGACTGCATTCTTGTCGGTATTGATCCGGCATGTTATAAGCACACAGCCGTCATTTACACACCTAGCAGAACAGCGATTGCCAAGGTACACAATATTAATAACAATCGAAAAGGATTTCAAAATTTCGAAAATCGACTTATGTCAATAAAAAAATTGTATCCCAACATACCGATAAAGCTTGCTATTGAAGC
>Ga0209311_1000035_pt1 | contig 190001 bp, 134 predicted proteins | sample AD_UKC045_MetaG_FD_184417 | JGI IMG/M metagenome (GOLD analysis project Ga0209311, IMG submission 184417) | Active sludge microbial communities of municipal wastewater-treating anaerobic digesters from USA - AD_UKC045_MetaG (SPAdes) (version 2) | ecosystem: Engineered > Bioreactor > Anaerobic...
AAAGAACAAAGGATAAAAATTAATATTGAACGCTTTAAGAACACAAACCAACATCAAAAATCAAACGCAGCATGAAACCCTAAACTATAATTTTTTCAAATGAAAACTTTTTGTCTGAAACAATTAGATTGTTCTTTATTCAATTCATAATTTTCTTCTTTGCTGAACAACAGGTCATACCCCAGGCCGCCTCTGATAAAATAACCATAATATGGTGAAGTGGGGATTTTTACGTTGACCAGTAAATTGATCGGCAGCATGGTTCTGGTGTAATCGACGCTGGTTTCATAAGTGGTTTTGCTCATTCCCTCGGTTTCTTCGCTGGCAACCTCGCTGGTTTCAGAATAGGATTTATGAAAAACATCCACACCCAAACCAACGTTAACGGCATCGTCAACAACCATTCCAAACATAAACCCGAAAAACATACCACCCTTTAAATCAGTTGGATTGACATATCCGGCGCTTACGTTAAAAGCGTTCCCTCTTTGTGCAAAACCGGTTGAAGCAATAACAAGTGTCAGCAGTATGGCCGAAAACACGACTGTACGTTTCATGGATTTTCTCCTTCATTAGATAAATGGTAGCTTATTATAGAAAATGATGATGTGAAATGCAAGAAAAACATTTCAAAAAAATATACGTTAACAAGCACGGGTAAAGTTTGATATACATCACATACAACTGTTTTGTTACAGAAAATCTTGTTTTTGTACTGTTTTCGGTTCGAGTTCTATTTAACATTCTTAAATTTTAATATACACTGTTCCCGGTATGCGGACAATATAATTAAAGAACAGGGGTAATTTAATGTGTTAAAAATAATATTACTGTTGAATAATTGTATCTTTTAAAAAGTTCTCATCATCCTTTTTGGGATAATCAGTTGTATAATGCAAACCGCGGCTCTCTTTACGCAGCAGGGCCGATTGAATAATTAACTGTGCAACGGTCGCCAGGTTCCGTAATTCCACCAGGCCGTCGGTTACTTTGGTGCGGCGGTAAAAATTTTCAATTTCCTGGCGAATTAACCTGATACGGCTCAGGGCGCGTTCCAGGCGCAGGTTGGAACGGACAATGCCGACATAATCCCACATCAGGTTTTTGATCTCCATTTTATCGTGCGAGATCAGCACCCATTCTTCGCTGTTAAAGGTGCCGGCGTCATCCCAGTGGGGAATGCGGGGAAAGGCAGCAGTTTTAGATTTAATAAAGTCGATAGCCGATTTGGCGGCGCGGTCGGCAAATACCAGCGCTTCCAGCAGGGAATTGGATGCCAGTCGGTTGGCGCCATGCACGCCGGTGCACGTTACTTCTCCGCAGGCGAACAGGCCGTTAATGGAAGTTTTGGCATTAATATCGGTAATTACCCCGCCGCAGGAATAGTGCGCCGCCGGCACAACCGGAATAGGCTCTTTGGTAATATCTATTTTAAAAGATTTACATTTTTCATAGATCTGGGGGAAATGGTTGCGGATATCGTCAGCGCCTTTATGAGTAATATCCAGGTACACACAGGGGGTGCCGAGTTTTTTCATTTCGTTATCGATTGCCCGGGCGACAATATCGCGCGGGGCCAGGGAGGCCATTGGATGGTATTTTTGCATAAATTCCTTGCCGTCCTTGTGCACCAGACGACCGCCGAACCCGCGCACGGCTTCTGAAATAAGGAACGAACCGGCGTCGGGATGAAACAAGGTAGTGGGGTGGAATTGCATGAATTCCATATTGGCAATGGGGGCGCCGGCCCGGTAGCACATGGCAACGCCGTCGCCGGTGGCTATTTCCGGGTTTGAAGTGTGCAGATATACCTGGCCACAGCCGCCGGTTGCCATAATGGTGGCTTTGGCAGTAAACCGGCGCACTTGTTCATTATTCGAATCCAACACATAAGCTCCCCAGCAATGCAGGGAAGAATCGCGCCCGGCGCCGGGAGTAAATATTTGATGTTCGGTGATCAGGTCGATGGCGGCATGATCTTCATAGATGGTAATGTTCTTTTCATATTTAACCCGGTTCAACAGGTTCAATTCCACATCTTTGCCGGTGTGATCCTTGACATGGACGATACGGTGGAACTGGTGTCCGCCTTCGCGCCCCAGATCGAACTTGCCGTTTTCATTTGTAGTAAACGGCACGCCGATTTTAAATAATTCGTTAATGTGCTCCGGCCCTTCTTCCACTACCAGTTTTACCGCTTCGAGTTTGCACAGACCGGCGCTGGCGTCGAGGGTATCTTGTATATGTTGCTCAAATGAATCTTGAGGGTCAAAAACCGAAGCAATGCCGCCCTGGGCATAATTGGTATTTGATTCGGCTTTGTGCTTTTTAGTTACCAAAGCAACTGTGCCTTTGCGGGCCAGTTTCAAGGCGCAATACAAGCCGCCAATACCGCTGCCAATAACCAGGAAATCTGTTTTTACGGACATAAAGACGCCTGTTTTTTTCAACCAGTGCAATTTCCTAAAACTTACATGATTATAAAATTAAAGTCAATATAATATTGGTGAATTAAAAGATAGGAAAAATTTTCAATGGGTAAAATTTGCCCCGGAAGAACCAAAACATCTCGGTAAAAATTATAAGTCGTTATTTAATTTTCAATATGATCTTTACAATTCAAAGCAGAGATTTTGTGCAAGCGGGTTCCCAATCGGGACAGACTGTGTGTAAATGAATGTAAATACCAGCTTGTTAGCGCTTGGAAACAGCTCGAATTCTATCGGAACCGGAGTACAGTCCCTTTATGGACTGTAGGCCGCCGCAGGTGGCCTCGAAAAGCTTTATTGTTTGAATAAAAACATCTATTTGAATAACATAAAATTTATATGTAATAATCGTCAAGGTTTCTTGTTCCAGATGTTATTGGGGCCTGCGGCCCAATGCATCGCATAAAGGCGATGCGCTCCACTTTTTATAGCAATCTTTATGGTTTTCACGCAGTCTGGGGAGATTGAGAAGCAAAAGCTAATAAAGATTAATTTTTAGCAAGATTTTTGGTCATGTTTTTCAACCTTTTGCCGGTTATATACAAAAAAAGCTGCCTGGTGAGCAGCTTTTATCAATTATCTAACAGTATCTTACAGATCAATCAGGCCCGGCCCGATTCGATCGTTTCAAACAGTTCCCGGTTTTTTATGGGTTTGGTTATTACCCTGGTTATACCATTGCGGGTATATTGTTTTCTGGTTTGTTGATCCACCTGGTCGCAAATACCAATAACCCGGGTTTGCGGGTGCTTTTGCAGTATTTTTTTCACAGTGCGTAATTCTTCTCCACCGGCATTGTTTTCCTGGTTACAGTTGAGTTCCATAAAAGTAATATCGGTTGATTCGGCATCCAGCAGGCGCATTAAATCATTGTCATCTAACGCCACTTCGACGTTATAATGATTGCTCAACGCAAGATACATTTGCATACCTGACCGCAGTTCCCCGTTCAGGATGACTATTTTCATAAGAAAAATTTCACTCTGGTAGTAGTTAGTAATATTTTTTTAATTTCAAATACAGTAGCGGCAAACAAATCAAAGTGCGTAAGTTTATTTAAAAGCTTTCTTGATTATTTTCCTGTTGCGCCCTGATCAACGCCAGGGTTGCCATAACCAGAACGGCAACCGCCAGGATGATCCAGTGCAGACGAACATGATCGCCTGTCGAGTACGGGGCCAGTTTTTCTTCCGGGAGATTGAGCAGGATCATCGAAACCAGGTTATTTATACCATGCAAAAGAATGGCTGGATAAATACTGTTCGTTTTCCACGCCAGGTATCCCAGAAACAAACCCAGGAAGACAATTTGTAATGCCGACCATGGATTAAAGTGGATAATGGCAAAGAACACGGCCGATAATACCATGGCAATCGCCGGGTCACGGTATTTTTCTATAGTCCTTTGTAAAATACCGCGAAACAGCATTTCTTCTGCAAAAGCTGCAAAAATAACGCCAGACATTACCAAAACCACGCCGTCTGTGACGGAATTTATTTGCATCAGTTGTTTTAGTGATTCCATCAGTTCGTCAGGCATGGGGAACAATAAATAGATCAGCCGATCCAGTTCATCGCCAATAACAAATATAGCGGCGGAGATGAGGAGGGAATAAAAGAATACAGCGGGAGATATTTTATTAATACGAAAAGTTTGCCGAAAAGGTTTTTTATAATATATTGCAGCAATAATTGCCGGGATTATAATTAAAATTTCCGAGAGCAGGCTGTATTTTGCCCCGCCCAGAAATATGATGACTGCGCCAACGCCAGTAACCAGGAAGAAGGTAATAATAAAAATAACAATTAATTGTTGGGGGCTGAAATAAGAAGAGTCGTTATGATTTTCCATAGTTCTTTTCAAGTTGAGTGAGATGATATAATAAAATTCCGGCGGCAATTGCGGCGTTTAACGATTCGCTTTTACCCCGGCCGGGGATGTTGATTCGTGTATCCAACAGGTTCTCGATTTCCGGGCGTAGCCCCTGTGCTTCATTACCTATCAGCAGAACAATTTTACCCGGCGCTTTATAACCGGGCAGGGGAATGCCCGCTTCACTGGACGCACCAACGATTGTAAAATTTTTTTCTTTTAAAAGTTCCAGTTCCCGGGCGAGGTTCACATTGTCCCTGATGGGGATGTGGAACAGGGCGCCCATTGTGCTGCGGACTGTCTTGGGATTATAGATTTCCACGCTATCCTCGCTGGTAATAACCCCGTCGCTGCCGAACCATTCCGCTGTGCGGAGGATCGTTCCCAGGTTACCGGGATCGCGAATGCTGTCCAGACCGAGGATGAGCCGCGCGGCGGTTAAATCCGGCGCTGCCAACTTGACACTAACAATAGCGGCAATGCCCTGGGGCTGGCGTGTATCTGCAAGCGCGGTAAATTGCTGGTCGGTTGCCTCAAAGACCTCAAGACGACGTTTTTCAATGGCGGCGAGCAGGCTGGTCAGGCGGTCGGTATGTTCCCCGCTTTTATTGATAATAAAATAGTGTATGGTAAAATCGGAGCGCACCAGTTCTTCACAAAGCCGCACCCCTTCCACGAGGAAAAGTTTTTCCCGCTCCCGGTTTTTTTGCAGATGCAGGGAGCGGATGAACTTGAACTGATTTTGCGATAGAGACGGCATTGGCGATGTGTTTACAACGAATTATTTTTCAAGTTTTCCTGAAAAAAAGCAACCAACTGTTCCAAAGGCAGATCGGTTTGCGAACCGGTTTCAAGATTTTTGATCGATGCTTTTTGTTCGTCAATTTCCCGTTCACCCAAAATAACCGCATACCGGGCATTATAACGGTTTGCTTCTTTCATTTGCGATTTTATGCTCCGGTCGCCAAACGCCAGCAGCGTTGCCAGTTTTTCATTGCGTAATTTAAAGGTCAATTCAATTGCCGCCAGGCGGGCTTTATCGCCCATGCTGGCAATAAAAATGGCCGGATTCTGCGGGGTGGGAACCGGCAGGTTCTGTTGCTGCATGGACAAAATAATCCGTTCAATGCCGGAGCCAAAGCCGATGCCCGGCGTCGGTTCGCCGCCGAGTTGTTCGATCAGGCCGTCGTAACGTCCGCCGCCGCACATGGCGTTTTGCGCGCCAATGCCCTGCGCCCACACTTCGAACACGGTTTTGGTATAATAATCAAGGCCGCGCACCAGTTTGTGGTTGATGGCAAAATCGCGGTTGGTCAATTGCAGGTAGTGGCGTAGTTTGGCAAAATGGGTATTGCAATCGTTACAAAGATGTTCGCTGATGACCGGGGCGCCGGCTATGACCGGACGGCAGCCTTCATTTTTGCAATCGAGCAGCCGCAGGGGATTTTTATCGAGCCGGCGTTTACAATCGTTGCATATCGTTTCGTAATGGTTTTGATAATAGTCTTTTAGTTTGGCAATGTAGGACGGCCGGCAGACCGGGCAGCCGGTGCTGTTGAGCTGAAATTTTAATCCTTTGAAACCAAGTTCCGCATAGAGCTGCCAGGCAATGGACATGATCTCCAGGTCCAGCGCCGGGTCCTGTTCGCCCAGGGCTTCCACATTGAACTGGTTGTGCTGGCGGAATCGACCGGCCTGGGGGCGTTCATAGCGAAATACCGGGCCGATGGAAAACAATTTTACCGGTTTAGCCTGCACATGCAAACCGTTTTGTAAATAAGCGCGTAATACGCCGGCGGTAAATTCCGGTCGCATGGTCACCAGGCCTTCGCCCTTGTCCTGAAAAGAGTACATTTCTTTTTCAACAATGTCGGTCGTTTCGCCGACTCCGCGCACAAACAAGGCGGTTTCTTCCAGCACGGGCGGGTCGATCCGTTTATAGCCGTATAAACGGGTTATTTCGTAAATTTTTTGTTCGATGTAACGCCAGTAAGGTTGTTCTTCGGGCAGCACATCGCGCATTCCGGTTATAGATCTGTATTTCATGGTCCTCTCGAATTGCTGCTAAAAATGATCCATCATGGTATGTAATATTTCAAGAGCCCTGGGGGCATCCTGTTTATGCACCAAAAGCCGGCAGGAATCGCCGCTAATATTGGCGCCTCGGGTTTGCATCACTGAGCTGAACACATCGCTTTTGATCATGGATTGAATACCTTCTTCTTCCAGGGCTTTTTGCACCATTTCCGCATAGATAATGCCCGGCAGGGATTGCAGTTCAACCAGGTCGTGATCTTTTTCTTTTGTCATAACAAGAGTGTCCTGTAAAAATAAAGGGTCTGCAAAAGAGACCCGTCCGGATGCAAATTATGTTAACGCGCTCTTACATGGAAAAATATTTTTGTTCTTCCCTGGTAATTGCCTCGATCACTTCCTCGCTGTTGCGGGCATTGGCAAGGCGGTCGCGAAATTCTTTGCGATGCATTAAACGGGAAATTCTGCTCAACGCTTTTAAATGCGGGCCGGTTTGATCCACCGGGCCTACCAGCAGGAAAATTAAACGAACCGGTTTTTCGTCGATCGATTTAAAATCGACATCCTTGATCGTAATTCCAAAGGCGATAACCAGGGTCTCGACGCCATCGCTTTTGGCGTGCGGAATTGCCACGCCGTCGCCCATGCCGGTGCTCATTACCCGTTCGCGATCCAGAACCGCTTCCAGCACCATGTTGCGATCTTTTAACTTGTTGTTTTGCGCCAAAAGATCAACCATCTCTTCAATGATCTGGTTCTTTTCGGTGTTTTTCAGTGGAATCCGGATTACTTCTTTGGAAAGAAGATCACAAAGGTTCATAAAATCTCCTTATTATTATTTTATAATATAAAATAAATATTAAATTTTCCAAATCATTTTTGGGATTTTGAAACCGGGTTATGTATGATCGCAGAGGTATGTAAAAGAGGAAGTTCTGTTATTAAAGCTATCCCGCCCCGTAGAGGAGCGGGAATTGCCGGGGGTCAGTTACTATGCAGTACGTTTTACAAGTATTTTTTGGCTGTGCAGGATCATAATTAGTCCGATAAAGATCAATGCCAGAGGCCAGATATTTTCAAAGTCAAAAATGTTGCTGGCGCCGATGGTGGCCCAAATTGCACCCCAGACCAGGGTGCGATTAAACCGCCCATTGAACTGCGGATAGATAGCCCTGATGGCCGCTTCACCCAGCATGACAATCCCTGCCGAGAAAACAAACCACCAAAACCAACCGGCGTACAGATAAACATGCGTGTCTAGTAATAGCCAGCCACCTGCCAAAACAAAAATTATTCCTGTAACAATACCGCTTAACCAGTCTTTATGGCCGTTATGACGTTTACAACGGGCGTTTTCAACCGGTTCCGTTTGGATTGTAGTATTCGTGTTCATAGTGTACTCCTTTCTGGCTGGTACCTGAATCATCTACTTTCTAGTACGCAGGCAATGAGTAACAGTTACAGAAAAATGAAAAAAACATGTAAAGAAATCTGCTTGTTTATAACGACCGGGCAAACAAGGGTCAAAAAAAATCACTTGTATTTTTCTGTTTAAACTCTAAATTTAACAAACAATTGAAAGGAGAGCCGCATGTCGGTATATTCATTAATCACCAGGCGCAGATCGATCCGCCGCTTTAAACAAACGCCAATTCCCTTTGACACATTGAAAAAGCTCGTCGATACTGCGCGGCTGGCCCCTTCCGCCACCAACATGCAGCCATTGCAATATATTATTATCGATGATAAAGACCAGGTCAACGCCCTGTTTGGTCATACCCAGTGGGCGCGGCTGCTGCCGAACAATTCCGGCAGGCCGGCTGAACATCAGCAGCCGGTGGCTTTTATTGTGATCCTTGCCAATAAAGCGCTGGAAACGGCATGGACGAATCATGATGTCGGCGCCGCGGTGGAGAATATGATCCTGGCCGCGCTGGAAGAGGGTATCGGCAGCTGCTGGATCGCTTCGGTGAACCGCCCTTATGTTACAGAGGCCTTTCACATTCCTGAAAATTTTAAAGTTGATTCTGTATTGGGTTTGGGTTACCCGGACGAAGACCCGGTCGCTGAACCTTTGACCCAATCTACGGATTATTACAAGGATGATAAAGGCCGCCTGCATGTGCCCAAGCGCAGTCTGGATGAAGTTTTGCACCATAACGGATTTTAGGTGCGGGAAAAGACTGGATGAACCAACAGGCGCCCTTGAAATTTGCGCTGGCCGGAAGCGGCGCGGTTGCCGCCCATCATGTTAAGGCATTACGGCAGACCGGCACGGCGGAGGTTGTGCGTGTTTGTGGCCCGAATGCGGAGAAAACCCGCGCTTTTGCCGGGTCGTTCCAGATTCCATGGACAACCAGGTATACGGATATTTTGGATGACCCGGCGGTCGAGGTGGTGGATATTGTTGTGCCTTCCGGTTTGCATGCCGAATATGGACTGGCCGCGGCCCGGGCCGGCAAGCATGTTGTTGTCGAAAAACCGATCGATGTTACCCTGGAAAAGGCCGATGCGTTGATCCGGGAATGCCGGCAGGCCGGGGTTACCCTGGCGGTCATCAGCCAGTATCGCTTTCTGGATGCCATGCAAAAGATTTATGAAATTAAGGCGCAGGGTAAATTGGGCAAATTGCTGCACGGCGAGGTCAGCGTCAAATGGTATCGCTCAATGGATTATTACCATAGCGCCGCCTGGCGCGGCACAAAACAATTAGACGGCGGCGGGCCGTTCATTAACCAGGCAATCCATTTTATTGATCTGCTGCTTTCGGTCATGGGCCCGGTGCAGCGGGTAACTGGTAAAACCGCCACTGTGGCGCATGATATCGAGGTTGAGGATATCGGCATGGCTTTGCTGGAATTTAGCAGCGGCGCCACGGGTGTTATTCAGGCATCAACCGCAATTTACCCCGGCTTGCCGGCCCGTTTGGAAATTCACGGCGCCGATGGGACGGCGATCCTGGAGGGCGAAAAACTGGCCTTACTGCATTACCGGGGCGCCGAGCCCAGCCGCGATACCGGGCCGGTTACCGGGGGAGCCAGCGCGCCGATGGCTATCGATGTGCAGCCGTTTGAACGCGAATTTACCGATATTATCGGCGCTATTCGTGAAAAACGCGAACCGCTGGTCAACGGCGGCGAGGCGCGCCGCGCGCTGCAACTGGTATTGGCTATTTACGAATCATCCCGGGAAAACAGCCCGGTTTATTTATAATTTGAGGTGAGAGAATATGATTTTGCGTAATGAATTACTGCGTTACCTTAATGAATACCTGGCAATTGCCGATTTTGATGATTACGGACCGCAGGGCTTGCAGGTTGAAGGCCGCGAGGAAATAGATAAAATAGCTACCGGGGTATCGCTATGTGTGCAATTGCTGGAAAGGGCGGCGGCTATGGACGCCGATGCGGTAATTGTTCATCACGGGCTGTTGTGGGATAAAGAGAGCCATGTGGTGAAGGGCAGCTTTAAGAAAAGATTAAAGTTGTTATTACAGCACGATATGAACCTGTTTGCGTATCATTTACCGCTGGACAAGCACCCGGTGGTCGGCAATAATGCTATGGCTGCCAATGCCTTTGGCCTGAAAGATAGTAAAAGTTTTGGCCATGTCGGCGTGCAGGGGGCAATTGAACTGTGCAGTTTTGAGGAATTGTTGCACAATGTGCAACGCTATTACCAAACCGATCCCCTGGTATTTCCGTTCGGGCCGTCCAAGATCAACCGCATTGCCATCAGTTCCGGGGCGGCGCAACGCGATATTACCCTGGCGATCGAGAACGGTCTGGATGCTTATATTACCGGCGAAGTATCGGAAGCGGTGATGCACCTGGCGCGGGAAGGGCATATTCATTTTTTTGCCGCCGGTCATTATGCCACAGAAAAGCCCGGCATAATCGCGTTGGGCGATCATATAGCCGCCCGTTTTCCGGTGCAGGTTACTTTTATTGATGTGCCGAATCCGGTGTGATTTTTGTTGTTGCAAGGGGAGCCAAAGCGGGGGAGATGTAAACCACCATGTATTTTAAGCAAATCTGCTTGCTTTTACAAAAGTTAAATGCTATATTATCTGTTTAATAGCAAATAAGGAGGCCTTATCTCCCGGTTTAGTGTACATGTTCGTGGATTTCTGTTGCTAACCAGGCCGGTTAATGTGGTTATTTCCATGTTATCCATCCTGGTGGCGGCAGTAATTTGCGGCAGTACGGGCATAGATACCCGCATCATTGCCGCCTGTTTGTCCGGCGGATTGATCACTGCGGCTGCGAATACAATTAATGATTTTTTTGATATTGAAATAGACCGGATCAACAAGCCGAACCGGCCGTTACCGGCAGGAATGGTTAGCGCCACAGCGGCATTAGTGTATGCGTTTTTTTTATTTGCCGCGGGTATAGCGGCGGCCTTGTTTGTCAATAAAGCAGCGGTAATTATTGCCGCACTTTCTTCAGTTTTGCTGTATTTTTACAGCGCCAGGTTAAAACGCACCGTTATTTTCGGCAACCTGGTGGTTAGTGTTACCACAGCACTGGCGTTTATTTACGGCGGCATCGCGGCCGGTTATATTAAAAATGCTATCATTCCTGCGGTCTTTGCTTTTTTCATGCACTTTGGCCGGGAGATCATCAAAGACATGGAAGATGTGCAAGGCGATGAACAACAAAACGCCCTTACTTTGCCGGTCAGGTATGGTCTGGCGCCGGCCCGGCGGCTGGTAACGGTTACTTTTGTATTATTGTTCCTGTTAACGGTCATTCCCTATGCGGCTGGAATATATGGATTATGGTACCTGTTGATTGTGGTGAGCGGTGTAAATACAGTGTTGTTATATACAATGATCAAATTATGGCGAAAAACCACCCGTGCAAGTTTTTCGCAATTGAGTACATTATTAAAAGCAGATATGATGATCGGTTTGCTGGCAATATTTGCCGGCCGCTGGTAAGGATTAGAGTTAGATGCGGGCATTGATACAGCGCGTCACCCATGCTTCGGTGACCATTGAAGGTAAAATAACCGGCGAGATCGGCAAGGGGCTGGTTGTGTTGTTGGGAGTGACCAACACCGACAGCGCTGCACAAGCCGCCATGCTGGCGGAGAAAATCGTCAACTTGCGCATATTCTCCGATGCCGCCGGGAAATTCAACCTGTCCGCTCTGGATGTTGGCGCAGAATTACTGGCCATATCGCAGTTTACCTTGTATGCGGATTGCCGCAGAGGCCGCCGGCCGGGATTTACAGATGCAGCGCCCCCGGATATTTCCGAGCCGCTCTATGAAAAGTTTGTGCAATTATTACAGGAAACCGGTTTAAAAGTGGCAACGGGCATTTTTGGCGCAAATATGCTGGTGAGCATTTACAACGACGGGCCGGTGACCATTATGCTGGATAGCGATGAAAAAAGATAAATATACAGAGATCATTGACAATATCAATGCCCGGAATGTGGTGCTGGCTTCGCAATCGCCGCGCCGCGCCCAGTTGTTAAAGCTAATGGGACTGCAATTCCGGGTTTGTCCCAGTAATTATGATGAAGATTCCATTGCGATCAGCGAACCGGAGCGGCATGTACAGGTACTTTCGCTGGCCAAAGCGCGCGAAATTGCCAATTCCCTGGAATATGGCCTGGTGATCGGCGCCGATACGATCGTGGTGCTGGATGGCGAAATTCTGGGTAAACCCCGTGATGCGGAACATGCCAGGGACATGCTGTCGCGCCTCAGCGGCAGAACGCACCAGGTTTACACCGGATTTGCAATTGTGCAGCAGCCGGAAGGGAAATCGGTGACCGGCTTTGAAATGACAAATGTCCATTTTCGCATGCTGCGGAGCTGGGAAATTCAGGGCTATATTAATACCGCCAGCCCATTCGACAAAGCCGGCGCTTACGGCATTCAGGATCAAAGCGCAATCTTTGCCGACCGGATTGACGGCTGTTTTTATAATGTGGTAGGATTTCCGGTTAGTAAATTCTACCTGGCGTTATTAAACCTGATGAATTTGAATTATGAAGAATGAAAAAAATAAAAAACTGGAACTGGGCCGGGAACTGGCGCAGCAGCGCGAAGATAAAGGGCTGACTGTTGCCCAATTGTCCGAGCGGACGAAAATAGCCGTTAAAAATATAACCCATATTGAGAACGGCGTTTTTGACTTTTTACCCAGCGCTTATGTAAAGGCCTATTTATCTGCCATTGCGGTGGAACTGGGGCTCGATTCCGGGGTGATCTTGCGTAAATATTACGCTTCATTTGTCCGGGATGTTGACGGCCCGGCACATGACAGTAAACCCGCGTCTGTGCAAAAGAACTATGACCAACCGTCGCCGCCGCCGTCAAAAGAAGAGCAGGAAATACCGGTAAAACCGGTAGAGAGAGCCGCCCCCGCCAAAGCAGAGGAGCCGGTAATCAATTTGGACCAGGAGATACCGCCTCCGCAACCGGAAGCAAAACCGCCCGACAGTGAGCCGGCCCCGGTCGCCAAAAAGAAAACAAAACAGAAACCGGATGACAAAAAAAGCACCCAACCTGCCCCGGCGATAAGTGAAACCCCGCAAGCGGTAGAACCACCGGCGGCAATAGAGATCAAACCGGGGCCAGTCGCTAAAGATAAACCAGCCCCGACCGTTACAGTAGAAAAAGTAACGCAAGTACCCGTCACCCGGCGGGAGAAAAAATCAAGCTGGTTTGAAGAAATTATACTGTTTTTACGTTTTTACAGTGTGTTTATTTTTGGCATACTGTTTTTAATTTTCGCCCTGGTCATCATTTTCTGGATCGTGCCGGAGCGGCAGTTTAAAAAACAGGTTGCCGAACTCAAAGCGATGATGCAGCCACAAGCAGTATCCGTACAGGTGGATACCTTGCAACAGGTTACTCCAGTCCCCGGCGATACCTTGCTGCCGGCAGCTACACCGCCTGTGGCTGAGGTTAAAGCGCCGGAAGCAGCGCGTCAATTATTATCGCTGCGCGTCGAAGTTTCCGATTCAGCATGGCTACGGATCGTATATAACGACAGTCTGGCGGAAGAAGGCATTTTTGCGCCGGGCGATGAAAAGACCTGGCAGGGGTATGACCGGTTTTATATGCGTACCGGCAATGCCGGCGGCATTCATTTGTTCATGGATGGCAATTTTCTTGGCGCACTGCCGCAAAGCGGCGTTATTACCAATCTTCAAATCGACCGGGATGGTATTAAAACTATAAAAAAGACACAATTTCCCAAAGCGATGGGCGTGAGCACAAATTAATAAAGATGGATTATGAGCACAAAAAGTAAAAGTAACAGAATTTATTTTTTAGCTATCTGCGGAACGGCGATGGCATCGCTGGCCGCCATGTTAAAGAAAAAGGGCTATGATATATATGGGTCGGATGAGAACCTTTATCCGCCGATGAGTACCTTCCTTGAAGAGCAGCAAATTCCCGTATTCAAGGGTTTCGATCCGGCGCACCTGGACCCGGCGCCCGACCTGATTATTGTCGGCAATGTAATATCGCGCGGCAATGTGGAGATTGAAGAAATTTTAGACCGCCATTTACCCTACATGTCCCTGCCGGAGGCGCTGCGTGATTTTATGATCCGCGGCAATCGTTCCATCGTCGTTACCGGTACGCATGGTAAAACGACCACTACCTCGCTGGTCGCGTGGATATTTGATTATGCCGGTAAAAATCCCGGTTTTATGATCGGCGGTATACCGCTTAATTTTGGCCGGGGGTACCAGGTAGGCGGCGGCGGAGATTTTATTCTGGAAGGCGATGAGTATGATTCCGCTTTTTTTGACAAGGCTGCCAAGTTCCTGCGGTATATGCCGGATATTGGTATTATAAATAATATAGAATTTGATCACGCCGATATATATAAATCACTCGATGATATAAAACTGGCGTTTCGCCGTTTTGTCAATTTAATTCCCCGCAACGGCTTGCTGGTGGTATGCCGCGATAATGAAGCCGCCGTGGAAGTGAGCGGCAAGGCATTTTGTCCGGTGGTAACCTTTGGCGATTCACCCCAGGCGGACTGGCGGGCGGAGCAGGTTGTTGCCACCGCTACAGGTTCGGAATTTTTGGTCGTCCGGCGCGGTGAAAAGCTGGGCCGAACGGTGTTGCCTTTGGCCGGGGGGCATAATATCCGCAACGCGCTGGCGGCTATGGCCGTGGCCGATCATGCCGGGATTAAAATGGAAGTAATTCTTGCCGCCCTGCGCGAATTCAAGGGAATTAAACGCAGATTGGAATATGTTGGCGAAGCCTGCGGTGTGGAGCTATATGATGATTTTGGCCATCATCCAACAGCCATAAAAGAGACTCTGGCGGCGTTCCGCGCCCGGTTCCCGCGGGAACGGATTTTTGCTCTATATGAACCGCGTTCGGCAACCACCAGACGCAATATTTTTCAAAAAGAATTTGTTGGTGTTTTTCAGGATGCCGACTATATCCTTGTTCCGCCGGTAAACCGGCCGGACAAGGTTCCGGCAGGGGAATTGTTCTCCTGTGCGCAGCTTGCCGCAGACCTGGTACAGAGCGGTAAACAGGCGGCGCATCTGCAAGATACAGCGGCTATGGTTGCCTACCTTGTAGAACATTTACAGACAGGCGACAAGGTAATCACCTTTAGCAACGGCCCGTTTGATAATATTCATAAAAAATTAATGGATGCATTAAAATCTAAAAACAGCTAATTCATTCCGGGATACCGGAATTTAAGGTATAATTATAGAGAAAGAGGTTGGGTATTATGTTCGATAAAGACAGAAAACCAAGAAGAGATCGACATAGAGACGGCGACCGGCGCGGACCCCGCGACCGGCATGAACATCATGAAAGACCCGAACGGGAAGCCAATGAACAAGAGAACGCTAAAATCAAGGCGCTGGTAGAACAGGTAATCAATGAAATAGGCGATTCACTGGAGCCGGCGAGTTTAACCGGTTTGAATGCATTTGAACGCAAGCTGGTGCATCGCCAGTTTGACCACAACCCCGATATGGTAACCAAAACCTATCGCAAAGGGGAAGATTATGAATTAAAGATATACCCGGTCGGCAACATCCGTAAATTTGCGCAAAGCAAGGCGGACGAGGCGATACAAAGTCGTAAAAAAGTTGTGTTGCCGCACATGAGCAGTTATCAGCGTTTTGTTATTCACGATGCATTAAAAAATATTGAAACAATAAAAGCGGAGAGTTTTGGCGAAGGCGAGGACCGGCATATTGAAATAGTCCCGGAGGCTTATGGCCGCGGCTTGAAAAGAATTATCAAAAAAATCAAACTGATCTGATGAAGAATTTTGGACTTGTCCGGGCAGCGTTTCCAAACCTCTAGTCCCGGACGAGGTAGAGGGGGTTTGTAAAACAATGATAGTGTTGATCTCCGGCCTGGCTGATTGCCGTCAGGCGGAGATATCCCCGGCGGGGCAGGCCGGTCAATTCGTTATTAATAGCTAATTCCATACAACCCGGCTCCGGCTGTAACGACAGCAGGCAGGTTTCCTTATTTGTATCACAATCTCCGGCCATAATGAAAATTTTTACCAGGCTGCCATACCCGGGAGAGGATTTTGCGGTAATATGGACTGTCCCGTATTCACATCCATACTCATCAACCGGGAAAGCTGTTTCGCCGTTATGAGCAGCCAGAGAAAATTCCGCAAACGGGCCGTCGGTAACGATGACCCTGCCGCGTTGCAGCGCCCGGATCAGGTTTGCGGGGGTAAAAGATTCCTGCATATAAACGCCGGTGCGGGTTCCGGCAAAAATTTCATCGTCATGTTCGCGCATGGTCAGAAAAGGAGTGCTGAGCTGACGAAAACGATTAAAGTTTCCGTGTGCATCATTACCGGCAAACAGGGTAAGCCGCTGTCCGTGCAGCAGCAGACTGATCCATTTGCGGAGGCCGTAGCGCATAAAATGGCGTTTGCGGCCATTCCACATTTGCACGCCATGCAAACCCGGTTGACCATAGTCTTTATCCTGCCATTTTCCCCGCCGAATCAGCAGCCATTGCAAAAATGGCGGTTTATCCTCCGGGTGGGCGGCGATTGCCAGCGCATCGGGCTCAAGTCGTTGTAATGCCCCGGCAATGGATATTTCCGGTTGAGTTTTAAACCAAATTTCGGCGCTGTCGCCGCTGCCGGGGAAAAAGGCGCTGTTATTAAGCAGCAAAAAATGGACATTGCGGTTAGCTGCATTCCCGGCCGAGAGTTCCTCGCCCGGAAGGATGATGAAATTTGCAGAGGTGTTGTTCAGCGCATCGATTTTTGCCCTGTAATCATGCCATTTTGCCAGGGTGGGATCGTTGTGCAAATAATCATGAAAATAATCGTCCAGGTCATAAGAATGATCGGTGGCGGCGATAAAATCGAGACCCATTGCACGAGCTATCGTCACGGTATCTTCCAGGGGCGCGCCGTACTCTACCTGGTCGGATGAATAATTGCTGTGATAATGGAGATCGCCAAAATACCAGTTGTCGTTGCGCGGCAACGGATGGGAGTCGGCGCAGACAGTAAATGGCTTGTGTGAGGTCAGTTTGTAATTGTCGTTGGTAATGGTTTTGCATTGGCCGTTATTGTCGATGGTAATATGCACCTCAACCTGAACCGGTGTGGCGGGCGGTTCGGGAAAATGAACCGGGTAAATGCGGCTCCAGAAGGGGGCAGACACCAATTCCGGCTCTTGCTGAAGGTTCAAGAGTTCGCGGGAGCGATCTTTATAGTGCGCTACAACCTGTACCTTTAGCAGGCGGATGGGATAACTATCGGCATCCTTGATGAGCAGCAGAACCGGCAACGGCTGGTCGGGATCGATGCGGTGCGGCACATCGGCAACAATCTCCGGCTCTTTTTGATCGTAGCGGCTGAACAAACCGCGAATACGATAATGGATTTCCGCATATAAAAACGGCACAATGAAAAGCCAGAATGAGGGGCAAAAATCATTTTCAATCAGCATGGATGAGACGGTTCTTTCTCCGGTTGATTATGCCGGCAATTTCTGCGGCGCGTAGACGGGCGCCGGATTTATCCGGGTAATGAAATTTATGATGGATATATTTGGTCAAAGCATACCGCGCTTTGGCGGCCAGGCTTTCCAGCAGGTAACAATCCGACGCATATAAAAACGACGGATCGAAATAACAGTTGATCGTACAGCCGGCGCAAAAATTAAAACGGCCCTGCATGCTGCGGTATTCCCGCCAAGTCTTGCTGGTAAAGATTTCTGCAAACCCTGCCGGGACCGGGAGTTTGTCGCGGCAAAAATGATAACAGGGCAGCAGAATATGGTTGTCGGGCGAAATGACCAGCGTGGAAGATACGGCGCGGCAGCGGGGATGAGAGACGGAATTGCCGCCCCGGCTGCGCAAGCGTAAAAACGCCCTGTTCAGGTAGACATTGGGATGACGATTGAATTGTTCCAGCAAAGGCAGGTTGCGATTCGCCAGCGCCGGTTTTATAAAGACCGGATTTACAATCAAAATTAATCGCATCTGCCGGGCAAATTCCGCCAGGGGTTCGAGTTCGGCGATATTTTCATTTGTTACGGTATAAAGCAAGTCCGGCGCTTCCCCCAGTTCCCGCGCCAGGTCGATGCTGTGCATGACCGCGCTATAAACATTGTTGCCGCGTATGTGGTTGTGCAGGGATTCGTCGAGAGCGTCCAGGGAAAAGTGTAGAAAATCAACTAATCCCTTCAGGGTATATGCTTGTTGCGGGTACAGCAGGCAGTTGGTGGTAACCGAGGTGCGCAAGCCCAGCTTTTTGGCGTAGCGGAGCAGTTCGGCAAGTTGGGGATGCAGCAGGGGCTCGCCGCCGGTAAAATCGACAAACGGAATATGCAGTTTTTTGGCCTGTGCCAGGTTGTGTATTACCTGCTGTGGATCGGCAAACCTAATTTCATCATCTTTACCCTCGCCGGGTATATCACAAAATGTGCAACGGCAATTGCACAGACGGGTAATATAATAGTGTAACAAGACAGGCGGAAATAGTTTCATAATCAAGGTCTAGATGCTAAAGGCCGGGTTGCTGCCCGGCTTTTGCCGGGTATTGCCGGTCTTTCCAACTGGTTTTATGGTCGAACAGCAACAGCAGCGGCAGTAATAGTGTATATAAAAAATAATAGATTTCAAAGGCGCCGATATATTTAAGCAGTTCTCTGCGGCCAAGCAGGCCGGCGGCGCGGGCCAGTATAAGTAAATCCGCGCAGGTCAGCACAAGGATGCCGGCTGCGGCAAGCGCGGGATGAATGAACAGCGCGGCTATCGTTACACAATGAGCGAGCACAGCAAGAATGAGTAATACAATTCCCGGCAGGGGAACAAGGCGCAGTCCACGCGCCCAGCGTTTTCTCTGGTTATAGTATTCAGCCAGGCCGGAAGCCGGGGAACTGTAGAGCAGGGAATCGGGCGAGAAGGAAAAATTTATGTTACGGCGGCGGGGCTTTTTAACCTGGTTTAATAATGCCAGGTCTTCGACCAGGCTGTGGCCGATTTTGGCAAAGCCTCCGCATTCATCATATACAGAGCGGCGGAACGCCATATTGTTTCCGAACCAGCTTAGCGGCAGACCATATCCGGCCGCGGCGGCAGCGATGCCGAGCAGGAACAGCCAGTCGCAGGATTGTATTTTGCCAAACAGCGAAGCACGATCGTCCGGGCTATCTAGCAGGGTCACCCCGCCGGTCATGACGGTGGCGCCGGTAAATTGCGTCAGCAGGCTTTTGATCCAGGCGCGGGGCGCGCGGCAATCGGCGTCGGTAAGGAATATGAATTCCCCACGGCTTACGGCAATGCCGAATTCCAACGCGCGGACTTTGCCTCGCCGGGAAGAAGAGTCCTGCGGCAGTGAATAATAATGGATATTAGGTCGGGTTTGCGCGTAACTGGCAATGATTTGGGACGTGGAATCGCTGGAATGATCGTCGACCAGGATGATCTCCAGCTTGTCGGCGGGATAATCCAGCCGGCACAGTGAATTTAAGCAGGCGGGTAAATGCTGTTCTTCATTACGAACAGCGAGGATGACGGACACCGGGGGTTCCTGGCTGCAGAGCCGGTTGCCGGAGTTGGGTATGCCCAGGCATAACAAAATCCCCAGCACGGCATAGAGTCCAAATATGATAGCGGCGAAAAGTTCAAAATCGGGCATAAATCACGGCGTTTTTGTTGATATAATTTTGTCCAGCAGCATCTCGACAGTATTGTCGCTATTGACAAATTTCAAATAAACCGGAACATTATCCGGTGATGTGCTGAAACTAATAGTCAGTTTGGTATCGGCGCGCGAGATGCGGTTTGTGAGCAGGTCGGTTTTCCAGGCGCGTCTGCTTACCGGCTGCGCTGGTGCAAAAGTAAATTCCACCTGGCGGTCGCCTTTTAAGGGTTTTGTCTCATGCCCGGCGGCAGGAACGACCCTACCGGTCAGGCGCCATAAATGGCTTTCAATATCCAGCAGATAGCAGAGTGAATCACCCGGCGCCGGGTTGCCGTTGCGCAAAGCCCAGATCAGGGAAAGGATATCCAGGCTACCTTTTTGTATGGGCCATTGCTGGCCGTTATCGGTAGCGGCAGTTAACAAATCGCGATTATAGACAGTGCGCCAGGATTGGGAGATGTTTTTTTGTTTGATATTCTTGTACAGCGCCTCCGGCAGGCCGGTTGAAATATTGACAAAAGATTGATAAACATTGTCTACCGAGAAAATCAATTTATAGACGGCTTTGGCTTTTAGCAGCCAGGTTATTTCCATAGTGGCAGGATCGGTTTGCTTGAATTTCAGGATCGAGTTGGCGGTGCTTTTGCCATTGAATTTCATGGTATAGGCATATTCCTCATTGATCTGCCCGTCAACATACCCCGGCAAAACTATTAAAAAAAATAAAAGTGCCGGGCACAATAATGTAGCATGAAGTAAAAGCTGGCTAGTATTTTTAATAAATCGGGTCATTTTATTGAATCTATCCAAAATTTCAAGTCTGGTGTATGCAAAAATTAAAATCTGAATATCTTAAAAGATTAAATGATTATAATTTTGTCTGGTAAAGAACGATGGGCAGTGACATACTCTAGTGAAAAAGTGATTATTAGTTTATTATTTTTCAATGCAAAACACCTGATTAGTAGTAGTATGTCACTGCCCATCCTACAGGATTATTCTAAAAAAGGTCATCATTAAAAAAACATCGTTTGTTTTAAATTTAAAAAAGGACACTCAGCTACGGTTTTTATTTACAACAGCATTATGGCGGCGTTCTTTCCATTTAAAGCTGCCAAAGGTTCCCAAAAAGCCCACATAGACGATATAAGGTAATTGCACGATAAACCACACCGGGAAATATTTTAGCAGGTCGGTGCGCTGAAAAGTCAGAGCGCTTTTCAGGGTTATTGCAAAATCGGCCAGCAGTTTGATGAGCAGGCCGGATAAAAAGAAAGCCTGATGGTGATGGGTAAAGAAAGAGCAACTCAGGCCGAACAGGATAAAGAAAGAAAACACATAATAGAGCAATAAATAGGCAAAGAACGGGATATTCAGGAATAATTGATACGACCCGTTCGACGCCCAGCGGATCCGCTGGTTGATGAACGAAACCAGGTCCGGCTGCGGCGCTGAAAACGCCCGCGAGCGGGGATCGGCGGCAAAGACGATCCGGTAATCTGTGTATTTCTTTACCAGTTGTAACAGCAGCACATCATCGCCGGAGACCCGGTGGGCTATACGGGTAAAGCCGCCTATTTGCATAAAGGCGTCGCGGCGGTAGCCCAGGTTTTGCCCTGAAGCCGCCATCGGCACGCCAATATTACAGGTTCCGGCGGCTACGCCCATCATTTGCAGAAAATCAAAAGCCTGCAAGCGTTCAATGCAGTTCTGCGGTTCGTTTTTAGCGCCAAACTGGGAAAACCCGATGACAAAACCGGTTTTGGGAGTAAAATAAGTGACCATGTTCTCGATCCAGGTGGGGTGCACCCGGCAATCGGCGTCGGTGGTGAGAATGATCTCGCTGGTGCTGGAATTTATAGCGCATTGTAGCGCGTATTTTTTGGGACTGAATCCCGCCGGAATATCCTGTATATTGCTGGAGGTAATATAATCATAACGCCGGGTAAAGCTGTCGATCACCTGCTGGGTATTGTCGGTCGAGCCGTCATTGACGACGATGACGCGGTACAGGGAGACGGGGTAGGTCTGCCGGGTAAGGTCCTGCAGAATATTGCCGATGGTATGCTCTTCATTCCGGGCGGCTACGATTACCGTAACCGTCAATCGGTCCCGGTTAGTTCCCGGTTTTTTTTTCGACAGGCCGATCAGAAACAGAATGATCGTGGCGACATAAAGGGTGGTCAGAATGTATAATGTGAGCAGCACAGTGTATCCTTTACCGGCGAAAAGGTGTGAAAAGGATCAGGCCCGGACCTGCCGGGCTGTTTATTTCCATTTGAATTTTTTGGTTTGACCCAATGCGCCGAAAACAGCTATGTATAATGGGTGCAGGATCATAGCCAGGGGAAATACTGTTAAAAAATGCCGACGGCGCATAATTCCGGCAAACCGGTACAAAATACCAAACTCGGCTAAAATTTTTGCGCTGTAACAAGCCAGGGGAATATACTGCATATTTGCCATAAAAACGAGCCCAAAAATAACCAGTACATTAAAAAAATACAATATAAAGAGACCGGCTATTTTTGCAAGTTCGTAATGAAAACCTTTAGAGGCATGCCGGGTGCGCTGGTAGACGAACTGGCGCAGGTTTTTGAGCATACTCGTCGGTACGACCAGTTTGGCGTCCAATCCATAACGGATTTCCCAGTCCGTATATTTTAAGACCAGCTTTAAGAACAGATCGTCATCGCCGGAGACAAACTGTTTGATCTTTTCAAAACCGCCGACCTGTTCATAAACAGATTTGCGATAAGCCAGGTTGCGGCCGTTACAGGTAGCGGGTTTGCCCCAGCCGGTAGTTCCGGCGGCGACCGCGGCCAGGGACAAGGCGTCCAGCGCCAGCAGTCTGGCGGCAATGGAACGCGGCGCCGGCAATTCGTAGGATGAATAACCGATCACCATGCCGGTTTGCGGGGTAAAACAGGCAACCATCCCGGAAATCCAGCCGGGCGGCGGCGCGCAATCCGCATCGGTCAGCAGAATGATCTCGCCGCCGGCGCGGGCAATGCCGAGACTGAGGGCGTTCTTTTTCGGCGAAGCGACAATCGCGCGGTTGGTGGTAGCGAGTAACAAAACGCGGCATGAGGAGCGCTGTGCAAATGCCTCTACCAGGGCCGCTGTATTGTCTGTTGAATCGTCATTAACAATAATGATCTCATATTTGTCGGCGGGATAGTCCTGTTGTTCCAGGCAGCGTAGCAATACCGGGATGTTTTCGGCTTCATTGCGGGCGGCAACCACTACCGAAACCTGGGGCTGCTGCGGCTGCCGGTTGCGGGCAAGCCGTTTGATGCCAACAGCGATCACGGCAATGGCAATGACATAGCCGCCGGTGAGCAGGCATAATAACACGGTAAGAATTTGCATAATACCGGCGCCTGGAATTAATAGTTGAAATAAAATTCAAAACGCGCCAGGTGGTCGTTTGAATCGTTATTGTTTTGCCGCTGTAAATTACCGGTTTTTGAAAATGTGTAGGAAAGAGCGATAAAGGCATCGCGGCGCACCTGGTCGGTGAGTTTGATGCCGAACAAACTGCGTGATTCGACATTGCCGCCGAGAAATGTTTTCTTAACGCCACTGTCGGGACGATCGGTAGTGTCGAGGTCTCCTTGTCCCTTGCGGATGTGCTCGGCGGAGAGTTCCAGGCGGATGTCGCGGTCGAACTGGTAACCGGCCAACAGGTAAAAAGAATCGGCGTTCGGGCCGAGCCAGTGGCCGATGCTTTTATCGTAATTCACATAAATATTGATGCTGTCCTGATGAGCGTAAACAAAGGGCTCGATGCGGGCGTATTCGAGCTGCACATCCAGTTTGGGAACGAACAGGGCGTCCGCCCAGGTTATGCCGGTGAGGAAAGCGAATTTGTTGCCGAAATAACCGGTAAGACTTTCGGTGGAAGTCATGTCGTCGATAAAGTATTCGCCGTAAATGCGGGTGTTGGGAATGAGGTTGAGGGAAAAGTCAAAGCTCATGGTATTGTTATCCTGGTCGCCCAGGTGATGTTCCGCCACATGGTAGGGAATGAGGGGATTGATATAGGCCGGTTCCACATCGCATCCGCCGTAAACCACCGTTTCGGTGGCGCCGAGGGTCAAGCCGGGCTTGATGAGAAAGTCTAACCGGTGCGCGGCCAGGTACTTGGAGCCAATGCTGCTGCTGAGGAACTGGTGTACGCTGGTGAACTGGAAGCGCTTCATGCGCACGCCCAGCCGCAGCATATCGGCCGGGGGATTATTGGCGCTGATGCTGAGAGCGCCGTGGCTGCCGGGACCCCAGGCAAATTCATCGCGGCCTACTTCAAGGCGCAGCCAGGGTTTTTCCCAGGTAAAGTAACCGGTGGCACGGTCGCGGTAGACGTTGGAGCCGGAGGTAACCACCGGCGAGCCTTGAGAAACATCAAAGCTTTCGCCTTCTACATCGCTGCCGCGCAGTAAAGAGTTACGGGCGTCGGCGTAAAAGCCAATGACGCCGCCGAGATTGCCGCGGATGATGCCGCCCAGGGTGGTTTCGGACATGCGCTGCGCCGGATCGTATTGATCGCCCCGGTTGGAGATGATCGTTTCGCGGCCCTGTATATCGACATAAAAGTTGCTGTTTTGTTCACTGTAAGTAAGGGCGTGTTTTTCCCGCGGGCCTTTTATGGAGATATTCATTGCCGCCAGTTCGTCTACCAGATCACCTTTGAGTTGTTCGAACAATTGCCAATCCGCTGTGGAAAACAGACCAGGCTGCGTTTGCAGGCGCTGTTCCATTTGTATAATCAGTTCCGCCAACACCACGCGGGAGACCGGTTTAACGCGCAGATCAAAGGAGGTGATCAGTCCTTTGGCTTCACAGCGTTCGAGGAACGAATAGGCCCAGTGTTCCAGGGGCAGGTTAACAGCCTGACCGATTAGTTGAGAGTTAATCAATAGATATAGCAGTGCGGAGATGATTATTTTTTTCACGAGACGATCCTTGGTATATAATTCAGAGCCATCCAGGTATACAACAGAAAATATAATGATTCACAGGGTTTTTTCAAATTAAAATAAACGGGGAGAGGGAATATTTTGGAAAGCGGAGTAAATTCCATATCCTGTCATCCCGGGGAGAGGAGCGACGAGGAATCGTTTAAAGTGTGGATTTATCGAAAAACCCTTGCGTGATATTCAGTTATTCCTTACATTAAAAAACCCGGCGTGACAGCGCCGGGTTGTGTTACACAAGGGCCGGATAAATAGCTTTTTTACATCAGCTGTTTGTCCGGTTTTTTATTGGGGAAAATACAATATACATAACTTACCTCATTAATATCATCTTGTTGGTGAGAACCTGGCCCCGGTACTCGATGCGATAGAAATACATGCCGCTGGCGACGCGTTGGCCGAATTTATCCTGGCTGTTCCACATAATGGTATGCGAACCCGCGCCCTGCAGAGCATCCACTAGTGTAATAACTTCGCGGCCTGTTATATCATAGACTTTTAAGGTTACGTGGTCTGCTGCCGGCAGGTCGAACTGGATATTGGTAACCGGGTTGAACGGATTGGGATGGTTGCGAATGGCAAATTTTACTTCCGGTTCAGTAGGAGAAGGTTTGTTTTCGCCTTCGTATACCTGGCCGAGCTTGCCCAACCGCACCCCGGCGGAAAACGCCATGGCCGAATTCGGATCGGTATCAATAACCTGCTTATAAATCTCTTCCGCTTTAGCGGCGTCTTTTAAATATTTGTGATAGATAACGCCCTGGCGGTACAGGTAATACAGCGCATTTTCGGGATCGGTTTGCGCTTTCATCACTTCATCGGTCAGATTCAGCGCGGTTTGGTATTCGCCTTTGCCAACGTAATAAGGAATGAACTGGCTTTTAATGGCGGTTTGCAGGGATTTGTATTTGGCGTCTTTACCAAGCGCAGTAAGGTATGCGGCAAAAGTATCCTGCTGATCCAGCGCGCGATAGCTGTAATCGATGAATTTAAGCGCATGTTGGGCATATTCAGTGTCCGGGTATTTGGCTACAAACGCCTTCAGGCCGGTTATTACCTGGTTGTATTGGGGCGCGTATTTGCTGATGTCGTAGCGAACGCTGTCTTTACGATCCTGGTAAATGCTCGTTTGAATTGCTCTAAACAAGTTACTTGATTCTGCAAATTCCACACTTTCAGGCGAGCCATCAATACCTTCCAGGGGAAGTGAATATTCATAATTTGTCGCATCAGGTGATAATTTGGGCAAAGCACAGGCTGTGCAGGGATCATTAAGCGTTACTGAACCATATATTGGCGGCGGGCAGGAAGACATAATAATCACCGGCGAACCGGAAACATCTACCGAACTGCCGTTAGCGCTATAAATATCATAGGTATTGTTACAGAACTCCGTTTCCTCGACGATTACATCAGAATTGGTGACACAGTACAGCGCGCGGGTTTTGTTTTCAAAGACGCCGCCATACATACTATAATCGGCATCTCCACAAATAACGCCATAGTTTACACTATTGCTTGAAGTGACATACATTAAATCTGGCGCTGTTTGATAAATATCAATGTAACCGCTATTAGATAATGTTACATCACTTATTACATGAAGAGAACCGTTTTCCAGATCAATTATATCTTTGGCTTTTAAATTATTTATACAAATTCCGGAACCACCATTCACTGTAATATCGCCGTTAACTGTTAATTCAGATATTTCACTGTTACTTTTGCTGGTAAAGGCCACATTACCATTTATTGTGGTGGCATTCATACCAGTACCATATAATGATAAATTGCTGGGCATGGAGACATTTTCAGTAATAGTACCGGCTCCGAGGCTAATATACTGACCGGCAGACAAGTCGATAATAGCTGAGGTAATAGTAGGATATAAACCTTTTATTGAGTTGCTTGACATACGTTTGATGCACGGCGTTATTGTTGCGCCGGCTTCAACTATTATTGTACCGGTAGTTGTAGTTAGTTTGTATCCATTCATAATAAGAGTCGTGCCGGTTTTTATTCGTAATGTTTTATCTGAGGAAACTGTTAAATCTTGAGATAAAGTTTGCATCCCCGAAGTGAAATATATGGTAACGCCTGAGAAGGTATTGTTCAAAGCAGTCAAAAGCGTAGAACACTGTTTCGGTACCCAGGCATTATATTGCAAAAACCGAGTACCGTTTTCATCGTCTGCACTCAGCTCTCTTGCAATATTGGTCAAAAAATACTTATTATCACCGCCGGCCATGATCGGGGCATCCGGGTCTCCATTTTCGTAATCGTAACTGCTGGTAAGTGGATGCGCCAGACCATGAATATGGCCGATTTCATGAAGTATTATCGTCTCTACATCAAAATTATCATTGAATAAATCTTGTGTTCCATTATTCAACCAGGTATGTAACGTATTCAGTTGGATATAAGAGTCTTCCATATCAAGAATTTTTTGATAAAAACCCACGCCGGCTTCACCCGGGTTTACAATACCTGAGTCACTACGATCATCGTTATAATATGTATTTAACCCCAGACCTGCAGATGCATCCCAGTCAAAAGTTACCGTGCCGGCTTCATTCCAACTGGAAAAAGCGCTTTCAACATTTGTGGTAAAATTATTATAAGCGCTATTGACATAATGATAATTTTGATTAACGCTGCCAAACCGGAGAAAAGGTGGGCCGGATTGTGGTGATTTACCATAAGGTGAAGTTGGACTTATTGGATTTATTAGGCGGTAAGCAAAAACCTGTACAAATGAACAAAAAATCAACACTATTACTATAACCCAAAGGTTGAAATATAAACGCTTCATTTTATTTTCCTCCCTTTTTTGCCTGAAGATAATTATTTATTCTGTCGATTATAACACTTTTTTCAAAAAAAACATTGTTATCGTAATTTGACACCTCATCGGCATAAAGCATGGAACAATCATATTTTTGTTTACCATCCAAATTCGCAACTGATAATTTGCTGGAAATACTTTTCATTTCCCAGACATTATTTCGCTTATCTAATGGATGCAGGAATACTAAAACTTCTTCCCCCGGATTGAACTCCTGGTATAACTCGTGCCAGGTTCCTCTTTCCCCGGATAAACCTCCTACCATTTTAATTGTAAGCGCGGACCCTGGTTTTTCCCCTTGTAACACCAATTCCGGTTCAAGAGTTACACAGGTAAAGACGATTTTTTGATTATTTATAATCTCAATATTTGCTGCTATGTGAGTAACTTTTCCTGTAATAATAAGAGGGGAAGATTCTGTTAATCCCTTTAAGGTGTTTTTAACATGCCAGGCAAAAACATCATTACCTGGCTGGAGAAATAACCAAACAAGCACAAGCATATAAAGTAAGCGTTTCATTTTTATTACCTCCTGTTAGTAAAGTTAAAATTTTTTTATTTCACAACTCTTAACAAGCAGGGGGGGCTCTTTTAGAAATAATACTTTTCTGTACAAACATAGAAATCACAAATTAATATGTTCCGGTATTATTATAAATTTTTTATAAAAGCATCATGAGATATGAATTATGAATATTAATTTGTTTAATAACCTGTCTTTTATCCAAGTCAATTGCCACAATAAAATCACTATCAGCACAGCTGACAAAAGCCACATTTTCATTCGGCGTTATCAGAATTTCTGATGGCCCGGGCTTTTTCCCCGGCAAGCCAATGGCAGTTTTAATTGAATATATCGGTGTACTTGTGTCAATGATTACTAACTCGGCATATTCGCCTGCCATATATACTTCCCGGCGTTTTTCACTATAAGCTATTTGATAGGGATTTGCGCTCCAGGGCAGGGCTACATAAGATGAATGCAACTGCTTTGTTACAAGGTTATAACTGCCGAAAAATGCTTTTTCATATACAGCCCGTCGCTTTGAAAGTAAATAGGATATGTAGATTTGAGTGTTGTCTGGTGAAAATACCAGATCAACCACATCTACACTGTCTTGATCATTCATGTTTAGTATAAAATCAGGTTGGGCCAGGCCATTTATGGTTTTATAAAATCTTAATTCGGTATAATCATTTTCATTTCCGGTAAAGTATTTATTTAATACAATCCATTCCTGGTTGGGGGAAGAATAAAAATAATTCGGCATACCGCATTCAGGGGATATAGTAATTATTTTTTTAGTAATAAAGTCGATTGAATACAAACCCACATTATGAGTGTATAAATAAAAAAGACCGGGCTGTGCTGGCAGGCCTGCGGCGGTTATACGGGGCGCGCCGATGGAATCTAGGTCTGTTGCTATAATGTTTTCAACAGAGTCTTGGGCTATATTATAACTTATAAAATAGTTCCGAAAAAATGGTTTTCCATCGCTGGCGGAAAAAATGAAATAGTCATGGTTGGTAGACAGGCACATTCTTTGAATTTGCAGGGAATCCGGGATTTCCACGATTATTTGTTTTACAATCTCCAGGGTATTATAATCGACTAATGTAATTTTGTTGCCGCTATTGGGATATACTATCATCAGATTATTCTTAATGGGTGGGTTGTCTCCATTCGGCACATCGACAGATTTGTCTCGTATACAAGAAACAAAAATAAAAAAAAAGAGAATAATACCAATAAATATGAAATAGTATATTTTCATGAGACCTCCCAATTTGAATAAAATGATGTTTGAATTAACTATTAGAAAGAAATTTAATTATTTGGGACATCATACAATAACCAAGTTATCCATTAATGTCTAACAATCCGCCCCGGGCCCCAAAATCAGTCCGTGTCGGAGCAATTTAATATAAGCTCGTAAAATAATATATTATATACAATCGCCCGTAACATATAACCCATATTCCCGGCGCTTTTTAACTAAACCCTGGTAATTTAAGCGTGGGAGTATGTAAGCAAACATACAAATATTAAAAGAATTTGTCAAGAAAAAATTTTAATTTCGTGGTTTTTTTTTTTTTTGTTCATAATTTGCCGTATACAAGACAAATTTTTACTGTTAAACTCGCAGTAATATTTTACACATTAAAACTAATTTTATCCATTAATATTCACATTAAGCATAAAGATTTAATATTCGATGTGACAAATGCGGAAATTGTGGCCAGATAATCAATTTTCCATTGTTTTTAAGCAGAGTGTGCCCGGCCATTGTTTGGGTTGTAATAGGTAATACTGCCGAGTCGCAAACCGACCCTCAAGCTACCAGGATCGCGCCGGGGAAACAATTTTTTTGTAGGGGCGAAGCATCTGTTCCGGACTAATTATTCAAGTCAACCGGTCCTGATAAAGATGCTTCGCCCGGTTAGCAATAAAAAGATTCCTCGTCGCAAGCTCCTCGGAATGACATGCCGGGCCGCTTTTCGGTCATCTCGATACGTCCCGAAAGGTGAAGCAATGGGACTACCAGATAACCGTAATGTTTTTTTCATTCTGATAAATGCAGCAAGGAGAAATCATTATGTTCATTGCCACGTCATTTATGACGTGGTAAATTTTATAATCAAAAATTGACTTTAGTCAAATACTTGTTTAGGCTAAAGCCCTGTTTTTGCTTTGTTTGTTCCACGACCTGAAGGTCGTGGCAATGATGTGATTAACCCGAAAACCGGTTGTCGGGTAGAGATTCGTCTCGATACGTCCCGAAAGGTAAAGCACGGGACTACCAGATAACCGTAATGTTTTTTTCATTCTGATAAATGCAGCAAGGAGAAATCATTATGTTCATTGCCACGTCATTTATGACGTGGTAAATTTTATAATCAAAAATTGACTTTAGTCAAATACTTGTTTAGGCTAAAGCCCTGTTTTTGCTTTATTTGTCCCACGACCTGAAGGTCGTGGCAATGATGTGATTAACCCGAAAACCGGTTCTCGGGTAGAGATTCGTCTCAATACGTCCCGAAAGGTGAAGCAACGGGACTACCAGATGACCGGTCAGGCAGATGATACGCAGTCCAGGCTGTCCATCTTGTCAACATTTTGATCGCGCCGGGATTCACATCCTGGCGCTGGGAAATAGGCCAGGGTTTCTTACCCTGGAACAAGGGGCTGTTGCCCCTTGTTTTGTTTTCTTGCCGGACAACATGTCCGATTTTAACTTGCGGCATGGGGAACATCCCCATGCCGAGCTGCAATCAGGATGAAACCGGCTAAAGCCGGGACTACAAACATGTCCCGAAAGGTGAAGCAACGGGACTACCCGATGACCGGTAAAGGTTTGGAAAAGTACGGTCGTCGAGTAGACCGTCCCGCCAAGCGGGACGGACGTATCGAGACGACATTTTCTGGTCAATACGCAGCAAAGTGTAGTCCACCTCGCCGCACATATAGAACATGATCGGTCAGGTTCGGAGTCATAGGGTTGTCTTTATAGCAGTCCTGTGCCCCAGGTGGACTCCACTGAAATGCTGGCAGGCCGCAGGCACAACCTACAGGCTTGACTTGGGGTGAGCACTAATCTTTTTGTTCATTGCCACGTCATTTATGACGTGGATTACTAAAACTAAAAATCGACTTTAGTCAAATACTTGTTTAGGCTAAAGCCATGTTTTTGCTTTATTTGTCCCACGACATGAAGGTCATGGCAATGATGTGATTAACCCGAAAACCGGTTGTCGGGTAGAGATTCGTCTCAATACGTCCCGAAAGGTGAAGCAACGGGACTACCCGATGACCGGCCCAATTCACTTTCGTAATCCGTTTACAGCCCTGCTCGACGACCGTCTCGCTCACGGGCTTGTAATTCCAGGAAGTATGCACCGGGGGCATGTCCTTGTATGAACTAGGAAACTTTTCGCTATTAAAGTATTTAATGTCCAAAATGCGCAGCACACAAGTTTTTTTCACCGGCAAAGTCTGGTTAATCCGTATGCGCCGAAAATAGTACCGGCGCCAGGAGTATCATTTTAACAAACCGAGTGTGAACACCACGCCCTGGTCGTTATAATCGTTGAATGTATGGGTAAAGGCCAGGTTCAGCAATACCTGAACATCATAGGTACGAAGCAATATCAAACCACTGTTGATCGTCAATTCAAAGCCGTCGCCTTTTTGTTCTTTTTCATGTTCATAACCATAGGAATCATAATAGATATGGTTATTATGCGAAACCCAGTGAAAGCCAAAAGCGCCGCCCAGGTACGGACAAATATCTTTTTTGGAGAATAAAAAGTTGGAGTAAATATTCATCGCAAAACCTTTGCGAAACGCCAGCAGCATGCCCATATTATAAGTCGGCATTTCTGAGCCGGTGCGGAATTCCATGGTAAAGGCATTTTCCACCTCGTCATAACCGTTTTGCGGATAGAGATAACCAAAGGCAAAGCCGCCGAATTTGTTCGACCCGCGGTGATATAAATCCTTTGATTCACTTTGCATAACCACACCTATTTTTGCGCCCTTTTCAATGGGTTCCCGGTTGACGATACTGGCGGCCACCCGCTGCATGACCGTTTCCAGGTCTTCTATCGAGGCGGAGGTGGTTTTATCCATGAAAATGGATTGTTGGGCATTCACATCCACCAACTGGTAAGTTACAATCACTTTTTCTCCCAGGGCATCCAGCCGCACCATAATTACCAGGTCGGCCGGGGCTTGCGCTGCACATTCCAGCGCGCAAGACAACTCAAAGCAGGAATTGCCGCCGGTTATCTCCAGGGTGCGTTTTTCCGGGAGGATTTCCAGGACGGTCAGTTTAGTCGTTTCCAGGCGCAGCAATGCTGCGGCGGTTTGAGCGGTAATTTCGTCTATGCCATTGGTGGCAAAGGGCAGAATGGCAATGGTTTTTTTAGTGAATTGTCCCTGAACCTGGGAAAAAGCTGTAATTAGCATCACAACCAGGCAAATCCCCGCTAAAATGCGCTTGTTCATGTGTTACCCTTAAGTTGGTTCAAAAGGTAAAGGAATTAATATAACAGTTTGTTCTATTGCAAAGAATGTACCATGTTCATGTTATTTCTGACCTGTTACGTAATTTGTTGTAAAATATAGAGTTGCTAAAATGCTGCCGTTAATTTGTAACAACACCATGAACTAAAGTGCTATGAAAATCTTGCATGGTGCGCAATATTTGCGGGGCAGGTGGTTTGAAGTATAGCTTCTCGTTCCGGTAAAAGAATTGCCAGGCCTTGTCGAAAAACATTGAAAAAGGAGTTGCAACCCCTTGTTCAATAATCAATAAATTTTATATCTATCGCAACTTGCCCACAAATCCGATTGAATAGACCATCCCCTCGTCATGATAATCATTAAAGGTTCCGACGTATGCCAGGTTCATAATGAAGCGGACATTGTAAGAACGAAACAGGAGGATGCCAAGATTGCCGGTCAGTTCAAGACCGTGTTCTGTCTTTTTGGGGTTATAGCCAGACTGATTAGAGGGAGAAGTTATTATATAATTATCATGATTTACCTTGCCATAGCCCACAGCGCCGCCAATATAGGGACATACTTTACTTGTGGAAAATAACCAGGACGAAAAGATATTTATAGAATAACCGTCATATTTACCCAGCAGGAAGCCGGTCATATAGTGCGGTTTTTCGAGACCGATGCGATATTCAACAGCAAATGCCGCAATATCCTCATGTGAACAGAAAAATCCCGTCGCGATACTAGTGAAATAGAAATTGTTTTTAGGCGCTGTTATAAAAACCCTATCCGTATCTTCACCTATACTATCCGGTATGATAAAAGCGGGAGGAATTGTGAGAAGAGAGTCCGGGGTTTGCCCCAGGCTTGCGAATGTTATTAATAATACTGCCAGGCAGATAAAAGACAATGTGACTTTGTACATAATGTTACCCCTTATCTTGTTGTTACCTGTTTAAAGGGTGTTTAATTTAAAAGTGAGAGTAAAGGAATAGAAATCTTGATCTTTACAGAACGATGGGCAGTGTCCCACTAGTGTTATCATGGATTTGGTAATTATTGATATCATAAAGTTTATCAAGGTAACGATAGAGTGGGACGCTACCCATCCTACATTTTTAAAAAAAAAATATTAAAAAAATTTTAATTTGTGAAATTCACCGGCAATTTTTTGTATCAGCTCCCAGGCAGCGCACACATGGCTTTCTTCTGTGGTGGTTTGACCAACGCACAGGCGCAGGGTAAAACGATCCGCCAGTACGGTATGGGACAAATAGAGTTTACCGGTTTTGTTCAATCGCTCGAGCAACTGTTTATTGACATCGTCGCCACCATGGTGACGGAAGCAGACCAGGTTCAGCGGGGCCGGGGCCGCCAGTTCAAAATCTGCCGAGGCTTTGATCCATTCGGCAAATTGCTGAGCTATTTGCACATGCCGGCGGATATGGTAGCACAAACCCTCTAGGCCATAATGGCGAATAACGAACCACAGTTTCAGCGCCCGGAAACGCCGGCCCAGAGATATTTGCCAGTCCCGGTAATCGATCACCGCGCCGGATTCCGTAGCCTGGTTGCGCAGGTATTCCGGCAGGATGCTGAGGGTTTTAATGAGCGCAGCGCGATTGGCTACAAAAAAGCAATCGCAGTCAAAATTGGTAAACAGCCATTTGTGGGGATTGAAGCAAAAGCTGTCCGCATACTCGATGCCGTTAAGGAAATGGCGGTATTCGGGACAAATCGCCGCCGTGCCGGACATGGCGCCGTCGACATGCATCCACAAGCCTTCGTCGCGGCAGATACGACCGATTTCTGGCAGCGGATCCATCGCGTTCGAGGATGTGGTGCCGACCGTAGCGCAGACAAAGAACGGGACAAGTCCGGCATGGCGGTCGCGTTGAATTTGCCGATGCAGGGCGTCGGGCCGCATGGCAAAGTATTCATCCACTGTAATGCGGCGTAGATTGGCGCTGCCGATACCGGCGATTTTCACCGCCTTTTCCAGCGAAGAATGAGTTTGCGTGGAAATATAGGCGATCAGCTTGCCGTTAGCGCCGTTGCTATTGGCGGCAAAATCCGTAGCCTGTTCCCTGGCCGCCAGTACCGCGCATAACGCTGCCCCGGAAGCGGAATCCTGGATCACGCCGCCGCCGCTTGCGGTTGAGTGGAACTGCTCCGGCAGCGCCAGCATGTCCGCCAGCCAGTCCATAACCCGGGTTTCCAGTTCGGTGCAGGCGGGACTCGTCAACCACATCATGCCCTGCTGTCCCAGTCCGGCGGACAAGAGTTCGCCCAGAATCGACGGCCCGGAGGTGTTGGAGGGAAAAAACGCGAAAAAGTTGGGGGACTGCCAATGGGTTACGCCCGGCAGGATAATATCATTCATATCACGCAATACATCGGCAAAGGGTTCACCGCTTTGTGGAGCGTGATCCGGCAATTTGGCGTAGATATCGCCCGGTTTAACCGTCGGCAGTACCGGGAATTTTTCTACCTGCTCATAGTAATCGGCAATCCAGTCGATCACTTGCTTGCCGTAATGGCGAAATTCTTTTGGCATCATGTGGTAATTGTGAGGTTCGGACATATTTCCTCTTAATAAATGAGGGTTGGGAGATTTTAAAAAGGACTAGCTGCGGGAGTTAAACCCGCAGCCATCGGTATATATCAATCAGTCTATTCCAATACATGGATTTTGATATTACGGAACGAGATCGGCGCATCGGCGTGTTTGCCCTGGAAGCCGATATAACCACGCGTGGGCAGTTCCGCAAACGGCGTGCTGAGCCAGGACGGAATTTCGGTGCTGTCCGGGTTCATGGTTGCCGAGGTCCACAAGCTCATATCCATCGTCGTTACCATTTCGCCGTTCAGCATGATATAGATCATTTTATCCTGGCAGGTTATGGTATAACGGTTCCATTCACCGGCTTTTTTAACCAGGCTTTTTGTGGCGCCCAGGTGGCCGAAAATAGCGCCGCATTGCCAGGTTTTACCGGCGTTGGCCCATTGTTCCGCATAGTCATCCGCTATCTGAATTTCCACGGAATGGGGAATCCAGTTTTCCGTATCCGTACAATAGACGATCACGCCGCTGTTGGTGCCGGGATAGGTCATGAATTCCAGGTCCAGTATAAAGTTGTCATATTCCTGTTTGGTCCAGATGCAAGCATCATAAGCGGCGGTGAGCACGCCATCTTTAATCGACCAGACCGAATCGGCATAAACCGCGTTGGACAGATCAGGGGCGAACAGATCTTGCCATTTGCTGACATCGGGATGGGTTTGCGGCGGCACGGTCATTTTTTCGCCACAACCGGCAACCAGAATGACCAGGCCGATGACGACGTACAGAACAGAGCTGAGTTTCATTGGTTCTCCTCGTTTGATAAAGTGATTAGAAAAGTATGTATATAGTTATAAAGAATCTTCTACAGTAACCGGTTCGTTAAGTTCCTTCATCACCAGCAAGCCGAACCAGGTTGGCGTATAATTCCAGTCCAGTATTAATGACGGCCCGGCGGAAACATGAAAATCCCAAGCTGTCCAGCAAAATTTATTATAGCGCAGATAATTGGTAATGTTGGCGCCATACTGTTTATTGACGGCGGTTTCTTCAGCGCCCCATTCGCCCACCAGCAGCGGGTATTGCCGGCCAACATCGCCCCATTTACCATCCCAGTCCGTGCTTTTCCAGGGGTATGGATGGGTATCGTAAACAATATTCACTCCGCTTACGGCAAAGCCTTTCAACACGCCGGACAGATCGTACCCCCAATCCAGTCCCCCGCAGACAATGAGGTTATTGGCGCCGGTGGCGCGTATGGCGTCGTATAATTTTTGCTGACCGGGAGTGTCAAAGTCCAGCGGCGTGGTTACGCCATTTTGTTCAAAGTTTTCCTTTACCTCGCCGCCGTTCAGCCAAACCGTCCAGGAGACGTCGTGCGGTTCATTATAAGTGCCGATCAGCACCGAAGGATTGTTAGCATAAGTGGTGGCCAGGTCTTCTAGAAACACCTGCGAAAGCGAATCCGGCATTTTATGCTGACCGATATACTGCCCCCAGACATTGCCGTTATTCCAGTGCAATTCCAGCAAGATATAGGTTTTAGATTCCATGCTCTTTTTCACCAGGGCATTCACAATATTCCGATATTGGAGACCTCCGTCCGTTTGTCCGGACGCCTTGCCAAACCAGCGATCCTGAGACAGCGGGATCCGCGCCAGGTTTGCTCCCCAAACGGTAATAACATGATTCAGGGATTGCAGCACATTCTCGCCGGTATTGGTCCATTCCAGGCTGGCAATGTTGACGCCGCGCAGGATAACCTTTTCATTGTCCTCATTCAGGAACCAGCGTCCTTCCGTATGCAGCGCAGAAGGCCCGGTGACGACCGGATTTTTCTTTGGTTCGGTCGGCGAATCCTTGCTGCACGAAGCCGCCTGTAACATCAGTATTATAGCCAGGGAGAAAATAGCCAATCCCTTAACGGTTTTATAATTTTTAAAAAATAGTATACTTTTCACAACGCATCCTTAATTTTTGGTACAGATACAGTTAGTTACAAATAACGTCTCAATCCGCGGCGGAGAGAATATACTCGCCGCCGGGTTGGGTCGTAAAGTCATATACATAGGTGTTTTTAATATTAATAACCTCAATTTTACTGCTATCGGCAATGATCGGCGCCGGGGTAAGCGGCGTTTGGTAAAATGGATTGGGGTTGTCGCCGCTGGCGGAGTGCAGTCCGGTTTTGGCGGCGCTTTTAAGCGGATCATAGACCCTGATGCGGCAATTGCCGCCCAGGTGCGATTTAATATGGATTTTACGCGGTTTGCCTTCTTCCCAGTTAAAGGAAATTTCAAAACCGCCGGGGGCGCGCAATCCGGAAACCGAACCGGTTGGCCAGGCGGCGGGCAGCGCCGGCAGAATAAAAATATCGCCGTCATAACTTTGCAGCAGCATTTCCGCAATCCCGGCGGTGCAGCCCAGGTTGCCGTCGATCTGAAAAGGCGGATGGGCGTCGAACAGGTTGGGATAGGTGCCGCCATTCCCGTAAAATACCCGATCCCCGCTAACCAGGCTCAACTGATCGGTGAGCATTTTGTAGGCATGGTTGCCGTCTAAAAGTCGCGCCCACAGGTTGATTTTCCAGGCCATGGACCAGCCGGTGGAAACATCGCCGCGGTATTCGAGCGATTTACGGGCGGCGGCAAACAATTCCGGGGTGCGCCGGGGTGAGATCAAATTACCGGGGTGCAGACCCCACAAGTGCGAAACATGACGGTGCTTATCCTGCGGATCGTCCTTGTCTTGCAGCCATTCCTGAAGCTGCCCGTATTGACCGATGTGCATCGGGGACAACCGGTTACGGGCGGCGGTCAGTTGTTGTACATATTCTGAATCCGTTTCCAGAATCGTTGCGGCCTGAATCGTATTGCTGAACAGGTCATAGACAAGCTGGTTATCCATGGTTACGCCGGCGTCGATGGCAATGCCTTTATCGCGAACATGTGTATTTTCTGGCGAGATAGAAGGTGAGACCACCAGCCAGCGATGAGTGGGCTCCTCGATCAGCACATCCAGAAAGAATTGCGCCGCGCCTTTTAAAACCGGGTAAACGGTTTGTAAATACTGTTTATCCCCATTGTACAGATAATGGTTCCACAAATGCTGGCATAACCAGGCGCCTCCGGACGGCCACATTCCCCAGGCGGCGCCGTCGATCGGGGCGGTCATGCGCCAGATATCGGTATTGTGATGGACGACCCAGCCGCCGGCGTTATACATTCTACGGGCGGTTGCGCTGCCGGCTTGCGCCAGTTCGGCGACCATCTGGATAAGCGGCGCAACTGTTTCCGGCAGGTTGGTTGGTTCCGCCGGCCAATAGTTCATTTCCGTATTGATGTTGATGGTATATTTGCTGTCCCACGGCGGCTGCATTTGTTCATTCCACAGGCCCTGCAGGGTTACCGGCTGACCACCCGGCTGCGATGCAGAAATAAGCAGATAGCGGCCAAACTGAAAATACAGGGCGGCAAGCTGGGGATCATTGCCGGCAGCAAAACCCTTTACGCGTTCATCTGTGGGCAGGTTGACGGCGGGCGATGAACCGAGATCGAGCGTGACCCGGTCAAAGTATTGACGATAAGCGGCGCTATGGGCATTGAGTAATTGCGGATATGCTTTCGGCGCCGCGGTTGCCAGGTGATTCTTGGTTAACGAATCCGGATCGCCGCCGAGATCTTGGTAATTGATGAAATTGGTAGCCATAGCGATCATGATCGTCACGTTGTCGCCGTGCTCCAGGCGCAGTCGGCCGTTTTCGGCATACAATACGCCTCTTTGTGGAATAATTTTAGCGCGTGCCTGGAAGGTTATTTGTCCCGCAACGCCTTCAAAATCGCTACCGCGGCCGTTCATCACCAGCACATCCGGCGCTTCAACAGTCACGCTTGTCTGCTGGGGACTGGCAAATTCAGCCGTAAAAGTGATCTGGTCTGGCTTGTCCGCGCTCAGGCGGATAATGATGACCTGGTCTGTAAAGGAGGCAAAAACTTCGCGGGTATAAGTAACCTCGCCAACCCGGTACGATACCGTAGTGGTGGCATTGTCCAAATTCAGACGGCGATGGTAATGGCTGCACGAGTCATGACCGGGGAAATGCAAAACCAGGTCGCCCACGGTTTGATACGGCATACCATGCGCTTGCCGGGCGATCATTTTCTCGTTGACCAACCGGTGCGCCTGTTCATATTTACCCGCAAAGATAAGTTTTTGTACCTGCGGCAGGGCCCGGTACGCTTCCGGGTTTACATTATCATAAGGCCCGCCGGCCCACACCGTGCCTTCGTTCAACTGGATGCGTTCCTGGGCCGCGCCGCCAAACACCATAGCGGCGAGCCGGCCGTTGCCAACCGGCAGCGCTTCAACCCACAATTTTGCCGGTTTGGTATAGTGCAAAAACAGCGACGAACTTTTGTTATGATTGCCCGGTTTGCTGCATTGCGCGGCAATCAGTAATACGGAGATCATCAGTCCGACTAGTAAAGAGTAAAATCTGGTTCGCATATTCTTTTCCTTTAAAAAAACTTTTTAAATTTTAGTACTGAAAATGATAAAATTAATTTACAAGATAAACGGCAGTTCTCTCTATTTTTATTTGTTGTGTTCCGGGCCATAAAAGCCTTCCAGGTTGTACCATTGACGCAATATATTTTCAACTCGTTGATAACCAATCCCTTTCAGGGTATGCGTTACAAAGATCCAGCCTTTGCCGGGGACGAATGTGGTCATGCGGTCCTTGCGCGGTAGCGAGGAGTATTCGTTGGGTGTAAAGTACAGGGTCAGAGAAGCTGCTTTAACCAGCGTCAGGGAATCGGCGGTAAATACCGATAAACCAAACCTGTTCAATATTGTAAGCCGGTAAAGACCGGTAATGTCGGAAGCAGGAGCATTCAGCTTTGGCAGCGCACTACCGGCCGATAGATGTAATTCACTATAAACGGAATCCAGCCCGGAAAGCGCGCCGGGAGGAATTGTTATCGTCGCCGGTGTTGCATTTCCGGCGCAGGTTATTATAACCGGTTTTTTATCCGTGGCACGCGCCCACTGCCCGGAATGGTCGCCAAAACCGTTGTTTCTTTTTTCAAACGACCACGAGGTAAAGCCGCCGGTCATATTGAAAATCCGGGTAAACCCTTTGCCTTCCAGGAATAAAGAAGCAGATTTGCTACGCCCGCCGGAGCGGCAATATACTATGATATCCATATCCCATGGCAATAGCTGATAATTCGCTTCCAACACGCCGCTGCTCCAGGGCATTAAAGCCGGGGTTAAAGGCAATTGGCCTTCCGGTTCGGCGATGTGGCCGGCCCGGTATTCGGATTGTTCGCGGACATCGAGCAGCAACAGGGTATCACCCCTAACCAACCGGGTGTGTACATCTGCCGGCGTTACATCGGTATAGCAGAATAGCAAACCGGTGGGTAAAAGTATTACTGTTACTACCAGGGATAAAAACGTCAGGTTTGTTTTCATTTTAATGCCAAATAGAGCTATAATGTTAAGTCCTTAACAGCACAAGTAATTATAATTGAATAAAGTATAAAGTTCCGGGTTAAAATGCAATAAAAAGAAAAATCCTGCTATCCTTATATAAATAGCCGATGTTACGTGCACAGGTTACATGGATAATATTGCCTGGATTTGTGTTTTAAACAAAGAGGCGCCGCCAAATGCCGGGTGACGAACGGCAGCAGCCGGTATACCCATTTTATCGAGAGTGGTTTTGGCGTGGTTGCCAACCGCGATGATTTGGGTGAATTGATGAGAATGCAGTAAGGCCTGTAAAACAACCCGGCCCCTGGCAAGCTCTGTCGGCAGCGGGGCGCGATTGGAAAGAATGCCCCGCGCCGCATTCCAGGGATGCCAAGGGAAAGCGTTCCAGAAAATAAAGTCTTGACAATTCAGACGCTGTTCCGCCATAAAGCCCCACACAATTGTCGCGGTGTTTTCGCTAAAACCGTTTTTTTTGAACGCCGGGGCGCTGGTGCGACGTGGCACCAGCCCGGAGAATACCATCTGCGGGGTAATGCCCTTGTGACGCATTCCGCCCAGCAGAATTCGTTCCGAGGTCATGGCAATACCGGTAAAATGGCCGCCCTGGTAACTCAGGCCTTCACCAAGCAGCATATAGCGGGCATTGCGGCGTTCCGCCAGGTAGCGCTGCAATTGTTCGCGGCGGATGTGAGGCGCAAAGCTATCCATATCATGTTCTTTATCAACATCCCGCCAGGGATTAAAGACATTCGGTAAGGGAGCGGTATCGAGTAGTTTTATAAATTCTAGCATTGGTTCACTATCATTTTTCTTATTACCTGACTTTCTAAAACGAACTTTATCTTTTGATAATGGAGTTTTAATAATGAACTGTAGGATGGGCATCGACCCACTACAGCGATAACTTGCTGAATAATATAATGTTAATCATTACAAAATACCTGTAAAAGAATGGTGGGACAATGCCCAATGTTTAGTAATAGTTAAATTTCAATTTCTATAAACTCAATTTAGAAATTCAGGTATTATAATAAGCGAATTTATCGGGAAAATTGCAACAGATAAATAGAGGCGGAAAAGGGGAGCTGCTGCTTAAAAGGGGGGGACGCCGCTGGCACATCACCTAGGGGGATCAGTGACTGCCGGGGGATACGGCGTCCCTTTTTTATATTCTTGTTATTAAAAACCTGTAGTCAAAATAATCAACCATTTTGCAACTGATATAACAAAAAATAAACTTTTGTTTATTCCATCCCGTCGATAACCGTATCTATAGCATCTGCACCGCCCCAATCTGTTTAAGTATATTAAATTAAAATCATTAAAGCAAGAGAAAAATTCAAATTTTTGAATTCAATTCATTTTTTTACAAACAAAAGCGCCACTATTGTACTTACAGAGCGACGCATAAAAATAAAAACTCCGGCAGCCAACTTGACGGTTACCGGAGTTGTAATTTTTTTGTTTCTTTAAGAAACCTGAATACCCGCTTTATCGCTTAATCACTGGTTATTTCAGCAGCGTCATGGTTTTTTCCTGCGTCAGCCTTTTCTGGTTGGTTGTAACGGTGAGGCGGTACAAATAAATACCCGAAGCGGCCGGGGCGCCGCTGTCGCTATGTCCGTTCCAGGTAATGCTATGAGAGCCGGTGTCCTGTTTTTCGTTGACCAGGGCGGCAATACGTTGACCATTCACATTGAAAATATCCAACCTGACGTCGGCGGACGATTGCAGGTCATAAGTTATATTGGTAGTCGGATTAAAGGGATTGGGATAATTCTGCCGCAGGGTAAATTGCAGCGGCGCCGCGGCTGGGTTTTGCCGGGCTATATCCGTATAATCCGTTTGCGCCTGTACCAGTTCGATGCCGTCGCCGGTACCGAGGTTGCGCGAATACTGGCGATCCTGTGCATTGTTCCAGTGTTCATGAACACCGAGGCTGGGCAGCGCTACTCCGTCGCCATCCGGATTATAGTTGAATCCTTCCGGCCATTTGGTGGGATCGGCGGCCTGGTGCAGGTAATCGTCCACGCCGTTGTAATGGACAAAGATATGACGCATCGGCGAGATCGTCGAATCGGCTTCGGCGAACTCGGCCTGCATAAAATCGAGGCAAACGGATTCAATAGCCACCGGGTCCATCGATAGGAACAAAGAGTTGCACCAGTCGTCATTAAACGGCGCCATGCGGAATTTACAAGGCGGATCGTGTTCATACGAGGTTGCCCACAGGCCGTCCATAACGTATAGAACAGTCTTGCCGCCGAGGTATTTACTGCCCATCAGGTCAACGAACACGCGGTATTTGCCGTAACCGGTGCGCGCTTCAACATTCCAGTCCGGCAAAATTGTGCCGTTATGCAAATGCGATGCGCCGGAGCGGGTGTTGGCGCCGAAAAAGTTTTTGGCGAAATAGGAGGTGCCGGCCCAGCGATGCCCTTTTAGCGCCGGCAGGTTAATGATGTATTTGGCGTTATTCATAGCGGAGTACAGGCGATCGTAGGTTTGCGTTAGCACCTTGCCGCTATCGGAATAAAAGATCACCTTTTTCGTATCCACTTTGAGCGTTTCGCGGCCGTCCTGGCTACCATTAACCATGTAATGGGCATTGGGGAACTCGGAATGCCACATATCGTAACAATGCTTGAAAATTTTGCGATAGGGATCGCCGATATAAATATCTTCCTGGGGCACGCCGGCGCGGTAAACCAGTTGCCGGATGACTGCCAGCGCCGCCTGGGGCGAGGTGTCGACACAGCCGTAATCTCCGTTATATTGGATAGAACCGTCGCTTTTAAAACTGTTGGCATGCACGGAATTGATCTTGATAAAGATTTTTTCCCCGGCGGTATAGCCGGTTACGCCGTTGCCATGCTGTTCGTTAAAATATTCAAAAATTGCTTGCCACGCCTGGGCGTCGGTTTCTTTATTGGTCAGGGATTTGATAGCGCCGGAGAACATGGCGTCGATGACCCGCTGATCGTTGTTTTTTTCCAGAAAATAGCCGTCGTTATTGGTGGTGGGCTCGCAAAATTCGTCCGTGGCATCCTTGTCATGCACCCACACCACGCGACCCGGTACAACGCCTTTGGCTTCGCCTACCGGGTTATTACGGCCCAGCGGATCGGTGTTGGTATACAGATCCTCGTTTATTGCCAAAGCCGGTGATTTTGTATGCAGAAAGGTGAACGAACCGGCGACAAGCGCGGTTACCAGGCATAAGGTCGCCAGAATATAGCGGGAATTGCGGTATGATAATTTTGCTTTACGGAGTGCAAAAATGGTTGCGAGCAAGCCCAGCAGGTATGTAACAAAGGTCGAGGCCAGGGGCGCGGCAACTTTCATACAGGGATACGCCGCCCGGCTCGGTTTGGGGATGACCCGAACCAGGAACCACACCAGCGACGACACGCCCAGCGCGGTAAACAGCCAGCGTCCGGTATGACGCGCGCCGTTCTTGCCAGGACAGGTTATTTTTCGGTTATGTTCGTGGCATTGTTTTTTCATCTGTTATCCTATAGTAAATGATTACCAGTTACTGTTTACTCTAATAACAGAAAAAAATGGGTTAAATACAAGAGAAAAATTTGAGGGCGGGGAGTGGTAACCGGCAAATTGCTGATTTTGGGAAGGCTGTCAGGCGGTAGCTGTCAGTTTTCAGTTGTCAGCTATCAGTTGGTAATTGTGAAACGTGAGACGTGAGATGTGAAACGGGAAAAGTTGTTGGTTCATAGCTGTCAGTTTTCAGCTATCAGTCAGATTTGCAGAGCTGAATTTATTTTGTGTAACATGGTACTGTCGCCTCGATACGTTCCGCAAAGGTAAAGCAAGCGGAACACTCGGCGACCGTGTTAGGGCAATTTCTAGGTGAAACGTGAGACGTGAGACGTGCAAACCTGTTGGTTCATAGCTGTCAGTCGTTAGCTTTCAGTTATCAGCTATCAGCGAAATGAATTTGATTGTACCAGGGTACAATCCCGGCGTGTTCTGAAGATAGACCAATAACCCCGGTCGTCGAGTAGGACGGTCGAGCATGGCGAGACCGGACGTATCGAGACGCACCGGGGTAGCAGGTGCGTCCAGGTCGACTGGGGCTGCGCTTCTGTAATATTTTGGAGGGCAAACTTTCCCGGTTTTTTCGCACTTGTCGCCTCGATACGTTCCGCAAAGGTAAAGCAAGCGGAACACTCGGCGACCGGTTTAGATTTATCTTTTTGATCGTTCCTGTAACCTGGGATGTAAGCAAGACAGGGGCTACGCTCCGGGTTATGCCTTGTTGAACATATCCTATGTTTTAAAGTGTGTTTGAAAAATAAATAATATATTGCTATTATAATAAAATTTCATTATATATAAGATCATATTCGGGACGATAAAAACAGGGCGAATTTTATAAAATTATACAAACTGATCGTTCCAGGGTTGTACCCTGGAACGTAAAAAAGACCGGGGCTGCGCCCCTGTAATAGCAGGAGGGCCAAGCCCTTCCGGTTTTTTCGCACCGGGGTACAACCCCGGCGCGATCAGGAGAAAAAATACTAATAAGGATAACTATGTTTAAAGAGATATCATTTATTAAAGCATATAAATACCTGGATTCCTATTGGCGTAATAATAAAAGTCATGATTTGTCATCATTGTTGGGTGACATGTCTCCCAATTGGTATTTTGATGACTTGGAACTTCAAGATGTCTGTGTTTTGGATGATTGGTATAAGATAGTAGAAGGGAAAAAAATCACGGCTGAATTTTTCTATCAGGCTCTCATTACTTTTATAGAAATGGAAGAAAAGGAATTCAAATATAAATTTGATAACCTGATATTCGATGTAACCAATAACAAACAGAGAATCGTTGATTTTTGGGAAGCTGAATTAAAACCAGGGGGAGAAACTCAAAAAGCAATGTCTTATATGGTTCTAGTAAAATATATGAAAATTTTCTATCAGGATAAATTGGAAAATGATCACTTTTGGGATTTATTTGAACCTCTTTGTCCTCATTGGCAATTTGATTTAGAAACATTAAATGATAAATCGATATTAAAAAATTGGTATGCCATTTTACATGATAAAAAGATTGATGCTGAGGTATTTTACACGAGTATGATAGAATTTTTAGAACGAAATAATAAGAGATTCGATTTTCAATTATTTATCAATCATGTTATAAATAACAAACCTGAAGTTATTGCATATTTTGAAAAGACTTTTAATGAATAAAGTAAAATTCATTTTTTAATTAAAGTTGAATCCTGGCTGCCTTGGGCCGCTGGTATGTACCCGTCCCGCCAAGCGGGACGGACGAATCGCGACGATATTTTCTGGTCGGTGCACAATTCAAGTGTAGCCCACCTCGCCGCAAATACTGCAAAAGTTTGCTCAGGTTCGAATGCATAGAATTTTCTTTTTAGCAGATTCGTACCCCAGGTGGACCACACTGAAATCTGAAAGCCCCTTTGATCGTTCCAGGGTTGTACCCTGAAACGTAAAAGAGACCGGGACTGCGCCCCTGTAATAGCAGGAGGGCCAAGCCTTCCCGGTTTCCCAGCACCGGGGTACAACCTCGGCGCGATCAGGTGATGAATGAATTAGATAAATATAAGTTACAACAATTTTTGTACATAGAGGATTCTAATATGAAAAACTTGATTTTATTAATTCTGGTTTTGTCAAGTATTAGCAGTTGTATACACGATAATAATAAGGATGGTATTACAGTAAAGGTGGAAGTTGTAAATAAGAAACCATATTATTATACGGATGATCCAGTACCAATAAAAGTCAAACTTACTTTAACAAATCATTCAAATAACAATTATTATTCACGAAGTTTTATTTATAGTAGCTTGAATATAAAAATTCAAAAAAAATCTTTTTATTTTTTACAATAAAAGCATTTGGGAAGGTGATGATTACGTTTCATGGCAAGATCCAAATTATACTGAAATGGATCGTTGGAGTGAAAAAAGAGCAGTTACAAAAAAGGATGAAACTGTACCAGATTCAGTTTTAGAAATAATTTACAATACCAGCATTAGTCAAGAAATATTATATAGTCATGAAGTATTGATAGATTTATACAAGAATATATTGGATCAAACTTTTTTTCTAGAATCTGGTGAAACAAGAGAAAATGAATTTTTAATATCAATTATTCAAGCATTTAAAGGTAAATATGAAATACAATATATATATTCGCCGGAAGATGATTTTCAAGACTATAATAAATCAATTGAAATTCTTTCTCAATATGGAATAAAACCACCCAAAATACCTGAAAAGTATATAAAAATTAGGAAAGAAATAAAATCAAAACCAATAATACTCGAAGTAAAATGAAATTATTATATGAACCCTGGTTTGCAGAATTCCCACCAGCAAGTTTCTGCATCCAGGACGGCTATACAGTTTTTATAAACATACTTTGTTTATAGCCCTGCCTTCAGACGGGCTTTTTTTCCGGCTAAAGCCGGGACTACTAACAACAACCGGGGTATAATTTATAAACTATTAGCCTCCGGCGCTGTTCTTTATTATATTCACAATCAATCGTTACGGCTTTAGCGCACTCTATCCACGCTGGGCCGCTGGTATGACCTGAACCGGCGGACGTATCGCGACGACATTTTCTGGTCGGTGAACAATTCAAGTGTAGCCCACCTCGCCGCATATACTGCAAAAGTTTGGTCAGGTTCGAAGTCATAGAATTTTCTTTATAGCAGACTCGTACCCCAGGTGGACCACACTGAAAACCCCGTGTTCTGATTTTGAACTGAATCCCTAACGCAGTAAAACCATTTTGCACATACCGGTAAAAGATCCGGCTTTGATATAGCCCAGGTATACGCCCGAAGGCGCGGGTAGACCCGCCGCGGTGGTTCCGTTCCAGGTCAGGGTGTGCTCGCCGGAGGGGTGTGCGGCATCGACCAGCCGGACGGTCTCTTGTCCCGCCAGGTTATAGACGCATAGCAGTACATGAGCAGCGCAGGGCAGCGAGTAGTGTATGGTGGTGGTTGCGTTAAAGGGATTGGGATAATTTTGCGCCAGGCAAAAGCCGCGCGCCGGTTTTACCGCATCGTCAACCGCCGCCCCGTTATCGACAACGACCAGTAATTGCGAGCCGGCTGCGGGGATGGCGACGCCGTCCTCGCTTTGCGCCAGCGCCTGAATGTAATATTTCCCGGTGGCGGCGTAGGTGTGAGTAAAAGTGAACAGGGAGGCATTAGCATTCCAGTCGCTGCAAGCCGATTCATGGCCGTCGCCCCAGGCAATTTTTACCTGCACGCGGTTTTGCTGTGCAGTGGTTGCGGTGGCCTGAACGGTGACCGGCTCGTCGAGGCGGGCGGTGTCGGGTTCGACCCAACAGATCACGGCGGCGTCCGGGTCGATGCCGCAGACGCCGTCCCACATAATATCAGCGCAATCGAGTTTGGCCAGGCTGTCCGCCAGGGTTTGCACGGCAGTGCCGCTAAGCATGCCGGGATTATTGCGCATCCGCAGGGATTTGAGTTTATCCAGGACGTACAAAACCGGCAGATCGCCATGATCGAGCCGATTTTCTTCCAGGTAGAGAATTTCCAATGTGGGGATAGCGGGAAAAGTGGCCAGGTCTTTAAGATGATTTGCGGATAAATCGAGGCGTTTTAAAGCCGGCAGCAACCCCAGCGGAGCCAGGCTGCCGATCCGGTTTTTGGCGGCATTCAGCTTTTGCAGAGCCGGCAGGTTTTGAATGCCGGCAAGAGAAGTAACGGCATTGTTGTAGCATTCCAGGGTTTTAAGCATGGGCAACGATTGCAAGGGCGTTAAATCCATGATCCGGTTATTGGCAATATACAATTCCTGCAATACGGTCAGGTTGTGTAAAACCGTCAGATCGGTCATACCGGTTTCGGTGAGATACAGGATTTTAATATGGATCAAAGTGAGCAGCGGCGAAAAATCGCTGATCTTGTTGCGGCTGAGTGATAATTCTTCCAGTCCTGCCAGGTTTTGCAAGGGCGAAATATCGGTAATTTTATTATCGAGCGCCCGTAAACAGACTAGAGCCCGCAGGTTTTGCACAGGAGTTAGATCGACAATTTTGCAATTATTGATATTTAACGAGGTTAAAGCGGTCAGGTTTTGCAGAGCGGCAATGTCAGTGATTTTATTATCCTGCAATTCCAGGTTGACGAGGTTGACCAGATTTTGCAAGGGGGCAATGGTTGTAATACGGTTGGATTTAAGGGAAAGCATGGAAAGATTCACTAATTCCGCCAATGGGGACACGTCGGTAATGAGGTTATAACCCAGGAACAGAGAGTCAAGATGGGTAAGCTTGAGCAGAGGGGTCAGTTCCGTAATGCGGTTGTGGGTGAAATCCAGTTTTTGGAGATTAACGGCAAATTCCAGGCCGGACAGGTCGGCAATACTGTCATTTTTTGCCACAAGCGTGGTTAAACCGGCTATATCGGTATCGTGAATATCGCCGGTTGGTCTGCCCAGGGCGTTGCGAATAGCCAGTTCCAGGCGGGGGTCGTTAAATTGAATATTAACAAAAGCCGAATGAAGGCGGTGAGACGGTGCAGAGCTATTAACTTCACCAAAAGCCAATAAAAGCGCTCCGTTTGGCGTGATCATCAATATGCCGATATAAAACCAAATAAGCGGCAATGAAGGCCTGGTAAGTTTTGATACAAACATTCACCCTCCCCGAAAAGTCTGGTTTTAAGTGTAACTCCCATTTACCCACCCCGCTAACCACCCTGGCGCCCTCTAGATCTGGTATTAACAAGCTATCCAGGAACCGGGGCGCCCTTTTTTAAGGCTTTTAAAAAGAATTTTCCCAACCATATTGAGTTAATGTCAAGCGATTGTCTCCTCGTTCCTAATCTCCTCAGACTGTATGAAAACGAATGTAAATGCCAGGTTGTTAGAGTTTGGAAGTAGCTCGGATTCTACCGGAACCGGAGTGCAGTCCCTTTATGGACTGTGGCCGCCGCAGGTGGCCTCGAAAAGCTTTATTGTTTGAATAAAAACATCTATTTGAATATCATAAAGTTTATATGTAATAATCGTCAAGTTTTCTTGTTTCAGATGTTATTTGGGCTTGCGGCCAACGCATCGCATAAAGGCGATGCACTCCACTCTTCACATCAATCTTTTTGGTTTTCACAAAGTCTGTCCTGATTAGGAACGAGATTGGTCAGGAATCTCCGATTCCTTTCAAGCAGTTATTTTATTTTGAATATGATCTTTACCTTTCAAATCAGAGATTTTGTACAAGCGGGTTCCCAATCGGGAGATTGGGAACCAGAAGCTAAAAATTATATATCCATATTCCACACTCAACAGGAGTTTGGAGCGGAGGAACCCGGGTTTTCGGACAGCCTGAACAAGCCCTTGTTCCATCCAAAATAAATCACCGTAGCAATACCATTTTCCGGGAATAAATAGCAGTTCCTGATTCAATTTGATAAATATAAACACCGGAAGGCGCTGCCAGCCCGGCGTTATTACGGCCGTTCCAAACAATAGACTGTTCTCCGGCAGTTTGTATACCATCAACCAGGCGGGCGATTGCTTGTCCCGCCAGGTTGTAAATACTCACTTTTATATGCCCGGCGCGGGGCAGTGAGTAGTGTATGGTGGTCGATGCGTTAAAGGGATTGGGATAATTTTGCGCCAGGGTTATACTGTGTACCGGGGTGCCTTTTTCAGTGTTTATTGAATTATTATCAAGTATTACAATGTCCTGGCGGGGGCTCCAGGGGGTCTCTACGCCGCTTTCATTTCTTCGCATCACCCTGATACGAAATTTTCTGCTCTGCGAATAGGTATGGGTAAATGTGAATATGGAAGCGTTAGCTTGCAGTTCGCTATATTCGGAAATAACGTCATCGCCCCAGTCGATTCTTATCCGTATTCTACTTTGGTTTGTATCGGAACCCGTTGCCTGTACGGTAACGAGTTCATTAATATTGGCGGTATCCGGTTCGATCCAGCAAATAGCGACGGCATTCGGGTCGATACCGCACACCCCGCTCCAGTTTATATTTTCACAATCGAGTCCGTCAAGACTGTCCGCCAGGGTTTGAATTTTTGTGCCGCTGAGAATACCGGGATTATTTTTTATGTTCAGGTATTTTAATTTATCCAGCCCGTATAATTCGGGCAAATCGTCATGATCAAGATTATTGTAACGAATGTAAAGATATTCCAATTCGGTGAGCGTTTTTAAAGTATGAATATCACGAACAAGATTATAATTCAAATGCAATCTTTTCAATTGGGTCATGTTTTGTAATATTGATAAATCCCTGATGTCGTTTTGTTCCAGGTAAAGTTCCTGTATATTGGGTAATTGCAACAGGGGGGTGAAATCACTGATCGGATTATAATTCAGATTAAGAATCATCAGTTGCGGCAAGGCTTGTAACGTGTTAATGTTATTAATTTTATTGTTTGCAGCAGCCAAAGTTGTCAGGTGCGTTAAATTTTGTAATACGGATAGATCGTGAATATCGGTTTCATCAAGATAAAGTTCCTGTAAAGTAGTCAGGTTTTGCAACGGTGTAAAATCACTGATCCGACATTGATCCAAATAAAGTATAGAGAGCTGCAAAAGATAGCGCAGTGCGTTGATATCCGTAACCGGAGTGTTTGAAATATACAGGTTTTCCAGTGAATCAAGGTTTGCCAGGGCGGTAATATTACCAATCGGATTGTTATCCAGTTCCAGGAAGGTCAGTTTAACCAGGTTTTGTAAAGCGGCGATATCGGTTAACTGGTTGGAATTAAGCGATAATTGCGTTAAATTGAGCAGGCCCGCTAATGGTGTGATGTCGGTAATTTGATTATAACTTAATGACAGGTTAGTGAGGTTGACCAGGCCCTGTAATGGCGCAAGATCGATGATACGATTGCCATGAAAATCCAGACTTTTAAGATTTATGGCATATTCAAGGCCGGTGAGATCGGCAACGCTGTCATTCTGGACGCTGAAATCTGTGAGCAGGGCCATATCGATATCTTCAATATCGCCGGTTGGTTTACCCAGAGCGTTGCGTATGGCCAGTTCGAGGCGGGGGTCGTTAAAAGTAACCTTAACCGACGTCGTACCTTGCACTTGATCAATACTTTTATTATTAATTTCAATGGCGTATGCTTGCTGAACCCCTCCCAATGCCCAAAACAGCAGGCCAATGTAGAACAAGCAAGTAATTACTGAGAATTTTACTTTGAAATTGCGCATAGTCCCTCCGGTATTTATAAATAGTGAAAATTTTAATTTAAAGTAAACAGTAAACGTAAGCGATGCCTGTCGGAATTTGCTTTAATCTGCGCTTTTACCCGTAAGGTAAGTTTACCGAAAAAATTCGGGATTATCAAGAAATTACTTATATATTATTAAAACGAGTGTATTATTACACATTATTTCATTAAATTATAATAATTGTGTATTTATTTTTATACCGATGCCTTTTTGTTAAGGCGCTATTCACAAGTAATGATTTTAATATAAACCAGGTTCACTGACTTATGAAAGCAGCTCAAGCTTTAGCCTTAAATTTAATTGATGAGCAGGATGCATTATACTGTATCCGCCCAATAGATGATAATACCGATTTACTTGTCTCTGTTAAAGCTGTCGGTATGCTTGCCCCCGTCTATGTGCAAAAGAAGGACAACTCTTTATATCGCATCGTCACCGGATTCCGGCGGGTAGCCGCTGCGCGCGCCCTGGGTATGGACACCATACCGGCGTTTGTTATTAATGACGAGGCAGCGCCATTACAGGCCTTTGTAATTCAGATATATGATAACTTGTCAACCCGACCGTTCAGGCCTGCGGAGATAGCCGCCATAATCCAAAAACTCGCACACCTGGGCGGCAGTCGTGAAGAGATCATTAATACCTGGCTACCATTGTTGGGATATGGCAAAAATCCCCGGATTTATGAATTGTACGGCTCTTTACCGTTAACCGAGCAATTCTGGCTCAAGGCGCTCGATGACGAGCAAATTTCACTGGATTTGCTGGCTGAACTCGGCCACGCATCCCAGACCGACCGCGACGCCTTTGCCGATATTTTTCAGGCATTGCGGCCGGGAAAAAATAACCAGCGTGAATACTGGGCATTGTGCCGGGATATTGCCAGGATGGAGAATTGCACAATTGCAGAGCTGGTAAACCGGCAAACTTTTACCATGATCCTTTCCGATAAGGTGCTTTCCCCGGCGCAAAAAGGGGAACGCTTTAAGCAAACGCTGTGGGAAATGCGTTATCCGCGCTATATGCAGGTAAAATCCCGCTTTCAAAACCTGATTAAAAAAGCCAAGCTGCCCCCGGATATACAGATCATTCCTGCTCCCTATTTTGATGATAATGTTTTAACATTATCATTGGTATGCAAAAATGCGCAGGATTACAAGGAAAAACTGGAATTGCTGCAAGCTGTGGCTGATAACGGAATAATTAAAGAATTATTTGGGCTGGTGGAATAATGGCATTTAACTATAATCCGGTAAAGATATATGTCGAAGAAGGAATTCGCCACACTGTGTTATGCCAAAGGGTTTTGTCCCGCTTCCCCGGAGTTGCAGTAGAAATAATAACGGATGCTACGACCATACTGGAAAGAGCGACGTGCGAAGAAAAAGCGCTCTGGCAAAATACCCTGTTGCTGGCTGCACAACGGGGTCCGTTTCTGCGCTTGTGTCCCGGCACTATGAACCATATCTGTTGTTTGTATCATAACCTGGATGTTGCGGCCGGCTGCAATTTGGGATGCAGTTATTGTATTTTACAGGGCTACCTCGACAATCCCCTGGTTACCGTGTATTGTAATACCGCAGATATGTATGCCGAGTTGGAAGACAAACTTTATTCTCATGTCGGGCAATTTTACCGGATCGGCACCGGTGAATTGAGTGACAGCCTGACTTTTGACGATTTTCTCGGCCTGGGGGAGGAGCTGGTCCGGTTCTTTGCCGATAAAACCAATGCGATCATTGAACTAAAGACCAAGAGCGTTAATGTTACAGGACTGGCGGGGCTGCCGCATAACGGGCGGACAGTGGTCTCATGGTCGATGAATGCCCATGAGATCAGCAGCAGGGAAGAAGCACTAGCGCCGGGCATCGACGAGCGGTTGCGGGCGGCACGCGAAATGCAAAGCGCCGGTTACAAACTCGGCTTTCATTTTGATCCCATGATCTATTTCCCGGGCTGGGAAGATGGTTATCGTGAAACTGTTGATAAAATATTCAAATACATACACCCGGAAAATATTGTATGGATCAGCCTGGGATCGCTGCGTTACCCCGCTGCTTTCGACCAGGTGATTAGGGAAAATCATCCTGAATCTGAAATTGTGTTGGGAGAGTTGCTGCCGGGCCGTGATAAAAAATTACGTTATTTCCGGCCTCTGCGCACGCAAATGTTCAGACAAATGAATGCATGGATTAAAAACTATTCCCCCGATGCGCTGGTATATCTTTGTATGGAAAGTAAAACAGTATGGGAGCAAACTTTCAACATGACCCCGACAAACAGTGCAGAATTAAAAAAAATGCTGGATGCCAGGGTAAAATGATCAGATCTTTTTCCAGCGGTCAATTCTATCAAACGAGTCTTTGGCCGCTTTAGTAATAACCGCCAAATCAAAGGGTTTGGGGAAGTAATCGTCAAATCCCGCTTCCAGGCAGGTTACTAAATCGAATGTCGATTTGTACCCGGTAATGGCATGAATACAGGAGGTTGGTTTATTCTTTTTCAAGAGTTTGCACAGGTTTATACCATCCATACCCGGCAACATCAAATCGAGGAAAATAACCTCAATATTTTCTTTGACCAACAGGTTTAAAGCTTCTTCGCCGGTAGCGGCAGTAAAAACAGAAAAACCAACTTCACTCAGAGTATCTTCCAACAAGTCGCGGATCATTTGTTCATCATCTACGACTAGTATCTTGTTATTCATCTCTTCCTCATGTTTTGTAAACATCGTGGTATTGTATATTATAAAAGATTTCTGTATAAAAATCAATAATAATTTGTTGTCAGGGTCGGTAATTTATAATAAAAAATCATTAAAAACAAGTTATAATAAAGTAATTAAAAAATAGTGAAATTTTTATTATAAAATTGTTACCTTTGTCAAAGTAACACAAAATACTGTAAAACTATTCCAGACAAAAACAGCGTTGTAAAGATTTCATTATCAGATATGGTTTTTAAATTTATCCACATCAGCGGAATAACCATATATGACCAGAATATCGCCGCGGGTCAGATTAAAGTTTTTATCCGGTAATATTTTCAGGGTTTCCGAACTTTTTGAGGTAACTTGTTCAGGACGTTCAACCAGCAGCACATCAATTTTATATAAATTTCGTAAATCAAGCTGGGCCATGGTCTTGTTTAAAAATTTATCCGGAACCGGAATCTCGGCCACAGAAAACCCGGGAATAGCTTCCATGGCTTTATACTTGTCGATACATTTCATGTTCATTGCCAGTTCGTCCTGGATTGAAATTTTACCGACTCTTTGATTATACACGTGCAACACATCCTGGTAATGTAGTACGCCTATGATCTGTTCGGTGTCCGTAACCCGCATTACCGGTATTTCTTCAACATGATGCCGGGCAAATAGTTGCATGGCGACATCGAGGGTGTCGCTGGCATTAATAGAAACATAGTCAAAATCGGCAATGTCGCCGGCAATGACCACGCCGTGCAGGTCATGATAGGATGTTATTAGATGCCGTAACGTAGAAGAGGTGATCACGCCGCTCAGTTTGCCTTCATCATTGACTGTATAGATGGTGTCATGATCTCTGTTTAAAAATTGTCGTACCAGTTCCGAGATGGGGGTTTTATCCGGGACTGTTAATATGTCGGCGCGGGTAATTTTATCTACAGTAACGGAATGTAATATTGTGGTTTCCTGGCCGTCGGATATACGGTATCCTTCGCTGGCGAGTTCTTTACGATAGATCGAACCGTTTAAAATTAACTGGGTGATGGTATGGCTACCGACAATACCGAGAATAAGCGGCAGTACAAACATATAATTATTAGTCAGTTCGAACAGCATCATAATGGCTGTTATGGGGATTGAATTGATCCCGGCCAGCATAGCGCCCATACCGACTAGCGCAAAAGTGGCTGTATCGAGAGGGATGTGGAAAATTGTCGTCATAATATGAGCAAACAGGGAACCGAAACAGGCGCCCATAAACAGAGAAGGTGCAAAAATACCGCCATACCCGCCGGCGCTGAGGATAATGATGACCAGGGAGAATTTCAACAGGAACAAAACAAGCATGGTTGGCACGGATACATGATCGCCAAGAACCAAGTTGATGGTTTCGTACCCGATGCCAAAAATTTGCGGAATAAAGTAACCTGCCAAGCCCATCAGCAATCCGGCTGCCAGCATACCCGGTAATAGTGCATGTTTTTTGTAATATAAAACAAACTTGTGACCAATATATTCTTTGCTTTTTATGAATAAAATGGAAAGCAGACCGGCTAAAACTCCCAAAAGTAAATAAAAGATAAAATGACTATATGAACCCATTTGCAGAGAAGTGAAATGGAATTTGGGAATATTGCCCAAAAATATTCGCGAGACTGCGCTGGCCGATACAGTGGAAAGCAGAAATATACTCAGAGTGGTAGCCCGAAATTCATTGAGCAAAATGACTTCGAGAGAAAAAAAGATGCCGGCCAGGGGGGTGTTAAAAACGCCGGCAATAGCGGCTCCGGCTCCGGCGGCAGTGAACATACGCAGCCGCGATACGGAAAGGCCGAGCATTTTGCCCGCAGCAGAAACAACCCCGGCGCCGGTTTGCGCCGCCGGCGCCTCCGGCCCGACTGTGCCGCCGCTGCCGATACAGACTGTGGTAGCCAGAAAGTAAAAAAGGGTGCTTTTAAAGGGTATTTCTCCGTCGCGCAGGGAGACGGCCTTGATAACTTCAAGAACCCCTCTTTGTTTTGCCTGGCGCGGAGCAATGCGCACCATGAGCCATTGAATAAACATTCCCAGGGTAGGAATTAAAATGATCAAAAATCCATATCCTGATTGAAACAAACTGGCGCTGTATGTAGTGACGTGCGAAAACAGGTTGATCGTTTTATGAAACCCGATCGCTGCAAATCCGGCGATTGTACCCATTATAATTGAATAAATAATTAGAATTGTATATTCCGAAGCGCCGCGGGAGGCCAGGTATCGCCCTAACATGATTTGATGCTTGAGAATGGAATCCCTGAAACAAAATATCCTTTTTTTCATTGCACTTTCATTGGATAATTAAAATTATTCATTAACAGTCAAAAACAGTTGAACATGACCGGATTGTTGATATTATACCTGGTCAGTGTTCGCGTACCAGCAGCAAAATAGCGGCATGGGGAACTATTAAATAGGTATCGCCTTCAAATTTAATTTCAACGGCCGCTTTACGCAGGAAGATAGCATAATCTCCCACCTGGGCCTGCAACGGCTGGCGTGATTGCGGTTGCGCCGGCTGTTTCCATGGTTCTTCCTCAACTTCATTGGGTTGAGCCAAATGGACGCCCGGGCCTACTTCGGCTATCCGTCCGGCTTGAACGGATTCTCTCTCCACCGCCCACTTGGGTAAATACAGACCGGTATTGCTGCGGTCTTCGCTCAGATCAGGCACAATTAATAACCTGTCGCCAACAACAATTAATTCTTTTTTGCCTTTTTTCATAGCTTATCCTGTTCCAGTTTTTTTAAATTAAGCATTTTCACAGCAAAATGCAATTGCAGATAAAAATTATGTATTGCGAGTTTCAGAATCGGAATAAGAAGGATAGGTACTTTCCGATGACATGGTTAATGTTGGATTACAGTGGTTCATTTTCAAGAAAAAAATAAGAAATTAATCATTGTATTTAATATTCAAATTTATAAATTAATAACCTGCATTGTTCTCTGTTAATTTGCAGTGTTGTTTAGAATAGTATAGTAATAATGGTTATTACTAAAATTGGTAATTGTTTGAAACAACCTGTTTTTTACATTATGCCGGGCAAATTCAGGTTGTATAATTGTAAAAACATGATTTTCAAGTGCAATAGCTATTTCAAATTGCAAAGTAATTATTAATTAGTATTTGAGGACGGAATTTTCTTACTGCATTCATATTATGGAATTCTGGCGACACTATACGTCCACCAATAATTTTAATAATAGGAGGAAGATATGAAAACCAGAATCATGCTTTTTGTCGGATATTTAATTATTTCAAGTCTCCAACCTGCATTAACACAAACGGTTATAGGATTTGATGCGTTTACTACGAGTACATATTATCCGAGTCCCCTGACTTTTACTGAAGATGCAATTCCATTTACATTAACAGATACTGGAGGCGAAGCGGGTTACGAATTTCGGTCAATGTCCGATTATGCGGGCGAATTGGAGATGGGAGATAACGGGGGAAGCGGTGCAACTATCAAAATTACATTAACTCACAGGGATGGCTGGGTCTTTGATTTAAACAGTATCGATTTGATGGCGCTTATCAACGCACCGGATTGGATTATAAAAGGATACCGTTCAAGTTCTCAAGTAAGTGGTTCTCCGGTAACATTCTCATTGCCTGTAGGAGGACCATCTTATACCAGGATCAATACAAATTTTCAACAGGTAGATATGGTCACGATTGAGGAAAATCCTGTTTATGAAGGGGGATTTAATATTTGGTGTGATCAATTTGTTGTTGATAATATTAATGATCCCAGTTTGCCGGTAGAACTGTCTTCATTCAGCGCTTTATGTATAAATAATACCGTTCTTGTCGAATGGATAACAGAAAGCGAAAATAACAACCTGGGCTTTATAATTGAACGTTCTGAAGGAGATATTTGGAGGCAGATTGTTTCTTATCAAACCGATTTCGCCCTAAAAGGTCAAGGGATATCTTCCGGTAAAACCAGGTATCGATATATTGATAAAAATGTAAAAGCGGGAAAGAAATATACGTACCGTCTTTCTGATGTTAATGATCAGGGTGTGAGTACAGTAAAGGCTTTGGTATCTGTAACAATGGAATCTTTGCCTCAGGTAACTGAACTGATCCAGGCATATCCTAATCCATTTAATCCTCAAACCGTAATAACCTATCGTTTAGCGGAAAATTTGAATGTTAATATTTCAGTTTACGATATAGCCGGACGTCTAGTTAAAACATTGTTTGACGCAAATCAGTTAGCAGGAACTCATCATGTCCACTGGTATGGCAGAGATGATAGAGACATTAAATGTGCATCAGGAAATTATTTTATTGTAATGCAAACTGAAAAATCCAGATATATACAAAAACTATTATTAGTGAAATAAAATTTTATATTTGTAAATAGATCTGTTATTTTTCAGATTAATAAGACCATTTGGATTATATGACATTACTTTTGATTATGTTTGGTATTGTTCCACCGAAATATTTATATTTTTTAGTTCAAACGGTTTTCAATAAAAAAATTTTTAAATAATAAAACAACGTTTTTTGTTGATTACTTATTATGGGTCTATTATCATGCACAAGTGTAAAAATATCAATTTTATTTTTGTATCATTTTTGTCGGATTTTTTTAGAATGTGAAACATATAACGTGATTAATCATCTGACCTGTTTAAACAAAAAAATATCGAGGTACAGGTATAACTATTTCAAATTACCATTTACAGGAGAGCGTAATGAAAAATTATGTCAGGCTGGCATGTTTATTGATTGTAATTTTCACCATAAGCGGCTGCGGCCCCAATCAACAGGAGAAATTGATGCAAAGTTTTATCGATTCACGGCTGGAGCAAATCAAACAGTTGTCCAAAGAGAGCGCTATTGCCTACTGGAATGCAACCACCACCGGCGATGAGCAAGAGTATGAAAAGTATAGCGACCGGGAATTAAAATTACGGCAAATATTCTCCAATTCCGATGATTTTAATCAATTGAAGGAATGGAAAGAATCCGGCGTTATCAAAGAACCGCTGCTCGCCCGGCAGTTGGAATTGTTATACATGGGCTACCTTGAGAACCAGTTGGATACCCTGTTGTTACAACAAATTGTTGAACTGGAAACTGCCTGCGAAAAAAAATTTAATGATTTTCGCGGCACAATCAACGGCAAACCGGTAACCAGCAATGATATCGAAGAAATACTTAAATCCGGGAAAGGCGAAAAAGAGCGCAAGGACGCCTGGTTGGCTAGTAAACAGGTAGGACCGGAAGTAGCCGGTGATTTGATCAATCTAATCAAAATTCGCAACAATGCCGCAAAACAACTTGGGTTTGATAATTACCATACCATGTCGTTAACGACCTCTGAGCAAAGCGCCGCCGAACTGGACGCTATTTTGAATGAATTATATGAATTGACCAATGCGCCCTTTGCCGCCCTCAAAGCGGAACTGGACAGCATTTTGGCTGCCGGTTATGGTATTAGCCCGGCCGATCTAATGCCCTGGCATTATCATGATCCGTTTTTCCAGGAAACCCCGCTGGTTTACAATCTCGATCTTGACGCCTATTATGCCGATAAAGATGTCGTGGAATTGGCCAGACTGTTTTACCAGGGAATCGGCTTGCCTGTCGAGACTATATTGGAAAAAAGTGATCTCTATGAACGTGATAAAAAGAATCCCCATGCCTATTGTATAGATATTGATCGCGAAGGCGATGTGCGCGCTTTGTGCAATGTGAAGAACAATGAACGCTGGATGGAGACTATGCTGCATGAACTGGGACACGGTATTTATGATAAATACCAGGACCCGGCGACTCCCTGGCTGCTGAGAACTCCTGCACATACCTTTACCACCGAAGCAATTGCCATGTTTTTCGGTCGCCTCAGTCGCACCGGCGCCTGGATGCAGGAGATGCTGGGATTAACTGATGAACAACGGCAGGAAATTGACCAGGTTAGCGGCAAGTATATGCAGTTAAAACAATTGATCTTTGCGCGCTGGGCTATGGTCATGTATTTCTTTGAAAAAGAGTTATATGCCAATCCCGATCAGGACTTGAATACCCTGTGGTGGAATATGGTGGAAAAGTATCAGTTCGTCAAGCGTCCAGTTGACCGTACTGAACCGGACTGGGCGGCTAAAATTCATTTTACAATAGCGCCATGTTATTACCACAATTATTTACTGGGTGAATTGTTTGCCTCGCAGCTTCACCATACCCTGGTTGGCAAGGTCCTTAAACTGGATCCGGCTATGGATGTAAGTTATGTAAACCAGGGCGCTGCCGGTGATTATATCAAAAAAATGGTGTTTGAGCCCGGTAGTAAATATCGCTGGGATAAAATGATCACCCTGGCAACCGGTGAACCCCTCACCGCTAAATATTTTGTGCAAGATTTTATCAGGTAAATTATACGGGTTTGGGGATTTTCCTCAAACCCGTTTTAGAACAAAATTACCTCAAGATTTGTTTTAATAGTGGAGTTTATCATTATCGAACTTTATTAACCGGCGGCTTATGAATAGATTAGACCGAGATATACTTAAAATAATGCCTGACGGTACGGAAAAGCATATCAATCCGTTCACCGGTACGGAAGTGTGGTTTATTCCCGGGCGGCGTAACCGGCCGTTTGCCTCTAAAAGAACGGAAAACCCGGAAAAAATAGTCAAGCACTCTCCGGAAGATTATTGTGATTTTTGCGCCGGACGGTACTTTAATACTACACCGGAAAAATCCAGAATTGTACTGAATAACGGACAGTATGAATGCCAGGATCAGCTTGCACCGGAAGATATTTTCAGCAAACCGGCAGAATTCCGGCGTATTTCAAACCTGTTTGAAATAGTTACGGTCAATTACTGGAAAAAGAATTTTAATTACAAATTATCCGATAAAAACCAGCGCCGCAAAGAAAAATATCTTTCCAGCGAACTGGGCCGGAACCATGTTATTGCCATTATTAACATGAAATTAAAATTAAGCGGCTATTCGGAAGAGCAGATCAAGTCGATTTCAGTCGATGAAAAGCTGGCGATGAGCGATGCCTTTTTTGGCGGGGCGCATGAACTTATCATCCCCCGGCGGCATTACACAGAGGCGGCGGAATATACTACGGATTTGAATGCGTCGGGCAGCCTTACCCCGGTTGAACATGCCGAATATTTTAGATTTACTATCCAGTCCGTGCGGGATATTTATGATAATAACCGTTATGTGAGGTATGTAAGTGTGTTTCAAAACTGGCTGCGCGAAGCCGGCGCTTCATTCGATCACCTGCACACCCAATTGGTTGGTCTGGATGAATGGGGTGTTTCGGTAGAGAGAGAACTGGAGCTTGCTTCCCGCTATCCCAATATGTATAATGAGTTTGCCGCTAATTTTGCCGCTTATAATAACTTTGTTATTTGCGAAAACGATTTTGCCATTGCCTTTGCCGACATTGGTCATCGCAATCCAACAGTAGCCATTTTTTCTAAAAGTGAACATTGTCGGCCGTCCGAGCATACAGAGCAGGAATTGAAGGGATTTAGCGATATTGTGCATGGCATTCACGCCGCGATGGGATCCAACATCTCTTGTAATGAGGAATGGTACTATATGCCGGTGGACAGCGTTATTCCTATGCCGTGGCATGTTTTGATTAAATGGCGAATCAGCATACAGGCGGGTTTTGAAGGCGGCACAAAAATATATGTCAATCCAATGGCAGTATCTGAAGTGCGCGATTACCTGGTGCCGCGTTTGTTCGATCTGCGTTATCAAAACCGGATCGCGCCTTTTGCCATTGCCGAGGAATGCCCGGTAAAACCAAATTCCCTGAAATACTATTTGTATAAAAGGACAACCTGATTAGACATGTTTGGGGGAATTTATTCCATCCTGATTAAGTTGGATAGTAAAAAAAACGATGGGAGCTTGCCCAGACATTGCTTGCTTTCGATCATATTCCTTTTACAAATCCCGCATAATAAAGAATTTATTTTTGCGTTGGCAAGACCCCATCCTGCCAACTGATTCAGGCAAAGGTTAATAGATCGGGTTACGATAAAACTCTACCCTGCTTGACAATCCATAATGAAATTCCGGCCGGGAAATGATCCATGCATTTGCCGCCGGAATAGCTGTCGGCCAGTGAACATCGCAGAAATCCGGCAAACGCCAGTTTTCTTCTTCCCGGTTAGAGCTTGGCCAGGGGTCTTTTCCATCCAGGTGTAATTGCCGGTTAGCCGATTCGAGGACAACGTTGACAGCCGCAACACCTCCCTGTTTGTAATTGATCACGTGCATTGCCAGTAGATTTTCCCCGGCAGTAAGATACTCGGAAATATCCCATAACTTGACCCGTTGCGCTTCCACAATTGCGGACAGAGTGCGGGTGGCTATTGCTTGTCCAACCAGGCGGTTATTTACCCACACTGTTGCCAGCGAGTCTGCAATAACTTGCAGCCGGACCGGTTGTTTGTGATTCGCAAGATTAAATTTTTTGCGGAGATATAATTCGGAAAACTCTGTTGTTTTTGTGGTCGGGCAGGCGATAAACGGCGCTTCCAGGCGGCCGTTCAGTTTATAATTTCCGGCTATAATTTCAGCTCTTTTCACATCCAGCCAGGCGGCGGTTCGTTTGAACAAAGCAAGTATGTGTTCCAGATTGGCTTGTAAATTGTATTTTAACCATAGAGTAGTAAAAGTTTCGGCAATGGTTTCCAGATCACGCATTAATATTGTCAATTCATCAGGGAGAGAAGCGCATTCACGGGCTTCTGCATTATGCAGTGTAGACTGCACTTTGTTTAGCCGTGCAGTCCAGTTGTATTGATTAGCGCTGAATTCCAAAAGATCGAGATGGCTAGGGTTTTTAATGGTAACCTGGCGCAGTCTGTTAATTTCTTTGATAACCTCTTTATGCAATTCGATCAGATTGTTACTGCGGTTTACAAGATCGTCCACCGGGCGGGAGAGGGGATAAAAAGGCTGTGAAAAAAAGTAATTCGAGTCGTAATACTCACACACCTGCGATAATTTTTTATAGATTTGAGCATAACCGGGATCATCATTGCCATAAAAATCCATAAAGAATGCGGCCTCAAAAGCATCCTGGTCGACAGGGCCTTTGCGCCAGGCGCACTGGGCGGCAAAAGCGATTTGGTAGTAATTCAGTTCCCGCAGGTTGGCGCCGCCAAAATCGCCCCAGCTTGAAGTGATCGCGCCGCAGGCGCCGTTGTTGTGCCCATCGCGGATAATGCGGTAGATATTTTGCCGGGCGCGTTCCAGGTCGGGGAAAATGCGGCTCCAGTTCTGGTTGCCGGGGGAGACGATAAATTTATGTCCGGAATTCCTGAATTGCTTAACGGAAGTATATTCTTCCTGGATATCATAATGCCAGTCCATTATGATAATATCATCAGGCAGGCGCTGGAGAATGTCTGGGAATTCCAGGATAATATCACCGTACATGATAATTTTTTTGTGATATTTTTTTAAAATATTAAAAACGTGTTCATAGTGATCGGCGTGAACTGCGGCTATTCCCTGGCGGCGGGCTTTATCGCGACTGGCGCCGCTGCCCACATCATAGGATTCATCTGCGCCGATATGAAAGTAAATGGAGCGGAACACCGGTACAATTTCCGCTAAAAGTTTGTCCAAAAAAATAACCGTATTATCCGTAACTGTGTTTAATGAAGAGGCGCCGGGGAAATCGGCCAGGTGCATAAATTCAGGTTGAATGAGCAGGTTTTCGTAATGGCCCAGGGTTTGGAATACCGGGATGATTTCGATATGGTATTGTGCCGCGAAATCCTGTAATTCAATACACTCTTCCGGGGTGAGAGCGCCACGCCCCCGGCCAATTCCGGGGTAGCTTTTAAACTGGAAAAGGTCTTCAAGATACGGCATATAGACATTCATTTTATAGCGGGCCAGGAAACAGATAATCCGTTTGAAATGAGCGAGGGTAGAAACCTGGCCCCTGCTGATGTCGTCGGAAAAGCCGCGCAGGCGCATATCCGGCCAATCGCGAATGACACATTCAGGAACAGTTAGAATGCCATTTTGACGGGAAAGTAAAAATAAAAAGCTGTTCATTCCGTAGAACATCCCGGCAGTCGTCTCGGCTATAATAACAATAGTGTTCTGCCGGATAGTAATAATATAGCCTTCATCTTTCATGCATTCGGTGAAATCCGGGATCTGTTTGTCGCCAAACACTGATTTTACAGAATTTATATCGGCAGCCGTAACCAGATGAATGCCGGGCAAGGTTACCGACACAGTCGAATGGTGTTGCACAATTGTCCGGCAATTATATTCCGTCTCTAATTCATTAACTAATTGCAAAGCTGTTGGTGTAAAGTGTGCTGGTGTATAAACAGTCAGTGGCTCGACCATAAAGCACTGTTCGACACCTGCAGTACATTCCTGTGGGTTGGGAAGCAGAAAATATTTCAAATTTTTTTCATTATTTTTCATTTTTTTGTTGCTATTTTGATTTGAATTTTATAAATATAGATAGATATTAAAATGTATTAAAAAAAGTACAAACTATCAATAATAAAGCGAGGGAAAGGAGGGAGATCAAACAATCTGAACGGTAGCTGTCATTTGTATGTTGAATGCTAGTTAGACACGTAATATTATATTAAAAAATTCAAGAATGAAAGGGGATCAATATGACAAAGATACAAGAACCGTTAAGCATGGAAATGCGGGAAAAATTCGAAAAAGTATCCCTGCAATACATGGATATACTTTACAGTTCTGCTCTTCGTTTGACCAAAAATTCTGCCGAGGCTGAAGACCTGGTGCAGGATACTTATCTGCGGGCCTATCGCTTTTTTGATAAATTTCTGGAGGGAACTAATTTTAAAGCGTGGATTTTCCGCATAATGACCAATACCTTTATTAACAAGTACCGTAAAAAAGCACGTTCACCACAACAGGTGGAACTTGATAAAGTGTCTTTTTTTATTGAAGACGAACGGGAAGAACATGACCATAGAACCGTAAATGTCTATGAAAAAGATACCTATCATGAATTATTTGATGACGAGATTAATACTGCTCTGGACCGGTTATCCAAAAATTTTAAACAAATTATTGTACTCGCCGATGTTGAAGGATTGACATATCGAGAAATAGCTGAAAAAGCCAATATTCCCTTGGGAACGGTAATGTCACGGCTGTTTCGCGCCCGGCGTATGTTGCAAAAATCATTGTATGGCGTTGGAAAGGAGCGAGGTTTTATACAACACCCCATGTATTTATGAGTAATTTTGCATTTTTTTGGTTTAGACGCGATTTACGTCTGCATGATAATGCCGGATTGTATTTTGCTTTGAATACATTTAAGCAGATAATTCCGGTATTTATCTTTGACACGCACATATTGAACAGCCTGGCAAATAAACAAGACCCGCGGGTTGAATTTATCTGCGCCCGGTTGAGGGAGATGAATGAACAATTAAAGGCTGCAGGAAGCAGCCTTTTTGTTTATACCGGGTCTCCGGTTGAGGTCTGGAAAAAGATACTCGCTGAATATCCCGGTTGTGCAGTTTATGCCAATGAAGATTACGAACCGGATACGTTAAAGCGCGACCGCCAGGTTGCCAAATTTTTAAGCTCGCGGGGGGTTGCAAGTTTTTTTTTACGAGATCAGGTGATATTTGCTCCGCAGGATATATTAAAAGATGATAAAACTCCTTATACTGTATTCACTGCATATAAACGCAAGTGGCTGCAAAAATTTAATCTTGACAGATGTGAGCCCTTGCCGATTGACGATTTATTTGCTAAATTTTATCGCTGCCGACCGCGCCCGGTTCCGGACCTGACAAGTTTAGGTTTTATAAAAACCGGTTATCAGTTCCCCACCACGAAAATTGATCCGAAAGTTATAATTAATTACCACAAAACCCGCGATTATCCTGCCCAGCCGGGAACCAGCCGGCTAGGAATGCACCTCCGCTTTGGAACTGTAAGTGTCCGTGAACTAGTGCAGTTGGCGTTAGACTTGAATGATACCTGGCTCAACGAACTGATCTGGCGCGAGTTTTTTATGATGATCCTGTATCATTTTCCCCATGTCGTGCATCACTCTTTCCGTCCGGTTTATGATGGAATCGCCTGGCGTAATGATGAAAAAGATTTTACGCGCTGGTGCGATGGATTAACCGGCTACCCGATGGTCGATGCGGGCATGCGGGAATTAAATGCCACCGGGTTTATGCACAACCGCGCCCGTATGATAACTGCTTCTTTCCTGAGCAAGCATTTATTAATTGACTGGCGCATGGGAGAGCGGTATTTTGCCGCAAAACTTTTAGATTATGAACTGGCTGCCAACAACGGCAACTGGCAATGGGCTGCGGGAACCGGTTGTGACGCTGTTCCTTATTTCAGAATTTTTAATCCGGCTCTACAGCAAAAACGGTTTGACCCGGATTTCGCTTATATCAAAAAATGGCTGCCGGAATTTGGCAGCAAGGATTATCCGCAACCGATTATAGATCATAACCTGGCGCGAGCACGAGCTATTGCAGTTTATAAGCAAGCTTTACAAAAATAATTATTTAATTGTATAAAAATAATGATGAAACCAAACCATCAAATCCCTGTCGATGTATTGTGCATTGGCCATGCGGCAATGGATTTGGTTTTTTCTGTAGAGCATCACCCCGGCGCTGACGAAAAACTGTTCGCCGAAGATTTTACTTCCTGCGGCGGTGGCCCGGCAGCGAATGCGGCAGTAACTGTTGCCAGGCTGGGAGGCCGCGCTGCTTTTGCCGGCTATGCTGGCAACGATCCTTTGGGCGAGCGCCTGTTAAATGAGTTTAACCGTGATAAAGTCAATACCGATCTGCTCAAACGCGGTAATGGCGCCACTCCATTATCGGTCATTCTGGTCAAGCCAAACGGCGACCGTGCGGTCGTTAATTATAACAAACAAGTCGAGCCGTTACACCTATCTGACCTGTACACAAAGTGGCTGCAAACAAGCCAGCCCCGCGTCATTTTATTTGACGGCCACGAACCGGAGATTTCTCCTGCTGTTGCGCAATTGGCAAAAACAATGAATATCATCACAGTACTCGATGCCGGGTCGGTAAGGTCGGGAACGGTCAGTTTGGCCGGCATGGTCGATTACCTGGTCTGCTCGTCACGCTTTGCTTTTGATTATACCCATACTAATGATCCCCGACAAGCGATTGCTGAATTGACTAAAGTAAATAGTCAAGTGATCATTACCCTTGGCAACCAGGGACTTTTATGGACAAAAGATAACACAACCGGCAGTATGGCCGCTTTTCCTATAGCTGCTGTCGATACCACCGGAGCGGGTGATGTGTTTCATGGCGCGTTTGCTTTTTGTCTGGCTAAACAATACCGGTGGGAAAACAGTCTGCATTTTTCCAGCGCAGCCGCAGCATTATGTTGTACGAAAATCGGCGCTCGTCCAGGGATTCCAACCTTGAAAGATGTTAAAGACTTTTTAAGGAACCAAGCTCCGGCAAAGTCAACCTCAATAAACAAACCGGAAAAATGATTTGTAAAACACTTTGATTCTTGAAAAATTTTTTATAATTTAGAATATTGTATTGATTCAACAGTAATTTACCGGGACATTTAAATACAGTAATTAAAGGAGAAAGACGTTCATGAATAATCTGAGCACCATGACGATTGAAAATTTATGTATCAATACTATACGAACCCTGGCAATGGATGGCGTACAGCAAGCCAATTCCGGGCATCCGGGGACACCCATGGCCCTGGCGCCGTTAGTCTATACACTCTACAGCCGCTATCTCAATTATAATCCAGCCAGTCCTGACTGGTTCAACCGCGACCGGTTCGTATTATCGGCGGGTCATGCTTCCATGCTGCTCTATTCCATATTACATGTCGCCGGTTATAATTTACCGCTCGATGAATTAAAGAAATTCCGCCAGCTTGGCAGCAAAACTCCCGGTCATCCGGAATATGGTATAACTCCGGGTGTGGAAACCACCACCGGGCCATTAGGCCAGGGATTGACCAATTCGGTCGGTATGGCAATAGCCGAGGCGCACCTGGCTGCTGTATATAACAAAGAAAAATACAATATTGTCGATCACTTTACTTTTGCTATATGCGGCGATGGCGACCTGATGGAAGGCGTTTCGCACGAAGCGGCATCCCTGGCCGGGCATTTAGGACTGGGTAAGCTGATCTGGTTTTATGACGATAATCATATCACTATTGAGGGAAAAACCGACCTGGCGTATTCCGATAATGTACAAAAAAGATTTGAAGGGTATAACTGGCATGTTATCAATATCGGCGAAAACGCCAATAATACGGAAAAAATAGGCAACGCTATTGCCGAAGCCCGCAAAGTAACCGATAAACCCTCATTGATCATCATCCGTTCGCATATCGGATATGGTTCGCCAAATCTGGTCGATACCTCCGAAGCGCACGGCGCCCCGTTGGGAGAAGAAGAAATCAAGCTGACCAAAAAAGCATATAACTGGCCCGAAGATGAGAAATTTCTGGTTCCGGCGCAAGTAACTGAATACTTTGCTCAAGTAGCTGAAAAAGGCAAGGCTAAAGAAGCCGAATGGAACAGTAAATTTACCGCTTATAGTCGTGAATTCCCGGAACTGGCGGCGCAGTTGAAATCTGCACTCGCCGGCGAACTGCCGAACGGTTGGGATGCACAGTTACCGGTATTTAAAGGCGAAGACCCGGCTGCCGCAACCCGAAATGTTTCGGGCAAGATATTAAATATTATTGCTGATAAAGTACCATACCTGATTGGCGGCAGCGCAGATTTGAATCCTTCGACTAAAACATTTATTAATAAAAGCGGCTATTTCAGCAAGGAAAATCCAGCCAACCGCAATATCGCCTGGGGCATACGCGAATTTGTTATGTGTGGCGCGGCTAACGGTTTGGCATTGCATGGCGGCCTGCGGCCGTTTACCAGCACTTTTTTTGTGTTTACCGATTATGCGCGACCGGCTATCCGTTTGGCGGCAATTATGAAGCTGCCGGTGATCTATGTTATGACGCACGATTCTATTGGCGTGGGCGAGGATGGCCCGACCCATCAACCCGTTGAACAAATGGCTTCTTTCCGGTTAATGCCGAATGTAAACGTAATCCGTCCCGGCGACCCGAATGAAACCAGTTATGCATGGAAGGCTGCGATGCTGCGCAAAGACGGCCCTACCATGTTACTGCTTACCCGGCAAAATATTCCGGTATTCGATCAAACCAGGTTGGGCAGCGCCGCCGGTGTACTGCAGGGTGCTTATGTGCTGGCCAAAGAAAATGGCAGCAAACCGGATATTATCCTGATCGCCAGCGGCTCGGAAGTTTCTTTGGCGCTGCAAGCCCGTGATTTACTGGCAAAAGATAAAATCGATGCCCGGGTTGTCAGTATGCCCTGCTGGGAATTGTTCCGCGAACAACCTGCCGCATACCGCGAAGCGGTGTTGCCAGCCGCAGTTAAAGCGCGATTGGCAATCGAAGCCGGTTCATCTTTTGGCTGGCGGGAATGGGTTGGCGATGCGGGCGATACTGTTACTATTGATAGTTTTGGCGAAAGCGGCCCCTATAAAAAAGTGTTTGATCATTTTGGCTTTACCCTGGAAAACATTGTCAACAAAGCCAAAAAAGTTTCTAATAAATAATTAACGCTCTTTTAGATTGTTTTTAAATAATAAAGCCGGTTCACTTTAAACCGGCTTTTCTATTTTATCAATACTGGTTATTCCCATTATGAAATTTCTCAAGCGTAGTGAATAACTGCCTGTCCGATGGAGGTTTATTAATTATTTCCAGGGGATGATTGTTTACAAGGCGCGCGTCATTGAGCAGGTGTTCATTACCGGTTATATAAATAATTGGCACCTGTTTATCAGCAAGGATTCGGCAAGCGGCATCGATACCGGTTTGCTCGCCGCTTAGTAAAATATCCATCAGGATAACATCCGGCTGTAATTCTTTATGTAATTTGACCGCTTCATCTGCGGAGCGCGCTACCGGCAATACCTGATAACCACGAGAAGTTAACTTTAATTGTAGCCCCATAGCGATGATCGCTTCATTTTCAACAAGCAAAATTCGCAGCATAATTATTATTCTTTAGGAAAGGTTATTGTAAATTTTGTGCCATTCTCTCTGGATATAGTTAAAGTACCATTCAATTGTACTGTAAGAATGTGTATCAATTGCAAGCCCAGAGATTTAATGGTTTCGATATCAATTGTCTCGGATAAGCCGATGCCATCATCCTGGGCTGTTAATGTAAATTTTTTGTTATCAAATATTTTAAATGAAATTGCCAGAGCGCCGTTAACCCGGTCGGGAAACGCATGTTTAAAAGCATTAGTTACCAACTCGTTCAAAATCAAGCCCATAGGAATAGCTGAATTTATATCTAGGGAAATATCGTCAATATCAAAAGTAACTTTAATATTACCAAAAGTATCATACAAGTGTTGCAGGTCATATACCAGTTTTTGAATATAATCGCGCATAAGTATGCTGGAAAAATCATTGGAACGATATAACCTTTCATGGATCATGGCCATGGATTGAATGCGGTTAATGCTTTCGCGGAAGATATCCGCAGCGATGACATTTTCAGGTATTTGCATTGCCTGCAGATTGAGCAGGCTGGTGATAATATTCATGTTATTTTTAACCCGGTGATGAATCTCGCGCAGCATGACCTCTTTTTCTTTGAGATTCCTGGTAATCTGGGATTCGGCATTTTTGCGTTCAGTGATATCTAGTACAAAGGCCATTGCGTTTTCACGTTTATCCCCGATCAAAACAAAACCAACTAATACCCATATTTTGGATCCATCCTTGTGGATATATTGTTTTTCATAAGGAATACAAGCCCCCTTTAATTCCGCCTCTTTAATTTTTTCTTCGTCGAGGGCCACATATTCTTTTGGGGTCAGGTTACGCCAATTGATCTGACCGGCTAATAATTCTTCACGGCTATAGCCAATAATTTTCAGGAATACATCGTTGGCTTCTTTGATCGTACCGTTAATATTGCATAGCAAGGTACCCACCAAGTCGGAATTGAAAAAAGCGCGCAGTTTTTCTTCATTCTCTTTTATAGATTGTAACGCGGTAAGCTTTTTTTGTAAATCGTTTAGTAATGTGCCGAGTAAAAATGTCGCCACTGGGAAAAAAAGAATTACCCAGGGACTGACCTTTTTAAAGAAAAGCGGAACAGCCTGAGCAGGAAGTGTAAGCATGATCAGCAACATAACTATATGTACAATAATACCGAAAATATAGAGATAAATAGGTTTTTCAAAACGAGGATGCTTTTTTCGCAAATAACGATAAGCCAGGCCAATCAGCGCAGATGCGGTGATTACGCCTACGCCGGGCCAGGCTCCACCGCCGCCCATGTGCAAGCGATACAAGCTGGCAATAATTACAGTAAAAACCGCGGTAACCCAGCCGCCAAATAAACTGCCGATGCTGATTACAACAGAACGGCCATCGAATACGACTCCCGGTTCAAGAACAAACGTCGTCAGCATTGCCACTACGCTGACGATGCTGAAGAGCAATGCTATTAAAATTCTGCCGACAAGCTGCCTTTTGGTCCACCGTTCATTGATGAATAGAAAAACAAAACTCAGCGCCAGTAAAATTGCCAGATTGTTGATTAATGCCCTGATTACCATACCAAAACCTTCAGGTTATTATACAGCACCCCGCACATCCTGAACCTCCATGGTGTGATACTTTTTTTTGATTTATTGTATAACAACGAATTGCAAATTGTATACCATATATATTAAAATTTCTGTGATTACATCTATTTTAAATATAAATATGATTTTATTAGCATTTATTTTAAAGCCAACCCATTTTTTTCGCAGCTCCATAAATAATATAAAACCCGATACTAACAACAAATATTCCAAATGCCATGCGAAGTATGGCGCCGGATAGTTTATTAGCGAGAATTGCCCCAAACCAGGCGCCAATTATTAATGCCACTGCAATAATTAATGCCGCTTTCAGGTCAACATGACCATGCCGGTAATATTCCAGCACAGCGATCAATCCAACTGGCGGCAATAACACCGCCAGACTGGTGCCGGTGGCCCGATGCTGGGTAAAGCCGAGAATATAGATCAGCGCCGGGACAATGACAATTCCGCCACCGATCCCGAATATACCGGATAATATCCCTGCAATCAAACCAATTATAATTAAAATGAGCAATGTGCTGGTTGTTATCATTGTCTCTTATTCCTGTTTTGTTCTGAAAGTAAAAATTTTTCCTGCTGGTTATTTTTTAATGTAAAAAATAATTATTTATAATAAAATCTTTTTTAATACAGGTATTATTGCAGCGTTCATGATAATAAATTCATAATGCCATATATTTACCTATATGGAAATATTTTTTTTGTCTTGTTGGTTAACCAGGTATAAATATCTCTTTTAAACAATTTTTTTTATAAGTAAATTTATCACTTACAAGAATCAATTAAATTTACATACATTACGAGGTAAACATGGCTTTAGAATTAAAAAAGAACATAAAATTTCCCGGACGCAAAGGGCCGTTATTCCTGATTATTATGGACGGCGTGGGATTGGGCAAAGAGTATGAGGGCAATGCCGTATACATGGCCAAAACACCGGTGCTGGACGACTTGTTGAAAGGAAATCTGGTTACAAAATTAAAAGCTCACGGCCCGGCAGTAGGCCTGCCTAGTGATGATGATATGGGTAACAGCGAAGTTGGGCATAATGCCATGGGCGCAGGCCGGGTTTTTGCTCAGGGTGCTAAACTGGTCGATCAGTCCATTGCCAGCGGTGCTATATTTAAATCTGCTGCCTGGCAAAAGATCGTTGCCCGCGGTCAACAAGGTGGTGCAGTGCATTTTATTGGTCTGTTATCTGACGGCAATGTCCATTCGCACATAAATCATTTATTTGCCCTGATCAACAATTGTTCGCAGAACAATGTTCGCAAGGTAAGAATCCATACTTTACTGGATGGAAGGGATGTTGGTGAAAAGTCTGCTTTAGAATATATTACCCCGACCCAGCAATTGCTGGATAAAATTTCCACAGAAAAAGGGTTTGATTATAAAATTGCCTCCGGCGGTGGACGAATGGTAACGACTATGGATCGTTATAATGCCGATTGGCAAGTTGTAAAACGCGGTTGGGATACGCATGTTCATGGCCAGGCCAAAAAATTTAAATCTGCTGCCGAAGCTGTGCATACCCTTTATGCGGAAGATCCAAAAATAACCGACCAGTATTTGGGTCAGTTTGTAATTGTAGACAATGCCGACGAGCCGGTCGGCAAAATTCAGGACGGCGACAGTGTTTTAAATTATAATTTCCGCGGCGACCGGGCTATAGAAATTTCCCGCGCTTTTGATGACAAAGATTTAAATACCTTTGAGAGAGGTGTTATTCCCGATGTGTTTTATGCCGGTATGATGGAATATGACGGCGATTTACATATTCCTAAAAATTATGTTGTCGAGCCGCCCAAAATAGACCGTACGGTATCCGAATATCTGTGTGCTACTAAAGTGAAAATGTTTGCCGTATCCGAAACGCAAAAGTTCGGCCACGTCACTTATTTCTGGAACGGCAACCGTTCGGGATATATCGACAAGTCCGTTGAAACATATTGTGAAATTCCTTCGGACCGGATTGAATTTGACAAGGCGCCCAAAATGAAAGCCCTGGAAATAACCGACAAGTCGATTGAATTGTTTAAATCCGGTGATTTTCGATTTGGCCGCATCAACCTGGCAAACGGTGATATGGTTGGTCATACTGGTAATATGGAAGCTGCAATAGTTGCAATGGAAACGGTCGATTCCTGCGTCGGTCGGCTTATTCAAGTTGTTAAGGACATGAACGGCATTGCCGTTATTACCGCCGATCACGGCAACCTCGATGAAATGTTTACCGTTAAAGACGGTAAAAGAACCCCGAAAACCGCGCATACACTCAATCCTGTACCGTTTATTATCTATGATCCCGGTTACAGGTCTGAATATAAAATGGCGAACGTGCAAAATCCCGGTTTGAGTAATATAGCCGCTACTTTGCTAAATTTATTGGGTTTTGAAAAAGTAGCTGATTATGATGAGTCGTTAATTACTTTTTAACAGTTCACCTGGTTTTTGCCGGAAATTAATGTCGATAAAAATTTTTCCGTACAAAAACAATCAGTACCGTTATGTTGTTTTAAATTAAATGCAAAATGTAAGATACATAGATCATACCGGCGATGCGGGCATTGTTGTACAAGCTGCTTCGCCGGTAGAATTGTTCCGCGATTGCGCTTTCGCCATGTTTCAAATTATCTATCCCGGGCAAATCGACGACAATACTCAACACCATACTATAGCTTTGGCTGCTCCTGACGATGAACAATTGCTGGTTAACTGGCTTTCGGAATTGAATTATTTATTTCATACCCGGCAGTTCTTATTATCTTCCATATCCAGGCTCAGCATAAGCGGGCCAAGTCTGGCGGCAGCAGTTACCGGCGACCTGGTAGACAGAACCAGGTATGGCTTTATACGGGAAATTAAAGCTGTAACCTATCATCAGTTATATATCAAAAAAATTAATGAACTGTGGGAAGCACAAGTCATTTTTGATTTATAAATAAACCTGTCCGGTATAGGCCGGCAAGAGAGACGTTATGCGAGAGACTCTGGAAAAAATAAATGATTGTCTGTATGAAATCCCCAAAACAGGCAAAATGAATGTACCGGCGCGAATATACGCTACAGAAAACATGTTAAACGATATTTTTAACGACGCCGCACCGCAACAGGCAGCCAATGTTGCCTGCCTGCCCGGGATTGTCGGGTACTCTTTTGCCATGCCGGATATTCATTGGGGCTATGGTTTCCCGATTGGCGGTGTAGCCGCTTTTGATATTGATAACGGCGTAATATCTCCCGGCGGAGTTGGTTATGATATTAATTGCGGCGTGCGCCTTTTGCGCACCGACCTGGTTAAAAAAGACATTCTGCCGGTAATAACCAAAATAGTAGATTCCCTGTATAACCATATACCAAGCGGCGTCGGCTCAACCGGGCCGCTCAAGCTTTCCGGCAATGAAATGAAAAAAGTGTTAAAAGAGGGAGCCCACTGGGCAGTAGCCAATGGTTACGGCAGCCGGGAAGATCTGGATAAAATTGAAGAAACCGGTAAAATGACTGGCGCCAATCCCGATTATGTTAGCGATCATGCATTGAACCGGGGCAAAGCCCAGCTAGGCACTTTGGGTTCAGGTAACCATTTCGTAGAAATAGGGTATGTAGACCAGATCTATGATGAGGATAAAGCCAGCCGGTTAGGTTTGCACCTTGACCAGGTAACGCTGATCATTCATACCGGTTCGCGCGGTCTGGGTCACCAGATTTGTGAAGATTCAATCAAAGTCATGTTAAATGCCGCACATAAATATGGCATCTTTTTGCCGGATCGGCAATTGTGCTGCGCCCCGGTTCTCTCACCGGAAGGACAGCAATACCTCGCAGCCATGTCCGCCGGAGTGAATTTTGCTTTTTGTAACCGGCAGATTATAACCAGTTGGGTGCGCGAAGCCCTGGCGGCGGTAATGGGCGCAAAAGCTAGAACTATAAATATGCAGGTCGTTTATGAAGTTGCCCATAATATTGCCAAAATTGAAGAACATCAGGTCAACGGCAAAAGCAAAAAAGTATGTGTGCATCGTAAAGGAGCAACCCGTGCTTTTGGGCCGCACCATCCGGATATCCCGTCAAGTTACCGCGATATCGGACAGCCGGTATTAATACCCGGCGATATGGGCAGGTATTCATACGTATTGACAGGCACTGTAAACGCTATGCAGCAGACATTTGGGTCAACATGTCATGGTGCCGGGCGATTAATGAGCCGCACCAAAGCCATGAACAAGGCCAAGGGACGACTGCTGTATAAAGAGCTCGAAGAAAAGGGCATTTATGTACGAGCCTCATCCAAAGAGACCATGGCAGAAGAAATGCCTGAGGCTTACAAGAATGTATCGCATGTTGTTGACGCGGTCGCCGGGGCCGGTATTTCCGTACGTGTTGCCCGGTTAAAACCTCTCGGAGTAATAAAAGGTTAAGAAAGAGGACAACTCTATCTCATATTAATTGTTGAGTTTGGTAAAGACGGATAAATTTTTGTTGTTCCCGGGAAACATGATATATGCTTATCCCCTGCAAACCTTTTATCCAATATTCTTTTTGCGCCTCTTTTATCAATTGGTCTTTATTTCCCGGTACCTCATTAACAAAAAGCGACGCATTCATTTTGTTATCCTCTAAAGTAACGAATGGGAATTGCTTCATTAAAACTGGTAAATCCCCGAATTGCCGGCCGGGTTTAAATAAAAATCCTGTAAAACTATGAGATACAATATATAACCCCCATTTCTTTTTATATTTAAGAATACCATCATTCAGAAAGGGGCGAGAAGCGCCGACAAACATTTTTTTATATCCCTGCTGCGCCAGGTAAGTTGCGGAAAAATAATACAAGGCTGCAACAGTACCGCGTTTCAGAAATTCCAGGTTGGCATTTTTAATTCCAAGCAGCCAGATGAACGGAGGTTGGTTGTCATACATAATAATTATTATTCCCCCCATCGGCAGATCATCTTGTTTAACAACCAGTAATTTACAATTATGAGCGGCTATTATTTTACTTATGGTATTGTAAGAAATTTCTTCGTTTTGATCTTCAAAACGGAGTCTTGAATATGGAATATACATTGTCTGATAAAAATTATCAAAATCTTCTTTACGATCTGTAATAATATATGAAAGATTATTATTACGGATACGCCGATAATCGGAATAAGCTGAGTCATTGGCAATATTAAGTGGAATATCGATCATGCCATTGATCCACTGTGGCGCAAACAGATCATTTTTACTTTTGAATATTTTTTTAATCAGAGCGTTACATTCAATCACTACTAAAGTGCAATGAGATTTTACTTTACTGATAAATGAAGGAATCTGCCATAGATATTTCCTGCCCAAATTTTCTTCGTAAAGATTTGTTTCGAACCATAAATGCCGGAGGTAATTTTTTTCCACCTCTGTACCCAGGTAATACATGCAAAGTTGAAAATCATTCCCTTTACACTTTCCTTCAAGCCGCCAGATAGTAAAGAGGACATTGCCAAACAGTTTTTTAAAAATATTTTTAATAATTTTTAATTTTATAATTTTCATATAACTCTGGCGATCTCGATAATAAAAGTATTAATCAAAATTAACATAAAATTGTCGGGAAACATTCCCTATTGCAGACGATAAATGCGTTACCTCTGTAAGGACAAAAAACAATTGACTTTACGTTAAAAAATTGATATATTATATATTTATATGCGAGAGTGGCGAAACTGGCAGACGCGCTAGACTTAGGATCTAGTGTCCTAAGGACTTGGGGGTTCAAATCCCCCCTCTCGCACATTTATCAGCTCATGAGCTAAATCGACGGGAACGAAAGTAATGTATAGCTCGTCGATTTTTTTTACCTAACGTACTAGGCGAATTGTAAGAAATTGTTTGTTAAATCTAATAAAAAAAATTATTTTGTTCAATATGTTTAAATACACTTGCTGATTTTAATAGGAACAAAAACAGAATTAGCAATATTTTTCATTTTATTAATTAAACCCTGAGGATCGGTGGATTGAATTATACTATTGCAAAACAGAAGAACTGGCATACAGTTATACATGTAACAGTTGCCAGTGAAAAAATCAAACCGGAACTGGATGATGCTTTTAACGATTATCAAAAAAACATCAAGCTGGAAGGATTCCGGAAAGGTAAAGTACCACCCGGGCTGGTAAAAAAAATGTTTGGCAAACAAATTGAAAAAGAAACCTTTCAGCCTTATTTTGCAGATGCCTGGAAAAAAACCACAGAAGAAAATAAATTTAATTATCTTAATGAACCGGTTATCAATAATATTCTTTATAATGATCAAAACGGATTATCTTTCGATATTGAATTTGATGAACGACCGGAATTTACTGTCACCGGTTTTGATGAGATTAAAGTTGATAAAGTGACCTTTGATATTACAGATGATGATGTAAAACGTACCCTTGAAAATTTACAACAACGACATGCAATGATCTATTCGGTAGATGGAGAAGCTAAAGAGGATCATATATTACTTGCAGATTTGCAGGAAACAGATGCCGGCGGCGTTCCGATTGTCGGCAGCAGATACCAGGATCAACAAATTTATCTAAAATCCAACGAAGAATTATCCAAACAACTGGTTGGCATTAAACCGGGAGAAGAGAGGAAACTAGTCCTCACTGCGCAAAGCCGGGAAGAAGGGACGGAGCCGACGCCCCCCCAGCATTTTATTGTGCAAGTTAAGGAAATAAAAGAACGGCGCATACCCGAATTGGATGATGAGTTTGCCAAAGACCTGGGCGCCTTTAAAACAATAACCGAATTGAAAAAAGATGTCAAGGAACGGTTAAAACAGCAGGCAATGCAAACGGCTGAATTCCAGTTCAAAAAAGATCTGGTTGATGAATTGATCAAAAAAATGGAATTAGAAGTTCCTCCTTCCATGCTGGAAACATATATGAATGCGCTGGTGCAAGATTTTAAAAAGAGCAATAATCCGTATTCCAACCTTGATGATAAACAAGTGCGGGAATATTACCATGACATGGCCGTTCGAACCATAAAATGGATCATGATCCGCGAAAAACTTGTCGAACAGCAAAATATTACCGTCAGCGACGAAGAACTCGAAAAGAAAGTTGCTCAGGTTCATGAAGAAGAACATCACGACCATCAGTCGGGTGAACAGCATGAAGAACATGAGCACGATACTGATAGTATTAAAGACAAACTGCTTGAAGAAAAAGTTTACGAGTTTTTAATTTCTAAAGCCAAAATAAATAAAGTCAAAAAGTCATGGCATGAGGAAATCAAAAAAGAAGCTGCGGCAGATTCAGAATAAATAAACAGCATTTTCGGATTGTTATAATAAAAGTTGCAGGTAATTTTTAATTCAAAAACCGATGGAGAAGATATATGGCATTAGTACCTATGGTAGTAGAACAGACCGGCCGTGGTGAACGGGCATACGATATTTTTTCCCGGCTTTTAAAAGAGCGCATTGTCTTTCTTGGCACAGCAATTGACGACACTGTTGCCAGTTTGGCTATTGCGCAGTTATTGTTTTTAGAAGCAGAAGATCAGGATAAAGATGTCTTTTTATATATTAATTCCCCGGGTGGGTACGTTTCCGCGGGTCTGGCAATATACGACACGATACAATATATAAAACCCGATGTAGCTACAATATGTATGGGGCAGGCTTCCAGTATGGGAGCCCTGTTGCTTGCCGCCGGAGCCAAGGGAAAACGCTCAGCTCTGCCGCATTCCCGCATAATGATCCATCAACCATTGGGCGGAGCACAGGGCCAGGCCAGTGATATCGAAATACAAGCGCGGGAAATATTGGAATTACGCGATACTCTCAATGAGATTTTAGTAAAGCATACTGGTCAAAGCAAAGAAAAAATTGAAAAAGATACGGAGCGCAATTATTTTATGAGCGCTGCAGAGGCAAAGGAATACGGAATAATTGATGAAATTATGATCCGCAAGTCACCCAAGAAAAAGTAACTGGTCAAGTTTAAAATTAAAGGTAATGTCGATGGAACAAAAAGGCAAAGGCGAGAACAGATTTGCAATTTGTTCGTTTTGCGGTAAAAATTCAAACCAGGTAGAAACTATTGTCACCGGCCCTGATGTCAGCATTTGTAATGAATGTGTATCAATTGCCAATAAAGTTATTGCCCGGGAAAAATCCAAAAATCCATTTGTCTTGCATGGCGAAATTCCGACTCCGGTTGCTATAAAAAATGAATTGGATAAATATGTAATCGGGCAGGAACATTCAAAAAAGACAATATCTGTTGCCGTATACAATCATTATAAACGGATTGAAGAAAAAGAGCCCGAAGATGATATCGTATTGGAAAAAAGCAATGTTCTGTTAATTGGGCCAACCGGTACCGGTAAAACATTGCTGGCGCAAACCCTGGCCAGGTTTTTAAAGGTTCCCTTTACCATTGCCGACGCCACAACTCTTACCGAGGCCGGTTATGTAGGCGAAGATGTGGAAAACATTTTGGTAAGATTACTGCAGGCGGCAGAGTACAATATCCAACGCGCAGAGCGGGGTATAGTTTATATAGATGAAATTGATAAAATAGCCCGCAAGGGTGGAAATCCTTCTATAACCCGTGATGTGTCGGGCGAGGGCGTTCAGCAGGCATTGCTGAAAATGCTGGAAGGAACTATCGCAGCCGTACCTCCCAAAGGCGGCAGAAAACACCCGGAAATGGATTTTATTAATATTAATACCAAAAATATTTTATTTATTTGTGGCGGCGCATTTTCAGGTCTGGATAAGATTGTTGCTTCGCGGATCGGTACGAAATCTGTCGGTTTTGGCGCTGAAACCAAAACCAGGCATATAGAGGAAACTGAAATTTTACATCATGTTGAACCGGAAGATTTGTTACAATATGGTTTAATTCCGGAATTGATCGGACGCCTGCCGATAATTTCAACCTTGGCAAACCTTGATGACGAAGCATTATTACAAATTCTTACAGAACCCAAAAACGCTTTGATCAAGCAATACAAACATTTATTTAAAATTGATAATGTAGAATTAGTTTTTGATGACGCCGCCCTTGGGGAGGTTATAAAAATCGCCAAAAAGCGGAAAACTGGCGCACGCGGTTTACGATCAGTGATGGAAGATATAATGCTTGACATAATGTATCACTTGCCTTCGAAAAAGGATATTGTTTCTTGCCGAATTACCCGTAATGTGGTTTTGAAAAAGGCAGAACCGGTGTTTGTTTTTCAAAACCAGTTAAAACAAGATGACCCCACTATCCGGGAAGATGCAGCTTAGCATAGCTGCTCTGATAATGATTTGATCATATGAAAATACTTTCGGCTGAATTTATCAAGAGTATAGCGGATTTAAAACAGCTTCCCCACGACCGCGTTCCACAAATTGCTTTTGCCGGGCGTTCCAATGTCGGTAAATCGAGTTTGTTGAATTCCCTGCTTAACCGGAAAAAACTGGTTCAAGTCAGTTCCACGCCGGGTAAAACTCGCCTTATCAACTTTTTTCTCATTAATCAAAAATTTTATTTTGTCGATTTACCTGGTTATGGCTATGCCAGGGTAGCCCGGAATATATCACAAGCCTGGCAAAAATTGATTGAAAATTATTTTTTGCAATCCCCCGATCTCAGGGGAGTAATTGTATTAATTGATTTACGACATGATATCATGCAGGCTGATCTGGAATTGATTGACTGGCTCACGTTTAATCAATTACCTGTGATTGTAGTTGGCACTAAAGCCGATAAATTGTCGGGCAACCAGAAAAATACGCGGGTGCAAACGAACCAGGATTTGTTAAAAACATTGGGGATACAGATTTTCATACCCTATTCTTCAATTACCGGCCTGGGCAAAGAACCCCTGTGGACTGCAATTTCTGAATTATTATCTAACAGTAAAGCCTGAAACATTTTATTAAACGGGGAATGAATTTAAAAGAATATTGGTTATTATAGTTATGCGAAAATATTCAAAAAAAGTGTTTTGTGGAAGGAATTTGTAAGAAAGATGAGATAGAACCTTATCAATTCTGATTAAATTAATCTAATACGTATATTGCTGAAAGATGTTTCAAGTTTGTAGCCTGTTTTATTAAAAAAAACAAAAAAATCTTGACAATCTTTCCAAAAACGGTTATATTACTTCACAAACTAAATGTATTTAATAATTTGAATAGAATTGATGCGTGGAGTGGAATTTAAAATAGTTTGGTTATTGCTAGGGCGTAAAACCGCCCTTTTTTATTTCTATCAGAAATGAATTGTATTCATTATTAAAAAGGAGAAAAATCATGCTCAGAAAGTTAGCATTTTTCGCCCTGTTTTTGTTTGTTTTACCGGGAATAATAATGGCCGGTACAACAGGCAAGATTGTCGGCAAGGTAATTGATAAAGACACCAAAGATCCATTGCCTGCCGTAAATGTTATGATTGAAGGAACTACGATGGGAGCGGCAACGAACCTGAATGGGGAATTCTTTATCATTAATGTGCCGGCAGGTTCGTACACGGTTCGTGCTCAGATGATGGGATATAACGCCATGGTTGTACAGGAAGTCCGTGTGAAGGTGGATTTAACCGCCAAAGTAGATTTTCAATTAGAACCGACTGTCCTTGAAGCAGGCGAGACAGTAACTGTAACGGCAGAACGTCCACTCATTCAGATGGACCAGACTTCCAGCCGCACCGTGACCGGCAGCGAAGAAATTGAAAGAATGTCGGTTGACTCGTTCCAGGGTGTGGTGCAAACCTCAGCCGGTATAGTTGTAGAGAATGGACAGATGCACGCCCGTGGCGGTCGTTCTATGGAGGTTACCTATTTACTGGATAATTCAACCAATATCATGGATCCGATGTCCGGTTCTTTTGATTCCGATATTCCTGAACTTGCCATTGAAGAAACCTCGGTTATGACCGGCGGTTTCAGCGCCGAATATGGTAATGCGCAATCGGCAGTTATTAATGTTGTTACCAAAGACGGCGGCCCGGTTTTTACCGGTACTGTACGTTATACCACCAGCGCTTTGGGTGGTTTTGGTCAAACTGTACGAACCGATGAAGTTGAAGAAAACCGGCATAACCCGGAATTTTCACTTGGCGGCCCGGTGCCGTTCAGTAAAGCGCTTGGTATCCCCGGCGATTTACGCTATTTCCTTTCCGGCTGGTATGAAAAGTCCGACGGTCGTTTTCTCAACCAAAAGAGCGAAAGCGGCACTTACCAGGGTAAAGTGACTTATAAATTAACTCCCAGCCATACCTTAAGGGTTAAAGGTTTGTACCACAACCGTAACTGGGATTATTTTGATAATCTCTGGAAGCAACACACCTACGAAGATTTAAATGAGACCTATAAGCCCTATGGCGACACCAATAGCGACGGAGTGGATGATAATGCTTTCTATATCAAAGACCCGGTTACCGGCCTTGATTGGTGGAACAATGGCGTTCTCGACACTGAAGACAAAAACGGCAATAACTGGCTCGATGCTGGCGAGGATTTGAACGGTAACGAAGCGCTCGACCGCGAAGATCTTAACTATAACAGCAAGCTGGATGTCTTTAATATGATGGATCATCTTGCCGATCTTGAAGAAGAGAGCAACCAGATCGCCGTTACCTGGACGCACCAGTTAAGTTCAAAAACTTTTTATGAAGTTCATCTTGACCGTTATTACACCTATTATTTCCAAAATGCCAATGAAGTAATTAACGAAGACCGTGATGGCGACGGCAAGCTCGATCTTGCCAGCGAAAATGTCGATTTGAATGGCGATGGCGTTATTGGCACTAATGAATGGCTTGATTTGGATAAAGACGGCTTTTTTGATAAAGTAGCTGAAGATCTGAACGGCAACGGCAAACTCGATGCTTATGGTACCGATCTCTATACCGATTGGGATTCGGACGGTTATGTGGATGCTTCACAGAAAGCCTATCCCGGCGACCATTCAAAATGGATGAGCACTTCCGACATTCCGTATAAAGGTGAAAAAAGCACCAATGGCTTTTATACTTATGGTTCGGGCCTGACCTGGGATCGCCGATACTGGTACATCGATGAATCGACAAGCTATGGTTTAAAACTGGATATCGAAAGCCAGGTGACCAGCAACCATAATGTTCGCACCGGTGTTGACCTGAAATACCGCGAAATATTCCGTTATGATGCCACCGACCGCTACGGGTATGGCGAAAAATTCAAAGTGTTCCCGAACAGCGGCGCTATCTATGTTCAGGACAAGATGGAATACCAGGGCATGATTCTGAACATCGGTTTACGTTACGATTATTTTAACGCCAACTGGGAGAATTATCCCAATAATATTTACGACCCAACCTGGTCTACCGATGATAAAGGTTATGAAGATGTTAATGGTAATGGTGTGCTGGATTCCGGCGAAGATAAAGATGGCGACAGTGTGCTGGATCAGGCATGGGATGCAGCTCTTTACAATTACCCCGGCGCGCCCCAGATTGGTGATGTAAAGCACCCCATTTCTATCAAATTCAAAGATTATGTCAGCCCCCGCTTCGGTATTGCTTACCCGATAACTGAAAGAGATGTTTTGCATTTCAGCTATGGTAATTATTTCCAGGAGCCGTTGGGCAGTTATCTGTTCCGCAACCTGGAGTTTGACCTGGGCGGCGGTTTCCCGATCATTGGTAACCCCAATTTAAAACCGGAACGCACAACCGCTTATGAATTCGGGTTGAATCATCAAATTTCCGGTTCATCGAAAATCAAGATTACCGCTTTTTATAAAGATATTTCCGATTTGACCGATACCCGACCGGTATATTATACCCAGCGTGACTGGTATGGTTTTTATTATAACGCCGATTATGGCAATATCCGTGGTTTTGAAACGGAATTTTTACGCCGGCCGGAAATTATCGGTTTTATGTATGTCAGCGGTCGCGTTAATTACACCTACCAGGTGGCAAAGAACAAATCTTCCAGTGTCGGTCAGGGATATTTAACTGAATGGGCCGGCCAGGTATTGCCGCGTTTTGAATCGTATACCAGTTGGGATCAACGTCATACGCTCAATGCCAATATCGATTTTCGGATTCCGCCCAAGCAGAATTTGTTTGGCATTTCGTTGTTGAATGATTTCGGCGTTAACCTTACCTGGTATTATGGCAGCGGCACCCGTTGGACGCCTCCCAAAGGTCAGGACAAGGCAGCACCCGATAATACCGGTACCTTGCCGTCCCGTTCCTTTACTGATCTGCGTGTCAGCAAACGCTTCCAGGTTGGCCGGATTGTGCCATCCATATTCCTGGATGTTCGTAACCTGTTCGACCAGAAAAATATTGTTGCCCTTGCCGATGAAGAATGGTATAATGCGAAAAATGATCCGCAAGGTAAATATGACGATCCAAGCGTCTATAACAGAGGCCGTTTAACGCGTATAGGCGCGCGTATTGACTTTTAGGCAGAATATAACGACAGAAACAGAATTAGCAGAAATTTCAAGTCAGGTTTGACTCATTATTAAATCGTGGAGGTAGCTTTGTTATTGAAAAAATACAAGCTGGAGATAATCCTCGCTGTTTTATTGGTATTTACTTTTACATTTGGTTATGCTAAAGTAAATCCGGACAAGTTAAGCAAACGGCCTTTCAGTTTAAAGAAAACTGCAACGCGGCCGGATCATGATTATAAAGCGCATACCATCGGCTCATTATGGAATGTCATTACCAATTATGGCAGTTTTGGTGACCCGAACTTTTCGACAACCGGTCGGCCATCTAATGAATGGCCGGGCGGTACCAAAAATTGTTACCTGTATGACGCCGCCATTTGGGTTTCCACAATTCTTAATGGTGAAAAGTGGTGTACCAGTTATTTTTACTATTATGAAGAATGGGAGCCAGTTGACGGCACCCAGTTCCTGATGGGCAATGAAGAGGTTGCTGCAATCGGCACGCCGAAATCCATTCATGACAGCTATTGTGAATTTGACGACCTTGATGTAAAAACAGAACATACCCCTTTGGGGATCAAGGTCATCGAACACGGGCTATCGTGGAGCATGCCCGAATATGATGACTTTATAGTTTATGAGTTCGATATTATTAACCTGGGTCTGAACGGCTACCTCAAAGATGTCATTATCGGTTTTTGGTCCGATCTTGACGTTTCCTCGATTGATGTGAGCGACACCAATATAGACGACCTGGTAGATTATGACGGTTATGACGGCAGCGATACCAATACCGATGAAGTTGATTGGGTTGATCCTTTGGATCTTGACGCCGACGGCGTGACCGGTTATGATGATTCTGGTATACCTTATGGTCATAAAATGGGCGGGTTCAATGATAGTTACGATACAGCTTTGATCGAAGGTGATGGTGTTTATGATGAATATGCGCTGATCGAAACCGAAGCCGGCCTGCCGATTATGGCTGATGTGGATGTTGTGATTGGTGAATATATTATTGCCGCCGGTGATACATTACGGCGTTCTACCGGCAAGCCGTTTATCGGCTGGAAAGTGCCGCGCGGTATTTCTTATATCTATGACGGCGATAACCCCTCTTCATCGGAAAATGATTTTGGCGAGCGGACTCTTGTGCCCAATTGTTCCGGCTTTGTTGGCGGCAGCATTCTGTATGCTGATTCCAGCAAGTCCGATTATGTTTTTCCGGTACAAGATAGTATGCATACCCGCATTGTTCGGCCATTCTCTCACCAGTGGTGGAACTGGGAAAGCGACCCGGATAATGATATTGAACAATACGATTATCAAAAAGGCCAGCATGAATTCAGCCGGGGTTATCACTTTTTGCCTAACCCGCTTGATGTAGGCGCCCCGACTTTTGATTATCGTTATCTGTTATCTGTAGGACCCTATGATATTGCAGTTGGCGATACGGTTCATGTTGTGTTTACCGAAGTGATCGGTACAGGTTTACAGGGACTGCGTGAAAACTCGGATAACGCCCTGACCGCTTATTATACCGGCAGCAAAAACAGCAGCCCCTACAAACCGGCGCCTCCGGCTCAGGATGTGCACTGGTTGTTACCGGCGCCGCCGCCGTCGCCAAACTTGCGTTACAGTCCGGCTGATCAATCTGTGTTTATGGTATGGGACAATATTGCAGAAATAACCCCGGATACCAAAACCAAGCAAATTGATTTTGTCGGGTACAAAATTTATCGTGCTAAATATACGCCAAGCAACTGGACCTTGATTGCCGCGTTTGATAATATTGAAGGAGCGGTTAAAGTTTTGAATACCGACCGGGATTCTCTTGGCTTTGTTGATCTACCCAATAATGTTAATGAATATGTTGATCAAGGCGGAACGACTGTGTGGGGCGATGTTATTGAAGCGCCAATCAACGGTATACCCTATTTTTATTCAGTGGTTGCCTATGATACCGGCGATGAAACCATCAACCTGCCTCCGTCGGAAAGCGGTAAGAGTAATTATACCAAATCAGCCAGCGGCGCACCTCTTGCCGTTATTCCTAAAGGAATGTACGAAGAAACACCCGCAAATTTCGATTTATCAAAAATCAAGGTTGTACCCAATCCATATAAAGCAACCGATGTTTTTGAAGATATTTATCAAAACGCCCTGTTCTTTACCAATTTACCTCCGGTATGTAAAATATCGATCTTTACTCTGGCCGGCGATTTGGTCCAGGAGATCAATCATACCAATGGCAGTAATATGGAAAAATGGGATTTGATATCCAGAAATGTTCAGTCTGTTGTCAGTGGCTTATACTTGTTTGCTGTAGAAACAGAAAATGACAAGTTTATTGGAAAATTTGTCATTATTATGTAAACCGCTGTTGAACCAATGAGAGATTCTTTGGAGTGCAAATTTAATAAAGAGGTTTAGACTGATGAAAAAAATAATAATTGCTATGCTTGGCATAACTTTAATATTTGGATTGTTTCAATATGCCGCAGCGCAACAATTTGCCAAAGTAGGAACTGCGGGAACGCAGTTCCTTAAAATCGGCGCAGGCGCTCGTAATGTTGGCATGGGAAACGCTTGTATTGCTGTGGTAACAGATGCGTCTTCCGTATTCTGGAATACAGGCGCTTTAGCCAAAGTACAAAACTATAGTGTGTTTTTATCACATATTCAGTGGATTGCCGATATACAGTTAAATGCTTTCAGTGTTGCCAAATCGTTTCCGGGAATCGGGACCTTTGCTGTATCGGGCTTGTTTCTTGGTTCCGGTGAAATGGATGTGACCACATACCAGTTTCAGGAAGGAACCGGTGAGACTTTTTCCAAAAACGATATGTCCATTGGTATTTCCTATTCCCGTTACCTTACCGATAAATTTTCTTTTGGCGGTACAGTAAAATATTTACGGGAAGACTATGGAACAGTGAACGATCTGACCGGGGATGACGAAGTTGCCAGTGTAATGGCTTTTGATGTTGGCGCTTTGTATCAAACCGGTTTCAAATCGTTGCGAATGGGTATTAGTATACAAAATTTCGGGCCGGAAATGAAAATACCGGGCAAGTATAAGGATATTATTGGTTTTGATTCCAAAACCCAAACTTATACCACCGAACCTGCCGACGATTACCGGCCTTATCATATTCCGTTGCTTTTCAGGGCAGGCGTAGCAATGGAAGTGATTGAAACCAGCAAAAATGTTATTACTTTGGCCGCCGACCTGGTGCATTTAAACGACAACGTTGAACAAGTTGATCTTGGCGCCGAATACTGGTTCAATAAACTTGTTGCAGTACGCGCCGGTTATGTGCATAATAATGATACCGCCAGATTTTCAGCCGGCGGCAGCCTGAATTTATCCCTTAGTCAACTGGGTTCAGCCAGTTTGGATTATAGTTACAGTGATTTTGGTGTTCTGGATTATGTGAACCAGATGTCTATCACTTTTCAATTTTAACTGACTAAAACTCGGCCAATATTAAACAATGAATTCTCTACCTACTATCTCTACCGGAGGGATGAAATATGTCTAAAAAAGCGACGCAACTGGTAATTTTTTTCTTGTTAATATATGGAATCGCTTTCGCCCAAAACGTTGGCGATTCCAGGTTTCTTTGGGTTCACAATTTTCAGTTTTTTCAGTACGACTATAAAATTGGCGCAACCCTGCAAGCAACCGGTGAAAATTGTAACGTCTGGGTGGAAAACAACCAGATCAATGCCATTATTGTTGATGATGCCAATTCTTATGTTTATGCCGGAACCAAATCCAGTGGTATTTTAAGAAAAAAATTGAATGAAGATCACTGGACGATTATTAACACTGGTATTCCCGGCAGTTCCCGAACTACCGGTGTGTTAAGTAAAGTCCATGATTTTTTACTAACTTCCGGCAATGTGCTGTTTGCCGGTCTTGATGACGGGTTATATCGTTGGGATGAAGCGTCCACCCGTTGGCGTAAAGTTACGATCAATAATCCGGTATTTTGTCTCGAACAGAACAATAATGTTCTATATGCCGGTATTGGCGGTTATTTGTGGGCGGATGACCCCGATGAAGACAGTGATGTTGATATAGATATGGGTGTTTATGTTAGCCTTGACGGCGGCAATACCTGGATTAAGAGATGTAACGGATTGCCTTTTGATAATGATGATGAATATCTGGCTGTTTATGATATTACCAAATCAAACGGCAGTGTGTTTGCGGCTACCGATGCCGGTGTTTTTAAAACCAGCAACAAAGGCAATTACTGGGAAGGTGTAGAAAAAACTATCACCGCTGCAACTGCAAATATACAGGTGCCGCTGCAGAATTCGACTCTCGATCTCGATAAACTGGCAGATATGGGCGAGTCCATAGGTTCCATGTTTGAAAAATGGTTGACTGTTGAAGGTATCAGCAATGAAGATAGTGTTGTGGTTAAGGAATATGATGATACCAACCAGATCAAACGTGTCTGGACCGGGCCTAAAAATACCCTTCTAAAGAGTGACAATGAAGCTTTGTACTTTGTACGCAATATGCCCGGCATAGTCGGTGATGAAGGGAAATGGGTATTACATTTAAGTTATTATACAGCTGATCCGAGCTTTGAGTATATGGATGATTATACGCAATTAAATATTAATAATCTGAAATATCGCGGCCAACCGGCTACAGGAACTCTGGTTGACCCGCAAAAAGCGATATTGTTGGTTGTATCTTATCCAAACGACCCCAATTTTGAAGTTGGCGGTAAATATATAACTGTTAAATATATAAGTACTACTGGCGATACCCTGGTGTGGAGCGACAAATCCGTCACTTTACGCGGTTTAAATAAGGACAAAAAGGGTATAGTGATCAGAAATGAAAACCAGATTTATGGTAATCCGGTTGCCGATTATGATCTGTTAAATAATGCCGAATCCCTGGCCCGGATGACTTTTTCAACAACCAGCGGCATAGTTTTTAACAAATTTGCTTTTTCGACCAATTCCGGGCAAATTTTTGCCGGCAATGCCAATGGTGTTTACAAAACCAGCGATGGTGGAATTAACTGGACCCTGGTAGGCACAGCAACCGGCGGACTGGAAAATGTTGATATTAACAGCTTGTTTATAGATTCAACAGACAAAATTTATGCCGGCACCCTGGATGGGATTTATACAAGCGCCGATGCCGGCGCCACCTGGACAGCGCTTGGAATTATTGAACCCGAAACTGAAATTACAAGTATAGCTTTAAATAATGGTTTACTTTATGCAGGAACGCCCTTTGGATTTTTCGTTTCTGCCGATGCAGGCGCTACCTGGACTGGTAAAAACTATGGTATGAGCGCTTTTGTAAATGACACCCAAATCAATACCGTTATTGATAATTTTGACAATGTTACCCCTGCCGATGCACAAAAGGGTATTTATCAAACAATTATCGATAACTTTGGCGCTGAAAATCTCCCCGATTTCGATAAAAACAGCAAGATCAATATCGTCATGCACAGCATTATCGAAAAAGGCGAAACTGAAAACACCACATCAAACGGTAACAATGGCACATCAAAGTTAACCGGGTATTTCCGCGCCGAAGATCAGAGCAATATCGGCAATACCAACAAGGGCGAATATATTTATATCGATTCGCGTGAATCAACAGACCAGGAAAGAGCCAGCGCGATTGCACATCAACTGGTGCGCATGATAGTCTGGAACAAGGATTATGATGAAGAACGCTGGGTTGTTGAAGGTTTGTCTTTTTATGCTGAACGTCTCTGTGGTTTTAACATGCCGACCGGTATGCCGGATTTTCAAACTCTGACCGGCGCCAATAAAGTATTCAGCCTGATTGCCGGCACCCCGTTGAGTCCCTGGAGTGTTAAAGCAGACAATGGCGATATGAATAACCGTTATACCCAGGTTTCCTTGTTTACAACCTGGTTAACAGAAAATTTTGGCGGTTTTGATTTACTGAAAACAGTGCTTAATAATACCGAAAACGGCTGGCGGGGCATTCAAAAAGCCTTAAAAGATAAAAACATCAAATTTGAAGATGTCTTTGCGGCCTGGACGATTGCCACTACCATTAATGATACCACCCGAATTGACCCGGTAACCGGCGCCAAGTATGGTTATCGTGATGCAACTTATTCTAATATTCTAAACACCTATATGAGACAATATGGTCTGGGTATGAATTTTGGCCCGCTGTTTGGACATGATGAATCCATGGCCGATATTAATTTGTATGGTAAAAATGCTGAATATCGGGAAGGGTTGAATAACTGGGCGTTCATGATCCGTTATTTCTTCCCATTCCCCAGCCTGGTCGAATCCGACCCGGTTCAGGCTGTCGTCCGGTATTGGGCTAAAGATTTGGTAACCAAACAACCCATTAACATTAAATTTAACGCCGGCGACAATACCAATTTAAGAGTACAATTGATCAAGGTTATGCCGGATGGTAAAAAAGATGTAGAAGATTTAACCCCAGCCTTTAACAGTGAAAAAGAACTCACATTTAATGTGTTATCCAAATATGAGCCCAATGCTGATACCACATCTTTAAAGTATCACAAATTATATATGCTCATCAGCAACCAGGATTCACTTGGCGGCGCCGCTCGTTTTGTGATCACCAAAGACGTAACTCCGCCGGAAGTAAAGCATCAAATTGTCCATAATCCACTATTCCCCGAATTTCTGGATTTATTTGTATATTCCGGTGAAAACACTTTTTCCGATGTTGGCGCGCAATATGAATTGCCGACTGTGGAGGTATTGTACTATACCGATTCAACCAGGGTTGATATGGAAGCATTTGATACCGGATTGGACAGCCGGGACAAGGCGGCAAATTATTTATATAAAGGCCGTTATCATATCACCATGGAAGGTGAGATGAAACTTTTAATCAAAGATTTACAGGATCTGCCCGGCAATGACGTTGATTATATATTAACCCCCATTACCGTACAAAAAGCAGTTCCGCAATCGATTTATACAATAATAAGTCCCGATAAAAGCGCATCTCTTTATTTACCGGAAAATTCCCTGCGTTCTGCTACATATTTATCTGCTTATGCAAATACCTGGAACCGGGAAGCCGGGCTCTTAAAAGTTGACGCCGGTGACAATATACTTTATAAAAGCAGTATTTACCAGTTTGGTCCTACCGGTACCGACCTGTTACGCGATGCAACCGTAACAATTGCTTATACCGGTAATACAGAAGCAGATGATAACGATATAGCTCTGTATACACTGGAAAATAATACCTGGAAGCATGTTCCGGCAGTACAGGATAAAAAGAAAAATACCTTTACCGCAGCGGTAAAACAGCTTGGAACTTTTGCAGTAATCCAGGGCACAATAGGTGTATTAAGCGAATCCAGCAATACATCGGTGCCTGAAACATTTGCCTTGTATCAGAATTATCCAAATCCGTTCAACCCATCAACAGAAATAAAATATCAACTGCCCCGTGAAGCTAGAGTAAGCCTTAAAATATATAATATGAACGGGCAGTTGGTCAATACTCTGATAGATGAAAACAAACCGGCCGGATATTATACAGCGCAGTGGGATGGATTAAGCAGTTCCGGTTTCAAAGTGAGCAGCGGCTTGTATTTGTATGAAATTAAAGCCGGTGATTTTAAAGAAACCAGAAAAATGATCCTTGTAAAATAACTGTACGGTATTGACTAAATTGATTATTCTTTTTATCATATAGAGTTTAAAGGAGGCATTGATGACCCTAAAAAATGTACACACAACAAGAACCGGATTGCCTGTAATACTCGGAATTTTGGTAACAATGCTGGTGATTTTTGGTTGTTCCAAAGAATCAGATGATATTCCGACCTCTGCTGAAACAATAACTTCCCTGCTCAATGAGGGCTGGGCAGCTTATCAGCAGGGGGAATTTGAAACAGCCATTGCACATTTTGAAAACACAATCAAGCGGAATGTTGATCCGGAACTTTCTATAGATGCTTACCGGGGTTTGGGATGGACTTATGCCCGTACCGAACAATATTCCCAGGCGATTACAAATTTTAGTTTTGTAATCAGTTTGGAAACGGTATTGAAGAAACGGCGGCCGGTATTAAATCTTGAAAAAGTACCGGCATTTGCAGTTGTTGATACGATGAATAACCGTTATAATGATCTGTGGCAAATCCGCACCAATGCCTGGATAGTAAATCTTGAAGGGATTGAAAGTTATACTGCCCGTGTTAATAAAATGTTGGGACCCGCTCCTACATTTATTCTGGCAGCCGGAACCCGTGTGTTCAATTTACCAAAACCTGAAATCAGTAATGCCGCCGGCACAGCGCTGGGCACTGAACTTGACAATTCTCTCACTTTTAGTCCCGATAGTTTGCGTACCCCGGTTTCTTCTCCGGCGCAATTACAAAATTTTGGTGATTTTTACCTGGATGCACAAAAAGGTGTTGTAGAAATTATTCCCCGTATAAACAAGCTGGAAAAAATTGCCGCTGTTTATATGTACCATGAAAAAGGCTATGTAATTAAACGTTCGGAAAACCAGTTTATAGCTCTAGAAGATAGACTGGAAAGTCTTTCAAATACTCCGACCGACATGCCCGGCGACACTTATTATTTAAAAGGCGAATTTTATAATCGCTATAATGCCGCTGATCCGACAACCGGCGGCACTTATATGCAGGCAGATGCTTATGCCGGCATGGCAACCGCTTACCTGGCGCAGGGCGATTATGCTTCAGCTTTAAAAGCAGCACGAGCGCTTGCATATATTAACCAGGATTTAAAAACCCTGGATAACGCCCATTATCCCTATAAACGCGAACTGTTTGAAAATGATAACGAGTTTGATATGTGGGATTTTTATAAAATTATGGCGCTTGCTTTTTACCAGGAAAAAGATTATTTTGGTGCCGAAAAAGTATTGGAATTCTATTTGAAACAAGGAAATGTTGTTGATAATAATTCATCACAATTTATTTTTGATTTATTAACAAAAATTAATACATTACCGGAGGATGCGCCAACACAAAATTGGCCTCCGGTTGATTTATGGTAAGTATACAAATTTTAAAATGATTTTAATACAGGAGCGGAATGAATAAAAAATCTAGTAAGGAGGTGGTATTGCAGATTTCTTTCTTTATTTAATCACCTAATAACTCTAAAAAACAGCTTTAACCGTTCAAGCGGGAGGAAATATGAGAAAGCAAAACACTGTATTGTTACTGTTCTTGATTATAGCTGTACTACTAACAACTGTTACATTTGTTAGCGCACAAAAAAGAGTAGAAAAACGCGATCAACCTGCAGTTTATGAAAATAGAATTGCAGATTTTACCAAACCGGGCGGTATTGTCCTGGGCGACGCCATGCCGAGAGCATTCCTCTATGGCGGTCGTCATGCAGCTAGAACTTCCGATGGCATCATTCATGCCAGTTGGGAAGATGCTACCTATACTTTCCCGTATTATGCTCATTCCACCGATGCATTAGGTTTGCAATGGACAGAACCGATTAATATTCCTTTGACTATCGGTTTTGCTAATTTTAATCGTTGTTTGATGGGTAAAGTTTCTGTTGATCCTACCAATGATGATATTTATATTCTTACAGCTCCGCGTGTAACCGGCGGCGTGTGGAGAACCCAGTTAACCCGTTCTACGGACGGCGGCGCTACCTGGTGCCCGTTCATGGATTTAGGCACCAAAATCGGTGTGCCGACTGCTGAAGTGTCATGGGGTACCATGGCTATTGGCGCCGATCGGGTTGTTCACATTACTTATGCTTATCAAAACCAGGACATGTATTATACCCGCGCTAATCTTGCGGCCGCCGACGGCGATGCTAATTTGGCCGACCTGGCATTCACCCGCGCCGATGGCGTAACTGCCGGCGCTGAAGCAATCAGCTTTTTACCGAGCGCTGTAGTGTTCCAGGGTTCCATCATTCTGGACCGCAACAACGATCCGCACATCATCTTCTCTGGTGACGGCGGCTCCGATACCTTTGGCGATAAAACCCCATATCATATCTATTACAAAACTGCTGCGGCTGCGTGGGGCCCAATTCCTCCGACCCGTTTGCAAGAAGAACTGGAACAATGCTGGGGTATGCCGGAAATAGTGTTTGATAAAAATAACCGCGGCTATTATTTTATGGATAATAATGGTGGTGGTGTTGATTTTGGTACCTGGGAACCGCCGGCTGATGCAACCAGCGTAACCGATTTTGGTACCCTGAACGGCGGCGCCGGCTTTGAAGGCGCTGTTAATCTCAATTCAACCAATTTCCCGGATATACCGGTTGTCGAAGATGATAATTGTTTCTTGCCGAATGCCCAGGTTGACGACACCAATGATATCTTGTACCTGGTTACCAACACCAACAGCTACGGCAATGCTGCCGGCGCCGGCGGTGATGTTGTTGTATTGAAAATCGAAAATGCTTCCACCCTTGGCAGCACCACCCCGGCGAATATGCCGTGGAAATTACATCGTTGGGTAACCAGCGACGGTAACGAACCTCTGGGCGATCAGGGAACCGATGTTATCTATAATCCGGCTTCTACCGACCTGGATATATTCTGGTCCGGCGCCGGCGCTATCACCAACGAAGCCAACTATTTGAACGGCACCGCGGTCATTCCTGAAATTGACGCCAAACCGCAGTCCCTCAATATTGGTAAAACGGTTGATAATCCAATCAATAAAGGTGAAACTATTACCATTATCGGTACAGTTAAAAACAGCGGCACCAAAGCATTGGCCCCGGTTGATGTAATTGTTACAATTACTGATTCTCTCGGCAATATTTTGGATACTAAAACATTAAAAACTCCGCCGCTGCGCGCCGATCAGTTGACTTCGGATTTGTTGTTCGGCACATTTACTGTTCCTGATGAAAAACAGAATTATAGCGTCAACATGCGCACCAATTATAGTACCGATCAAGCCACTTATAATGATGTGGTTTCCGCCGGTTTCTATGCTTTCCCGTCGCTTGATGAAGTTATTGATGTTGAAACCTTCCAGGCTTGGAGAAATAATGATTCCGACGGCGATCATGTCGGTTACCAGTTTGATACCTGGTCAGCCAAACAACATTATAATGAAGGTGTTGATGTTGGCGGCTTTACAGTAGTCGACAGCTCCGATCTGGCCCAGTTCGATTATTACAACGGCTGGCTGGTTGAAGATGAAGATGTGACCAATGATATCGGCGCATATATCCGTCATTTGAACGGTATTCGTAACGACACCGTTTATGGCGATATGCCGACCGGCACCCCTGCACAACCGCAGAACGAACTGTTGTTCAGCAAAGTTTATACCTTGCCTGCATTAGCAGCAAATCATAATCGGTTCCTGGAATTTACCGAAAATGTATCAGGCACCGATGGCGATAATGATTTTCCGATCTATGCTTATGTTGATGTTACATTTGACGGCGGCGCTACCTGGAATCCTATTATCCATCATGAAAAATCAGGATCAGGCGTTGCCTTCCAGATCGATGTCGAAACCGATTTTTATTCTTTCATAATTACCGATATTGCCGGCAGTGCAACTTCAATGCAAGTCCGCTTCTGGTGGAGAAATATGAATAACAGTGGCGAATTCGCTACCTGGTTCATCGATAATGTGACTGTTATTGACAGACCAATAACATCTGTTCGTGAAGAGAATAATGCAGTTGCCGATCAATTCACCTTGCATCAGAATTATCCGAACCCGTTCAACCCGACCACCGAGATCAGCTATACTCTGCCTGAAGCCGGCAAAGTAAAACTGGTGGTTTACAATGTGAACGGCCAGGAAGTTGCCACCCTGTTAAATGGCACAGTTAAAGCCGGAACCCACAAGGTTGTCTTTAATGCTTCCAATCTGCCGACCGGAGTTTATTTCTATAAACTCTCCACCGACAAGATGGATGCTGTAAAGAAAATGGCTTTGATTAAATAAATGAATTAAATGAGGCGGTTTTATAAAAAACCGCCTCAATATCTCTCCTGTAACTTAATTTATGAGTGTTGTTTCATTGACTTGATCAAGGAGAACAATATGGTTAACAAAAAAATAATTACCATCCTGTTATCACTGGTATTGCTATTATCTTTTGCGGCGTTTACATTTGCTAATGTAGCGCCGGTTTCCAAAGGTGATACACAATTAAAAGTTAATTCAGTAAAGAACGGTCATTTTGAAACTGCAAAAATTGGCCAAATATCATCGATGCAGGAAAAGTTGGCAAAAAAGGCTGCTTTGGCAACCCAACGTGGGTTGACTAAAGAACAGGTTACCAATCTTGCTAACAAGAGAAACGCTATGAAATCGCATACCGAACTGTTAGTTCCGGTTGCGGAAGTACCGGGCGGCGGCGATATTTTCCCGGTATTTGATGTCAGTTTCGAAACTGAAGACGATTTTTTACTGTTTGACCTGGTAGATTTGAGCACCAATGCAGCCGGTAATGACTGGATGTGGCTGGATTATGGCGCTTTATATGGAAACCCTGCTTATGCTATTTATAATTCAGCATTTGCTCCGGAACCGGGTGGAGATTTTGGCGGCGACGTTGCAGCCAAAGACGAAGCCATTGAAGTTATGATCGGTATTCCCAAAACCAGTGATGCTGGCGTGCCGTATCGTGTTTCTACGCTGGATTTATCGCTTTATATGGGTAATCCGGATCCCGACGATGTTTTGTGGGTAGAAATTAATGAACCCGCAAAATGGCATCTTGATGGCGAATTATGGCTTATGCAGACCAATCAGTATGGTGCACCAGGATATCACGAAGCGTGGATCGAAGATCTGGTTACCGAACCGATTGCAATTCCGGCCGGAACCACAACCCTTTCCTTTGACCACCTGATCATATCCGAAGCGGAATGGGATGGCGGTAACGTTAAAGTTTCTGCCGATGGCGGCGCTACCTGGACCGTTATTGTACCCAATGAAGGTTATGATATTGCCGATTTATTCTCTTTTAAATATCATGGCGCTTATTTAAATGGCTTGACAGATGCCGATATCGATTTCGAAGTTCCCACTGCCTGGGATGAACCCGGTTTCACCAATGACCATGATGGCCCCCTGGCGCCGGTAACCTTTGATCTTTCCGCTTTTGCCGGTCAAACCATTCAGATCAAATGGGAATTCACATCTGATGGTTATACTAATCAACCCAACGGCGGTTGGTGGGTTGACAATATTCTCGTCACCAACGGCGCAACTACCGTTTTTGAAAATGACGGCACTGCTGCCGATAATATGACCGCTTCCCGTTTTGGCCTGGGTTACGGCTCCTCCTGGGAAGCTGTGGCCGGTTGGGCTGGTTATGGTGGCTCAAGTGTAGACGCTTCTATAGTATTAACCGAAAATGTAATTGGCGCTCCCGGTGATTCGCTTGGTGTACGTTTCCGTGCTGTTTACGATGATAATGATGAAGGCACCGGCTCTGATCCCGATTGGGGCTTTGAAGTTGCCCATGCTACCTTAAGTGTATTCACTCGTTTTGCCGAAGACATCGGTGTATCTTTTGCCGATCTTGATTCTTCTTTTACCAAAGGCGAACCGATTTTTGCCGGTCATGCTTATGACCCGCAGCTGGTGGTCAGCAATTTTGGTCTTACCGCTTTTAAAATTTACAACACTTTTGTAAAAATTATCAACGATTTCGGCACCACTGTTTATGAACGTTATATCTATACCTATGCTCCGCAACAGGGCGATTCGTTGTATGAATACCCGGATTTCCAGCCCTTTAATGATGATATGGGTTTTTATAATTTCCCGGACTGGACTCCGCAATACGAAGGCGATTATACATTGATTGCCTACACGGAATTGTTTGAGCCGGATGATGACATTAGCAACGATTCTCTGGTAGTTGAATTCCATGTATTCGATACCAACGCAGCTATCCATGTCAATGAAGATTTCAATGCCATGGATGATACACAATTGTATGAAACCTGGGGCAGCCTGGGTGAAAATGGCGCCAATGCCTGGTTCATAGGCGATTTGTTCGGCAATGGCGACACCGAATTGTGGTGCTTCCACAGTGATGCAACTGTATTTGCTGATACTATCATCGCCCCGGCGTTCGATTGCACTGGTATGACCAATACCCTGGTTAAATACGAACAGCATGTTTATGCTGATAGCGATCCTACCTTTGTAGGTGGCGTAGTTGTATCTGTTGACAGCGGCAAAACCTGGACAGCAGTAAAAACCATGACCCGTACCAGTCCATCTGCTGCGCGGCATGGATTTATGACCCTGAACATTTCTGCTATTACCGATAACCAGCCGCATGTACTGGTTGGTTTCTTCTTTAACAGCCAAATTGCTCCTCCAGGCGCTGCCGGTTATCAATACTTTACAGTTGATGATCTGTTGATCTATTCCGGCGCCGATATTGAAGCAACTGCCGGCCCGGCTACCTTTACAGGCGTCTCCGGCGATATGTCGGCTAAATTGAACTGGACAGCAGTTACAGGCGCTGCCTACTATACAGTTTGGGAAGGTGAAAGCGATACTCTTGCCAACGCCAATGCTTTAGCTGATGTAAATGCTTTGACATTTACCAGCGAAGAGTTAGTAAATGACCAGGCTTATTATTACTGGATTACCGTTGCTGATTTTAACAACAATATCAGCGATCCGGTTGGCCCGATCATGGTTACCCCGCATGATGCTGTTGCTCCTGCTGCAATTACAGATCTCGAAGCGCATGATCTTGAAGGCGGAGCTAAAGTTATTATGTGGTCTGCGCCTGCAGAATCCATGCCGGAAGAAGGCAGCTATTATGATATTCGTTATTCTTACGATCCTATCACCGCTGCGAACTGGGATGATGCTACCACGGTATTGGATACATTAGCCGTTGCTGATGCAGGCACCGAACAGATGCTGGAAATTGAAGTTACCCGTCCAAGTTACGATGTGTTCTTTGCCATAGTAACAGTTGACGAAGCTGGAAATGAATCGGCAATATCCAATGTTGCTTTAGCTGATGATAAAGGTCCCGGCTCTGTTACAGATCTGAAAGTAGTTGGCGTAACTGAAACTACTGTAACCCTGTCCTGGACAGCGGTTGGCGATGATGGTGAGCTTGCCGGCGGCGCTGCAGATCATTATGAAATCCGCGTTGATTATGAAGATTTCGGCGGCGCTTTCCCGAACTGGGATGATGCGGCAGTATTAACTCAAGTTCCGACTCCGGGTTTACCGGGCTCTACTGAAGTTTACACAGCCGAAGATTTCGTTTACCCGGCCAGCACCAAAATGTCATTCCAGATGGTTGTGTATGACAATAATGGCGCAGTATCAAAATTCAAATCGAATGTAGCTGTATCTGAAAAATTCGATGATAATCCGATCGGTGTAAAAGAAGAAGAAAAGTTGCCGGAAACCTTTGCAATGGGCCAGAACTATCCGAACCCGTTCAACCCGACAACCGCTATTTCTTATCAGTTGCCGAAAGCAGCACATGTAAAACTGACGGTGTTCAGCGCAACCGGCCAGCAAATCCGCACCCTTGTGGATGGCACTATGCCTGCTGGTTTCCATAATATTAACTGGGATGCTATGGACAACGCCGGTCACAAAGTTGCCAGCGGTGTTTATTTCTATCGTCTTGAAACTGCTGAATTCACCAGCATCAAAAAGATGACCCTGATGAAATAATAAGCTGTAAATTTATGATTATTGAGGGCATATCCTTATGGGTATGCCCTTTTTTATTTTATGAATTATTTATTTTAAAAACGATTTTACTTGAATTTAATTTTTTTTTTGTTAATTTAATTAAACTGGTTTTATTAAATTATGGGAAGTGGCTTTTGTAGCATGGGGTACATGGGATAAAACTGGTTTAATATTTCTTACACATCACTATAAAGGGTGGGCAGGTAAAAAGCTGATGAGTACGAACATAAAACTACCAAATCGTCAAACAAGTTATAATAAAAATCTAGCCATTGCCAAATTGGCGGTAAAATATTGTAATGACGCGGTTCAGTTTATTGACAGATTGGGGAACAGCACTTACCATAATCAGGCATTTATAAATTTACTGGGATATTCAACGGAGCAGATCAACAGTGCCGGCGGGCCATATTCCGTGTTTGCAGATCCGGACATCCCTAATAAAATTATGGCTCATTTTGATCAAAAAGAACATTGGGAAGGCAATGTTGAATTATTTAATAATATAGGCAAACGAATACAGTTTTTTTTAATTATTACTGCGGTTAAAAATTTCAATCATGAAGTAATAACTTTTATTTGTATTTACCGCACAATTGATAATTCAAAAACTACCGATAATGATAACGAGCCTTTTTTAAAGAAAATTGAAGAAGCGGAAAAGCTTGCGCGCCTGGGATATTTTTCTTCCGCCATCTCTCACGAGATCAATAATCCCCTAAGCATTGTTCAAACCAAACTGTTTTTCCTGAAACGCCGCTTGGCGCAAGTATATCCACAAAAAAATGACGAGTCCTGGGAATATATTGAGAAAATCGATCAGCAAGTACTCAGGCTATCCAACCTGGCAAATAGTATTCTTCAATATGCCAAGCACCGCGTAAAAAAAGATTTTCTGGTCAATGTTAACCAGGTTCTGATGCAGACAGTAAGTTCTTTTAAAGAAATAATCCCTGCTTCTATTAAACTGAAAATTGATCTTGAGCCGGCATTGTACCTGATACCAGCAGACGAAACCGGGCTGGAAATAGTTTTTAAAAATATTATTTTAAATGCTGTCGAAGCACTGGTAGCCAATGGCGAGATCATTATTAAAACCAAGAATTTCAGTGATAAATTTATAGAAATTATTATCAGTGATACCGGGGTAGGAATACCTGAAGAAACATTGAGTAGAATTTTTAATCCATTTTATACAAATAAAAAGAAATCCGGTTGTTACGGTTTGGGTCTCAGTTTATGTGAAAATATTATCAGTGAACATAACGGGCAGATTTCTGTGAACAGTAAAGAAAACGTGGGCACTGAATTTTCTATTCATTTGCCTTGTATTTAAACGTTGAAACGGGGTGATCATGAACAAAGTTTTACTGGTTGACGATGAAATTGAAATTCTGCGTGACACATCACGATTAATAATGGAACTGGGGTTTGAATGTCTGGTTGCACAAAACGGCAATGATGCATTACGTCTTTTAAAACAAGAGCACCCGGATATCATTCTGACCGATCAGAAAATGCCGGTTATGGGTGGAATGGCATTGCTGGAAGAAGTCCGGCTGCATGATAAAACTATTCCGGTTATACTTTTCACCGGTTATGGGACTATCGATACCGCTGTCAGCGCTATGAAACTGGGAGCTTTTGATTATTTGCAAAAACCGTTTCCCCCGGCAAAAATAGCAGCTTTACTGCAAAAAGCAATAAATTACCGTAAAGAAAATTATGATAAAAGCGCCGATAATGATACCCTTGCTAAAAGAATTGATTTACAGGGCGTTATCGGCAAGAGCAAAGTAATTGAAGAGATCACCGATAAAATTATCAAGGTTGCTCCATCCAATTCCAATATCTTAATTTTTGGTGAATCCGGCACCGGGAAAGAATTGATTGCCCGTAACTTACATTTATACAGCAAGCGTAAAACAGAACCATTTATTCCAGTTGATTGTACCGCATTGCCATCAAACTTGTTGGAAAGTGAATTATTCGGCTATGAAAAAGGCGCATTTACCGGAGCTAACCGGATAAAGCCTGGTGTAATAGAATTGGCCGATAAGGGGACATTGTTCCTCGATGAAATAACTGAAATGGATCACAATCTGCAATCAAAATTATTACGTTTTTTACAAGAACGACAATTCCGCCGTCTGGGCGGGCAAAAGCTGCTTGAGGTTGACGTGCGTATCATTTCAGCTACTAATCGCGATCCGGAACAGGCTGTTAAAGAACAAAAGCTACGTCAGGATTTGTATTTCCGTTTAAATGTAGTACCGGTTTTTATATCTCCTTTACGCGAGCGCCGTGAGGATATTCCGTTATTGGTGCGGCATTTTATAAAAAAGTACAATCCTTCCTTTTCCAGGGAAATTAAAGGAATAAGCAGCGATGCGATGTTCTGTTTAAAAAAATATCATTGGCCGGGCAATGTACGGGAATTACAAAATATAATTGAACAAATGATGTCTTTGGCAGAAAATAATGTTATTGATATCGCCGATATTCCCAAGCAAATACGCGAAACCAGTAATACCAGCATCGAACAGGCGGGTAACAATTCAAATTTTAAAGAAGCAAAAGAAAGATTCCTAAAACAGTTTGGGAAAAAATATTTTGAAGAGTTACTAGTTCGTTGTAACGGCAATTTATCGCAAACAGCCCGTATGGCCGGCATCAGTCGCAGTTCGCTTTACAGGATATTTGAAGAATTTGATATTAAAATTCCTGATTAAAATTATATTTTTTCTGTGTACAGTACTATTTCTCCTCGTTCTTAATCAGGAGATTAGGAACGAGAGTGGTCAGGAATCTCCGATTCCTTTCAAGCTGTTATTTTATTTTAATATGATCTTTGCCTTTCAAATCAGAGATTTTGTACAAGCGGGTTCCCAATCGGGAGATTGTGAACCAGAAGCTATAATTTTAAAAATTTATGCTTCTGGTTAAAAAAGAGTGAATCGTACTGTCAAGGTCCCGCTCTAAAACCTCATCATCTTTAATTTTCAAATAACTTACCTGGCAATCTAAAGTTGAGTATTTTTAATGATCATTTTTGTTTTAATTGTTTGTTTTTTTTTATTACAGGTATAATTACAAATTTTTCCGAATTACACGAATGATGCTTTTTTGTGTCATTTTTAGTACAATTGCTTGATTTATGTTTTTTATGATGTTATAGCATTATTGTCATCAACCTGTTTCAGTCAGGAAACACAAATTCCATTCCTCGAAGATATTTACGAAATAAGAACATTTACAAATATTTGAAAAATATCAACATAGGGGTTATTGTCCAATAGATCTGAATTTCTACCTGGCATAGTGCTTGAATTAATAAAAAAACTAGACATATAATAATGTTAATTTCCTGGTTCATATCATATTAAGGGCGAGTCGGGTGTGGGATGAAAAAGGGGATTACTTGTTCCTTTTATTAATTCGCTGCACCTGAAAAATTTATGAAAAAATGTGTAACCAGTACTTTAGTTACGATGCTGTGTGTTTTTATGATGACTGTACCCCTTTATACGCAAACAAACGATAGTACAACAGTCAGCGATAAAGAAAAAAAGTCACAGAACACCAAAGCGTTGCTGGAAAAATTACTGCAGGAAGCCCGGCAGGAAGTCCAGCAGCAGGCTGATACTGTTAAAGAAACAGAACAAACTGAGACTGTAAAAAATACTCGTCCGGGCGATGTATTGGAAATTGATGGACTGATAATTAACGATACCAAAACCAAAATCGGTCAGGAATTTTATGAGTATTTTTATACCCTCTGGGAGCCTCCTGCCGGGGTTTATGATTATACAATTTATATTTCAGAAATGCCGACCGGGCAATCCGGCAGCTGGGTTTTCATAAATATTAACGATATTTCTATTTACCAAAACCGATTAACGCCAAGATCCGACGAAATCGAAGAGGCTGCCAGGCAGGCAACTGGTTTTACCGGCAATTATCTGGTTAATTACACTCAGGATCAAAAACAAATGGCCGGCGACGATATGGCTGGAACAGGTATTTATTAGGGAGAATAACTATGAACAAGAGCTGTTTTGGTGTTTTTTGCGTTCTAGGCTTGATTCTGTTTTCTGTTTTACCCGGTTACACCACAGAATTAGTCCATACCTTTGTAAACCCTAATTTTGGCGGAAATCCATATAATGCTTCGTGGCTGTTAAGTTCTGCACAACTGCAGGACAAGACCGGGGATAAAGCCAGTTCTTATTCCTATCAGGCCAGCGACCCCCTGGAAGATTTTACCGACAGTATAAACCGGCAAATTCTGAGCCGGCTTTCCAGTAAACTGGTTACGCAGATATTCGGTGAATCGGAATTGGAAGAAGGGCATTATGAAATTGGCGATTATACTATTGATGTCATTCCCGCTGAACAGGGGCTGCGTATAGAGATCAGCGATCCTTCCACCGGCGGCACCACAACTATCGAATTACCATACTACAATGGCGAGGGTCTGTAATGAATAATAAAAGAGCTAAAGGCTTTTTCCTGCTCACAGCATTAATAATATTAACTGTTGGTTGCTCGCCACAATTTCGCAATATGAACCCGGTACATAGTACACCGGCAGCCATTACTTATGTTACATCAGTACATAAAGAGTTGATTTCTTTACCCGAGCCCAAAGAAAAAATCGTCATAGCAGTTTACAAATTCCGCGATCAAACCGGTCAATACAAAGCCTCTGCTACCGGCATGACCTGGTCGACAGCCGTCACCCAGGGCGCCACGTCTATGTTGTTAAAATCGCTTGAGGATTCCGGCTGGTTCATTGTAGTTGAACGCGAAGGTATTTCCAATCTTTTAAATGAACGAAAAATAATCACCGCCACCCGCGATAATTATACCGATGACCAGGGAAATAAACTTCCCCCATTACCGCCGCTGCTTTACGCCGGCGTTACCCTTGAAGGCGGGATCATTTCCTACGAAACCAATACATTAACCGGCGGATTTGGCGCCCGCTATTTTGGTTTGGGCGGTCATACAGAATTCCGCAGCGACCAGGTTAATATCTACCTGCGCACCGTTGCCACAAAAACGGGACGGATTTTAAATAATGTAACAACCACTAAAACTATCCTATCCAAAGCCGTAGATTTCAGTCTGTACCGGTTTATCCGGGAAAAACGCTTGCTTGAGATTGAAAGCGGTTACAGCACCAATGAACCCCCGCAGATGTGTGTTTTAGAAGCGATTGAAAAAGGCGTTTTGAGTTTGATTTGCGAAGGAATTATTACCAAAAACTGGGAATTAAAAAATCCTGAAGACATCAAATCACCTATTATCCAAAATTACCTGGTAGAGAAAGAAAACAGCGAGCGGTATTCTGCGTTTGGTCAGGAACAAACCGCATTTAACGAAGCTCCGGCGTTTGGTTACGACAAGGGCCTGGCATTTTCGCTCAACTTCAGCAGCCAGTTATACCAGGGTGATTATGCCAATCCCCGGCTGCGACCCGGCGGCGATGTTACGATTAGTTATGGTTTACATCCCCGCTTCGCTTTGGCGCTCAATGCCAGCGCCGGCCGGCTGGCAAATCGTGATAACTTTTATACCGACCTGGCATTAGCCCAGTTACAGGGATTTTATAATATGTGGCCTAAAAGCAGTTTAAGGCCATTTGTGTATGCCGGCGGCGGTGTTATGAATTTTAAAGTCAGAGATAAAGCAGGAGAACAAATAAGCAGGGAGAAACGCTTTAATGGCTGGGAACCTGTTATTGCCGGCGGCGCCGGACTGGAATGCTTTGTTTCCCGCCAGGTCAGTTTCAATTTTTTATTTGAAAACCAGTATACTTTTACGGATTACATGGACGGAATACTGCATGGCAAACTGGATGATTATTTTTGGAGTTTCAAGTTTGGAATCAAATATTATTAGCAATCAACAATACTAGTAATTATCAACACGTGAAAGGAGGGTTGTGGGAGTAAGCATTTTAACAGTAATAACCAACAGTTTAACCAAAACGCTGTAAAATTTTTAAGAAAGGGGTAGTACCATGAAAACATTCTTCACTATTATCATCTGTCTGGCAGTGGCTGGATTTATGTATGCCGCCAGCAATACCGCCACTATATCGACCACCGGGAACGCGAACAGCGCTTCGGCCTCGCAAACCGGCTCCGGCAATGGCGCCAGTATTGAACAAATTGCCAACACCAGTTCGGCATACCAGATACAGGATGGGACCGGCAACGTTGCCGATCTGGATCAAAAAGGCGGCTGGCCAGCCGGATCAACAGTCGTAGGGGAGACCGGCGCCCAGGAACAGCATGGCAATAGCAACCAGGCCACATTGTTACAATTAGCCAACGAAAATGAAGGCGGCAACGACGCCCGGCAATACCAGGAGGGTAACAGCAACAAAGCGACTGCCTGGCAATATACCGGCAGCAGTAAAACATATCAGGATCAGATTGGTAATTCCAATGTCGCTAATTCTTTCCAGGTTGGTTATAATGGTTATGTTCAACAATATCAGACTGGAACTGGAAACAGCGCCTTTGTCGATGAACAGGGCGGCGGCGATGGAAATTCCGCAATTGAAAAACAAACCGGTGTAAACAATAAAGCCAATATTGTACAGTATGGAACAGGCGCTGCAAAAACTGCTTTAGGCAACTCGGCGGAAATAAATCAAGCCGGTGATAACAATAAAACCGGAGATGGCTATTATAATCAATACGACTGGGGTATTTATCAGCAAGGAAATTTTAATACTGCTTTTGTTAACCAGAATTTAAATGCCAACCTTTCCGATGTCGATCAAATTGGCGATTCCAACAATGCAGTTATTAATCAAACCGGCGATACCGGCGCATTCAGCGCATTTGTAAACAGCGCCACAGTTATGCAAAACGGCAATGGCAATTCTGCCAATGTAAACCAGACCTATCCATAAAAACATAAATTAAACAAAAAGAGAGGTTTATCATGAAAACCCTGTTTACCTTTATACTCTGTTTAGCAATGGCCGGATTTGTATTTGCGGCCAGCAATTCTGCAACAATATCGACAACCGGTTCGGGCAACACCGCCTCTGCTTCACAGACCGGTTCAAGCAATGCGGCTACTATTGAACAAATAGCCAATACCAGCACTGCAACCCAAATTCAGGATGGATCCGGCAACGTGGCCGATCTGGATCAAAAAGGCGGCTGGCCGGCTGGGTCAACAGTTGTTGGCGAGACCGGCGCCCAGGAACAACATGGCAACAATAACCAGGCCACTTTATGGCAATTAGCTGATGGCGGCAACGGTGGCAACACCGGCACTCAATACCAGGAAGGAAATACCAATAAAGTGACTGCCTGGCAGCACACTGTTTCCTCTACAGTTGACCAGGATCAAATTGGTAACTCTAATGAAGCTAATTCTTATCAAACCGGTTTTAACGGGTATGTACGGCAAGTTCAGGATGGAACTGCAAATATTGCGGTTGTCGATGAACAGGGCGGCGGCGGCTGGGTAGTTGGCAATACGGCTATTGAAACCCAAACTGGAAGATGGAATACTGCTACCATAGTACAATATGGTACTGGCGGGGCCAAAAACGCACAAGGAAACTATGCTGAAGTAACTCAAACCGGCGATGATAATAAAACCGGCAAAGGACTGTTCAGTAATCATGATTTTGGTATTTACCAGGCCGGTAATTACAACACTGCCTCTGTAACCCAAAATCTGAATGTTAACAAGTCCGATGTTGATCAACTTGGCGATTCCAATACAGCTTCTGTCGTGCAAAACGGCGGCACCGGTTTATTTGGCGATTATGGCGACTTTGTTAATAAAGCCACTGTTATGCAGAATGGCACCGGCAACAACGCCACAGTTAACCAAACCTATCCATAATTATTTAATAATTCTACAGGATAGTGTAATAATGAAAATTTTTATGTATCAATTTTATCTTACCGGGTTTGAATTTACAACCAATAATTCCGGTAATGCTATTCAAACCGGAATCACTAATATTACGATTGTGATTCAAAACCAATAATTCTTTAAACCGGGTAAGAGTAAAAGTACAGAGGTAGTCATTATGAAAAAGTTAATACTTTTATTGTTTGTTCTTGTTTTCGCCGGTTTTGTCCTTGCTGCCAGCAATTCATCGAGCATCAATCAAACCGGCAAAAACCATCAAGCTACTACTACACAAACTGGTTCCAGTAATACCAGTACGGTTGATCAGACCAAAACGGATTATACGTATTATTCTTCCGGCATTACCGCCACGGTGCAGCAGACCGGGAATAATAACTGGTCCGATGTAGATCAATATCGTGGGGCTTATGGCGGCAGCACTCCTTCCCAGGCAGTAGTCAATCAACTTGGTGATATGAATATTTCAGATATCAATCAAAATGTGAATGATTATGCTCTGGCGAATGTAGGCCAAACCGGTTCGTTTAATGAAGCTTATATTAACCAATTACGTAATCAATCGACCGGTACTATTACCCAAACCGGCGACGACCATTACGCTAACCAGCACATCAATGGCAGCGTGCTTGGCGCGACCATAATTCAAAGTGGTAATGGCGGCGGCGGCGATAACGGCATGGGTAATGAAGCGTGGCAGGTTTTGGGAAGCGGAACTGTGAATGACCATTCCAGCTTGAGCGCTACCCAAACTGGCATTGAAAATTATTCCAATCAAATTATGGCTGGCGGACAATGGGGTTGGAGCCATACCGGTGGTAACCAGGGTTTTGTAGTGCAATCCGGAAATAATAATACTGCAGAGGAATATATGGATAAATCGGCAACTACGCCCGGATCGGAAAATAATTATTCAATAATAACTCAAACCGGCGACTGGAATACGGCACAATCATTTCAGTATGGCAATGCCCATAATGCGTCGACAACACAAACCGGCAATAATAATAATGCGGTTATTAAACAAACGAATTAAATAAACCCGGTTTGATGTTTTATACAACCTTTTTCAGGATTCGAGAAAGATAAATGATGCCATGGATGGTAATTTAAAATTGGAAGAAAGAGGGAAAAGAAATGAAAAAATTTATTATTCTAATAATTTGTTTATCGTTCGTCGGCTTTAGCTACGCCGCCAATACCAACACCAACAATCAGAACGGCAATAATAATACTACTAATGTAACACAGGTCGGTTCTAATGTAACCACAACCAACCAAACCGGTGATAATGGCCAGATAACCGTGCAACAGGATGGCGCTAATACGGCTACAGTCGACCAGGTAGAAACAGCATCAAATACCCCGGTCGGGCAGCAAATTGCCAACGTCAAACAAACCGGCACAGGCAATGTAGCTGATGTCGATCAAACTGAAACCGGCGGCGGTGGTCACTCCACTAACCGGGCGACGATTGAACAGGATGGAACCACCAATACCGCAATACAAAGCACCTATGCTCCGGGATACAACAGTGGTCAGACCGTAAATGCTTATCAACAAGGCGCCGGCAATTTGTCCACACAAACAATTTCTGCCGGTTATACCAATTCTTTTGAGGTTGACCAGATCGGCGATGATAATACTGCCACGCAAACCATGTCGGCAAACCACAGTCATGGGTATATTTATACTGTTGGCGACCGTAACGCCGCTACCCAGAATATAACCGGCAGCAATCATGGATACAGCGGCGGTATAAATATTGATCAGTTTGGCGATGATAATACCGCTGGTCAAACCTTTTCCGGCAGTGGCCTGGGCCATAACCAGAAAGGGGATATACTACAGGATGGTAATCTGAACAATGCATCACAAATCAGCGCCGGAGCAGATAATATCGCCAATACTTATCAACTGGGTGATATGAACCTGGCAACAACTACAATGACCGGGAACAGTGATTTTGCTGATGTTGACCAGATTGGCAACCAGAATATCGCCACCGTAGATCAGGTAGGTAACAGTCATAATGCTTCTGTGCAGCAATATGGCCGTAACTATGCCGATGTGGATCAGAATGGCGGTAACGGTAATAAAGCAGTCGTTGCACAAGGCGCATCCGGCGCTCCCGTTAATAACTATTATCAACCGGGTTATGCTTCGGACTGGAAGGAAGGAGCTTATGTTGTACAAACCGGCAATACTAATGATGCTTTGATAGATATGAACAGCAATAACGGGGAAGCCGGAATTTTCCAAACCGGCGATTTGAACCAGGGCTCTCAGGAATTGAATTCTACCTATCATCGCACCAATGCAAACAAAGGCTATATGGCCATTGAGATCAAGCAGATTGGCAATGAGAACGTTGCCGATCAAAAAACATTAGCCAGTTTTGGCAGCTATGGTATTCAGAAAATGCTGGTCTTCCAGGAAGGTAATCTTAATAATGCCAATCAGTTAAGCAAAGGCGGCATGGCTTCGGAAATTAATGTCAAACATGTCGGTAATAATAATACCGGGGCAGCATCTGTTGATGTTGCCGCTACCGGTCTTGCCAGTCCGCTTGCACTTTCCTGGACTGGCCCTCAGGCGGCCGATGTTACCAATGGAGTTTATTCTCAGTTCCAGGATGGACGTTACAGCAAAGCTGTAATAGATGTTGCCGGCGATGGCAATAAAACCACCCAGGCGCAACAATACACCGTATGGAGTACCAGCGGCGCCAATGAAGCGACTTTGGGAATTGTTGGTAATGATAACGCTTCGATTCAGGGTCAGCATGGTGAAAGCAATGATTCATTTATTAATGTAAGTGGTTCAGGAAACGTCATTGCCACAAGCCAGGCCGGCGATAATCACATTGCGGATATTGATCTGCTAGGTTCCAGCGATACTAATATTGCGGCAATTCAGCAAACCGGTATTGGCCAGTCGGGCACTATTATGGTTAACGGTGTCAACAATTTCAGTCAAATCATTCAACAGCCATAATAATGGCAAGCGGGAACATGGAGGTTCCCGCTCGTTAAATTTGAATTAAATTGATACTTTTGGAAGAATGTTCAAGTGAGGATGATGATGAAAACAAGATTTATTATATTACTTGTAATGGTCCTGGCCAGTTTTGTTTTAGCTGCCGGAAATAGCTCAACAGTAAATCAGGCATCTGGTTCAAATTATGCTAAAGTCAATCAAAGCGGAACTGATAATATATCGGCGATCGACCAGGGCGGCGGAGATGGCAATATCGTCGGCACTCCTTCCGAACCGGCAGCCCTGGGTGTGAATCAGGTTGGTTCGGCAAATATGGTCGATATTCAGCAAAACGGCACGGGAAATAAAGTCAGCCAGTTTCGTACCGCCACCGGTGTAACCGAAGCGGTTCAGCAAAATGGTAATGCCAATTCAACAGTTATTACGCAGGTTGGTAATAATAATAAGGTTGGCGATTTTGTCTATGCCTATAACCCGGCTGTCAAGCAAAATGGCGAAGGGCATTCCGCAATTATCAACCAAATCAATGGCGACAATAACCAGGTAACCGAACTGGTACAGTATGGCGGTTATCTGAATAGCGCTTATATAGATCAGGAAGGGTCAAACAATACCGCAGGGTTAAACCAAAGAGGCTCCGAAAATGAAGGTTCAATGGAACAATTTGGTACGGCCAATAAAGCGAGCACCGCGGTAGTTGGTTCCTTTAATGAGACTATTATTGTTCAGGGCACAGCGCTATCATCCAGTAACAGTAATAATGTGACACAATGGATAAACGGTGATAATAACCTGGCTAAAGTGGAACAATACGGAACCGGTTCGAATAAAGCATTTCAGCACTTGCCATCGACATATTATGGTGATTTTAATACCGCTACAATTGCCCAGGATGGGTATAAAAACGATGCTACCGAGTTTATTGGCGGCAACAATAATATTGCCGATATCAGCCAGACCGGCGATTTGAACAAGGGTTCTATATCCCAAATCGGCGATAACAATATTGCCTCAATTCTGTCCACTGGTACAGGTCATACCGGAACAATTACCCAAACCGGTAATAACAATCAGGCAATCGTAACACAGAATCCATAGAATCGACAAGCAGATATAAGGCACAAATAGTGAACACGGCAGCTTGTGTTGCTGCCGTGTTTAAATAAACCAAAAATCACATTATCATAATAATATGCTAATTACATTGACTGAGTCAATAAAAACAATTATGAATTAAAAAGCTGGTAAATATTTCGAGGATGAAATGAAGAAATTATGCTATCCTGCGATCCTGATCTTGTTTTTTTGTCCACCCGGGAATGCTCAGCAAACCGCCACAATTGATCAGATCGGTAATAATAACCAGGTGATGATCGAGCAAATCGGATTTGAGAATGCTGTTAATGTTATTCAAAAAGTCAGCAATTCGGTATCGCTTATTGAACAGAACGGTTCCCGCAATGAAGCATTTCAGTTAAATTCTTCATTTGATGTTTATAATGCCTACAAACAGCAGATCACACAAAAGGGTTACAGGAATGAAGCAAGCCAAAACCATCTTGCCGGCAACAATTTGGGCATGCAAAAAATTACCCAAACCGGGAACTGGAACCTGGCTTCCCAGGTAACAACGGCCGATGCCTCCTCGGCAATTATTTCCCAGGCCGGTAATTATAATAATGCCGAGGAAAAAATTCTCTGGCCATCGAATCGGGGTGAAGCTACAATCAGTCAGGATGGCAACCATAATAATTCTCTGATCTTGATTGCCGGTAACCAAAGCCGTTCGCAGGAAGATAAAGCCACAATTATCAGCAATGGCAGTTATAATGGTAGCAATACCCAGCCGGTAAGTATTTTGTTGGTTGGCGATAATCATTCCGCCACCATCGAACAGGGTCGTGAGGGAATGATCAGCAATAATACGGCAGCGATAAACCTGGTCAATCCATTAAATAGTAATAGCGATACCGGCAGCAATGCTAAAATATCCCAGGAAAACGGAGGAAATAATACAGCCTATATTACCTCTATCGGATTAAATAACGGTAAAAGCGATATTAACCAGGATGGAGACGCCGACCGGTTACAAATAAACCAGTATGGCGCCAACCATTATGGCGAATTGAATGTTTTTGGCAGCGGGTTAGGTGGAATTATCACCCAAACCGGTAACGGCAGTATTGTCAAGGTAACACGCACAAATTAAGGACTGATATTATAATTTTTCAAGGAGTTAAATAATGAAAGGTCTTTTTATACCCGTTTGTCTGTTTTTAATGATTACGCTAACCCTGGCGGCCGGGAACAATACATCTCTGGATCAGACCGGGGCAAATAATGCCGCAACTGTTGATCAGGCTGGTTCCGGAAACCAGGTGTCTGTCATTCAATCCAAAGACGTCCCGGCAAATTCCAATTATAATTCGGTTGACATAACCCAGTCCGGCAATGCAAATGAAACCAAGGTTGAACAGGTTTCCAGTCCCTGGGGTGGTATGCATGCCCAGGTAAACCAGACAGGTGATGGTAATGATGCAGATGTTTATATGATGCATCACGACAATCACAACTCTACGGTTATACAGGAAGGCACTGAAAACCAGGCTACTGTACGCCATGAGCGTAACAGCAATACCTCGAATGTGTTTCAGCAGGGAGCTCTTAATATTGCTAGTACCCGCGTACACGCCGGTGGTAGTGAAGTAAAAATTTCTCAAACCGGCACAGCTAACGATGCTTTTCAGAACCTCGGTGTGGGCGGCATTCCGGCCGGTAGTGGTAACTATTTTGAATCTCTGCAAAACGGTAGTATGAATAAATCGACCCAGACAATGAACGCATCCGGGTTCACTTTTCTGGATCACAACAATAAAGGGTTAATCAGCCAGATTGGAGATAATAACACCGCTTCACAAAGCATCGCGCCCCTGGCGACCGGTACAGCCGGTAGAAATAAATCAACCATCTCCCAGGCCCAAAGTAACAACCTGGCTGCATCAGTACAAACCGGTAGCGATAACACCAATATTCTGCAGCAAGGGCTGGATGGCGACAGTGATGATAACGAAGGCAAGATCATTCAAACCGGCAACCGTAACGACGCCCGTTTTGACCAGCGATATGATGATGCCAATTATGGCTTTGTTCAGCAAATTGGTGATGATAATGTATCCAAACTATATTTTTGGGGTGGCAACAATTCATCCGTTGTGGAACAAACCGGCAATTCCAATTATTCGGAATCACGGGTAGGTGGTGGTTATAATTATGAGAACAAACACCTCACTTTGCAAACAGGCAACAATAACAAGGCATTTAATTTGACGCTCGGTGAGCATAATAACAATGGTACGCTCGACATTGGCGGTTCCGATAGTAACCCGGATCCTATTACTATCATACAGACCGGTGATTTTAACAAGGCAACCAATTACCACATTGGTGATTATAACGGCGCTATTACCACCCAGACCGGTGATTTACATCAATCGACAATTAATCAGTATGGCGATTATAATATTTCAATAGTTAACCAAAACAATTAATCGGTTGGTTACATTTAAAAGCATAAAGTAAATTTTAATTGCTGGAGACGAGCCAGGTGACCTGGTGGTGTGACTGAGGAAGGGAGGTATTAAAAATCAGTTAGACTAGCGCGAGTTGATATTTGCAGAGCAGGAAAAAGTGAAAAATACTATATTTATAATTCTGGCGTTAATACTGTTAATTAGCGCTGTTAACAGTTATTGTGAACCGGCATTACTCATAGAGCCCTTACAAATTGAAGTTATTATGCCGGAGGGTGGGTTGGAGATACGCGAGGTGGAGGTTACCAACAGTGGTAAAGCCGGTCTCAGGGTGGAAACAGATTATGATACTACCTGGCTCGAGGTATCCCCAAAACGGGTTGAAATAAGCGCCGGTCAGAAAAAAAAGCTGACAGTATTTATTATCATTCCTGAGGGTCAAAAAATTGAACATCAGGGATTTATTAATCTAAAGGCCACAGGAAAAAACCAAACCGGCAGGGTTTATATCCGCGCCGGTTTTTTAAAACCGGCTGATGCAAAGGAAACAAGTTCAATAGCGGCAGGAACCTTTAGTAATATTACAGAAAACCAAGCCCAGGAACAGATTGCAGATAATTTTAAATTACTACAGGATAAAGTAGTAGAGTTGGAAGAACAGGTGACGCAGGATAACCAGGTGATAACGAATTTACGTGCAGAACTGAAAGCCAGGGATATACAATTAGTGGAGTTGACGCAATCGTTACAGGGGAAAGAGGAATTTGATTATCATACTCTAGTTGTTCCGGGAACAAACCCGCCGGAGGGACATATATCCGCAGCATTGCAATCGTTGTATGAAGAATTACAAACCGCATTGCATATTGATATTATTAATGGCGATGTGTTGTTATCCTGGCATGGCAATAAATTATGTTATACTTTGGCGGGGAAAAGTGCATTTATTTCCGGAAGCGACTATTTACGTCTCAGGGGTGAAGAAGCCTTGTTTCGTTTAGCACAAGTATTGAAAAAACCAAAAAATAGTGATTTTCAGTTAATGGTAGTTGGACATACCGATGCAGTTCCATTTTCTAATGAACTGGAGAAAAACAAATTCAGTAACTGGGAACTGTCGGCATTAAGATCGGCCCGGGTTGTTAAAGTGCTACAGGCGGTTTCGGGTTATGATGGTCGAAATTTGCTTTCAGCCGGGCAGTCCTGTTATGCCCCGCTGACCGAAAATAATAGTGCGGAAGGAAGAATTAAAAACCGGCGTGTCGATATATTTATTTCCGGGCCGGATCATTAATAATTGTTAATAAAGTGAAAAATGTTTTGCATATTATCCGGAATTTATTATCTTGACAATAAAAAACATGTGAGGGAAGGGACGCAAGCCAATGATATTGGAAAAAGGCATAATCAAGCTAGTTTGCTATGGATTACTGGTGTGTATGGCGGGGTGGTTTTCATGTACCGAAGACCCGGTAGAGCCTGAAACTAATGGCGCTATAAACGGGCAAGTGCTGGATGCGGAGAGTAATTTACCGGTGGCAGGAGCAAGTATAACTACCTCCCCGGCCAGCGACGCGGTGATAACCGATGCTGATGGAAAATTTTTTCTTACAGATATCAGCGAAAATACATATATCGTTAAAGCAGTTAAAACCGGGTATAAATCCGGGTCTGTATCTGTAGAAGTAAAACAGCACAAGACGGCTATCGCCACTATCCTGTTAACGAAAAGCGCTGCCGCCAATAATGCGCCAACAATTCCATCAAAACCGGTTCCCGCCAACGGCGCCGTCAATCAACCGATCTCGTTGTCGTTGACCTGGAGTAGCCGGGACCCGGATGATGACGATACATTAAGCTTTGATATATATTTGGGCAATGGCAATTCGGCATTCCAACTTATTTCCTCGCAATTGCAAGATACAAGTTACGCGTTAAACCGGCTTTTATACAATACCACGTATCACTGGCAGATCGTAGCGCGCGATTTGAGCGGAACGGAAATTAACGGACCGGCCTGGAGTTTTACCACCCTCCCGTTACCGGATTACCCGATATTATTTGCCGGCAACAGCGATGGCGATTATAACATATATTCCGGCAATACAGCCGGAACCGATTCTATTCTACTTACCTGGGCTGTAGGCCGGGACTGGTATCCCAAACTGTGCCCCACCAGAGATAAAATCGCTTTTACATCTGATCGGGATATTGTAACGCATATTTATACCATGAACCGCGACGGCGCAAATGTGCAAAAAATTACCACCACACCCGTGGATGGTTATTTTAATTATGGGAGAGGATTTTGCTGGGCCGGTAACGGGCAGAAAATTTTGTACGCCAACTATAATAAATTGTACCAGATCGACGCCACCGGCGGGCAGTTACAGCAAATAGCCACCGCACCGGATGGGCGACATTTCCGGGATTTGGATTGGACCTCTGTCAGCAATAAAATTGTTGCTTTGACAATTGGCGAGCAGGAATGGGATAGTGAAATTTACCTGGTCAATCCGGATAACGGCGATTTGACCCTGGTTGTGGAAAATTTGCCGGGAATTATGGGGCATCCGTCATTTTCACCGGCCGGGGACAAAATTGTCTATTATCGTGATGTTGCCGGGCACCAGGTGAGCAGCGGCAGAATGCTGGATGCGCAGCTGATTGTCGTTAATATCAGCAGCGGCGATACGACAAATATCTCATCCAAGAAAACGGCCGGCACCAACGATCTGGATCCGGTGTGGTCTCCCGATGGCGGCAAGATCCTTTTTACTAATGTGGCAAATGATAATTCAACAGCGTCATCCGTATGGGTGATGGACAGCAACGGTGAAAACCGCAAACAACTTTATACTAATGCCCAAATGGCGGATTGGCGATAATATTAGGAGTTCTTTATTTATTTCTTTTATTCTATCAAGGGCATAACCCAAAGGTTTTTTAGACCATCAAAGTCAAAATCATATAACTTTGTTATTTGGCTCATATCTACAGAATTAATGATAACAAAAGTCTTTATAATTTGCATATTGGCGTTGTGCTGACGGAGTAAATAATCTGCTTTATCAAAAGTAAAGATCGTATTATTGCATGCTATTGCATCATAATTTCTGGTTGGGAACTGATAGCTACCCAGAATTGAGTAATCCGTTGCACTTAATTTCAGTATTTCTGTTGGAGTGCATGCATAAAGAAAGTTATCCGTTTGGTTAAAAACTAAATCCTGCAAACTTGCAAGCCCCGCTAGTTTGATTTTTCTGCCTGCATAACCAGTCCATTTATTCACAGGTATAATAGTATCGTTTTTTGCCAGTATTAACAGATTATTATAATCACAGGTCATTTTAAAAAATGAATCATAGTCAATTCCCGGATTTAATGGCTTTTCATAAACCCACCTGATATATTCTTTTTTAAAGATTGAAATTTCAGTTGGTGGAAGCGGGTAGTGATCATGAGCACAATTAATATAACAGGTACTTTGATCAATACAAAAAGCTGCATTTTTTTTTACCTTTGTAATATCCATATCGTTTGAAGCTTGGTAACTTTTTGGTAAATAGGTGGCAAATTGCACCTGCGGGATTAAAAGATCAATAGATCTGTCAGAATGGGCAATTTCAATGTTTTTGCTGGAATGCCAGGCATTTTCAGTATTTATAGCAAGCACATAATTACCGGGATAAATCGGATCAAAAATAAATTTTCCGACGCTGTCCGATTCGGTTATAACGTCAGTAAAAGTTACATCACTATAAAGCATGGTAACGGCTTTTACCTGAATTGTAATGTGAGGCAGTATTTCTCCGCTGTCATAATCAAGAGTTGTGCCGCTTAACTGATAATGCGGCACCGCAGGGCGGGTTATTTCGTTACCCTGTTTTTTCCAGCAATTGAATATTATGGGTAACAACCCAATAATGATTATAATTTTAATTTTTACATTCATAATCCCTCTTTTGCAATTTTAAGTAGCTTTTATAAAAATAAATGTACTCAAGGCAAAGTAACCCACAACATCCCATAGCCATCAAAACTCATATCATAAATATTTAGAATTTGAATTTTTGAATCTGCATCAACAAGTGCATAAGTAATTTCTACATTCATTTCCGTAGAATATTTTCTTAACAGGTAATTTGTGTTATCATACGTGTATATACCTTTATAATAGGCGATAGCCGACAATGTATGATTTTCAAAATTCCAACTTGATACTATATTAATGGGCTGCTCTGATTCGTGCCGGTATAAATTATTCTTAGAACAGGTATAAATACAATTTTGTGGCGGGTGATATGCTACTGCTGTAATATTTTGTTTCATTTGGTATTTACCTGTAAGACTTCCGTCCATAGTATTTATTAAATACAATGTATCCGGCGCAACACATACATATAAAGCATCTCTTCCAAAGGCCATTGAGGTAACGTTTTTTTTGTATAAAGGTGAAAGGTAATAACCCTCTTCAAACCAGCCTCTGTTAGTAAGAGTATATACGAAAAACATTTGCGCTCTTTTAAAATAAGGCGTCATGGAATAAGTACTGAACCAGGCCTTTGTGCCATTAATAGCAAAAGCAGGATGACTGGAGCCACGAAGATCGAAAATTTTTCCATATAAAAGGTGCGGAACAGCGATAACAGATGTAGAGTCCCGATGCTTTATTTCCAGTTTTTTTTCATTGAGCCAACACCCTTCTTTTTGCACTCTCCAGGTATAATATCCGGGGTAGACCATGTCGAATGAAAAATGACCGCTGCTGTCGGTCGTATCGGTTTGTGTAAAAAATTGAATATCATATAACATTTTGGTGGCGGCCAGTTCGACAATAATGCCCTCCAGCGATTCCCCCGAATCATAATCGACCGCGGTTCCATTAAATATGTAATGTGGAACTATGGGCCTGGTAATATCATGGTTTTGTTTGTCCCAGCAATTAAATACCAGGGACAGCAAACCAATAATGACGATAATTTTTATTTTTACTTTCATAACAGTCCTTTTTCAGCTTTTGGAGTTGTATTTAAAAATTAATAACTCTATCATAGCAATGTAACCCACAACTGCCCGTAACCGTCAAAACTCATATCGTAAATATTGAGAATTTGAATTTTTAAATCTGAATCAACAAATGCGTATGTGATCTCTACATTCATTTCCGTATTATATTTTCTTAACAGGTAATTTGTGTTATCGTATGTGTATATACCCTTATAATAGGCTAAAGCCGACAAAGTATGATTTTCAAAATTCCAACTTGATACTATATTAATGGGCTGCTCAGATTCGTGCCGGTATAAATTGTTTTTTGAACAGGTGTAAATACAATTTTGTGGCGGGTGATATGCTACTGCTGTAATATTTTGCGATATCTGGTATTGACCTATAAGGGTTCCGTCCAAAGTATTTATTAAATACAATGTATTCGGTGCAATACACACATATAAAGCATCTCTCCCAAAAGCCATAGATGTAGCTTTTTTATTACGTAAAGGTGAAAGGTAATAACCCTCTTCAAACCACACTCCGTTAGTAAGAACATACAAGATAAACATTTGCGCTCTTTTAAAATAAGGCGTCATTGAATATACATTGAACCATGCCTTTGTGCCATTAATAGCAAAAACAGGATAACTGGAGCGAAATTTAAAAACTTTTCCATAAAAAAGGTGCGGAACCGCAATAACAGATGTAGAGTCTCGATGCACTATTTCCAGTTTTTTTTCATTGAGCCAACACCCTTCTTTTTGCACCCTCCAGGTATAATAACCGGGGTAAACCGGGTCGAAAGAAAAATTTCCATTACTGTCGGAAGTGTCGGACTGGGTGGGAAATTTAACATCATAAAGCATTCTGGAAGCTGTTAATTTTATAATAATGTTGGGCAGTTTTTCACCGCTATCATAATCAACCATCGTACCATTAAAAATATAGTGTGGAATAATTGGACGTGTTATATCGTGATCTTGCTTTTTCCAGCAATTAAGTAATTGCAATAGCCCAATAATGACCACTAGTTTTATTTTTACTTTCATAACAGCCCTTTTTCAGCTTTTGGAGTTGTGTTAATGAAATGAATAATTCTTTAATGGTAAAGTAAACCATAATTGCCCGTAACTGTCAAAACTCATATCATAAATATTCGCAATTTGTTTCTGTGAATCAGAATCGATAAGCGCAAAAGTTGAATCTATATTCATACTGGTATCATACTTTTTTAATAGGTAACTGTTGTTATCAAAAGTATAAAACCCTTTGTAATAGGCAATAGCCGAGAGGGTTTGATCGTTAAAATTCCAGCTTTGTACAATATTTATCGGCTGTTCGGTTTCATGACGGAACAAATTATTTTTTGAGCAGGTATAAATACAGTTTTGCGATGCATGATACGCCACCCCGGTAATGTTTTGCGATAGCTGGTATTTACCGGAAAGCTGGCAATCTAAAACGTTAACGATGTACAATGTGTCCGGAGCGACACAGGCATATACAACCTCGCGTCCAAAAGCCATTGAAGTTAAATTCCGATGGTAAAACGGGGAGATATAATAATTATCTGCAAACCAGGTTTTATTAGATTGTTTATAAACCCACACAAGATCAGAAGTAATAAAAGGGGGAGTATCTTCTTTTGCAATCCAAAATTCGTTACACCATGCGGTAGAACCATAAATTGCCAGCGCCGGATGTTCGCTGCCTGGGAGACTTTTGAAATCCCTGGCGTAAAAAAGCCGTGGAATTTGGATAATAGCAGAGCTGTCGTGATGAGTAATTTCCATCTTTTGTTTGGCAAGCCAGCAGCCGTCAGTTTTGACTTTCCAAGTATAATAACCGGGATAGACCGGATCGAATGAGAAATGGCCGCTGCTGTCCGAAGTATCGGTTTGTGTAGAGAATTGGATATCATACAACATTTTGGTGGCTTCCAGCTCTACAATAATGCCCTCCAGCGATTCCCCCGAATTATATCCGACTGTTGTTCCGTTGAATATATAATGTGGAACTGGCGGCCTGGTAATATCATGACTTTGTTTATCCCAGCAATTAAGTATTATGGGTAACAAACCAACAATGATTATAATTTTTATTTTTACTTTCATAACCCCTCTTTTGCAATTTCATGTAGCGTTTATGAAAAGTATAATTCTTTCATGGCAAAGTAATCCACAACTGCCCGTAACCGTCAAAACTCATATCGTAAATATTCGCAATTTGTTTCTGCGAATCAGAATCGATAAGCGCAAATGTTGATTCTATATTCATTCCGGTATTATATTTTTTCAGCAGGTAGCTGTTGTTATCATAGGTGTAAATACCTTTGTAATAAGCAATAGCCGAGAGGGTTTGATCGTCAAAATTCCAGCTTTGCACAATATTCACAGGCTGTTCCGTTTCATGCCGGTACAAATTATTTTTTGAGCAGGTATAAATACAGTTTTGCTGTGGATTAAACGCCACCCCGGTGATATTTTGCGATAGCTGGAATTTACCGGAAAGCTGGCAATCTAAAACGTTAACGATGTACAATGTGTCCGGAGCGACACAGGCGTATAAAAATTCCCGACTAAAAGTCATCGATGTCAGATTCCTGTGATAAAAAGGAGAAATATACCAGTTTTCAAAAAACCAAACCTGGTTTTTTTGTTTATAGACCCGCACAAGATCAGAAGTTATAAATGGCGGGGTATCTTCCCCTGCTCTCCAAAATTCGTTTAACCATGCGGTAGAACCATTAATTGCCAGCGCAGGATGTGCGCTACCAGGAAGACGTCCAAAATCCCTGGCGTAAAAGAGCTGTGGGATCTGGATAATAGCAGAGCTGTCGTGATGGGCAATTTCCAGCTTTTGTTTGGCAAGCCAGCAGCCGTCGGTTTTGACTTTCCAGGTATAATAACCGGGATAGACCGGGTCGAATGAAAAATGACCGCTGCTGTCCGTAGTATCGGTCTGTGTAGAAAATTGGATATCATACAACATTTTGGTGGCGGCCAGTTCTACAATAATACCCTCCAGCGATTCCCCCGAATCATAACCGACCGCGGTTCCATTAAAATAATAGTGCGGAATAACCGGACGAGTGACGTCATGATCTTGTCTGTTCCAGCAGGAAAGGGTAGTGAGCAGAATAAAAAACAACATGTTACGGGTTTTTACCATAGAGTTACCATGTTAAAATTTTGCATTAAAACCCAGGCGGTAACAATACCGTTCATCCCAGGCGCCTGGATCATTCAAATAACCGCCTTCTCGGCCTTCAGAGTCTTGCCAGAGCAGGTTTTTGCGGTCAAAAACATTTATAAATTCGGCAAACAGGGAGACCGGATAATTTGCAATAATAAAGTCTTTATTCAACCGGATATCCAGGCTGGTAATGACATGCATGCGATTATTATTCGGTTCTGTGGCAACGCCACGGTATTCGGTCCAGGGCAGCGGACTGTTCCAGCGCCACAATAAATTTACACCCCAGTTATCGGGTTTGCGAAAATCAATATTGGTCACCAGGGTATGACGTTGATCCCAGCTTAGATAATATTCGCTGATCGGTACTTTGGTGTCTTTGGTGATCCAGTTGAATTTTTCAGTGTTTTCCGACCCTGTGCCTTTAGCGACCATGTAGGTATAGCTGACCTTGCCGGAGAGGAACTGGCTGACGTCCCGTTTTAAATATATTTCAGTGCCCCAGATATTGACAAATTCCAGGTTAACGAAACGGGAATAACCGGTGCCGGTGAGGGAATTTTTTTGCTTGTCCAGGTAAGTGTTATTATCGACCAGGTTGCTGACCTCTTTATTAAAAACGGTAAAATCGAACAGGGTTTTTTCCCTGATCTGGTTTTTATAACTGACCTCATAAGAAATGGTGCGGGAGGGTTTCAGGTCCGGATCGCCAAGCGGGGAAAAGCCTTCGGCCAGGTTCAGGTTCGAATTGGTGTACAGGTAATCAAAGAGCGGCATTTGGAAGAACCAGCCATAATTAACATGCAGTTCCTGGTCGGGGCCCATCGGTATGGCAATACCTACCCGGGGGCTGAACTGGTGTTTCAAGGAGGCCTGTTCTTTTTTATCCTGGTTAATGATCCAGGTATGGCGCTGGCCATAGACCTTTTCTTCCAGGGCAGGGCGCTGTGCTCTGGGGTCTAAATAGTCATAGCGTATGCCCACATTTATAATCATCCCGTCATAATCTATCTTGTCCTGTACATAAGCGGCGCCGCGGTTGGGATAGTAATGATATTCCGTATCATACGAGATATACTGTGGAAATTGCGGGTCGTATGTTTTTACTTCCATTCTCTGTACATTTTTTTTGTACAGGTCATAATATACAAATTCAAGACCGGCTTTAAGCTGGTGGTAATTGTTCAGTTGTGATGTGAAATCAAATTTGGCGGTATTGTGAATTTCCTGGTGATCGAGCCACCAGGGATAATCACCGGCGATGACCCAACTGGTGGGATCGTTGTTTTCATATTCCACGCCTGCCATATCAATAGATGAAGCGCCATAAATGGATTTTAATACATCGTACCGGCTCAACCGCAATTCGTAAAAAGTGGTAGGACTGAGTGTATGGGTAAGCGCTATACTGGTGCGGTAGCTCTTTTTGGACCGATCCGGCAAAACAGCGAGATTTTTACTCCATTTGTGATCATATTCTTGCCAGTCCCATAGTGACAACAAGCCCTGAATTCTGATTTTAAAAGAATTGGACGCCGCCCAAGTCAGTTTACCGTTCAGGTTCATGTTCCAACCGTTTTTGGAGTTATAGATCATCATGCGCTGACCGAATTCTTCTCGTTTCCAGCGGGTATGGGGAGCGCGCACATCACCGGCCACATAAAATTTTAATTTTTGGGTAAACAGAGGACCACCCAGGTACATTTCACTGATCCAGTCCGCATCGTTTTTCCGGTCACGCCAGGGATTACGCATGGACTGAAATTTTTGCATCGAGAATTCAGTCATAGCTTCCAGCTTTTCGCCGCCATCCTGGGTAAGAATGTTCACGACTCCGGACATGGCATTGCCATATTCGGCGTTAAAACCGCCGGTTTGTACGGTCATATCAATGATCGATGTCATGGGTAATTCCGTACCTACTTTGCCTTCGATCACTTCCTGGATTGGAAATCCGTCTACCATATATAATACTTCGCTCTCACGACCGCCGCGGATATGACCGGCGGCAACTCCCGGCTGAATATCGACAATATCGGTAAAAGAGAGCACCGGCAGCCGGGTTATTTCCTGGCGATTGATGAAATGTGTAGTAGCCGTAACATCTTTCTGGATCATGGAAGAATGCGCCGTAACGGTGATCTCTTCCATTTCCAGTACGGTTTCTTCCAGTTCGAGCTGTAAAGACGTGCGCAGATCCATGAGGATAGTGACATCTTCCACGATCAATGTTCTGTAGCCGATCATTTCCACCCGTATATTATATTTGCCGGCTGGAATATTGTTAACCAGGAAAAAGCCTTTTTCATCAGCGGCAGCGCCCAGCGTGGTACCTGTTAAAATAATATTTGTACCGGGTAAAGGTTCATTGGTGCCTTTCTCAAATACTTTACCGGCCAGTGTGCCGGTTATACCGGCGTACCCTGCATGAACCGACAGGATACACATCAGGAATAGCGGAAAACAGATTTTCTTCATAATTCATCCGTTTTTTTTATGGTAAATGAGTAATTTTATTTGTAAACTTGGTAAGGTAAAAATTTAAATCCGGATAGTATTTTATACTAGTTGAAGTATAAAAAAAAAGATTGATAAATGCAATAGCAAAATTAAAAAATTTTTAATTTATTGATACAACATATTTTCAGGAAAGCCAATATCAGGCTAATTATATCAAGATGCCGGTTTGTTCACTTGATAAAACGATGAAAAAAATATTTCTGGTTATTATTTTACTACCAGCGTTTGTCTATGCAATTGCGCCTCCGCGTGAAGCTACAGTTCGGATTCCAGCCGATATGCTGCAAAACATTACCCGTGACCCTGTTTATTACCGGGCAAAACGCGGTTTTCAGCAGACCATGCGCATGTATCGCAGCCAAACACTTGCCGGGGGCTCCAGCCCCGACTACCGTCAGGCGCCCGTAACGGTTGATCTGCCGGTATTGTGCGTCCGCTTTGCGGATGTAAAAAGGGAAGAATGGCCTATTGCCGATTTGCAGCAAATGTTGTTTGGCGCCTGGCCGACCGGCTCCATGCAGGATTATTACCGGGAAGTATCATATAGCCGGTTTATTCCGGATGGTGATGTGTATGGTTGGTACCAGGCAACCGGCAACAGCGTTTATTATGAACGCGAGCGGGGGAATGCAGGCGAGCTGTTAAAAGAAGCATTGACCTTTTTTGATACCGGTATTGATTTCAGTCTTTATGATAACGATGGCAGCGACGGTATTCCCAATTCCGGGGATGATGACGGCTATGTCGACGTCGTTATCCTGGTCCATTCCGGGGTTGGCGCCGAAGAAGCCGGGGGTCCGGAAATATGGTCGCATTTTTCTCAATATAGTAAACTTAACGGTGATTGTTTTACGACCAATGATAGCCGGGCTAGTGGGGAAACTATATTAATTGATGATTATATGATCGTTCCGGCCATGCAGCAGAACGATATGGTTTCCATCGGGGTTTTTTGTCACGAATTTGGTCATGCTTTGGGTCTGCCGGATTTATATGACCGCGATTACAGTTCAGCAGGAGTGGGAATCTGGTGTGTAATGGGGTACGGCTCATGGGGCGGGAATGGCAAATCACCGCAGACGCCGGTTCATTTTAGCGCCTGGTGTAAGCAAGCCCTGGGATGGGTAACGCCGCTGATTTTAACCGAAAACCTGGACGATATGCCTGTGCCGGCGTGTGAAACCGAACCGGTAGTTTACAAATTATGGACAAAAGGCCAAATTGCACCTTTTATATATCAAAACGATCTTGGGCTTGTTGAACAACTGGGTCGGGAATATTTTTTGCTGGAAAACCGGCAAAAGCACGGTTTTGATAGCAATTTACCGGGCGAAGGTTTTTTATTGTGGCATGTTGATAATAGCCTGTCCTATTTGCTTGGCAATGATTTTGAGAATCACAAATTTTTAGATTTGGAAGAAGCGGACGGGCAGGACGACCTGGATTGCGCCCTTAATCGGGGCAATGCGGGTGATATCTTTCCCGGCGCCGCCAATAACCGTAATTTTAACCGAACCAGTCTACCTAATTCGCTTGGTTATGACGGCAAGCCGAGTAAAATAGCGGTTGAAAATATTCATCGTGACGGATCTGCGATGATTGCCAATATCCAGGCGTTTGCCGATGATATTGCCTGCGACGGGTATTACCTGAACCAGGATACCCTGCGTAAATACCTCAACCCTGGTGAAACAATCAACCTGTATATCAGGTTAAAAAATTATGGTGGATATATCAATGCTTTAAATGCGCAATTGAGCAGTGACGACCCTGCCCTGCATATAGCCGATGCGCAGGCTGTGTATAAAGGTATTGGCGAAGATGAAATACAGGCCAATGTTGCCGATCCTTTTGTAATAACCTTGGCCGCGGGAACAATCCGGCATCCGCTGTTGTGTAAATTACATCTGGCTGCCGATAATGGCTATACCATAACCCGTGATGTGATCATCTATATGGAAAACAACCGGATATTATTGGTAGACGACAGCCAGGACGAGACGGATAAAAACGGAAAGCGGATAGTGAATTATTACCGGGATGCGCTGAACGGCATAGATTATGTTGAATATGATGTGTGGAGCGTTAAGGACAAACAGAATCCCACCCGCTATGACATGATCCCTTATGGCGTGATTATCTGGTTCACCGGTTCTCAGAAAGCGACCTTTACTCCTAATGAAATGGCAAATTTCCGGTATTTGATGTACAGCGGTTGGAAGCTGTTGTTATGCGGGCAGAATATCGGCAAACAAATGGCAAACGGCGATGACGTGCAGCGCAGTTTTTTGAGAGACTGGATGCACGCCCGCTTATTGACCGATAATGTACCGGTTACCGGGGTCTTGAGGATTTCCGGACTGGCAGGCGATCCTATTTCCGATGAATTTCGCCCATATTTTTATGCCGCCGGGGGCGATGGCGCCGGCAACCAGGTTTCTCCCGGCGCGGTAGCGCCCGATTCCCTGGCGGAACCGTTTTTAACCTATACCGACCTGGAAATACCCGGCCAATGTGCAGCAACCCGGTACAACGGCAAGTATAAACTGGTTTATTATGCATTCAGCCTGGAAGCGGTTAACAATAAACACTCCGGTTATGATGTCAGGCGCAAGCTGCTGGAAAAAACTTTGGAATGGCTGCAGGGCAGCGTAAAGACCGCTGTTGAAGAAACTAATGCCCTGACCGGAAACATACCGGATATGTTTGAATTGGCCGTGAATTTCCCTAATCCGTTCAATTCAACAACCACAATTACATATACTTTGCCGGCAGCGGGCGTGGCCAGTCTGTACATATATAATGTATGCGGACAAAAAATAGCTACCCTGCATGAAGAGCGTCAGCCGGCAGGTTCTTATTGCCTCACCTGGAACGGTCTGGCGGAAACCGGTGTGCCGGCCACAAGCGGTATATATTTTTATACATTAACTGTGGGTAACCGGTGTGAAACAAAAAAGATGATTTTGTTGCGATAATTTATTATATTTATAAATCACGGGTGTCCATTCAGGCAGCTGCGGAGAAAAAATTTCCGGCCCTGTAATTAATAAATTGCCGGAAGAGTTAATATATATCAGGAAATAACATGAAAAAATTTGCAAGTGTATGGATTTTGTTGTTGTGCAGCGCGGCAGCCAGCTTGGCTATTGTGCCGCCGCGCACACAAGATGTGAAAATTCCGTCGTATATGTTGCGAAATATTAAAAGCAATCCCGCTTTTTATATGCCGGAAAAGGGATTAAAGAGTAAAATTATCCAGTTCAGGGAACAAAAACGAGCCGTACAGTCAAGCAAAAAAGCGGCTGCCCCTTATGAACCACCTTTTGTGCACGCTCACCTACCGGTTCTGTGCGTACAGTATTCGGATGTTGAACAGGAATGGAAGACAGAGACATTACAGAGTAAACTGTTTGGTAACTGGAAGACCGGCTCCATGCGTGATTATTACCACGAGGTGTCTTATGGTCAGTTTGATCTGACCGGCCAGGTGCATGGCTGGTTCCAGGTGTCGGGCAACAGCGAGTATTATTATGACGACAGCGGGCATACCGGTTTACTGCTGCGTGAATTGTTTCAAATATCGGACGACTCGGTCGATTATGGGCAGTATGATGACGATGGCCCGGACGGAATACCCAATTCCGGCGATGATGACGGTTATGTGGATGTGATGATTATCGTTCATTCCGGCGGCGGCGCGGAAGAGGGCGGCAGGGGCATCTGGTCGCATTCTTTTGTATATAGCGCCTATTTTGGCCAGGCTTATTCCACTCAAGATGTATCTGTGAATGGCGGTTTTATCAAGATCGACGAGTATACCATTCAACCGGCAATAGAAAAAGGCAAAATGGTCGAGATTGGGGTTTTTTGTCACGAGTTCGGGCACTCGCTTGGCCTGCCGGATTTGTATGACCGCGATGATGAAGAAGATGGCGAAACTTCGGAAGGGGTTGGTAACTGGTGCCTGATGGCCGGTGGCTCATGGGGCGGCGACGGCAATTCCGCCCAATATCCCAGCCATATGAGCGCCTGGTGCAAGGAAGTGTTGGGCTGGCTTGATCCCATAGTCGTGCAGCAAAATACTCTTGATGCTTTTTTCCCGGCAGTGGAAGACACCCCGGTAGTTTATAAATTGTGGACGAATGGTAATATTGAACCTTACCAGTATAATTCCGGAGGTAACCTGGGTTTAAGTGCGGATATCGGCAAGCAGTATTTCCTGGTTGAAAACCGTCGTCAAAAGGGTTTTGATCAAACCATTGAGGGTTCCGGTTTGTTGATTTGGCACGTGGATAATACAGTTGGTTATAATCAAAATGACGATGAGAATCACAAACTTGTTGACCTTGAGGAAGCTGACGGCCGGCGTGATCTTGATTATGGCCGTAATGGCGGCGACGATAAAGATCCATTCCCGGGCAGCACAGTGAATCGCTTTTTTAACCGTATTACCAATCCCAACAGTCTGGATTACCAGGATCGGGTTACCAAAATTGCCGTTAATAATATCAGCGATTCGGCAGATTCCATGTATGCGGACTTGTATAGTAACGCCCGTGACATTGGTTATGTGGAATATACCCTGAATGATGGCGGCGGCAATGGCAACGGCTATCTCGACCCCGGAGAATACGGACAGATTGCAATTACAGTAAATAACTTTGGCGCTGATTTGCATACAGTAACAGCGGTGTTGAGTACTGACGATCCGACTATCGCAATTACCGATTCCACAGCAATCTATTCCTTCATGGCTGAAGATGCTGAAACAACCACGGGCGCAGATGGTTTTGGTATTGAAGCTTTGCCGGATGCGCATTATCATCCTGTTAACTGCCGGTTACGTCTGGAAGACGAGCTGGGGGTAATAACTACTTTGAATGTTATAATTATGATGGAAAATATATATATTCTGGTGGTTGACGACAGTTGGAATGAGACAGATGAAAACAATATTCCGGTTATTACTTTTTATCAATCTGCCCTGGACGAGTTGAATATTACCTATTATGATACCTGGCGGGTTGCGCAAAAAGGTTCGCCGGATATCGACCAGTTAAACAAGTATGGCACGGTGGTATGGTTCACCGGTTCCCAGGCAAACACATTATCTGCCGCCGAACAAAATACCATTCAAACCTTTCTGCAGAGCGGCGGCGAACTGTTCCTGACCGGGCAAAACATTGGCGATGATCTGATCGGCTCCGGCAATGCCGCCAGCCGGCTGTTTTACGAAAATATTCTGCATGCGCGGCACATTGAAGATACCGCCACCAGCAGTCCGATCGTCATGGTTGCCGGTATTGACGGCGACCCGATCAGCAAAACCTTCCGGCCCTACTTTTTTATAACCGAAGGCAACGGCGCCAACAACAACACCTCAGCCAGCATAGTGGCGCCGGACACCCTGGCCAGTCCGCTATTAAACTACTTTGGCACCGGTCTGATGGATAAAGCCGCTGCTATCAAATACCGTGGAGATGATTACCGGCTGGTCTATTTTGCCTTTAGTTTTGAAGGCGTCAATGAATTTGGCACCAAGAATATTACCCGCAAGCAAATGATGGGTAATGTTATAAACTGGCTGCAAGGGACAGAAAACCCGGTGTCCGGAATTCGGGATGAAAACCTCCCGGTTGCCGGTCAATATGTATTATATCAGAATTATCCGAATCCTTTTAATCCACAGACCAGTATTGATTTTTACGTACCCAAAGCAACCCATGCCACAGTTAAAGTGTACGATATTATGGGGCGCGAACTGGTTACGCTGTTTGATAACGAGATCAAGGCCGGTAACCACCAGGTAGTTTGGCAAGGCCGCGATAGTATGGGTAATAATGTAGCTTCAGGAATTTATTTTTATCGTTTACAGGCCGGCGATTTCGGTCAAATACACAAAATGTTGCTAGTCCGGTAAAAGATTCTGTATAACTGACAGACAACAAAATAACAATCAAGTGCGGGAGAAATGATATGAACAGAAATTGGTTAATGCTTTTTTCATTATTGTTTGTAGTTATAACCCTGACGGGGCCGGTTATGGGCGCCAATACCGTAAAAACCGGTAACACCCCGGTTGCGCCTGTCATCGAAACAAATACTGACGACGTTCTTTATCTTCAAGGCCAGGTGATTGTCAAATTTAAAGACAATATCTCAAGTCGTGAGGTCTACCGGCAAGCGCAAGCAAACCAAACCGGTATTAAATCTATTGATAATAAAATACAGCAATGGCAGGTAACCCGCGTCTCACCGGTCTTTCCGAAACATATTGACAGGGTGAACCCGGGCAGCGCAAATTTGGCGCGGATTTTCAAGCTGCAATTTTCTACCGCCGAGGATGTTATGGCCGTGGTCAATGCTTTTGGCGCCGACCCCGCAGTAGAGTATGCGGAACCGGTTTATATCTCTAAAATCAATGCCACTCCCAATGACCCATCATTAAATAAACAAACCCACTGGAATATAATGAAAACCGCAGAAGCCTGGGATATCAGCAAGGGCAGTGCGAATGTTATTATTTCTATAATCGATACCGGAGTGGACTGGGATCACGATGACCTTGCAGCGCATATTAAGGAAAACCTGGGTGAAGATACCAACCATGACGGCAAGTTTACAACAGCTGATGTAAACAATATCGATGACGACGGCAACGGTTATATTGATGATTTCCGGGGCTGGGATTTTGTTGATAGTTATGAATACAGCAGCGACGATACCCGTCCTGCGCCTGGTGAAGACGGCGCCAACCCGGATAATGATCCGAATGATTTTAACGGGCATGGCACCCATTGCGCCGGGCTGGCTTCGGCGGTTACCGATAATGCTACCGGCGTCGCCGGTATGGGTTGGAGTTGTTCCATTTTACCGGTACGCTGCGGTTACCAGGGCCGGGATGGAAACGGTTATGTTATTGATGGGTATAATGGGGTTGTGTATGCCACAGATAACGGGGCAAATATAATCAGTATGAGCTGGGGCGGCAGCCGCTATAGCAGTTATGCCCAGGATATTATTAATTACGCCTGGGAGAATGGCGTTGTTCTAGTATCCGGTTCAGGTAATTCCGATCCCGGCGCTTATGGACCACACTATCCTGGTTCTTATGAAAATGTACTATGTGTTGCTGCAACCATCCATGATGTGGACAAAAAGGCATCGTTTTCAAATTATCATACCAGTGTTGATGTGTGCGCGCCGGGCACGCAAATTTACAGCACTTTGCCCAATAGCGCCTATGGGTACATGAGCGGCACCTCGATGTCTACCCCTATTGTAGCAGGACTGGCCGGCCTGGTCAAAGCGTTGCATCCCGGCTGGAGCAATGAACGGATTGTTACCCAGATTGTTGAAACGACGGATAATATCGATGAAAAAAACCCCACTTATGCCGGTTGGCTTGGATCGGGCCGGGTTAACGCTTACCGCGCCCTGACGGAAAATCCCGTCCAGTTTGTTGATTATGAGATCAATGATGCTGTAACCGGCAACGGCAACGGCGTGGTGGATAACGGCGAGACTGTGCAACTGATCATTACTTTGAACAGTATTGCCGAAGATATGGACAACGTTACCGTTACGGCCAGTTCATCCGATCCTAAAATTACTTTTACCAGCAATGCAGCGGTTTTCCCGGCCTTGCTGCAAGGTCAGGCGGTTGATAACAGCGCCTCGCCAATTGTGTTGACTGTCGATGCGAGCACGCCGATAGGCTATGAAGCGCTGATCAAGCTGGTAATAGCCGATAATAACGGTTATGCAAGCACCCGCTTTTTTAAAATGTTGATCCAGCCTTTATATATGAATCACGACATCAATAATGTGGACTTTACCATCACCAGCTTTGGCGCTTATGGTTATAATGATTATGCGGAATCGGATGGTTCAATCGGTACAGGGTTCCGGTATCCCAAAGAAAATTACAGCGCCTTGTTCCTGGGTTCGTTGTGGGTCGCATCCGGGCCGAACCAGGTATCCGACTGTTCGTATGGGAATGCTGCGTATGATAATTATGACTGGGTAACCAGCGAGGGCGGTAATATCAATATTGGCGGTAAAATCATTTCCGATCAGGATGGGAAAGCAATATTTAACGATTCCCGCGCCCAAAATCCGTTGGGTGTGGAAGTGACCCAAAACAGTTATGCCTGGTCCGGTTCTCCTGATGATGATTATGTTATCCTGGAATTTCAGGTCAAAAATACTACCGGTCAGATGTTGAATAATATTTATGTTGGTCTATATATGGATTGGGATGTTTCAAACGGCGATGATAATGTCGATTTTGCCGGCTGGGATACGGGTAAAAAACTGGGTTATATGAGTTCATCCGGCGCTGCTTATTATGGTATATCCATGTTGTATCCGCAGCCGGTGTCGTACCGGGCTATCGATCATAACCTGTATGTTTATAATAATGCCCTCACCGATGACCTGAAATATGATTTTATGAGTGAAGGATTTGTAGCAACCGCCAGCACTCAAAATGACGACTGGTCGCATGTGCTTTCCGCCGGGCCGTTTTCAATAGCGCCGGGCGGCAATGAAACAGTGACCTTTGCGGTGCTGGGCGGCGACAACCTGAACGATTTACGTAATAATGTGCAGGCTGCCGGCAACAAATACTTTGCCATGGCCCCGGCCGGAATTCGAATTTTACATACTCCGCTCAGAGATACTGAAAACACTGCAACTCCTTACCAGGTAGTTGCGGAAGTTATTGCCGAGAGCGCCCCGGTCAACCCGGATTCCGTCATGTTGTATTGGCAAATTGGCAATGAAGAGCGATTGTATTCATCGGAAATGACGCCGTTGGTCGGCGATATGTTCCAGGCTGAAATACCGGCGCAATCTGAAACGGCAATTCATTATTATTTTATGGCCTACGATCAGAACAATCGTCTGGCAAAATTACCGTACGAAGCGCCTTTTGCTGCTTATACTTTTTATGCCGGCGTCGATGTAGTCAAGCCGGAAATAAGCAACGTTACCCAGTTGCCCAACACCTTTAATATGACCGGGCCTTTTGTTGTAACTGCAAAGGTTACGGATAACATAGTTATTAACGACGACAAAGTTACTCTGGATTATTCAATAAACAATGGCGAAACGGTTTCCGTAGACATGAGCCGCGATATTGGCACCGATATATTCCGCGGCACGATCAGTTTGGACGCCCCGTTACACAGCGGCGACCGGGTCAAATATACCGTCCGGGCTTTCGACTATGCCTCAAATCCGAATTCATTGGCATCGGATAATTATGAATTTAAAATTGTTACCTCGCTGCTGGTAGACGATTTTGAAGGAGCGAATTCAAAATGGGATCTGGATGCCGGCTGGGGCCCGAATTTTTACGCTTATAGTGGAAACAACTCTATGACGGACAGCCCGGATGGCTATTATAGTCCGGACAGTGTGAGTTCCCTGACCCTGCTGGATTCGTATGATCTTTCCGGCAAGAATAATGCTGCGGTCTCTTTTTATTATATCCATTCGCTCAGCAGCGGCGATTCCGTCTTTTTTGAAGTCACCGGCGACGGGGCAACCTGGAAAAAAATGCTGACTTTTAGCGGCGAATCCGGGTATGACTGGAGTCGACAAATTATATCGCTGGATGATTATACCGGCGCAATAGGCGAACAGGTACGCTTCCGCTTCCGGCTGGCCAGCAATGAGGACAGCAATGTAGCAGACGGTATATATATCGACGATGTGTATATTTTTGCCGATACGGTGCTGACGGGCGTGGAAAATGAGACCGGCAGTGCATTGCCAAAAGAATACAGCCTGGCGCAGAATTACCCGAATCCGTTTAACCCGGTTACCACCATCCATTATGAATTACCGGAAGACGGCAAGGTTAGCCTTGAGATATACAGTATTCTCGGTGAGCGCATTGCCACGCTGGTCAATCGCGAACATCGCGCCGGCCGGTATGAAGTGCTGTGGAACGGACGCAATGATAGCGGCGCCCAGGTTTCCAGCGGCGTTTATTTCTACAAATTAAAAACCAGGTCTTTTACCGATGTGAAAAAAATGATCCTGATTAAATAAGGAAATATGTCCTGAGCATAAATGAGGAAACCAGGCAGTAAAATCATTTATTTTTTTCTGCTGATTCTGTGGATACCCAGCGACGCCATGTGTCGTTGGGTTTCCCGTTTAATGGCGTCCACAGAGCAGGAGATTACCTGTACTGTCAGCGCGGTCGATGAAAGCCGGCTGGTCGTTAATGTGGCCTGTGCAGGTTTTGCCGTGGAGCAGGATTCGTTGTTTCCCGCTTTCAGTACAATTTGCATCCCCGGCTGCGAGGTATCAGTCGATCCCCAATGTCCGCAATTGCCGGTAATTAACCGCCTGCTGGTGATCCCGGATGGCCGGGAACTGGTTATCGACCATATCGATGTCACGGAGCAGAATTATTCCGGGGCTGAAGCAATGATGACCGGAACTGTTAAACCAGCGCCGGTTTATACCAGGGTGGGGGAAGCCCCCCAATCGCTTGTCGCTGAAACCGGGAGGGTATATCAAACCAACCAATTTTACCCTGCAGAAACGGTTCGCATTTATCCCGGTGGAATTATGCGGGGGCGCAGAATAGCCCGCCTGCAGATCATGCCCGTACACTATAACCCGGTAAGCGGCGACATTCGCTTTATTACCCGGCTGGAGTGCCGCCTGCGGTTAACCGACCCGGCAATAGCTCAGCCGCGCGCCGCCAAACCGGCATCGACTGGTCCGCTTTTTAACCGGTTGTTGAACGAAACCGGCAATACAATACAGTCTTTACCGGGTGATCTTGAGCTCTGGACTCCTCCCGGTTATTTGCTCATTACCCCGGATGCGTTTGCAGAACAAGCGGCGCTGCTGGCGGAGTGGAAGACGCAAAAAGGATATAAAGTTACTATTGCCACGCTCAGTCACACCGGCGGCAGCGCCGGTGCCATTCGCAATTACATTCGCCAGGCTTACACTACCTGGCCAACTCCGCCTGATTTTGTGCTGCTGGCCGGCGATATCACCCACATACCGGCTTTTAACGGGCAATTTTCTTTAAATCCGCATGTCCCTCATATTACAGACCTCTATTATGCGACAATGGATGGCGATGACGATATATTCCCGGATATACTGGTCGGGCGGCTGCCGGCTGCCGATACCACGCAATTGCGGAGCATGATCGACAAGATAATAGCTTATGAAGAATTAATCGCACCTGATCGCTCCTGGCTTGACCACGCCACATTTATTGCCACCAGGGATAAAAATTTCCACGAATTTGTGGAAAAGGGACACCGTAATTCCATAAATCGCTATTGCACTCCTATTGCTGTCGCCGGCGATTCGATATGGACTTTTAACAATGATGATCGCCAGCAATTGAACGATGCCGTTGACCGCGGCTCCGCTATGGTCGTTTATTCCGGTCACGGCTCGGAAACCTATTGGAGCGACCTGGATGATTACAGCCTGGTGGAACTTTATTATTTGCAAAATACAGGGCGTTATCCGCTAACACTGAGCTTTGGCTGCAATGCCGGGGATTTTGCCTATAAAATTCAGGGCGGTATGGAATGTTTGGGAGAAAGTTTTCTGAGCTATGAACAGCGCGGCGCGGTGTTGTTTTGGGGCGCATCGGCGGTGTCGTTCTGGCACCAGGATTATTATTTGCAGGAGCAATTCTTTCAAGCCGCGTTTGATAAACAGTATGAGAGTTTTGGCCAGGCGGCAATTGACGCCCTGTTACAACTTTATAGCCGCGGCTATCCATACTCTGATTTTTATATGGAAGTCTATAATATTCTCGGCGATCCTTCGTTACCGCTCTGGCGCGGCGCGCCGGAGATATTGGAGGTTGCGCATCCCGAAACCCTGGCGGCGGGCGCGGAGCGCCTGGAAGTGCAAGTGACGGATGAACATGGCCCGGTTGACGGCGCGGTAACGGCATTATCGCAAAACAATGTGTTGATCGGCGCGGCGATGACGCACAATGGCCATGCAGTAGTTGCGCTGGAGCAGCCACTTTCCACAGACAACGCCTTGTTGACGGTGAGTAAAAACCGGCATTTACTTTACCGGTATAATTTTACCGTGCCTGAACCACCGCGGGTCACCTTTACTCCGGATACGTTAACTGCGAATGTTCAACAATTACTGCATATCGATGTGGCTGATAACAGCGGCGCGCCACTGGCAAATTACCTGATCTCTATTCATGGCATCGGCCTGGATTCGTCAATCCAAGCTGTTACCGACGCTGATGGCGCGGCGGATATTGAAATAAACTGTCCTTATGGGCAGCCGCTTTATATTTATGGTAGTAAACCGGCCGACCCGGCGCCCGATTACACCGGGCGGCTGCCGGTACGGAGCGCTCTCGATTTTTCGGCAATAACAATTGTGGCTGCCGCACCGTTCATTGGGCTGGATTCTTCCCTGGCGCCGGGCGTTCCCGGAGAAATTTCTGTTGCCGCCTTCCCGGAGCCGGAAAGAATCTTTGTGAGTGGCTGCGGACTCGATACGGTTTTTATCGGCTACACGTTTACAATTGTTCCAAAACAAGCTGGAAAAATAACGTTCAGTCTGGGTACAACAGGATATACTCTTTATCAAACCGATATTACCGTAGGCAACGCTGCCGCCGGTTTGTCCGGCATTGTTTACCGCCAAACAGACAGCCTGACCATCGCGGAAACTTTTGTTTACCTGCGCCATGTTTTATCGGGACAGGAATATTCGGCAACCAGCGATAAAAACGGCGTTTTCGGTTTTACCGAGATGATCGCCGGTTATTATTTTATATATGTATACCGGCAGGGATACAGCGCCTATGCCGATAGTATGTGGCTCGCCGCCGGGCAAAACGAACTACCGCTTTACCTGCAACCGGCTCAATCGAAAATGATCGGCGGCTCTGTCCTTTTGAGCGATATGAATGACCATACCGGCACGGTTGTCGGCATACGCGGACAGGGTCTTGCCGATACCACGTCCGGCAGCGGTGAGTTTTTATTGTCCGGGGTTATTGCGGATACGGTGATACTGGCCGTCCGCCATGACGGTTACGTTCCGCAAAAACGGCAGCTTGTGTTAAACGACGGCGATTATTTCGGGGATTGTAATTTTATTCTAGTACCGGGAACTAGTGTGGTAGATGAATCTTTCGAGACGGATGCCGGAGATTTTACCGGCAGCGGGTTATGGCAATGGGGCGTACCGGAGCCGGGCCTGTATTATCATGCGCCGGATCAAGCCCATTCCGGCCGTCGTGTTTGGGGCACGGTTTTAAAGGGTGATTATACGCCGTTTGCAGATTATAAACTGGACAGCCCGGAGATCAGTTTAGCGGGATTTGTAGCGCCGTTTCTGCAATTCTATCACTATTATTGTATGGATTATTTGAATACCTGTTATGACGGCGGCAATGTGCAGCTTTCCGATGATGGCGGGGTTTTGTGGCTGGTTATCCATCCCCTGGAGGGTTATACCTGCGATTCATTATCCGCCGAAAATTTAGCGCTGGCAGGGCAGCCGGGGTTCAGCGGCTGCATCAGCGTCTGGCAGAAAGTACAGTTTGACTTGACTCCATGGGCCGATAAAAAAATCCGGCTGCGTTTTCATTTCGGCAGCACGGGACAAGCCGAGGACGCCGGCTGGTATATTGACGATTTTTTTGTATTTGATAAAACCACAGTGAACATTGCCGACCAGCATGACGAAAAGCCGTCCCGTTTTGATTTTTGGCAAAATTATCCGAATCCATTCAATGCGGAAACGGTCATCGGCTATGAACTGCCGGAAAACAGTTTCGTTGAAATGACGGTCTATAATATGCTGGGGCAAAAAGTGAAAACGCTGGTAGCGGAGCCGCAGCAGCCCGGCAGATACCGGGCCCGCTGGCAGGGCACGGATGAGCAGGGCCGTCCGGTCAGCGCCGGAATATACCTGGTGCAGTTCAGGGCCGGTACATATTCCGGTATAAAAAAAATCACCTTGCTTCGGTAAAAAGTGGTATATAATTAAAGTATTTATTATATTAGAATAAATGACAATCCCTGCCTGCAAAGTGACCGGTTATTGCATTGGAGTAGTGAGTGGCGAAAGCAAAGAAAAGACCAGTAAAAGCTGTTATCAATAAAGAACCTCACCCGGACCGAAATACCCCCCTGTTTGCACAACCCGGTATTCATTTTTTAATTATTGGATTATTTTTTTTATCCGGTATCAGCGGGCTGGCCTATCAAATTGTCTGGATTCGGATTCTAAAACTGATTTTCGGGGTAACTGCGTTTGCCGCCAGCACAGTGGTGTCGTCATATATGGCCGGTTTATCGCTGGGCAGTTATTACTTTGGCCGCCTGGTTGATAAAAGTCAGAACAAGTTGAGGTTGTATGCGTTGCTGGAAATCGGCATTGGCATTTACGCTGTGTTTACGCCGCTGATCTTTAAAGGCGCCGACCATTTATATACATTGATCTATAGCCAGTTTCATCCGCAATTTTATGTGTTCGCCCTGATCCGCTTTTTGCTGGCGTTTATAATTATTCTGATCCCCACTGTGTTAATGGGCGGCACTTTGCCGGTGCTGATCCGTTATTTTGTCGGCGGCCGGCAGCAAACGGGTAAAATTTCCGGTTATCTTTATTCATTTAATACCCTGGGCGCGGTTCTTGGCGCTTTCGGCACGGGGTTTTTCCTGGTCAGGATGTTTGGCATTGTTCAGACGATTTATCTGGCCGCAGCTATAAATATAGCTATTGGCCTGACCGCGTACCTTATATCGCTTGGTAAAAAGAATACTGCTGCTGAGCCGGTTGCAGAACAGGACGGCGCCATTAAGCAACCTGAGAATTCCGCCGCGCAGCGTCGTTATCGGCTGATCCTGTGGGGATTTGCCCTGTCCGGGCTGGCTTCGCTGGCTTATGAACTGTTATGGACGCGCTCACTGCTTTATTTTCTTGGTCTGACCACTTATACTTTTACGACTATTTTGACCACGTTTTTGATCGGCATCGCTGCCGGCAGTTATATCTTTTCGCATATTGTTCCCAAAATCAAAGATCATCTGACCTGGTTTGCAGTGATAGAAATTCTTATCGGCCTGACCGCCCTGGCGGTGCTACCGCTCATCGCCCGGTTCTATGCAATCAGCGATACGCTGCGGCAGGCGCTGGGTTACCATAACTGGTGGATGAATACCGGGGTAAAATTCCTGTTGTCTTTTCTGGTCATGTTACTGCCCACGTTGCTTATGGGCGCGACATTTCCACTGGCGGTGCAATGCTATCACCGCGATATAAAAGGACTGGGCCGTCAGGTGGGCGAGGTCTACGCCGCCAATACGGTTGGCTCGATTGTCGGGTCATTTTTAGCCGGTTTTGTCCTTTTACCGGTATTCGGCATTCGACTCAGTATAGCGCTGGTCGTTTTGGTCAATTTAGGTATTGGCGTCGGACTGCTATTGTTGCACCCAGATGCGGGCCGCAAGCGCCGGAGCTATCCGTTAGTCCTGGCCGGAATTGCCCTGGTCATACTGGCTTTTACCATTAACCGCAAGCCGGTGGTGCTGGCCAGCGTCGAGTTTACCGGGCCGTCCAAACGTTATGACCTGTTGTATTATAAAGAGGGCATAGATGCTTCCATTGCGGTTTTGCAGGATAAAATTACCAATGAGCGCGAGTTGAACATTAACGGCGAGTCGACCGCTTTTACGATCTACCAGGATATGCAGGTTCACAAACTGCTGGGGCATTTGCCTTTGTTGATCCATCCCGATCCCAAAACCACCCTGATCGTTGGATTTGGTTTCGGCAGCACCTCGTGGGCTTCCATGCTCTACCCGGATATGCAGACCGATTGTGTGGAACTGGTTAAAGACGAAATAGAAACCGCCGGGTATTTCGAAAAGCAGAACCACAACGTGCTGCAAAATCCGCGATTTAATCTCATCATTGGCGACGGGCGGGAATTTATCAAAGGCACTAATAAGCGTTATGATATGATCTCTTTTAACGCCATCCATCCCAAGATCAGCCCGAACCTGTACACCCTGGACTTTTACCGTATGTGTAAAAATGTACTTTCGGAGGATGGAATTATCATCGCCTGGCTGCCGCCTAATGCCATAACCGAACTGGAATACCAGTCCCTGATCAAAACTTTTCAACTGGTCTTTCCGCACAGTTCGTTGTGGTATGTTAATCCATCGCACATGCTGTTAATGGCCACGCCGCAGCCATTTAAAATCGATTTAGCGATACTTTTGGAACGCATCAACCGACAAGAGATCAGGAACGATCTTGCCGAAGTGAATCTTGATGATCCTTACGAACTACTGAGCTGCTTTATTATGGCTGAAGACGACCTGCAGCGTTATGGCGTTTCTGCGCCGGTAAATTCCGATGACCTGCCCTATATAGAATTTTCACGGGAATTGAGTGTATCAGTCAATACGGACGTAATGACCAGTTTGGGAAACCTGAAGAAATCGGTTTGGCCGTATTTATATAATGTGGTGGACAGTTCGCAGGTGCAGGTGAACCTGGAGCGGATGGATGCTGCCAAATCACTGGTTGCCAAAGGTCAGGTTATGGCCTGGTTGGGCCGTTACCATGAGGCGCGCAGTTATTACCGTAAAGCATTGGACAAGAGTCCGGGAAACCGCAACGCTTTGTACCTGGACGGATTAAATGACCGCCGTAAAACCGAATTGCAGGCGTTGTTGAAATTGAATCCCCGCAATGCCCGGGCGTACCAGGCGCAGGGTGAGATATATCTGGAAGAAAACCGGCTGGATGCGGCGTTTAATATGTTTGTTCGGGCGGTACAACTCGACCCGAAATACCCCCAGGCGCGTCATCATAAAGGTTTATGTTTTTATTTGCAAAACCGCCCGGACCTGGCTTTGCCGGAATTACAGGCGGCAATAAAGCTCGACCCTGATTACGGCGCGGCATATTTTTATAGCGGTTTGTGTTACTGGAAGATGGGCAACCTTGATCAGGCTTTGCGCCATTTCCAGGCGGCCGCCGAAAAGGATATTGATTTTGCAATGGCTCATTATTACCTGGCCCTGGCTTATGAACGCAAAGGACAACTCGATAAAGCCCGCCTGGAATTGGATCGGACGCTGTTGATCGACCCGGAATTCCGCGACGCCCGGATAAAACGCGATGCTCTTTTACATTAAAATGAACCGCACAACCGGTTTTGAGTATAATAGATATAATGACAATAACAGGTGAATGATTTTGAACAAGTATGTAATTATAGTTTTATTGCTGCTTACAAGCGCGGGGTTGTATGCTGTGGAAGGGATAAACAAGCTGGATCCGCAGCTTGGGCTACTGGTTACCTACCCGCAGCGCCTGGATTTTTTGCAGCCGGATAATTCATTGCAGAAAACCGCCCGGGGCGCGCAAGTCAGGGCGATTGTTACTTTTCAGGGCGATGTTCATGAACTGCAAGCGTATGGTGTGAAAATTGAATGTATATATAAAAATTTGGCCGTTGTCACTATCCCGGTTGCCGGGCTTGATAAAGTGGCCGGTTTACCACAGGTTATACGCATTACCGCATCACGGCCCGATTATGCTTGTCTGGATGTGAGCGCCGCCAGAATCGGCGCAGTTAAAGTGCGGGAACAATTCGGCTACACAGGCAAGGGGGTTTTGATAGGGATCATTGATTCGGGAATTGACTGGGAGAATGAAGATTTTATTGACGCCGCCGGTAAAACCCGTATTAAATACTTGCTGGATATGAGCGATCCCGGCAATGTTTACGGCGGCACTATGTATACTGAAGATGATATCAATAACGCCCTGAACGGCAACGGCTTTGTTTACGAGCGGGATTATTCCGGGCATGGCACGCATGTCGCCGGAATAGCCGCCGGCGACGGCAGCGCCGACGGCACGTTTGGCGCTTATGCCGGGGTTGCCCCTGAAGCCGGTCTGATCATTATTAAAGCTACCCGCGATGAGATGAGCCAAGAGTTCCAGACTGCCGACCAGATCATTGCATTAAAGATCGTCGACAGTCTGGCAACAGTTTTGAATATGCCCTGCGTTATCAATATGAGTTTTGGCGGCCACAGCGGCGCCCATAACGGCACCTCGGATGTGGAGCTTGCCATCGACCAGGTGGTTGGCCCCGGCAAGTCCGGTAAAGCGGTAGTAACGGTTGCCGGTAATGACGGCGGCAACAATATACACGCCCGGGCGCAATTCAGCAACGGGATTACCTATAAGGACGTTACTTTTACTATAAATGAATATATGCCAAAACCGGGCGCCGGCAACGACCGGGTGTTGTTTAATATCTGGTATCAAAGCAACCAAAAAGTCGGCATCACCATCACAACGCCGTCGGGAAAAAGAATTGGCCCGGTTATGCAGGGTGAAGTAACGGAAGAAAATACGGATGAGGGGACAGTTTATGTGTGGAATGGATTTTATGAAGCGGTCGGCGGCTACCTGCCCGGTTATAATAAAGAGATCGGCAATTATGAAATATATGTGGATATCAATGATGCTAACGCACTCAAGCCTCCGGTAGCCGGCACATGGAAGATGAAATTTTCCGGCCAAGCCGGGGACGTGGACGCCTGGATTACCGGGGTTACCAATGCCAGTATGAAGGCGGCTTTTGTGGAGGGGAATGTTAATGACGGGAAAATATCCATACCCGGAACTGCACGTAACGTCATAACCGTTGGCGCATACACCAGTAAAAAATCCTGGGTAGATCTGGATGGTAATCATTTAACTTTTGATCCTTTTGGGCAGATAGCAATTGGCACATTGGCCAGTTTTACCAGCTTTGGCCCAACGCTGGATAAACGCATAAAACCGGAAATTGTTGCCCCCGGAGAGATCATTGCCAGCAGTTATTCGCAGTATGCCCCGCCGGGAAGCAGCGCCAGTATTTTTTCGGAAACAACCTCGGGATTGCCCAATGCCCTGATTTTGGAAGGTGGACGCGAAGCCCTGTCCAGTGGCACCAGTATGGCTGCGCCTCATGTGTCCGGCGCGGTTGCGCTGATTTTTGAAAAATATCCTGATATCACGGCCATCCAGGTTCGCGATATGTTAACCAATTCAGCCGATACGGAATACCCGGTAGAAAAAATACCCAACGGCGAGTGGGGATGGGGAAAACTGGATATTTTTTCCGCGTTACAGCACACCCCGGGCGAAGAACTGCCGGTCAATTTTAAATTATTCAACATCTGGCCCAACCCGTTTGTTGAAAGCGCCGAAATAAAATTTATGCTTCCTGTTAAAACATCCACTCACCATGTTGAAATTAAAATTTATAATGTTCTGGGCCAACTGGTGCGGAACCTGATGAATGAAAACAAGGTTGGCGGGCAGGATTATTTAATAAAATGGGATGGCCGCGATGATGCCGGTTATTCTCTGGCCTGCGGTATTTATTTTGTCGAGTTCAGGTCTGGTATATATCATAAAATAAATAAAATTACATACCTTGGTTCACAATTATAACCGGTAATTTAAGGAGGTATTTATGAGTACATTGTTTGAAGATATTAAAAACGGCATTCGTGACGGTATTGAATTGGTTGTGGATAAAACCGAAGAGTATGGCAAGATCGGCAAACTTAAAGTCGATATTATGGGCATCCAGCGCAATATTGAAAAATTGTTTGCAGAACTGGGCGGGCAGACGTTTGAGTTGCTCAGTAAAGACGACAAGGCCGACGTTGGCAACGATGCCCAGGTGAAGAAAATGATTGCGGATTTACAAGCCCAGGAAGTAAAACTAGACAGCAAGAAAAATGAGATTATACAGGTCAGGGAACAAAAAGAGGCGGAACGCCGGGAGCGGGAACAAAACCGTAAACAACCGGAACCGCGTGCGGCATCGGAACAAAAGCAAACCGGCAAATCCAGTGTCAGATCCGGAGCGAATAGCGACGATATCGAGGACGCCAACATTATCGAGGATAAATAAAGTAACTCTGATGTTTATAATACCTGATTTGTGGTAAATAATAACCGGAGGGGACTATGGACCAGGTTAAGGAACCGGCGCGAGAGGCTTTTCTTTATCACCTGTGGGAAAGCAAGAATTTTGAGAACCGGGAACTGTATACAGTTGATGGTAGAAAAATTGAAATCCGCAGTAAGGGGGTGCGTAATTACGACTCCGGCCCGGATTTTCTGGATGCTTTGATCTTTATCGAAAACCGCTTGCTGCGCGGCAATATCGAGGTTCACCCGGTAGCCGGCGACTGGTATGCGCATCGCCATCACACCGATCCACGTTATAATAATGTTGTTTTGCATGTTGTTACCATGAATTGCCCGGCTTCTTTTAAAACCATTAACCAGGCGGGGCAAATTATTCCTACCATAAATCTCGATTCGTTCCTGGAAAAGAAATCGGAAGATCTTGAAAGCGAAGAAACCATCCCGGAAACGGCGCAGCGAGGAGAAGGCTGCGGATTAAAAAAACAGCCCGAACCTGTAATTAAAAGAACTCTTGAACAGGCCGGGGACAAACGGTTTATGATGCGGGTTCAACAGTTTCGAGAAGCGCGGCAAAGTGAGAACTGGGAGCAGTTATTTTATCAAGCACTCCTGGAAGCCCTGGGTTATGTCAAAAACCAGGTGCCGTTCCGCAACCTGGCAAAAAATATACCGGTCGAGAATTTGTGGAGTTTGCTATGGAATGATTCGGACGAACTGGCGCTGTATAAATGTGAGGCCTTTATGTTTGGCGCCGCCGGGCTGCTGCCGTCGCAGCAAAACAACCCGGTAGCGCTGGATAGCAAATCTCAGGACTATGTAGATCGTCTGGAACGCTGCTGGCAGGATTTCCCCCTGCGACCAAAAATCACTATTATGAAAGCCGAGGAATGGCAGTTCTTCCGGCTGCGACCGCAGAATTTTCCAACCCGTAGAATAGCTGCGGCGGCCAGACTGGTCATGCAATTCCTGGACGAGGGTTTTATCCAAACGCTGGTCAAAGTGCTTTCATTATGGTCTGGTAAAAAACTGGTGCGGATAAAAGAGTGTGAGAAAGTGTTTCGTGTTGCCGCAGGAGGATTTTGGGAGGATCATTATTGCTTTGAAAATACCGAGTTGCCGGCAGGGCGTTCTTCACAACTTATCGGCAATGACCGGGCAGCGGATATTGTGGTCAATGTAGTTTTACCTTGCATTTATGCCTATTCAACCGAGGCGGATGATTTAAGGTTGGGCAACGAGATTTTGGAATTGTATAATCAATACCCGGCCGGTGCTGATAATGAAATAACGCGAGCCGTATCAGCGTGGTTGTGCAAGCCCGGCGGCATTACCGAAACTTGTGCCGGCGGAGTGCGGCAGCAACAGGGAATGATCTACTTGTATAAATTTTTATGCCGTGAAGGACAATGTATGCGCTGCCTGGATGCCGATGCTTTCGCCGGAAATTGAGCAATGCAATAAAGCGTGTTGAAATTTGGACGCTTTTTATTGACTTTTAAGCATTTTTTTATTATACTATCCAGTTTAAGAATGTTGTGTTAAATAAAAAATGCAGAACAACAGCAGGTATTGGTTCGTAAACATGAGGTGCTTGTTACGATAGTTGCCGATACAATTATAGTAAAACCAGGCACCCTGTATCTCGTCAGCACACCGATAGGAAATTTACAGGATATCACTTTGCGGGCGTTAAAAGTTCTGGCCCAGGTTGATATCATCGCCGCCGAAGATACCCGGACAAGTTTAAAATTGTTGAATCATTATACGATCAAGGTTCCCTTGACCAGTTATCATGATTTTAATAAGGAAAAAGTTACCCCGGCATTAATAAAAAGACTTGAATCTGCTGAATCTATAGCAATAATCAGTGATGCAGGAACACCGGGAGTATCGGACCCGGCATTTTACCTGGTAAGAGAAGCGATAAGGCGAGGAATAAATGTTGAGTCAATCCCCGGCGCCACCGCTTTTGTTACGGCATTAACCAGTTCCGGCCTGGCAACAGACAGGTTTGTATTTGAAGGATTTATACCGGTAAAAAAGGGCCGGCAAAAACGGCTCGAAGAATTGCGGCTCGAACCGCGAACGATCATTATCTACGAGTCGCCCAACCGGGTAGTAAAAACATTGCAGGATATATATGCTGTGCTGGGTAATCGTCAGGTGGTATTGGCCCGGGAACTGACAAAAATATTTGAACAGTTTGTACGGAGTTCTCTGGAAGAACTTTTAAAAACTGTTGAAACATTAACCCTGAAAGGTGAATTTGTCATTTTAGTGGAAGGATGCAGCCGGGAAATCCAGCGGGAAATAAAGAAAAAAGAAAAGGTGAAAAAATGAAATATGTTCTTTTACCGAATTCAGTTAAAGAAGGATTCAGAACATTATTAAAGCCGGTTATTAATATATTTGTGCGAAAAAAAATCAGTCCGAATGTATTTACAACCCTGTCGATATTCATTTGTTTGTTTTCTGCGTATGAATTCGGCAAAGGCTCGTATCGGCTGGGCGCGTTATTGTTTTTACTGGGCGGACTGTGTGATATGTTCGACGGCGCCGTAGCCCGCTCTTCAAACCGGGTAACCAAGTTCGGCGCTTTATATGATTCTACTATGGATCGTTACGCTGAATTTATAGTCTTTTTTGGCATGGGCGTTTATTTCATTAAAAGATTTTTAGCCGGTTACGAGTTTGGTTTTTTTGTCGCCATGACTGTTTTTGTGGCAATTTTCGGTTCATTAATGGTCAGTTATGTGCGGGCCAGGGCAGAAGGACTGGGATTTGAGTGCAAGGTGGGTTTGTTACAACGTCCGGAACGTGTTATACTAATATGCCTGGGCGCTTTTATATCCGAGGTTACCTTAATTTTGGCAATATTTATTATTGCAATTATGGCAAATTTGACCGCCATTCAACGCCTTTTTTATATCTGGCAACTTGAAAATCCTTCCAAATTTAAAACCGAGGACGCTAAAGTTAAAGAAGAGGAATTTGCTCTGAAAAATGTAAAATAAGAATGAATTATTTGTTTAACGGCGCAGGCAAGTTACCGAATTCCCGGTACTCATCATAAGCATTATCAGGCAAGTAACATAATTCGTATATGACCTGTTTTATTGGGCATAAAATTGTTTAATAATAGTAGAGGATAAAGCATGCAGCGGTCTATGTTAAAATCTAAAATTCACCGCGCACGAATTACAGACGTAAATTTGAACTATGAAGGCAGTATTGTTATCGATCCGGTTTTAATGGAAGCGGCAGATTTGTTGACCTATGAAAAAGTTCATGTTTTAAATATTAATAACGGCACCAGGGCTGAAACGTATGTAATTAAAGGCGCACGTAACAGCGGAGAAATCGGCATCAGAGGGGCTCTGGCCCGCTGGGCGCAGCCGGGTGATTTGATCATCATTGTTGCCTATGCGATGGTGGATGAAAAAGAATTGCCAAATTTTGTACCAAAAATTATTCTTGTTAATGAAAATAACCAAATTACGGAAACTATTTAATAAACTAACCGTAATTGATTTATTAATAGCGATACCATGAAAGGAGTTACACAGTGATTGAAAAAGGTGTAGAAATCAAACAACCTAAAGGAAAACTGGGAATTTTACTTCCGGGTTTAGGTGCGGTAGCCACAACTTTAATAGCTGGTGTCTACCTGATTCGTAAAGGGGAAGCAAAACCGATTGGTTCTTTAACGCAAATCGGGACGATCCGGCTTGGTAAACGTACTGATAATCGTGTTCCTTTGATTAAGGATTTTGTACAATTAGCTGATATAAACGATATCGTGTTTGGCGGCTGGGATATTTTCCCGGACAATGCTTATGAATCTGCTCTTAATGCCGGTGTGTTGAAAAAAGAAGATATTGACAAGGTAAAAAAGGAATTAGAAGCGATCAAGCCGATGAAGGCTGTTTTTGATCCTCAGTATGTAAAAAGACTGGACGGCCCGAATAAAAAAACCGGTAAAAACAAGATGGAACTGGCCGAGCAATTGATGGATGATATGAAAAGCTTTAAAGAAAAGAACAAGCTGGATCGTATCGTCATCGTTTGGACCGGCAGCACCGAAACTTACCTTGAATATGACCATGTATGGGACACCATCGAATCGTTTGAAAAAGGGATGCGCGAAAATCATCCGGCAATCTCTTCCAGTATGCTCTATGCCTATGCTGCTTTGAAAATGGGAATTCCCTATGTCAATGGCGCGCCGCACATGAGCCATGATATGCCGGCTCTGGACAGCCTGGCGAAAACCATGAAAGTACCGATTGCCGGTAAAGATTTTAAAACCGGTCAAACCTTTATGAAAACGCTGTTGGCTCCCGGCTTTAAAGCCAGAATGCTTGGCGTACGCGGCTGGTTCTCCACCAACATCCTCGGCAATCGCGATGGCGAAGTTCTCGATGAACCGTTGTCTTTCCGTTCCAAGGAAATCACCAAATCTTCCGCCCTGGATTACATCTTCCAGCCGGATAAATACCCGGATTTGTACAAGGATTTGTATCACAAAGTGCGTATTAACTATTATCCGCCACTGGGCGATAACAAAGAAGGATGGGATAATATTGATATATTCGGTTGGTTAGATTATCCCATGCAGATCAAGGTGAACTTTTTGTGCCGCGACAGTATCCTGGCTGCTCCGGTGGTATTGGACCTGGCTTTATTCATCGACCTGGCGCAGCGCGCCGGTATGTATGGCATTCAGGAATGGTTGTCATTCTACCTCAAGAGTCCAATGGTTGCTCCGGGTTTATATCCCGAACATGATTTGTTCATTCAGTTGATGAAACTGAAAAACACACTTCGATATTTAAAAGGTGAAGACTTGATAACCCATTTAGGCCTGGATTATTACGATTGACCTGTTTGGTGGTAATACATAAATAACGGTTTACACGAGTACTAAATAATTCAGGTATTATTGACACCTTCACCATTAAAAACAATATTAAAAACCTCTTTGCCTGCGGTTATCGATCTTTCGTCGCAAACAATAATGTGGACGATTGAAGCGATCTTTATCGGTAAATTAAGCGGCGCCGCACTGGCCGGGCATAGTATGGCCATTCAGGTCATTCTTGTTTTCTTTGCTGTGCTGCTTACTTTTGTGGTCGGTTCCAGTCTGATCATTAACCGGCATCTTGGGGCGCGGGATCGTTACCAGGCAAATCATATTTTTGGACAGGCCATGATTATGACGGTAATCATGGCCGTCGCTTTTTCGTTGATCTGGTATTTCGGGGCAATTCATTTATTCAAGTTTATCAAAGAGAACGGTGTTGCTTCGGCGCAGGACGCGGGTATTACCTATCTGCGCACCGTGGCGGTATTTGCGCCGTTGCTGATAACCAATTTTGTTGCCCTGGGTATAATTCGCGCGGTTGGCGATACGCGTTATTCTATGATTATCAATATATCAATCAATACGCTAAACCTGGTCATGTCGCCAATATTGATATTTGGCTTGTTCGGCATGCCCCGGCTGGAAGTTAAAGGCGCCGCGCTGGCGGTTGGCATTGCCCATAGTATGGGGTTCTTTGTTACCTTAATTTTATTACGCAGCCGGAAATTACAGCTTTTTCTGCCTTTTAAGGAATTGGTCAAACCCAAATTATCGAGTTTTAAAGAGCTATTCAAAGTAGGTATTCCCACCACAGTCGAGCAATTGACCTGGGCATTAGGACAACTGGTAGTGACAGGTTACGCCGGCAGCATTTATGTTACTGTGCTGACCACTCATGCCGTATTTGTGCGAATACAATCAATTTTGTCTATGGTTTATTTTGGATTTGGCCTTGCCGCCATGAGCACAATGGGGCAAAACCTGGGAGCTGCGCAAAACCAGTTAGCTGAAAAAATGGCAAAAACCGCCCATAAGGTTATGGCTGTTTTTGTGTTTTTAATTGTTTTTTTTATGATATTTTTCTCCAAAGCGATTATCCATGTTTTTACTACAGATCCGGCCACAGTAGCGCTGGGAGAAAAAGCGATCATTATTTTTGCATTAGCACAAATTCCCAAAGCGCTGAGCAATGTTTTGGCCGGCAATATGCGGGGAGTGGGTGATTTAAAATGGTTAATGTGGACAACAATCATTTTTGTGTTAATTTTTGAAATTGGCGTTAATTATGTTATGGTTTTTATTGCCGGGTTGGGTTTATACGGTATTTGGGGTGTGCAATGCCTGGACGAATCCATTCGCTTGTGTTTAAATTACTGGCGTTTTCACCGGGGTGAGTGGAGGGTGTCAAACCATTCATGTCATTGAATAACGGCAATAAAACAGGTAAATTTATTACATTTGAGGGAATAGATTATTCGGGGAAATCAGTTCAGGCGCAGTTACTTTGTCAAAAATTACAGGATTTACGGTTACCGGTGGTTGCTATACGTGATCCCGGCGCCACCCGAATATCCGAAGAGATTCGCCGGATATTGCTCGATAATAAAAATCATGAAATGAGCTACCGCACTGAATTGTTATTATATGAAGCCGCCCGGGCGCAGATGGTGCATGAAATAATCGCTCCGGCGTTGGCAAAAGGTCAGGTTGTTATTTGTGACCGGTTTTTCGATTCGACAACTGCTTACCAGGGATATGGACGACAACTCGATCTCGATGTGATCAAACAGGCTAATATGCTAGGCGCAAATGAAATTGTTCCGGATTTGACGTTCCTCATCGATATTGATGTACATACGGCTTGTGCAAGAAGGATCAAGCAGGAAATGAGCGCAGACCGCCTTGAAGCCGAGGGTTTAGAATTTCAAAACCGGGTGCGGCAGGGGTATTTACAGATTGCCGGGGAATATAAACAACGGATATATGTTTTAAATGGGGAACAATCCATAGAAAAATTGAGTTTAGAAATCATTCAACATGTTAAAAATAGATTAAAATTATTTGCATAATTACCGAGGTTGGCCTTATGTTAAAAAAGAACAGAAAATTTATTATTCTGGCATGTGCGCTTTTAACCATTATTGTAGTGGGCCTGTCTACCAGTTTGTACAGCAGCAATTCCCAGGATGTTTATTTCAATGTCAGAAAGTATATTACTTTATTTGGTGAAGTTTATAAAGAAGTCACCAGCAGTTATGTTGAAGAGATCGATACGGAGAAATTTATCCGCGCCGGTATCCAGGGAATGTTAGATCAACTGGACCCTTACACGGTATATCTGGAAGATGAGGGTAAGGATGAACTGGAAATAATGACCCGCGGCAAATATTTTGGCGTTGGCATGCGAATTTCATTACGCAATGGCTGGCCCACCGTTGCCGAGCAGCCTTTCCCCAATAGTCCCGCCGCTATTGCCGGCATTCGCGAAGGTGACCAGATCATTCAAATCGACGGTATAACCACCAAAGGCGATAAGCTATCGAAAACAGCGGCGCGTCTGCGCGGCACCACCAAGGGAACCGAGGTGCGCATAACCATTAGCCGGGTAAGTGTCGAAAAGCCGATGGAATTGACATTGATCCGTGATGAAATTGTTGTTTCCGAGATCGAATTTGCCGGTATTGTGGAACCGGGAATAGGATTGATCCGCTTGACGCGATTTAACCGCGGCGCCGGGCGGCAAGTGCAGCAAGCTATCGAAACCCTTAAAGCTCAGGGAATGCAATCATTGATCTTTGATTTGCGCAGCAATCCCGGCGGCTTACTGGATGTAGCTGTTTCCGTACTGGAAAATTTTGTTGCCGAAGGTGAACTGGTCGTTTACACCAAAGGCCGCAATGGCGATTCACAACAGGATTATCGTACCCGCATTGAACCGGTATTGGGTAAGGCCCCCCTGGTAGTGCTGGTGGATGGTTACAGCGCCTCGGCTTCGGAAATTGTTGCCGGAGCTATACAGGATCTGGATCGTGGTGTTATTATTGGTGGAGAAACCTTTGGCAAGGGCCTGGTACAAACGGTTGTCAACCTGGACCAAAGAGGAGACGCCAAATTGAAAATAACCACCGCCCAGTATTTTATGCCGAGTGGACGGCTTATTCAACGCCCGGAAGTCTTTAATCGCGGCCGCGGTTCGGTGCTGGCGAATTCTTTACATGTGGACGACAACGGCTATGATGAAGATGAAGAAATAACGGGCGATGAAGAAAGTGAGAAAGAAAAGGACCCTAAACAGACTTTGGTTGATAAGGATTTGCCCAAATTCTACACCCGCAACAATCGCGAAGTGTTGGGCGGCGGTGGAATAAAGCCGGATATTAAAGTGGAAAACCAACGCACGACCAAATATGTTGCCGAATTACGGCGCAAATCTTTGTTCTTTAATTTTAGCCTTAACTATGCTGCCGACCATTCAACCCTGGATCGTGATTTTGAGGTTACCGATCAAATGCTGGAAGACTTTTTTGCATTTACCCGCGAAAAAGAGTTTGATTATATACCGGATGGATACAAGGAACTGGAAACTCTTGAGAAGATTGCCCGCGACGAACAGTATTATGATATAATGAAAGCGCATATTCAGGAGATACGCAACGATTTTAAAAATGTCAAAGAACAGGACAAGAACAAGTCTACCGAAGATATCCGTTATTTGTTAAAACGGGAATTGACTGCCAAATTGTTCGGCAATGATGAAGCGTATCGGGCGGGATTTGAGCGTGATGACGACCTTAAAGCGGCTATCAGTGTTTTAAAGAATCCCGATGAATATAATAAAGTATTAAATATCAAAGTGGCAACTAAAAATTGACTATTGTATTTAACGAAAAAAATGCTTAAATTTTAATCTTTATAATTCGGTTTTTTTTCTATAAAGATATAAAATAAGCGGTTTATAAAACAAGATAGGAGATTGTATGTCTGAAAAGTATGTATATCAGTTTGGCGGCGGAAAAGCTGAAGGCCGCGCTGATATGAAAAATTTGCTGGGCGGCAAAGGCGCCAACCTCTGTGAAATGAATTTGATTGGCGTTCCGGTTCCGGCCGGTTTTATCATTTCAACCGAAGTTTGTACTTTTTACAATCAAAAAGGCAAAGCTGAAGCTGTAAAGCTGATGAAAAGCCAGGTCGAGGATGGCATTAAACATATCGAAAAAATGATGAATGCCAAATTTGGCGATAAAGATAATCCCTTGCTGGTTTCGGTACGCTCCGGTGCGCGGGTTTCCATGCCGGGTATGATGGATACAGTATTGAACCTGGGTATGAATGATGATGCTGTAAAGGGTTTAATTGCTAAATCCGGCAATGAACGTTTTGCCTGGGATTCATACCGCCGTTTTGTGCAGATGTATGGCGATGTAGTGCTGGGTTTAAAGCCGGTCAGCAAAACAGATATTGATCCCTTTGAAGAGATCATTGAAAAAGTAAAGCATGAAAAAAAGATCGAAAACGATACGGATTTGACCGCCGATGATCTGAAAAAATTGGTTATTCTGTTCAAAGAAGCCGTAAAAAAAGCAACCGGTCATGATTTCCCGAATGATCCCTGGGAACAATTATGGGGCGCTGTTTGCGCCGTGTTCGATAGCTGGATGAATGAACGCGCTATCGTTTACCGCCGGTTAAACAAGATTCCCGAAGAATGGGGTACAGCCGTTAACGTACAGGCCATGGTGTTTGGTAATATGGGCAACAATTCCGCCACCGGCGTAGCCTTTACCCGCGATGCTGGCACCGGTGAAGACCTGTTCAATGGCGAATACCTGATCAATGCCCAGGGCGAAGATGTGGTTGCCGGTGTCCGTACTCCGCAGCAGATCACCCTGGAAGGCTCCAAACGCTGGGCCGCTTTAGCCAATGTCAGTGAAGCTGAACGTAAAGCCAAATTCCCCTCCCTTGAAGAAGCTATGCCGGCTGTTTACAAAGAGCTGAGCGAAGTTGAAACCAAACTGGAAAATTATTTTAAAGATATGCAGGACCTGGAATTTACCATTCAGGACGGCAGATTATGGCTGCTGCAAACCCGTAACGGCAAACGCACCGGCGCGGCGATGGTAAAAATTGCTATGGATTTGTTAAGAGCCGGCAAAATTGATGAAAAAACTGTTATCAAACGTGTCGATCCGGAAAAACTGGATGAATTGTTACACCCGGTATTCGATAAAAAAGCATTGGCAAATGCCAAAGTAATAGCCAAAGGTCTGCCGGCCTCACCTGGCGCGGCTTCCGGCCGGGTTGTTTTCTTTGCCGATGAAGCAGTCGAGTGGGCATCCAGAAAAGAACAGGTTATCCTGGTTCGTATCGAAACCTCGCCGGAAGATTTGGCCGGTATGGATTCTGCCAAAGGTATTTTAACTGCACGCGGTGGTATGACCTCCCATGCGGCTGTAGTTGCCCGTGGTATGGGTAAATGCTGCGTTTCCGGCGCCGGTTCTCTCAAGATCAATTACAAAACCCGTACCTTTGTCGCCGATGGCAAAACCTATAAAGAAGGCGACTGGATTTCTTTAAACGGCTCTACCGGCGATGTTATTGAAGGTAAAGTTGACACCAAAAAACCGGAACTGAGTGGCGATTTTGGCGAATTGATGACATTATGCGATAAACATACCAAAATGTTCGTCCGCACCAATGCCGATACCCCGCACGATGCCAAAGTAGCGCGTGAATTTGGCGCCCGCGGTATCGGTTTATGCCGTACTGAACACATGTTCTTTGAAGGTGAACGTATTAAAGCCGTACGTGAAATGATCCTGGCAGATGATGAAGCCGGACGCCGTAAAGCGTTGGCCAAATTGCTGCCGATTCAGCGCGGCGATTTTGAAGGTATTTTTGAAGCTATGAACGGCTTGCCGGTAACCATCCGCTTGTTGGATCCGCCGCTGCATGAATTCGTTCCGCACGAAGAAGCCAACCAGAAGGAAATGGCCAAAGAAATGGGTATTACCCCGGAAGAAGTGAAAACCAAGGTCGATTCTTTACATGAATTCAACCCCATGCTGGGGCACCGCGGCTGCCGTCTGGGCAACACCTACCCGGAAATTACCGAAATGCAGACCCGCGCTATTATTGAAGCGGCTCTGAATATGAAGGACAAAGGCATCGACGCCAAACCGGAAATTATGGTTCCGCTGATCGGCACCAAAGCGGAATACTTGCTGCAGGAACAGATCATTCGCGGCACTGCCGATAAAGTATTTGCCGAACGAGGCAAAAAGATCGATTATATGGTCGGCACCATGATTGAAATTCCGCGCGCCGCTTTGACTGCGGACAAGATTGCGGAAGCCGCCGAATTCTTCTCCTTCGGCACCAATGATTTGACCCAGATGACCTTTGGTTATTCCCGCGACGACGCCGGAAAATTCCTGCCGGTTTACCTGGAAAAGGGCCTGTTAAAGGTCGATCCGTTCCAGGTGCTGGATCAGGAAGGTGTTGGTCAGTTGGTAGAAATGGGAACCACCCGCGGTCGCAGCACCCGCCCGAACCTCAAGGTCGGTATTTGCGGTGAACACGGCGGCGAACCGAGTTCCGTTAAATTCTGCGCCAGGGTCGGCATGAACTATGTTAGCTGCTCACCCTTCCGCGTACCAATTGCCCGTCTGGCTGCCGCCCAGGCTGCTGTCGAGTGATAATTGACTGATAAAAGTTGATGTTATAAAGAGGCGTTCGGAATTATACCGGACGCCTTTTTTAATTAAGGTGATAAAAAGTTTGGTTTGCTATGAAGTTGCGGGTATTTTGTGATTTTGACGGCACTATAGCCGTAAATGATGTTGGTAACGAGTTGTTTACAACCTTTGGCGACGCGGCTTATTGGTGGCGCCTGGTAGCACAATGGAAAAAGGGCGAACTAGACGGCCGCGACCTGTGGCGCAAACAGTGCGTTGTTAGTAATATTACTATTGGGCAGCTTGATGAATTTGCCCGTCAACAGCCGGTTGATCCATACTTTATAGAGTTTTACCGTTTTTGCCGGGAATGGAAAATTCCGGTTTATGTGGTCAGCGACGGCATGGACGCCTATATCGCCCGGATCCTGTCCCGGCATGGCATTGATGATCTGGATATCCGCGCCAATCATCTTATAATCCATGACGATGGTTCGCTGGCGGTAGAATTTCCCTATTACCAGGCCGGTTGCTGCAACTGCGGCAATTGCAAGGGCGCGCATGTGCGCAACGAAAAACAGCCGGGCGAGACCACCATTTACATTGGCGACGGTCATTCCGATATCTGCGGCCTGCGCGAGGCGGATATTACTTTTGCCAAAGGCGCGTTGCTGGACTATTGCCGGGAAAAAGGTGAGGCCTGCCGGACGTTTACTGATTTTGCCGATATAATTCGTGCAGTCAAGGCGCTGCTGGCAGAATGATTTTACTTTTGCCGGTTGTTATAGTAATGAGTATAAAAAATTTCAGGATAGAATAGAAATGATTAATTTTAATTTACTGCATCCCCGCGACCAGATCGTGGCTATTATGCAGCGGATTTATGGTTATGGTATGACCACCACCTCGGGCGGGAATTTGTCCGTGCTTGATTATAACGGCGATATCTGGATATCTCCTGCCGGAGTGGACAAGGGCAGCCTGAAACCCGAAGATATTGTCTGTGTTAAACAGGATGGCACGGTACAGGGTATTCACCGGCCATCCTCCGAGTTCCCGTTCCACAAAGCGATTTATGAGAGCCGCGGTGATATTCGCGCTATTTTACATGCGCATCCGGCGGCGCTGGTGTCGTTCAGTATAGTTCGTAAAATACCGGATACGGATGTGCTCTCCACTGCCCGGCAGATTTGCGGCAAGGTCGGTTATGCGCCGTATGCTATTCCCGGCAGCGCGCAATTGGGAGAAAATATTGCCGGGGTTTTTGGTCGCGGTCACGATACCGTGCTGCTGGAAAATCATGGCGTGGTAACATCCGGGGAATCGATTTTACAGGCGTTTCAGCGTTTCGAAACGCTGGATTTCTGCGCCCGGCTCATCATCAAAGCCAATATCCTCGGCAGACCTTACCAGTTGACCCAGGCGCAAATCGATTTGAGCTATGTAAAACGCAATTACCTGCCGGAATTTGAGCCGCATACGCACAGCAGTCGTGAAAAAGAACTGCGCAAAAAGATGAAGGAACTGGTGCTGCGTTCTTATGACCAGATGTTGATAACCAGCACCGAAGGCACTTTTTCAGCGCGGGTGGATGAAAACAGTTTCATTATTACTCCATTCGGTCAAGACCGCAAATGCCTGGATATTGAGGATTTTGTGCTGGTGGAAAACGGCCGGCGCGAAGCCGGCAAGCTGCCGAGCCGCTCCGTGCTGATGCACGAGGCGATTTATAAAAAACACAGCGATATCAATGCGATCATTCTGGCCTTCCCGCCGAACATGATGGCTTTTGCCGTATCGTGCACGCCGTTTGATACCCGCACCATCCCGGAAAGCTATATCATGCTGCGTGATATACCGTCGATGCCGTTCGGCACACAATACCTGGGACTGGATAAGCTGGCTGGGACCATTGGCCGGGAAGCGCCGCTGGCGTTGATCGAAAATGATTGCCTGATTTGCACCGGCGTGGACCTGCTGCAGGCGTTCGACCGCCTCGAAGTGGCGGAATTCAGCGCCAAAGCGATCATATCCGCCAAAGTACTGGGAGAGGTCGTGCCCATAAACGCTGCACAAACAGAAGACCTGAAACGGGTATTTTTAAGCTAAAACACTAAAAGGGCCTGAAATTTGCAATAGTTTTTTCGAGTAAAATTTGTTTTCGACCCGATTTTATCCTTTGTAATGATGAATAAAATTGAAAGATGATGATGAAAAAACAGTGCCTTGTAATTATCACCCTGTTAATTTTAGCTGCCGCGGCGACGCCGCAAACCGCCGCCCCGGACGGCCGCACCGTACTGCGCGAGACCTTTAAACGCTGGACCTTCCAGAATGTTTTCAATCCGTTTAAAAGCATGCGCTGTGAAATCCGCTTTACCTGCCTGTCGCTGCAATTGTTGCAGGCCTGGAAGAGTGTGGAAACCGACCAGGCATTGCTTCCCCGCATCGATGCGCTGATCAATGCCATGCAGCAGGAGAGGATTGTCGTTTATCTGGTAGAGATCGATCCCGGGCAGTCCAATTTATATACAATGGACATGAAAAAGATCAAGGGGCGCACAAAATTGTATTTAATGGATAAAAGTTCCGGGTACAAACCCAATCGCGTTACCCCCAACCTGGAACAAAAGCTGAAATCCACCCAGCGTTATTATGGCGCTATGGCTTTCAAAGTGAAAACCCAGGAAGTGGTGTTCCAGAATATCAGCATGGAAACCTATTTTACCGCATTCGATTTCCTGGAAGGCAAAGACCTGAAGGATGAAAAGGCATATACGGCGCAGTTTAATTTTCACGCCAACGGTGCGCCGGAGGCCGACCAGCCGACGCAAATTCCGGATAGCGCCGAAATTGCCGGGCGGCTCAAGGGCGCCTTGTCCCTGGTTAGTTTGGTGACTAAAAAGACCTTGTAATATGAAGCTCCGGGTTAAAAAATATGTGATGGCGGGGCTGTTGACTGCCATGCCGCTGTTCGCACAAGAGACCATCCAGGGACGGTACTGCTATCATTACGGGGATAACGAAACCCTGCTGGAAGCGCGGGAACTGACCCGCACCCTGGCGATCCGCAATGCCATCGAATCGTACCGGGTATTTGTGGAAGCGGCCAGTTTGATCGATAATTTTATCATGACCACCGACCTGGTGCAGACCATCAGTTCCGGGTATTTGCGCGATATGCAGGTGCTGGAACATAGTGAAGCGGATTATACCATTTGCGAGACCGTCCAGTTCACGGTCGATCCGGTGAGTTTCGATTCGTTCATCAAAAGCCAGGTGCAGCGGCGATTGCGCATGGCGCGCGAACTGGGGATCGATAATAATGGTTATTTAAAGGTGCTGAGCGTCAGTCCTTTTAAATTCAACGCCGCCGGAGAAAAGGTGGTGGAAGCGGTGGTCAAGGTATTGCAGGCCACCGGGCCGCTGGATAGTGTGCAATACCGCAACGACAAGCCGCAATTTAAAATTTGCATTACCTGGATGAACCGCGCCGGCGAGGCGGTGGACGGCAGTTCGGTATTCATTCACAACAGCGCGGAAAGTTTGTCAGTGGGGGAGATTAAGCGGATAGAGTTCAGGAACCCGCCGCTGGAGGCTACGAGTTTTCGGGTGTGGTTGGTGAAGTAGGGGGGGAAAGTAATTCCGAATTATTTCATCGTTTCAGTTTTTGCTGATTCAATGAGCTGGATATTATATTTTTTACGTATGTTTATCAAATCGTTAGTTTCTGCCTGGGGATCGGCTGTATATTTTTTTACCAGGTCATCTCTAATTTTTCTCATCATAGCAACAGCATCAAAATTTTTTTCATGTTTATTGTTCATTCTATGATCTCTCTGGGTGAGCGAATATCAATTAATGGATAGCCATATTTCATGTTGATTGCATTATATAATCTTATTTTATTATAATTCACTTAAAAGTCATTTGAAAGCCGGATCCAAATTACTAATATTATTCTGTAATTAACAATATTCAGAAAAAGAAGAAATGATTCGTCATGAACAATATAATCAGAATCAATTTTTTAGACAACATTTTTTATGTTGGCATCGATGTACACAAAAAAAGTTTGAACGTAACCGACCATAGCGGACATTATGCTCACCCTGGTGATGTTCCCCAGGGCACAGCCCCGGGTTGATCTTTGTGTTTTCCTGATACGTCTCGATACGTCCGGTCTCGCCATGCTCGACCGGACTACCCGACGACCGGGTTTTCTAAAATATACTACGATCATCATGTAGTCCCGTTGCTTCACCTTTCGGGACGTATCGAGATGAATCTCTACCCGACAACCGGTTTTCCGTCAACCCCCATAATTGCCACGACCTTTAGGTCGTGGGACAAATAAAGCAAAAACATGGCTTTAGCCTAAATCAGTATTTGACTAAAGTCAATTTTGTCTTGTTTAAGTAATCCACGTCATAAATGACGTGGCAATGAACAAAAGATTTTTCCTCGCTTGTTTGAGCGCTGATCGGGAAATATCGTCTCGATATGGGCCGAATTTGCCTTTGCTGAAAATTTGCTTTTTAACCGGTACAGTTCGCCTTTCAAGACTATGTATGGCCCTACTCGACGACCGGGTTTTCTAAAATATACTACGGTCATCGGGTAGTCCCGTTGCATCATCTTTCTGGACGTATCGAGATGAATCTCTACCCGACAACCGGTTTTCCGTCAACCCCCATAATTGCCACGACCTTTAGGTCGTGGGACAAATAAAGCAAAAACATGGCTTTAGCCTAAATCAGTATTTGACTAAAGTCAATTTTGTCTTGTTTAAGTAATCCACGTCATAAATGACGTGGCAATGAACAAAAGATTTTTCCTCGCTTGTTTGAGCGCTGATCGGGAAATATCGTCTCGATACGGGCCGAATTTGCCTTTGCTGAAAATTTGCTTTTTAACCGGTACAGTTCGCCTTTCAAGACCATGTATGGCCCTACTCGACGACCGGGTTTTCTAAAATATACTACGGTCATCGGGTAGTCCCGCTGCTTCACCTTTCGGGACATATTGAGATGACCGATAAGCGACCTGGTATGTCATTCCGAGGAGCTTGCGACGAGGAATCTTTTTATTGCTATCCGGGCGAAGCATCTTTGACGGGACATGATTGTTATTTATAATTCATCTGGAACAGATGCTTCGCCCCTACAAAAAAATTGTATTTATATTTTTATCCCACGATCTAAAGATCGTGGCAATGAAACAACAACGCGGACCCTTTTTACATTACAGGGCGCAGTCCTGGGCCGATCAGCAGCTTACGGTTGTTAAAAGGTGGATCAAGACCCACCCTGCAAAAATGCCTTTATTTCATCAGCAACAGCTTTTTCCTCAACACCCGGTTTTCCGCCCGCAGGGTGTAAAAATAGAGCGCCGAGGCAACCGGGTTGCCGCGCTCGTCCGCGCCGTCCCATTCCAGCGTATGCCAGCCGGCGTTCTGGCGGGCAGAAACCAGCTTTTTGACCGTACGTCCCAGCATATCGGTAATGACCAGTTCAACATGCGCCTGGCGGGGCAGACCATATTTAATGGTGGTAACGGGATTGAACGGATTCGGATAATTTTGCAGTAACTCGAATTCTGTCACAATGGCAATATTCTCCCCGGAACCGGCATAGTCGGCAGGATTGCCGGTCAGAACGCATTGCGCCGTTCCCAGCAGGTTGTGGCGGTCGTCGAAAAATTCAACTCTCATTAAAGCGCCGGGTTTCCAGCTTTTATGGGGTCCGCCCAGTTGCACCACCCATTTGCCGTTGTGTATAGAACAACCCGGCATTCCCGGTTTGAACTCTAGATTGTTTTTACCTGCGATTATAGCAGTAAAGGTGACCGCGCGGTCATCAACGCCGGCGGGTATATCGCCATAAACAATATGCGGGGCCTGCGTTTCGCCATTACCAGCCATGATGGGCTGCGCCGCCTTGACTACCTGCCGGTTAGTCGTAGTATCTGGCCAGGTGATCTGCCGGGTAACGTTAACCAGGTAGGGATAGCCTGCCCGCACGGGAAAATCGGAAAACTCTAATTCCGGAAGGTATTGAGCATAACCCTGGTCGGCGGCGCTCCAGCGGGCAACACTGTTACAGCCGGGGATAGCCGCCAGCAACTGCGACGCCCGGGTAATGCCGGTTTTATCCAAAGGCAGCATGATCTCATTGAAATTGGTTTTTTCAGTTGTTATCAGGTGATAAAATGGAAGCGCGGGGAATCCGGCGACGCTGAACATACTGTTGGACTGCACATTAACCAAATATCCATTGCCCGGCTGCACCGGGAAATTGGAAACGACCACTTGCGGCACATATTGTTGGTAATTTTGCGCTGCGGCCAGCCAGTGGGCTGCGGAATTACAGCCGGGAATCGCCGCCAACAACCCGGCGGCGGTGGTTACCATGGAACTGTCCACCGGCATGGCCAGACTGTTATAGGCGGTGGTTTCGCCGGTTATTAATGGATAGTCAAATTCGCCGGCCGGCGTCGAGGGCCCGCTTTCCATCCCTCCCCTGACGGCTGTAACCACATAAAAGTAGTTCAGTTTGGCATTAGCCACACCGGAAGTGTTATCCATCCATTGCACGCCCGGCGCTGCCGGATTGCCATCCGTAACCTGTGCGGCGATGCGGTTGCCGGGAGGATTGGGCGTAAAAAAGGCCAGGGTATCGCGGTAGACATGATAGAATTCGGCCCCGGTAACCGGCAACCAGGATAGCTGTAAATTGTTACCGGTTACTAACGGGCGCAGCATCTGCGGGACCTGTAGTTCGGTTTGCGGCCCGCCCACCCGGAGCAGTTGATCGGCAGGCGCGCCGCGCAATTCCAGAACCCGGCCGCCGCTCAATATAACTTTAATATCGCAGGATATAAATTGCCCCAGACCGAAATGCAGGGCTTCCTGGCTGCGGGACATGTACCCCATAGCCGATACACTCTCCTGGTATGACAATAAATGCCCGGTTTGATTATAATAGCCCGGTTCATAGACAAATACTCTAGTTCCATAACCGCCATAATCACCGCCGGGGCCGATGCACAGGATATCGATATAATGATTCGAATTTTGCAGATCGTTACGCAGCAAATAATTTTGACCTTCGGCACAGGTTACAAACAGGTCGAGGTCGCCGTCGTCATCAATATCGGCCAGGGCCGCGCCGCGCGCATCTATACCGGGAACTTCCAGGCCGCTGTAATGATAGCACGTAAACTGTCCGCTGCCATCATTCATATAGAGCTGCGGGCGCGCATCGGATTCTTTTTTGTTATTGCGGATCAGGAACATATCCGGGTCGGTATCGTTATCCGCGTCGCCGAAAATTATGGAATAGGCGCTGGTTCGAATATTATATTCTTCACTCCGGTCATAAAACGTCCCATCGCCGCGGTTCATATAAACGCTTAATAACGGCAGGCTTGCGCCGGAACTGGAATATTTGGCTACAAACAAGTCCGGGTCGCCGTCCCGGTCAATATCGCAAAAAGCAGCGCCGCGGGAGCGGGCCGTCAATGCGACACCGCGAGCGGCAGCCTCCTCTGTAAAACGGCCTTCTCCGTCATTAATGAATAGCCAGTTGGCCGCTTCATTACGGCAGACATAAATATCCACATCGCCATCATTATCGACATCGGCGGTGGTGATAGAGGATTTTTCGGAAGCATCGCCGGAAGGCCCGTCGGCGCCAAGGTGCACGCGCAGCATATTACCGGCGCCGTCATTCAAGTACATAATGTTGGGTGATTCGGAATTGCCTTCGTATAAATCCATCCAGCCGTCCAGGTTAAAATCGGCCGCAATGGCGCAGCGGCTGTATTTGAAATCGCGGATAATACCGGCGGATGTGGTTATATCTGTAAAATAGCCATTACCGTCGTTGCGGTACATTTTATTAGCGCCAATAGTACGGTTCGAGCCGACCGGCTGGTTGGTGTAATAGGCATCAGGGTCGCCGTCATTATCGAAATCCGCCAGTAATATAGTGTGAGTGTGGCCATAATCGTTCACCCCGCGCGCTGTTGCCTGCGAGGTAAAGCTATTGTTGCCGGTGTTCATATAGAGCAGGTCATTTAAATAACCGCTGCCGGCGTTGGCTACAAACAGGTCGATCTTGCCGTCCAGGTCGGCGTCGCCAAAGGTAACGCCCTGGCCGTAACCGGGGGCTTGTATCTTGCAGCCGGCTGTTTCAGTTATGTCCGTAAACCCTGAACCTGCCGACCCAACCTGGATGTAATTATATACAAGCAGCGAATCGCTGCCGGTAGGTCCGGTAACCAGCAGCTTTACCGAATACAGCCCGGGATTGGTATAGACGTGTTGCGGATTTTGGCTGTTGGATAGGGCGCTGTGATCGCCAAAATCCCATTGCCAGGTATCGGCATAGATGGAGCGATCCGTAAAGTGCACCGTTAAAGGCGCTTGCCCGGAGACCGGGACGGCGGTAAAAGCGGCGGTGGAGTGGGGAGTGATGATTATTTCCGTTGCCTGTCCGTCGGCGCTCAATTTGATCCAGGTATAATCTTTATCCACGTCATAATACCAGCCTGAAAGGGCGTTTTCAAAATCGCTAAAAGTTTTTAATTCCGGTATGTTTATAGAATTGATCTTGATAGTAAACGGATGGGCAAACTGTCGGATACGAAAGATAAATTCTTCCGTACAGGCCGCTACAGTCAACCTGGTTATAGCGTCATCGGCATCGCACCGGATGAGCACAGGCTGCGTATCCCGGTATAGGGTAAATGCAGAAATCCCATCCGGGTACACAAGGACTGTGATCTTGCCTGCGGAAGCCGCCGACCCGTGCCCGGTACTGTTGTCTTTAACCGCCATGGGAATAATGGCGCCGGATTTGATAAAAATGGGGTATTTGCTTAACGGACAGTCATAATTTGCCAGGGTGGCGCCGCCGCTGTAAACTAGATCGTCATCCCAGTAGTCGATCCAGTCGTCGCCTGATGGCAATGTAACCGAGCGCGAATCGGTGTCCTCATATATGGGGGAGACAAATAGTTCTTCACCCAGGCGGTATTGCCAGTCGCCTGTTGCGGGGCGTAGAATCGGTATGCCGGTGTCATGGGCTTGCACGCCATAAGAATAAAAATAGGGAACAAGCTGGCTGTGCAGTTTGGCGAAATAGCGGTAAATGGTTACTGTTTGATCGTCAAACATCCATGGCCGGTGTTCGCCGTGTCCGCCGTTCTCCATGATGGGACACAGCGCCCCAAACTGCGCCCAGCGAAGCAAGAGGTTTTTGGTGATTGCCGTTTCACCCATATAACCGCCAATATCGGAGCCAACCGCCACAAAACGTTTTTCGGCAGACATGAAAATATTTTCCAGGGCATTGATAAAACCTTTGTTGCTCCAGTCGTGCAACTGGTCGCCCATAAAGGTTGTGGGAGTATAATTGACCGGTACATACATTGAATCGCGTTGGTCTTCATCATAAGGTTTGGCAAAGATGATCGCCTGGTCGCCGTTTTTTTTGCGGCTGTATTCATAAAAATCCTGGTAATACAGATGGCTGTATTCTTTTCTGGTAACCAGGCCGTTAAAGCATTTTGTCGTATCAGGAAAAGAGCGGCAGCCGGCGTCGGTCTTCCAGCCGTCCAGACCCAGGTCCAGGGCCTGATCCATTTGACCGTGCCACCACTGCAGGGCGTTCGGATTGGTATAATCTATAAAACTGCCCCAGCCTTTCCACCACTCGTAGGTCTGTCCGTTATTAATAAAATAATTTTGTTGCAGTGCATAATCATAATTTTCTGCTTTACCTTTGCCATAGCCTTCCAGTCCCCTGTAATTGATCAGCGAGGTGATCCAGGCAATGACCCTGATATTTTGTGCATGAAGATCATTTATCAAACCCTGCGCATTGGGGTACAGAGTGGAATCAAACAGAAAAGTATTGTATTCCGTTTCCCAGGGGCTATCGATAATGACGGCGCCGACCGGAATGTCGCGGTCAAGATACCCTTGCACCAGGTTGCGGACATGAGTTTCGGTGTTGCCGCCATCTTCCCATACCCAGGGTTCGTATACCCACGCCGGGGGGATCGGCAGGGCTGTGCGCTGTTGGGCGGTGATGAGAGCGGTTTTAGTTATGGTATTAAAACCGCCGCTACTTTTTACTGTCAGTTTTACTGAATAAACTCCTGCGCGGGTATAAACATGCGCCGGATTTTGCAGGGCAGAGGGAGTTGTATTATCGCCAAAATCCCAAGTCCATTCCGTAATGTCTTGACCGGACAGATCGTGAAATTGAACACAAAGCGGAATATACCCTGTGGAGAGATCGGCGGTAAAATCTGCTTCAGGCAGGGCTGCGCGGACGTCGGTTATAATCAAAAGAATTATGAACAGTAATAGTAAAAAATTCAAGAGCCAGCGATACATGAGTTCACTCCGGTTAATCTCTATAAATGTGATAAGAAATATTAATATTTCAAAGTGAATTTGTATGCTTGTGGTTCTATATGGTTTTCAGTGAGTAATTTTTTAACGATTGTCGCTTTGTTTCAAAAGGTAAACAGGGAGAAAAAAATAGAGTTGCATTTATATTTATTATTATCAGAAAAGACCTGGATCAACTATGAATTTTTTCCTCTGCGTCCTCCGTGTTCTCTGCGGTTTCATTCTTTTCATTTTACCGCAGAGGACGCTGTGAACGCGGAGAAGAACTTTCAAGCAATTGTTTTTATGGCGCTTGTTAATATCTCTATATCTTGAATAAATATTTGCATCAAAAGTGAAAGAATATAAATGGCAGATACTATTTTCATCCGGTTCTATATTAATATAATAAACCTGATTCAAGGTAAATACATATAAACCAGGTCCATTCAAACCGATTTGACCGTATTTTATTCTTTAAAATAGTGTGAATTTACCCACACAAAACAATATAGAGCCAAGCTTGTTTTATGATAAAATTTGATATAACTAAAGTTTCTTTATTGCCTTGAATTTTTAGTAATTCTGAAAAAAGCACTTGACAAATGAAATAAAAAAGAATATATTGATGTTAGATATATAGAGAGTCTATATAAAAATGATCTACATATAAAGTCATGAAAATATGAAACCATCTTTTGAAATACAAAACCTGACCAAGAGCTGTAACGAACTGCTGATCCTTTCTACAGTACTCGACGAGAAAAAGCACGGCTACCAGATCGCCCTGGAAATTGAAGAAAAAAGCGCCGGTTATTTCAAATTCAATCATGGCACATTATATCCCATCTTGCACAAGATGGAGAAAGAAAAGTACATAAAAGGCTCGTGGCAGCAAGAAGGGCCGAAAAGAAAACGCAAGTATTATACAATTACTGAAAAAGGAAAGAAATATTATGCTGCTCAAAACCTGGGATGGCATGATTTTTTCCAACAATTCATGAAATTATGCGGAGAAAAAAGCGCATGAAACGTTTTGTCCCATTACTGAAAGAAATAAATGAAAAGCTGGTTTTACCCCAACCAGAAAAGTCCCGTATTTTGCTGGAAATTGGTGCCGATATGGCCGATCTGTTTGACCATTACCTGAAGCAGGGTAAAAGTGAAACAGAAGCCATGCAGATTATAACGGAAAAATTCAGGGTATGCGATGACGCCATTTCAGAATTGATTGTGGTTCACCAGGGATTCATTCAAAAACTGGCAAATAAAATTTCACGACAGGCGCAAAGCTTTTGGGAAAAAGCCGGTTTGTTGTTGTTTTTACTAGGTGTAATTCTTGTTTGCGGACGTATTGTAATTTCAGCACAGTTTTTTCACCTCGCCAGTCCATACATTACTCCGGTAATCATGTTGGCTTTATTCATTGCCGTTTTGGCATTTATCAAATTTTACTCGTTGTATATTAAGAAAAATCATTCTATTAAAACTATCAATAACGGGATGAAAGAACTGCTGATACTGGGCTGCGGCTGCCTGTTGATAGGGGTGTTTGGGAATTTTATGGAATTATATGATACCTTTAAGGTCATGGCGGCGTCCCCTGAAAACAGTACTTTATTACTATTTGAATGGTTGGAAAAAACAGCCCCACTGATGGTTTTTACTTTATCGGTCACATCCATTACCGCTCTGTTATGGTATATGTTACAAAACAAGATTAATAAAATTCAAAATGAAGAATTAGCATTTTTATTGAATTTATAATGCCTGTTTATATACGAAAACCCGTAATATATTAAAACGCAGGAGGTTTAATATGTTATCACTCTTTATTATCGGCGGCCCGTTCATGTGGCTGTTATTGCTGTTTTCCCTGGCAATTATTTATTTGATAATTAAAAAGGGACTCGACATTTTTGTCAAAAAGGATCTCTCTGAAGAAAAACAAAATGAAGGAGTGAATGGAATATTGTTCTGGGGGATTCTCAGTGTTGTTTGCGGATTTTTATCGCACTATTCCGGTATTTACCTGGCGGTAAATGCGATTCGCCAGGCAGCGGATATATCCCCGCAGCTCATTTTGGAAGGTTATGCCAGTTCCCTGGTTGCCATAATCGCCGGCTTGTGGATATTTATTATTTCAGCAATTATCTGGTATATCTACAAAGCCAAAATCCATAAAATTTAAAACAATAGCACCAACAACCAGAGTATATAACAGGCTCATGCCCGGCCGACATTCATCATCGGCCGGGTTTTTTATTTAAAAAAGCCAAAGGGCCGGTTCTTTGTAAGGCTTGCTTTACTTCTGCCTTGAATTTTTGCACATCTTTTTCCGCACCACTCATGATTTCTCTATAACGGAAAAATTCCAGGATGCCGATTCCCTCTATATCCGGTTTGACATACACGTCAATATCGGCAATTTGTCGTTTGGCTGCCAGAATCGAGTCCTGCATGATCTGGAAGGTGTTCATAACGCTGTCAAAGATCGTCGGCATTTTGCTCTTTTTACGGATTTTTGGATGGCCGGAAACATCTATGGCAATGAGGACATCACAATCCTTGCGAATAATATCATAGGGCAAAGGATTAACGGCGCCGCCGTCGATCAGCACCTGGTTGTTGTGCAGAACCGGTTCGAAAATAGCCGGAATCGACATGCTGGCCCGCACCGCCGGGATCAATTCGCCGCTTTGCAAAACCACCTGTGAATGTTGCCAAAAGTCTGTAGCGACAACTTTTAACGGAGTTTCCAGTTCTTCAAAAGTTTTAATTTTTATATACTTGTTAAAAAAATCGGTTACCCCGTTCCCTTTCAGCATGGCGCGATGCAGCAGGTTGAAATCCAGCATTTTATTGATATCGCGCAGTCCCATTTTGTCGACGATCGCCCTGATCTCAGCGCCGGAATACCCGGCGGCATAAAATGCGCCGACAATAGCGCCAATGCTGGTACCGGCGATTATTTCCGGTTTAATGCCCATATCATCAAGAGCTTCAAGAAACACAATATGGCAAAAGCCGCGCGCTCCGCCGCCGCCTAAAGCCAGGCCTACTTTTTTCATCTGGTCGCCTTTATATTAATTGTCTACATACGTCAGCCTGTTACGGTTTATTCCCTATTAAAAGTAATGAATTTCTCATAATTATTCAATATATTCAAAATCGATATAAGAATTTAATTAGAGAGAGCGAAAACCGGTGTATGTTATTACTGCAAGGCGAGTCATACAAAAAGTGTAATTAGCTTCTGGTTCCCAATCTCCCGATTGGGAACCTGTTTGACAAAAATCTCTGATTTGAAAGGCAAAGATCAAATTTAATATACAATAACTGCTTGAAAGGAATCGGAGATTCCTGACCACTCTCGTTCTTAATCAGGAGATTAGGAACGAGGAGATAAACCAATATCAGAATTTAATTGTCAATATAGAAAGCTGGTGTAAATTATTGCTACATGACATGTCAAGCATAATGTATTATTTTCATATAAATTAATTCCAGGTAATGAATTAGTATGAACCTCATTCTTTTGACGGAAGCAGATTTTATCACTACAGAGCGGGTTCGATTAACGGATGCCCGTTTTGACCATATAAAAAATGTCCATCAACCGCAAACCGGCGAATCGTTAAAAACCGGTTTGCTTAATGGCGCTATAGGCATCGGGGAAGTAATTCACATCGATTCCCGGGGTATTGAATTGCGGGTAGAATTAACCAGCCCGCCGCCGTCTCCCTTGCCGGTTAATCTGATCCTTGCCCTGCCGCGTCCGAAAATGCTGAAAAGAATTATTGAAACAGCTACATCGCTTGGCGTTAAGCGTATCTACCTGGTTAATGCTTATCGGGTGGAAAAAAGTTACTGGGGCAGCCCGGTTTTACAGGATCAGGAATTACATACCTGTTGCCGGGCTGGTTTGGAACAGGCGGTTGATACTATAATGCCGCAAATTATTTTAAAACGCCTTTTTAAACCTTTTGTGCAGGATGAATTACCGGGTATTTTAGCCGGAACCATTCCGTTGGTTGGTCATCCCTATGCGATAAATCCCTGCCCGGTTGGTGTTTTAAAACCGGTTACTCTGGCTATCGGCCCTGAAGGCGGTTTTATTCCCTGGGAAATTGAGCTGTTGCAATCCATTGGATTTATTCCGGTTCATATCGGCAAAAGAATTCTCAGAGTTGAAACGGCAATTCCATGCCTGCTTGCCCGGTTGTTTTCATCTTGTGAGTTATAAAAGTAAAAACCGACAAGTGGCAGTGGTTGAGATTTGAAGGCTACATACAGCTCTCATTTTAAGGAATGAGAATCCGCTTTTTCAGATATCACTGGAATAAAAATTGCAACAATAATATAGTCTAAAGTGTAAAATTTAACACACTTTTTTTGTTTTTATAATATTGAATAAAAACAATAATTTGCAAGAGTTTCTTCTGCTGCCGGAAAACAACAAATACTGATTCAGAACAAAGTCGAGAAAAAATTTCCCCTATGAACAGCCCGGTAACCGGTAAAATCTCAATTATTCAATTATCCAGCAGCTTTATCTGGTGCCTGGTCGTACTCTTGTTCTGTTCCTTCCTGCCGGCGCAAACGTTAAATTTTGAAAATATTTCCATCGAAAGAGGGCTCTCTCATAGTGAAGTGACCAGTATTGAACAGGATCATCATGGCTTTTTGTGGTTCGGTACCAGCGATGGGCTTGACAAGTATGACGGCATAAGATTCGTAATTTACAAACCGGATCCTAAAAATCCTGCCAGCATCAGTCATACCCATATAACTACAATATATAAAGACCGACAAGAGCAGCTATGGATAGGTACCCAGGATGGATTGAATCTTTATGATTACAGAACCGATAGCTTTTCTCATTACCGGCCTTTTCCTGCTGATTCAGCATTTTCACAATTTAATATTACAGTAATTTATGAAGACAGAAAGGGTTCTTTTTGGGTCGGCGCCACAAATAGTGGTTTGTACAGGTTCGACCGAAATGAAAAAAAATTTTATAAACATTCCATTTCAGAAACAATTCACAACCACGAATTGGATATCCTTGCACTATATGAAGACAGCAACGGTACTTTATGGCTTGGCAGTGGCGGGCAAGGTGTTTTTTGTTATGTAAATGAACGGGATACTTTTGAACCGTTTTTTATTAAACCGTCCAGTGTGGGGAAAAAACTCTTAACTATAAACAAATTTTATGAATCAACCGACAGCCTGTTTTATCTCGGCGCCTCAGAGGGGCTGTATCAGTTAAACAGAATAACCGGCCAGGCAGAACCTTATTTGAGTTCTTTTTTATGTGATTCTTATGGGCCTTGTAAAAACATTACCGGAATCCTGCAGGATCAAAAAAACGTTATGTGGATTTCGAGTAATGGCGGCGGTTTGATAGCGGTGTACGGTTCAAAAATTATTAATAATTACCGGAAAAATCCCCTGGCAGTAAATTCCCTAAAATCAGACCAAATACAAACAATTTTTATTGATGAAGGTAATATCCTTTGGGCAGGCACGACAGGAGCAGGCATTGCCAAATTATATATTGATCAGAAAAAATTCTCCCTGTTCCAAAATGATCCTATAAACCCGAATAGCCTGAGCGATAATTTAGTCAGAGCAATTTTTGTCGATACTGATGGTATTGTGTGGCTGGGAACGGAAAATGGCGGCCTTGATAAATTCAATCGCAGAACCGGCAAGTTCACTCATTATACCCATGATCCCGGCAACCCGTACAGTATCAGCGATAACAAAATTGTTAAAATAGTCCAGGATAAAAGCGGACAAATATGGATTGGCACGGATAAAGGTGGTCTGAACAGGTTTGATCAAAATAGTGAAAGATTTTTTGTTTATAAAAATAACCCGGCTAATCCTCTTAGCATTAGTGATAATACGGTTTGGGAAATTTTTCAGGATGCCAAGGGTACATTATGGATCGGCACCGGCGGCGGTGGATTAAACAAGTTTGATCGTGAAACCGGCGCTTTTACCTGTTATAAATATGATCCCGATAATAATAACAGTCTGTCGAATAATTATATATGGACGATTTGCGAACCAACGCCCGGAACTTTGTGGATTGGAACCAATGGCGGCGGGATAAGTAAATTTAATATTGAAACCGAACATTTTATTAATTATGAAAACAAATCCGATGATCCCACTAGTCTGAGCAGTAATTTTATTTATTCCATATACAAGGATCTGGAGGGTACTATTTGGGTTGGAACCCTGGGTGGCGGTTTGTGCCGTTATAACCCCCTTAATGATACTTTTACGCAATTTCGTGGTCAAAATATTCTACCCAATGAAGTTATAAATGGTATTGAAGAAGATAGTAACGGCAATTTGTGGCTAAGCACCAACAAAGGCATCACCCGTTTTAATCCCCGTACCTTACTGGCAAAAAATTATATACCCAGAGATGGCTTGCAAAGTAATGAGTTTAATAATGGCGCCCATTATAAAGCGCCGAACGGGGAAATGTTCTTTGGCGGTATTTATGGCTTTAACAGTTTTTTCCCGGATAGTATTAAAAACAATCTGCATATTCCCCCGGTAATAATTACAGATTACCAGGTATACGATCCCAATCCCCCGTCCGGCAATATCCCAAACCGACCGCCAGCCCGTTATATCTCGATCGCCGGGCAAGATACCCTGGTACTATCGAGTAAAGAAAATAGTATCAGGCTTCGCTACGTTGCTCTGGATTTTGCCGCTCCGGAAAATAACCAATACGCTTACCAGTTGTCAGGAATCGACAAGGACTGGAACTATGTAGGCAACCGACGTTTCGCAACTTATACAAAATTACCTTCAGGTACATATAAATTCCGTGTAATTGCTGCAAATAACGATGAACAATGGAATGAAACCGGCGCAACGCTCACAATAATAATAAAATCGCCCTACTGGTCAAAAGCGTGGTTTATTGCTTTATGCGTGGTATTGTCTTTAGCGTTGATATATTATATTTATTTTACAACAACTTTGAAAATTAAACAACGTAATAAACGGCTGGTTGAAATAAATGAAAACCTGAATAAGGAAATCCAGGAACGACAAAAAGCCGAAATGGAACTTAGAGAACGCAAAGAATTCCTGGATACTATTTTAAACAATATCGAAGAAGGAATCGGTATTGTCGATCCTAAGGAAAATATTATTTTTTGCAATAATGCGTTTGCCAGAATATTGGAAGTCCAGCCGGACAAGTTGGTTGGCAGTAACCTGCTGGAAATTTTTCCACAAGAAGAACAAGCGTTAATCCTTGATGAAACGCAAAAAAGAAAAATGGGGGAAAAATCAACCTATCAACTATACTATTATACCCCAGGTGGAGAAAAGAAATATTTACGGGTTAATATCACCCCCTGGTTCAATGATAAGAAAGAGTTAATCGGCGCAATCGGCGCGATTATGGATATTTCTAACCAGGTAAAAGCTGAAGAAAACAAGGCAATGATGGAAGCCCAACTGCGGCAGGCGCAAAAGTTGGAAACAATCGGTACCCTGGCAGGCGGCATCGCTCACGATTTTAATAATATTCTGGTACCGATCATCGGTTATACGGAAATGTCCCTGGAATTGTTGACAGATAATAAACAAGTACGGGCAAACCTGGAAAAAATACTAAAATCCTCAAAAAGAGCCAAAGAACTAATCAAACAAATTTTAACATTTAGCCGTCAGGATAAAGTAGGTCTTGAACCTATTGAAATTCACCCCCTGGTAAAAGAGGCATTGAAACTGCTCCGCTCTTCCTTGCCCACTACTATTGACATCCGGCAGCATATCGATGAAAATTGCGGCACTATATTGGCAGACCCCACACAAATACACCAGGTGTTAATGAACCTTTGTACAAATGCCTATCATGCCATGCGCGATAGCGGCGGTGTTCTGGATGTCCGTCTGGGATTGGTGGCGGCAGACCAGGAACTGGTAGAAAAAGACCACTATTTTCAGCTGGGGAGAAACTATATTATGCTGGTAATCAAAGATACCGGCCAGGGTATGGATAAAGCTACCCAGGAGAGGATTTTTGAACCATTCTTTACCACTAAAAAAGTGGGCGAGGGCACCGGACTGGGACTTTCGGCAGTGCATGGTATTGTGATCAGTCATAATGGTAAAATTTATATCGAGAGTCAGCCTGGCAAGGGCAGCGCTTTTACGATCTATTTTCCCCAGGCCAATGATAAAAAAATTAAAGAAAAAAAGGGGGATGACCCAATGCCCAAAGGACATGAACATATTCTATTTGTCGATGATGAAAAAGACATTGTCTCTCTCTATAAACAAATTCTTGAAAATCTTGGTTATGTGGTAACGGCAAAAACCAATAGCGTTGAATCGTTGGAAGAATTTAGAAAAAATCCTGGTATATACAATTTGGTAATCACTGATCAAACCATGCCGAATTTAACCGGCGCCGATCTGTCCAAAGAGATCCTTCGTATCCGTCCCGATATGCCGATTATTCTGTGTACCGGTTATAGTGAAAGTATAACCCAGGAAAAAGCGCTGGCGCTAGGCATAAGGGAATTCATTCTTAAACCTTTGACCATGACCACCATTGCCTCTGCCATTCGCAGATCGCTGGATAGTCAAATGAATTGAAACTGATCATCCATTCTGTAGATCAATAAAATTGATTTTGACAATTGGAATTACAGATCATATTTTAAACCTGCGGAAAACCAGCGTCCCGCCATGGGCACCCCGCTCACTTCATTGTAGCGGGCAGAAAATATATTACTGATTTTTACATACACATCACAACTCCGAAACGGCTTGAATAATGCAATATCTGCCACAGTATAAGGCATATTTGCCTGTCGTTTTGTATGTTTAACTTGCCAGGTAACCCCCAATTTATAAGGGAGGGTATGATCACCACCGATAGTTAACTGGTATTTAATACTGTTAAACAGGTATTTGGATAAATAGCCGGGGGTCGCTTTACCCGTGTCGAGCAGCATCCAACCGCAGTGCAAAACCGACTGAAAGCGGCCATTGTATACCGCACGCATCATTGTTTCCAGGCCAAACGTGTTCTGGCGCGCAACATTCATCACCTGCCAGGGATCTGCCGCATCCTTTCTGGCCCAGTCGATCATGTTTTCACCCCGCCGTGAAAATATGGCCATATGCACGTAATAACCGGCCGCCTGCCACTCGATGCCCCCTTCAAGGGATATAGCCTGGCTGTATTTTAAGGAAGGGTTACCCAAATTAGCCGGGGTATGATAATATAATTCCGTAAAGGAGGGCATCCGGAACGAGCGCGCGGCTGTGGCATAAAGTTTCAGATTGTCATGCAAACGCCAGGCAATATCTTGCGCCGGCCAAATTTTCCAGCCATATTGGGGGTAGTAACAGGTATTGACGGAGGTATTAAACATTAAATTTCGACCCATGTTCTGCTGTAAAGCAAAAAACAGGCTGCCCCGGCTGCGTTCATGATCGCCGAGGTTGGAGCTATGCAGGGTTTCGACCTGCATTATACCGCCAAAAGCTAATAACCTGCCGCCGGTTTGTAAAAGAATAGGCATTTCCAGGGTTACGGTGTTGCCGGTGTGGCGGCTGCGGTTCCAGTCCGGTCGCTGATTGTCTAGTATAAAATCATCGAAATGTCTTTTCCAGGAGAGCTGCGTCGTCCATGAAAAAGCGGTTTTTATCTGTTCCACTCTGAGAACCGCCAGGGTTGTTGCGGTTTGTTCCCGTTCATTGGGAAAAGCGCTGGAATAGAAACTGTTGGCGCCGAATTTTTTACGGCAATAACCGGATAAAAGTGAAACCCTGGCAGCAGGGGTGGTAAAGTCGGCATTGTATAAAACATTAACGGAGCTGAAATCAGTGTTTTCCATATAACCATCCGACCGGCTTAACTGAGTTGAAACCCGGTTATGCAGTTGACCTTTGCTGCCGCCGAGTGATACATAACCCCCCGCCAGGGCAAAATCGCCGCCATACAACTCGCCGCTGTTGGTCGCCTGTTTTTTTGTGATAATATTGATAACGCCGGCCAGGGCATCAGCGCCATACAAATCACTGCCGGGGCCATGCAAAATTTCGATTCTTTCCACATCTTGTAAAGCAACCGGAATATCGAAATTATGATGCGCAGTTTGCGGATCGTTCATCCTTACCCCGTTCACCAGTACCAGGGTCTCTTCGAAAGAGCCGCCGCGAATGCCGGCTTCGCCCTGCACACCATGAGCGGCGCGACGCATCATATCCACGCCGCCAATTGTGGATAAAAGATCGGCAATGGAATGCGCCGGTGTGCGGGCAATTTGCTGTGAATCGACCAGGGTTACCGCGCGCGTCAGGTTGGAAAAAGAAGCGGGGAACCTGTTTGCAGTAACAATAACCGGATCAAATTCATAATCAACAACCGGGTCGGCAAGCGCAATGCCGGTAATAAATGCTAATATCAGCGCTGCCGGTACAGTCATTCTCCAGGCCGGGCTTTTCTGCCTTTCCATTTCCATCAAATATTAATTTCACCTTTAATAACGGTAACTGCCCGGCCGCCTAACAATACCCTGTTATTACGCACCCCGACGTGCACAATGCCGCCCCGCGCCGAAGCCTGGTATGCTATAAAATCGTCTTTCCCCGTTTGTTTTTGCCAAAAAGGCCCCAAACAGCAATGCGCTGAACCGGTAACCGGGTCTTCGTCTATGCCGGCATAAGGTGCAAAAAAGCGGGAGATAAAATCATAACCGCCATTTTCAACACGGGCGGTTACAATAACTCCCCGCACCGGGATTTCCCGTAACATGTGGAAATCGGGCTTCATTTCCCGCACCAGCTTTTCACTGTCAAACTGGAACAGGTAATCCATACGGTTTTTACCGGTGTAAACCGGTTGGGCGCCAAAGGCGCGGATCAAGATTGGCGGGGCGTCGACCGGTTTTTCCGGCTCTACCGGGAAATCCATTTCCAGCATTGTTTCTTTTTTGCTTACGGTTAACAAGCCGCTGCGCGTATGGAACCGGGCCTGTTCATCCGGTTGCAGCAATCCCTCTTCATAAAGAATATGCGCTGTGGCGAGGGTGGCGTGGCCGCATAGTTCTACTTCAACAACCGGGGTAAACCAACGCAGTTTATAGCCATCCTGAATTTTTAATACAAAAGCAGTTTCCGAAACATTCATTTCCATAGCAATTTGTTGCATCAGCCGTTCATCCATCTGCTTTTCCAGCAGGCACACGCCGGCCGGGTTACCTTTAAATGGCTCGGCGCTAAAAGCATCGACCTGATATATTTTTGGCAAAATTTTACTCCTGAGACAATTTTTCATGATTAAATGAATTACATGTTCATTAATTTATAGTTCATAATCGACAACAACCCGAGATTCCCGAAGCCTGCTTACCATTTCCGCAACTTTAACATGCTCAGGGTGGTGTTGATAAACCTGCAGATCCTGGGCGGTTTTACATTCCATATAAAGAGCCAGATCATAAGCGGCTTCCGAGTTGTTAAAATTTATTCCTACTTCAATATGGGTAATAACCGGGATTTTTTTCTTTAATGCTTCCAGTTCCTGTTTTAACAGCGTCGCATTTTGTTGCCGGGTTCTGCCTTCTGCGTTTTCTTTTAATTTCCAGAGTACAATATGTTTTACCATTGCTGTTTTCCTTTTGCTGTGGCGGTATAACCAGATTTTATGTGTTGTGATTAATGCAGCCGGTACAGGCATTAACACGGAGTGAATTTAAAAAAAAATATTGTTAAATGCATCAATAAACTCTTGATTATCTGTGCATGGTTTTTCACCTATATAACCGGTAATTCAGGATTTTGTTGAATAATACCGGATTATTGCTTAATTTATAATGATATAACTGTACAGCATCGCACCTCTGTTGAGGTGGTTAATTTACCCAAATATTGCACTTTCCTCTATCTATATTGAGTATTTAAAACCGGGTAAAAGCTATCCCGATTCAGTTAAATAGTGAGAATAATATGCCTTATCAACAGGTAACCCCCGACCAAATTCATGTGCTGCCTCTGGCGCAGCGGCACAGTAAATCCAGGATCACAACCATTGCCATTGACCCTGAAAGCACGCCTGTGGCCGCGCCGGATATTGAAGCGGCTGCTGACCTGGCGGCTCATAAAATACTTGCCGCCCGTCAGCAGGGCGCATCGGTCATTCTGGCGTTTGGCGCTCACCTGGTAAAAAATGGCGCCGGGCCATTATTGATCAGCCTGATGGAAAACGGCTGGATCACTCATTTAGCCACCCAGGGCGCCGGCGGCATACATGACTGGGAATTTGCCTTTCAGGGCATGTCGGAAGAGGATGTGCGCCAAAACGCCGCCACCGGTACTTTTGGCGCCTGGGAAGAAACCGGAAAATATATTAACCTGGCAGTGCAGTGCGGGGCCATAAACGGCATGGGATATGGGGAATCGCTCGGCGCCCTGATCATGGACGAAGGTTTGCATATACCGCAATCACAACAGCTTGAAAAGGACATTCAGGCCGGCCTTGCTTCACACGATACCCGGCTTGCTGCCAGACTGGAACTGTGGCAAACAATCAATAAATTCAACCTCAAGCCGGGATTTATGTCCATTCCGCACCCATTCAAGCGGTTTTCCATTTTTGGTAACGCTTACCGTCTGAGGGTACCGGTTACCGTGCATCCCGGTATTGGTTATGATATAATTTACAATAATCCCTGGGCCAATGGCGCCGCCTTGGGCCGGGGAGCGCATATAGATTATAGCATCTTTGTCAAGTCCGTCCTTAACCTGTCCGGCGGGGTGTTCATGTCCATCGGCTCGGCGATCATGGCTCCGCAGGTGTTTGAAAAAGCGGTGTCTTTTGCCAACAATATTTTATTACGGGAGGGGAAAAGAATTGGCGATCATTATATTTTGATCGATGATTTACAGGAATCGACGTGGGACTGGTCGCAAGGCGAGCCGCCCAAAAGCTCCCCGGATTATTACCTGCGTTTTCTTAAATCGTTTTACCGCATGGGCGGTGAGGTAAAATATATTGCCGCCGATAACCGATTGTTGCTGCATCATCTTTACACCAGGTTGAAACAACTGGCTAAATGAACGAACAGATGGATTCATTCTGTTTTGATTGCAGCATTGACGATATTTTACCTGATGAGAATTATTACATCTGTTCTGGTGGATATTAGCAACCAGGGCGCTATGAGCCAGCAACTGTCTGTTGCCTGAACCTGGCGATAAACTCTTCAAAATCTATCTGAAACTCTTCGAAAAACACCGCATCATGATCGGCGCCGTCGAGCAGCCTGACCATATAGTGATGAAATTTTTCCATTCCATAAGAACTGACCAGGTAATCGACTATGCAGGCAAATTCTGAATAAATAAAGGCGATCCGGTTTGGCGTTTCAATATTAACCTGTTTTTCATTTTTGGTTTTATATTGTTTCGGGTGGATAAAATTTCCGCGTCGAATATACTCCAGGGTTTCTTCTTTATCGGGATACCAGGAGGTGCCCATTTGATTGGCGCTATACATGGCAATCCCTTCCATCAGCCATTTGGGATACCCAAAAGCTTTGATAATGCCGGTATGTTGATAGAGCAGTGAATGGGAGAGTTCATGCCGCAGGTAAATCTCCATCGAGATCAACCCGGCTTGAGCATCCTGCAGCGCTTGCGGAGAAACAATAATAGCGCCGTTGTAATATGCGCAAAACCGTGCTCGAGACGGTGAGCGTTGCGTCCAGGTTCGCTGGTTGCCAAAAATATAAATATGCGGCTTTTGCTTAAAGCTGAGGGAATGAAAGGTCTCCACTTTGTTAATATACGAATCGATCTCCTGCAAGTTTGGGTATGCGGCGCCTTTTTCAATATAAACAACGACATGCCCCAGTTCATGCCTGGTAAAACCGGTGATGACTGGTGAATATGGAAATAGCTTGCCGAACAGCAAGCTGTAGATCAAAAAAGAAAAGAGTAATACAAGCGGTAAAAGGACGAGTCTTTTTTTCATCTTAAATATTTACGGGTTTTCAGATAATCCCTGCTCTTTAGCGTATGGTCAGCGGTTGTTTATAAACAGCAATTTTATTAGATTCCTTGTCCAGTATCTGCATGGTAAAATAATATTGACCGGCCGGCAGTTCTAATTTGATCACCTGACTGATCAGGATCTTTTTCAAAGCCGCTTTGGTTGTTCCCGTAATATGCTTGGGTTGTTCGGTCGTCATTATCCGGTTAAAGTCATGGTTATATACTACAAAGGTTTGTAAATAATCGATATAAAACTCGCCGTTACCATCGCGGAGAACAAACTCGCTGGCCGGCATTTGATATTCCAGCAGCAAGCCGGGGACCCCGGAATTGACGCTGAACTTGAAATTTTTGATGGTTTTTTCCCGGTGTTTATAGTCAAATACAAACCTGGGGGAATAGATCAGGTCATAGCTGGCCTTTTTATCGAAAACCAGGGGGCCAATTTTTTTACCCAATCGTGGATTTAAAAAGATAGCCCGGCCAAAGATATTGGTAACATTCTTGCGGATGAGAAGTTGCAGGAAATCATGTTGCGGATAATCCCAGATTTCATCATAATCATTTATTTTAACACTACCGGGTTTGCCATATTTAATGTAAATTTCCCCGCGTGCATCCCAGGGGGCATAATAATGGCCTGCCAGACCATCATAGTAGGAGTAATGTTCCCGCGCATAAAACACCCGGTTTTCAAATTCAATTTGCGCTTCATTTACTTCTGTGACCGGCGTTGGATCTTTTGTTACCCAAAATTCCCGTAAAAAGCGGGCGCGTCCGGTCGAGTCCATTGCCAGGTACGACTCGAACAGATCGGTGGCTACGATATGCCACAAGCCAAAATTAAGCAATTCTTGCTTGTTCCAATTATCATCGGTACGTATCAGGGATTGATATTGCGCCAGACTTTTTTCGGCATAGTAATTGATCTTTTTGCCGTCCGGGCCGGGGTCGGATTTGACTTTCGGCGTTGTTTGGATGATATTTTGTCCGGTTTTGGGCGGTTTAACTACCCGGCCGGGGCTTTTAACCTTGGCGTCGCGTTCCAGTTCTTTAATGAGTAACTGCGCTTCACTATACAGATCTTCTTCCCTGGGGATCTGTTTAAGCACCGGTAAGGACAAACCTTCGCCGCTTTTACCCAGGGCGATTGCCGCCAGTTGCCGGAATTGTATATTGGCGCTTGCCAACTGTTCGATAAGAAATATTTTATACTTTTCGTTTTCGGGCAATAATTTTTCCGCTATTAAAATTTGCCTTAACCGGGCGTCGTCCGCCCAGACACTGGTTGCATTGCCGGCAACCGCATCGTAAGCATCAAAGGCCTTTTTAGTTTGCCCGTCTTTTTTTTCGTAACAATAACCAATCCAAAACCGTGATTCATCCACATACTTGCTGTGTGGATGCTCGGCCAGCACTTTGTTAAAAGCATTAATAGCCTGATCCCATTCCTGATCAATGGTTTTCTTTTTGCCCTCCAGGTAAATAACCTGCGCGGTATGCTCTCCTGCCTGGGGCAAGGCAAATTGTATGCTAAATAGTAATAATAATAACAAAATCCACAAAGGTCGCGTTTTCATTTTTGACCTCAACTTTACGGCAACATTTCAATTAAAACCCACATGGTTTATGTTCTTTATACATTAACGAAATGTTGATCTTTTATAATAACAAATTCAATATCTGCCTCCTTGTACTCTTTTCAGATCATGTCTTTAAGTATTTTTTGCAAGTTTTCCGACTCGTCGATCAGTTTCCGCTCCCTGATCGTTTGCCGTAATTGGATAAAAGAGTTTTTTATTTCCTGCTCATCGGTGTTGGCGATTTGCAAAAGGAGAAATTCGATCTGATTTAGAAAAACGGATATTTGCTGGTCATTTATCAGGGCGGCTTTTTGCTGAACCTGGGTGGTACTGGACAACAAATCGCGGGCAAGTTGTTGATTAAAGTCTAACTCTGTGGGCTGAAGGGATTCGCCATCCGGGGTGTTTTTTATTGCCAGCAGGAGTATTTCCGATTTGATAAAATAATCGGCAACCATTTTCAAGTCGTCGGCATTCAGGTTGAGAACTACCAGATCGCGGGGTTGATCGGTGATCAGTACTTTTTCAGGTTCGTAAAACATCAGCCTGCCGATGAAGATTCCGATTATGAGCAATACTGCTGAACCGGCCAGCCGCACTATCGCCGGATTCCAGTCGAACAACCGCTGCCGGAAATCTGCTAACCGCTCGCGGAGTCTTTCGGCAAAAGTGTGCACCGGGAACAGCTTTTCCAGGCGGGTGTGATAACTATAGAGAACTTCCAGGGATGGTTCGGGACGGGTATAATTTTGCATTAACGCGGCTATTTTATTAATTTCTTCCAATTCCAGGGCGCAATTCCGGCATCCGGCCAGGTGCAGTTCCAGTTCTCTTTTCTCTGCCGTGGGTAATGCGTCATCAATGTAATCAGACAATTTTTTGCGATATTCACACGTCTTCATAACAGTATCCTTGCTTTGTTAAACATCAAAAGCAATCTTTTTTCTCAAATTTCCCAATGCCCGATGGATATGTATCCGCACCGTACTTTCAGCGCAACCCATGATTTCGGCAATTTCACCCGAAGTTTTTTGGTGAAAATATTTTAATACGGTAGCAGTTTTTTGGTTCTCCGTCAGGTCTTCCAGCGCCTCTCTCAACCTGGCATACATCTCTTTGTTTTCAACGATCTGACCGGGGGTTGCGCTCATTTCTTCTGCATCATAATAACTCTTTTCTATCTCGGGCATACTGTCGTCCAAAGATTGAAGAGCTTCCCGTTTCTTTTTCCGGCAGGCGTCCAGGGCGGTGTTGACGGTTATCCGGTACAGCCAGGTGGAAAACATGGCGCGGTCTTCAAACTGGTTCAGCCTGGTATAAGCGCGGATAAAGGAATCCTGCGCTACATCGCGTGCCGTATCATAATCGTTGACCAGGTCAAAAGCAAGATATAGCACTTTTTGCTGATACTTTTTAACCAATTTCCCGAAAGCATTACGGTCGCCATTTCGGGCATTGTGTAAAAGCCGGCTGTCATTGTCTGGCATTCATGAACCTTTACTTTTGCAAAAAGTAGTCTATCTTGCTCATTTTTTTGACGTTTGGAAAAAGAATCCGTTTACATGGCTTACCCGGTACAAGTAATAAAACCGGGTTGCTATGCAGTTACCGATTTCGGGATGGCAGGCGGTTAAGAGGATTTGAGAGTTTATTCCGGATTTTTGTAATAACCGCCTTCAATCAGGGCGATCAAACCCAGCAATGCGCTCGGTTGGTAAAAGCAGTCGCCTGTTTCAATGCCGGCGCCGGTTTGCGGATCGTAATATTCGCAGATATAGTTCTTTTCCTGCCAGGCTCGCATGAGCAGGGTTTTGGATTTCTCCGCGAGGTCTTTGTGCGCCTGGGTGAAATTATAGTTCTTTAATCCCAGGTAAACCAGCAGGTTAAATGGCGCGCTGATATGAATTTGGGATGAATCCCCGGCAGTTAATGTCGAATCGCCTGTCAGGCTCGGCAAGGCCCAAACTGTCCAAAATTTATTGGGATTCATTAAATGTTCTTCAATCATCCGCGTTGCCCGTTTTTCCGAAGGCGCTCCGGCTAACAGGGGATAAAAATTAGCCGGGGAGATGCGCGTTATTTTTTCATCCGTATCGGTACGAATATTTAAATACATGCCGGTACTATCATCCCAGAGCTTATCCAGGTTTTTCTGATACAAGGTGACACGGTTTTTCAGTTCTTTTTCTTCGCTCTTGCGGCCTAAAATGACCGCCATTTCCCATAACGCTTTACTATCGGCTATATAAAGGCTGTTAAGTCCAACATCCCACACTTCCAATAACTGGGTGGTTTCATTAAAGGGTACATCCCGGTAGACTGGTGAATCGGCCATGCGCGATTCCATCAGGGCAGCGGTGCGATCTGCTTGCACGGCGTCGGCGCCGGCAGTATTACTAGGCAGCGAACCCCAGCATAGCAGGCCATCGTAATTGCGATAAATATCCCACCAGCGGTTCCAGGCGAACAGTTCATCAAAGGTTTGTTCCAGCAGCCATTTTTCACGGAATTTTTGATAGATTCTCCACACCGTTAAAGCGCCGATTGGTGGATGAGAACGGTCTCCGCTGGTATAACCGTTTCCCTGCACCAGACCCGGCACAAAACCGGCAGTAGTTTTTTGATTTAATGCTTCCCGGATGTTTGCATAGGCAAGATATTTATTATCAATAGCTGTTAAATAGGCCGCCAGAAAAGCATCCCAGCCCGATAATGACCAGCCGCCACGTTTCCGGTTTTCAATGCGGCTGGAGGTAACGATCACCCGGTCGTTTTGCGGATCATATATAGTATTCCAGCCGGTTACGGTTTGGAGCGCTTTATAAACATCCGCCAGGGCGCCATATTCCTGGGCAGCCTGGTTAAAAGTATTACGCTGGTTTTCGATGATCGTAATTATATCACCGATAGTGCGGGATTTTCCGGTCGAAATACCTGCCGGTATATCCAGCGGCATAGCCAGGTAAGGCGAAATGAGCGGAACATTGGCATCGGTTTGCGGCGGACGGGTACAGTAAATGGAGATTGTGGTTTCCGGCAAGGTTGCCCTGATCATGTTATTATTGATTAAACTGACTTGTCCAGGACGATTCCACAGCATCCCGGCGGCAGCGACCAGCAGCGGCGGTTTTGGCGCAGCCTGCAGGGGGGTAATTAAAACGACAAAATCACCCAGCGGCAGCCAGGCGCTTTGGATGCGCGCATGCACATTCCGCCAGTGGAGTTCCAGTTCGGTATAACTGCCGTCATAAGCGTGGGCAACGGGTTTGATCTCTGTTTCAGGATTGCCGCCAATAAGTGCGTCATACAGGAACTGTTCTCCGGCAGGATCATTGTCCTTGAACTGCAAATTGATCGCCAGCCCATGCGGCAGCAGGGCATGCGACAGGACGCATGTGGTGTTCCAGGTATTCCAGCCCCTGGCGAGTTTTTTTTGCACTGCGGCATATTCAGTACTACGGGAGGGTCGTTCCTGTGTAAAACCGTTGCCGTTTATCAGAAATATTACCAGTAAAATTAAAAGAACAATCTTGCCTCTCTGCATTTCCTCACCTTTTTCATTCTTTCCGGCATTCTCAATTATTGCAGTTTTTGTTCCGGCGCCGGGATTATTCCTTCTTCAATAAAACAAATCAATCCAAGTAAACCGCCCCAATGATAAAACCGGTCGCTGCCGTTATTAACATCACAGCCCTGGCCGGTTTCGGCGTTATAATTTTCATGCACGTGGCCTAATTCAAGCCATTCTTTTAGAATCAGGTTGCGAGATTTTTCCGCTAATGTTTTCCTGGCTTCCGGCAGATCGTAATTACGCAAGCCAAGGTAAACCAAAAAATTCATCGGCGCCCATATACGCCCACGCCAGTAATCGTTGTCAGGATAGGCGGGATCATTCCTGGCAATTGAGGGCAACATCCATTCACCCCAAAACTCGTTACTATTGTTGAAATGTTGCTCAATCATACGTTGCGCTTGTTTTTGCGTAGCTGCCCGCCCTAACAAGGGATAAAAATTGGTTGGTGAAATCCGCCGCGAATACTCGCCGGTGTCTGTATGCAGGTTATAATAAAAACCCTGTTGTTCATCCCACAGTTTTTTAATATTTTTTCGGATTTGACCGGCGCGTTCCTGTAATTCCTGTGAATCTTCTATTTTACCAAGGACATGGGCAATTTCCGCTAATGCATCGCAATCCATTATATATAAACCGCAAAGACCGGCATCCGCCAGTTCCAGTATATGTTTATCAATGTTAAATGGAATGTTATCATACATGGGAGAATTATCAAGACCCGATTCCAGCGCAGCGCCATAGCGGTCATTCACTCCTGCCGATTCCCAGTAATTATTTACCAGGGGAGTATAAGGATTGGAACCCCATGATAATAATCCTAAATCATTCATCCGGTTAGCATACCACCACCGGTTCCATTCCAACAGATCCGGATACAGCTCTTCCAGGACCCATCTGTCCCCATATTTACGATATATTTCTTTCACCACCAGGGAACCTACCGGCGGTTGGGAACGGTCGTGACTGGAAATACCATTACCCCAGGCATAGTTTGGAACAAAACCACGCGGAGATTTTTCACGGGTGATTTCAATAACGTTTGCAAAAGCCAGTTCTTTATTATCCAGTGACGCCAGGTACCCGGCAAAATAGGTATCCCAGCAAAATAACTGGTAACCACCGCCGTTCAGATTCCATAACCGGCTTACCGGCGTTACCACCCGGTCTTTTATCGGCTCATAGATAGTATCCCAGGCCATTACAGTTTGCATTGCCCGGTGCACCTCCTGCAAGGATCCGTATTTTTGCTCTTCTTTCAGTAAGGCGGATTTTTGTTGTTCGATTATCGTTTTGATTTCCTGCAAAGATCGCGGTTTATTTGTTGCTATACCTGTCTGACCATTTAATTCAAGGGCAAAATAGGGTGTTTGCGGACCTAAAAGAGAAGCGTCGGCGCTTTTTTGTGTGGCATAAACCCGTATAGTCTTACCAGGTAAATAAGCAGTAATAAGACGATCATCCCCTTTAATGTAACCGGCCCGGTTCCATAAAATCCCGCTTTCCAAAACCAGCACGGCCGGTTTAACTTGATTTTTCATCGGCGTCACCAGGATCACCAGTTCGCTATCGATAGTAGCTGTCTCAACGATAACAGTAATGCTGCGCCAACTTAACTGCAATTCCGTATAACTGCCATTGTAAGCATGCGGTCCCGGAATGATACGTTCATCCTGTTCGCCTACCCGGCCTATTAATGCTTCACGAAGATACTGCCCGGTATTATACTCCATAATACCTAAATTAAGTGCGAATCCTTCCGGCAATAATACATGAGACAGTACGGAACGGGTATTCCAGGTATTCCAGCCCTGGGCGAGTTTTTTTTGTACTGCGGCATATTCGGCAGAACGATTCCTTTGTTGCTGAGCATAGACACAGATATTTATTGTTAATAAAAGAACGATTAATAAACCAACCTTACAATTCTTCATCGCAATACCTTGTTTTCATTTTTCCAATTTGTGCAGCTGTGAGCCGGTTTTGGGAAAAGTTTATTCATGTTATGTTGTATGCGTTTAATTTGTCTTTCTTTATTAAGGTATTGATATATAAAAATATATATTACATTAATTTAACATAAATATCAAGAAAAATATATATGAACCAACGCCACTAAAAAACCTGTCGGTCAATTATCCGGAGCCTAGGGTATTCATTAATAATTAAACCCTGCAAAGTAACAGCGGTTTCCGGTTTTCTTTGCTCAGTAAATAACCAGGTTCCCCTGTCTTGAAAAATGCAAACAGGCTACCCCCGAAAATTTTAAAAGGGAGATAGTATAAGTATAGAAAAATAATAATCATAATAAGAAAAAAAAGCTTGTAAAAATAAAAAAAGGTTGCCTAATTATTATAGTTAGCGGACCATAAT